>WLWD01006337.1_pt1 | contig 40804 bp, 37 predicted proteins | sample 6712731 | NCBI WGS metagenome assembly WLWD01 (sample SAMN12718690, study PRJNA576275) | sponge metagenome | isolation source: marine sponge | host: Mycale hentscheli | place: New Zealand: South Island, Marlborough, Capsize Point | collected 2014-11-01
GGCAGGCTAATAAGAGTGTTTGACTACTTGCTTAGTTCTCTGCCAGAACTAAACATTGTAGGTCCAGCTTAGAAAAAACCAGCAACATACGTTTAGCGTAGTACTGTGATGTACATTGGGGTTGCATTTACATAGTGCGAGTGAATTGGTTTTTTCCTAAATGTAGAATTTCATTATTTGACGTTTTTCTCTCTAGTTATCGGAAGTGATGAGTCATTTGAAGTCCAAGGGTGTGACAGTGGGGGAGCTTTGCCAGGCACTTATCTCCTACTGTGGAGGGAGTCAAGATGTCCGTGAGCCTGCTGAGGACCTGTTCTCCAGACTCTTGCAGCTGTGAAATAAAGTCATGTCAAATTTCAAACCAACAATTTTACCAAGTTTCAGTTTAGTGTACCAAAATACATTATATGTACATGTCTTTTCAATACAAGTTATCATGCGTTTGATGGTATGTGGTCTTGAAGCAAGGACTCCTATTGAGACCAAGAGTCACAAGTATTAAATCATCTTTCTACTAACAACCATTCACAGTAGCTTGTAGTCACATCAACTAGCTAGTTCTGGGGTGGTGTCATATAAAGTTACATTAGTCTTGCAGCAGAACTCTCAGCCATTTTACAACATCCCATGGTAGTGTTCGCTTCACAGGGCGGCCATTCATTCTTCAGCTACCACTGGATCTTAACTAGATCATTCAGTTGTGGGTAGTTCTTATAAACAGACTGCAATTGAATCCTCTAGTTGGTCAAGTGGCCACAGGTGTCATTCCACATTATATCCACTAAATTAATTTATGATCCCTAATTCTACTATGAATTATTCTTGTAGGTTCTCACGTCACATACACACACACATACACACAGCTTCAGATGCCTATCACAAGTTCACAACAATAAGAATTTAAGTCCTGTATGTATGTGTATATATCCAAATGGAAATGAAATGAACATAGCAGAAGATAAGTGATTGAATGATGATTGCTTTATTTAGAAAGTATTGAATGAATTGTTGATCTTTTCCAGAGGATGGATCCTGACTTGGGCAGTCTTACTGATGCACACCATTCCACTGCTCTGATCTAGGCAGTCTCCTCTCTCTGAGGAGACAAGATTGGCCACCAAGGGAAAGGATGGAGCCACGAGGGACGAGGAAGGAATGAGAGAATCCTTAGCTAATTTGGACGAGTTTCTCTCTTTGGCTGAGCTCATGTGATAAGGAAGACAGAATTCTTCAGACGTATCTGTTTGAAACTTGCGAAGAACACAGAATTCAACCGGACTAGGATCTGCAACAACAACGATAAATCTTAACTACTTCCAAGACCTGATTAGAGAATCCCATCTCTGTCCCTCCATCAATCGGAACATGGCCATTCTTGACTACTATGATACTTTCACTGGATTACCCTAGACCACACCCACTCACCTGACCACACCCCATGAGAGAGAATGATGGCAGTATCCAGGAGAGATTCGCTAGGTCCAGACGTTCTTATCTCTGTTTGCTTGGTTGGAAATACGAGTTGCCTGCCATCTGGAAACTTGACCTGACATAAGAGCCATGTGGTATACAATAACGACCAGTTTCACACATACACACACACACACACACAAATAATTAATAGCATTCTTATTGTTTAACCTGTATGGCAATGTGGGTGTGGTCAGTCACATGACTCAGAGAGGCGGCCACATGGACAGATAATGCCAGTGAGGACACAAACTTGACAAAGTCTTCACAATTGCCACTCCTGGGTTCCAGAAGCTCCGCCTTCCATTCCCGTATGTCCACAAAGTCATCGGCACTTATAGCCGTGCAGATGGGCACCTGATACAAACACACAAACAATGACTGTTCTAAGTAATGCAGGACTTCTGGCGCTAAATGATATCAACATCATACTTATTAATTATATATATATATATATAAGTATAGGTTACACCACGACGTGGAGGTTGGTATGGGATTTACACAACCGAGGGCCAAAGGCCTGAGGATAGTGTAAACCCCTTACCGACTGAATGCAGAGGATGCAACCTACTTGTACTACTGCTCTAGGAAACGCACAAAAACTAATTTTGATTGGACAGTTTACTTGTTCACCTCCAAGGAGGTATGAAATATATTTATATTCACCGTGAATTGAGTAATCTGATTGGACAGTTTGAACATCATGGTACAAATAGTTATTATATTGGCTGTTAAAACAGAGAAAAACTGCTATTAAATTATTAATCTCAGCGCACATGTGTGAGAGGGTTACAGTAAAAATTCCGTCTGTCTGTCTGTCAGTCACGCTCTGATTGATTTTGAAGATTACTGACATTAAACCATTGATTTAAGTATGAACATACAGTAGCACTGAGGGTTCGCACCTTTAGTGCTTCATCATTATTGCAGCTGAGAATAACTGAATCATTGACACTATTACTGCTGTGGTTGGAAATATTAATGAAGCAACTACCAAATCAACCAATTCTTTCTACAGCCTTCAATATTCTTTACTAATTAGTTAAATATTTACGCAATAAACAATAAGTGAAATAGAAGAAAAAATGGTTGTTATTAGTGACTGTGAAAAGAAAGGATCTTACAGACTCATATTGAACTTAAACTATAGTAAACAAAAGGAATAAAAAACAAAAGATAGAGAAAGTGAGAGAAGGAGAGAAAGGTGGGGAGGGGGAGGGAGGGCGAAGGAAAAATGAGTGTAGGAAAGTAAAGAATAAAAAGCAAAAAAGGAAATTTACAGAGGGATAAAGAGGGAGGTAATTGGCGAACAAGCAGTGAAAACCCCCAAACAGTTCCTCATGGCATGACAAAGGATCAGCTAGTAAGTAGCCTAAGTGTGGACTGACTTACAGCAGTGAGTGGCTGGAGTGCATCATGAAGAGTTTCATTAGCTGCTGTAGTCCAGTGCATCTCTAACAGAGGCACAACTTCTTGAGGTACGCCGACTTCCTTCTCTACACACAACCTACAACACACGCACACATGCACATGTTACATATTTTTAAAAAGATATCACAAGGCACCTGTGTCTAGTTGCTAGACACTTCCAAATGTGGACTTTGTGAAGAAGTTGAAATGTCGGGTTCAGCTTTAATTAACACAATATTAGCTGTTAGAACGAGAAAATTTGCTATTATCATTTGAATATCTTCACTTGTATCACTTCATGGACTAATCACCCTCTCCATAGTAACCATCCTATGAAAGTATGACATGAATCATCCAGCATGGATGTCATGGGCGTGGCTTCACCACAAGTGTAAAATGCTCTTTGGACTCTAAAACTTGGTCCTTACTTCTTCAAGTTCATCAGTCTTTCCCGAAAACTCTGCTTCATCTTTGAGAAAAGAGAACTGCAAAAGAAAATACCAACACACGCTCAAGACAAACACACACACACAGCCCAGACACCATGCAGGGGGCGTGACATGGATCATGCAGGGGGCATGGCATGGATCATGCAGCATCTTTTCCATCACTCTAACTATGAGAACTCCCTCTCTCTCCCATTTCTCTATGCCTCACTTTTGCTCCGTATCAAAGTCCAGGTAGGTAGCCAGTAGGAGAGACATGGCATGTGCAGCGACCCTTACCAGACGACACTGGAGCAACAAGGAAGAACACAGACCAGAGAATGTGTGCTCCACACGATAGCTGAGTAGCAGTAACTGTAAACACACGCACACATACACATACAAGAGGACTAGAGAGATGCAAACATGTGTGTGAGTTTGTGTGAGTGTGCATGTGTTGCGTATACTGGTGCGTGCATGTGTGTGTGCATGTGTTGTGTGTGTGCACATGTGTTAGCCCACCTCTCTAATACTAGAAGTGATGACTGGGAGGCTGTGGTGACTGCATGTAGCAGATGTTAGTAGCACATCTTGTGACAGGAGGTCCCTCACCTACAAGCACATGTCATGAACATGACCCCATGAGTATTAGCAGTCAAAGGAGATTGCTAGAGATAGCGTTTAGAGATGATGTTCACGTTAAGAACTCAACAACATTAATAAACTATAGCTTCCTTCCAATGGTCTTTCAGACTAGTATATATAGCTATGTAAGCCTTAAGCGCTAAAAAAAAAACACCTACAAGTATATTCTGTTAACTAGCCAGTTTGGCTAATTCTAACTGACCCACTCATCATCAGACATCTCACCTTGTTCATTAGCAGCTGACACTGCAGGAACATGGCGGCAGCTCTGGCGGAGGCGGCCATATTGGCATCCAGACTGGACATCTTCAGTAAATCATCCACACAGCTGAGGAGAGTGTTGGAGGATCCAGAGCTGGACTTGAGTCTGGCAGACAGCTGTGCTCTACACAGGACCTGGCTCAGGAACTGGGACCCTGGCTGCCCTGTGTGTGTGTGTGTGTGTTTGTGTGAACCACATGAAGAAAATTATTGGTGAACTTGACAGTGAAAGACACAGCCTATTGAAGTATCATTTTATATCATCATCATCATCACCACAATCATCATCACAGTCCTCATCATTATCATCATCACAGTCATAATCATCATTATAATCATCATCATAGTCACCATCATGATCATCGTCATGTACCATCATCAACTGAGATACATGGAATATTACACACTACCACATTTCACCATCATCTCCTGAGAGTGACTCATACAGACTATGGAGATCTAAATGACTGACCTTGTGTACACCTCCTGGTGTGAGTGATCTTCATGGATGATGGGATACCAGTCTGTACAAACAACAAACAAACAACAACAAGTCATGTGAACAACACATTCCCCATTCATTGGAAAAACCGGCACATACACACAACGTTCATGCAACATGGACTAGTGTGAGATCCATAATACAATACAAACAGTATTGTTATTGGCCCCTCCCCCAATGGGTGTGGTTACCTTGATGTGTGGTATGAGGTGGGGCAAAGTGTCTCTGAGGTAGGTATAGTGCCTGAAGACGTGGCTGGGGAAGAGAGGAGGAATGACTGGACAGCTGGCAGCCGCATTGAAGACAAGAATCAATATGCAAATATCTAAAAACAAAAGAAGAAAAACAACAACCAATAACATCAGAAAGGTCTGTTCTATTGGCATGGTAAGCATTTCAGTTAATGTCGATCTATTATAGTGGTGTGTGTATGTGTGAGTGTGTTGCACAAGTGTGTTTGCTGTTGTGTGTGTTTGTATCTCACACGCCGGGTCATCTTCATCCGGCTCTTTGCCCATAAAGAACGGATGAGTACTCAGTAGCTCTGGGACCAGCAGAGACACAAGAGAGCTGTGGTTACATCCTAGTTGCCTCAGGCATCTGCACACCAACACACAAGGAATAGTGGGCGTGGAGTGTGAGGAAGACTTACTTCCATATTGAAGGACAATCTTGTGGGTATTTCTTGAGATTCTCCAGGAGGGCGTGGATGGTAGTGTTGAGGCCGGCTGAAGTGGTGAGTCGACATGATGAGAGAAGGTCGTGCAGAGCAGAACGAATAATACCAGAAGATTCCTAACACACATGCACACCACATGTACACATTACGGACCAATTGGAGGTGACTTTAACGAGCAACACACTTTTATAGCAATTGATCCCTCACCCAAAAGCACAGAATAGAAAAAAATACATAGCCCAAATCAGACAGTTAGCCACTCTGATGGATACAGTTGTCTACACAGCCAAAAGCCAACAAACAAACAAACAAACAAAAACCCCAGCCATTTCAAATTAGATCCAAAGTCATCTTTAATTAGAGCCTCAAAGCCAATGAAATAAAAAACAACAACAAAAAACAAACAAATAAATAAACCAGTCATTTCTAACTTAGATCGGAGGCCAACTCTAACTAGTGCCTCAACAGGTTGCATAATTGAATCCCACTATCTTGACTAATGAGCATGTACAAGACAAGATCTCAGCTAACCTCTCCTGCCTCACCTCCAAGACAAGATCTCAGCTAACCTCCCCTGCCTCACCTCCAAGATAGACAGCACCGTCTCCAGCTGATCATCTCTCAACTCCAAGATGGAGCTGATCTTACACAAGCCATTGATGGCCTTCAACCGAATGCCTTCAATCTCATCATTGAACATATCCACAAGGTAATCCAAAGAGAGCTTGGCAAAGACTCTAGACTGGAGGCTCAGGGAACACATGGAGTCTACAGCTGCACTTCGCACCTCTAGTATGGACAGATGAGGAGAAGAAGGAAGAAGAGAAGGAAGGAAGAAGAGAAGGAAGGAAGAAGAGAAGGAAGGAAGAAGAGAAGGAAGGAAGAAGAGAAGGAAGGAAGAAGAGAAGGAAGGAAGAAGAGAAGGAAGGAAGAAGAGAAGGAAGGAAGAAGAGAAGGAAAGACGAAGAGAAGGAAGGAAGAACTCCATAAGATGAGAACACCAAAGAATGATTGATTGTCCTGAGAAAACCATTTGCTGCTGCTCATTGCATGTAGACTTGCTCACTTACCCATGAATTCATCTTCTAGTCCATGGACAAAAGCACCACAAGCTCCTGCCTTCATAAGACTAATGCCCTCAGGATCTAGCTCCAACTGAAGCACACAAAACAGCTCCACATCAATACAACCATCTACCTCACTCTTCTCCCACCCCACACTCACTCTCCTCCCCACACCTCCCTCACTATTCCCCACACCTCCCTCACTATCCCCCCCCCCCCCCCCCCCCCCCCCCCCCCCACTCACTTTTGGAGCACCCATGCCCCAGCTCCTCCCTGAGTCCCAGTCCACAGAGCCTCCTCTCTGATGGAGCTCCAGCTGCCTCTGGTGGTCACTCTTAATAATCCTGAGATGAGACATGAGCTTCTTGTCCAGTGTCTGCTCCAAGAACTTCTCACTGACATTAGTGAAGTCTCCCAGTAGCTGTGCAGCCAATGCTCGCACAGGCATGGAACTGTCATTCACATGATCACAGATCTTCACAAACGCATCGTCCAACATGGACAGCTCTACAGACTTGTCTTTTTTCAGGGGGATCACCCTGGAAACACACACACACACACACATAACCTGACACACTAACTCTTGACTGGAAGTACTCACTCTGTTGGATGTTGGAGAGCTACTGCCCAGATCAGCTTCAAGGCTTTGCTGCGTACTCCAGAGCTGTCATCTGGCAGGGCCTGCGATGCCTGCATCGATAGAGAAACACGCCATGTTGAAAGACATGCACTGCCTGACTGACAGGAATGAATGTGAGGCAGTTCTGTGGAGTTAACTCAGTGCTCCGTTATTACAAACAAGTTGTTCAAGTATTATTTGGGACACCTTTAACAAGTGGACATGTGAAAATGTATAATTAACAGCACAAATATTGGTAGTGAGCGAGCCAGAACAAAGATTCACTAATTGAACACAATTACAGTTCCTTTCACATATTCTATCAGATATAAATCACTGCTTAAAAACAACAAACAAACAACAACATGCTCTGAGGGCAGAGGGCATGGTATATCATTACTGACACAAACCCTAAGTACTTTGACTGACTCCAACCTTAAGCAAGTACTTCCAATGGTTCACATTACTGCAACATGGTTGACCGGACAGCTGGACATCGCCAGTCAGAATATTAGACAAGGTATGCAAGAGCATGTGTAAAACTTCCAGTAATTCAGTGCCAACTCCAGCAAATGTAACAGTAACAGTGTGTCACACTGAGTCTCCTAATACTGTCTCTACAACCAACACACACTACAGGCTTGCAACTGAACCTCTACAGGAGTGAGCTGCAACCAGAGGAGCTTCATTCATGTGATTACTACTTTAATTAAAGGGATGTCACTAAAATAGCCATGACAAACAAAAACAACAACTAGTTACATGGCATAATTAGGTTTATACCACAGTTGCTGTGGTAACAGCCATGGATTAAAAATGTTATTCCCTTGTGTTATTTCCCTCTAATCGCCTGCGGGGGAAAAAAATTGTACCACAAAGAGAGTTTAAATGGCACACAGAATTTTTTTGTCAGTAAAATAGAGTGAGATGCACAAATCATTATGATATAAAGTGATATATCACGTTTTTTAGCTACGAATGAAAATCTAGTTTATTAACTCGCATGAAGTTTTGTTTGCGAACAGTTACTCCATCCCTGTACAAAGAACTGACACGGATAATTATTTATTGGAGTATAAAGTATTGTCTTGTGAACCCCACTAGATATCATCGTTCAATATCTACTGCTTTTGTTTGAAGGCGGCAGAAAGGGAACAAAATACACTTATCATCTTGTCAGTGTTTTGGAATGACCCTCGCTGCTAACTGGACATTTCCCCCTCAAAACAATAATATCTGCTTTTTTTAGTTGATCTTGCACTCTGTTAAAAAGGAACTATGGTATAAATAGTTAAACCATGGCAACTCTGGGGATTAACTATTACTCATTTCGTTACAGTTGAATCAAGAACTAAGTAAATAAACTGTACTACATCCAGTTTGTACCAGTTTAGATGCAGCTGTGGCTGCTCTTTAAAGATTTACAGACAGACAGACAGACAGACAAGGTGAGTACTGTAACCCTCATAGGCTTGGGGGTTGAGGGGAATATTAGCAGTGATACCAAAGTAGTGGTGAGTGAGCTAGCACATGATGCAAGCATTCGTTACACAGAACATTATAAAACAGTCCTATGATAAGCTATCATACAGAGGGATTGATAGAAATGCAGAATTACTGATTCACATAAGAATAAGATTGTAAGGGGCATCCAATGAAATGAAACACTGAGAACAGACCTTAACTGATACAATGTTCTAAATGATCCTAACTCACAACTCCATTTAATCACTCAGACTCACCACATACATCCTTTCTCTTCCAAATGGTAAAGAGTATGTACGTATGTATGTTAATGTGGATTGCACGTGCCATCTACTTGAGCAAGTACCACTGTAGACTCACTAACCTTGTGATATACTGACAGAGGAAGTGCTTTAGGATCTCTCTCATGGACTCCAAACTAAACATAAACAAATCACAATATAAAAACAACAACACCCTATCCATGACTTAACTCACCAGAGCCTGAAAAGCAGAACTTCTAACACGAGGGTCAGGATCATCACAAAACTCTTCCAGAAGGCCCAGCGATGCCTCACAGCTATCAGTCACATGACTGAGTCGACCAATCAGCTTCAGGCACTCGAGACGCACCCCATGGTGGATGCAACGCACCAGTTGGTGCACATTTTCTTGTATCTGTTCCTCGAATGCTGTGGCCTAATGCAGCAATGTGATTACTATCAAATATAATGTATTGAGTGAGACCAGATAATTGTGCTACCTTGCGAGTGGGAGAAGCAGAAAGAACACTCAGCAAACACTTCAGAACAGCCACTTTAACATCTGCATCCTCTACACACCACCGCACAACCCAAGATTCAACTGGTAAAGTATAGCCATTAAAATAAAAACTCCCGCCATTAAAACCAAAACTACCACCATTAAACCAAACTACCAGGGGTTCATTTAGGAATTAATCTAAGGGGGGAGGGGGGGGGGCGAGACTGAGTTTTCGCAATCTTAGGGGGTCACAAAGATGGTAGAGGACTTCTGATTTAATCATTTGCAATCACCTTCATCATTCACATTTTGACTTCGCTTTTTGCTTACAAAAGTTCAAAATATTTCAAGGGGGGGGGAGCCCCATAAGTGAACCCTTGACTACTATTTAAACCCAAACTACAAGTTATGCAAACTGCAACTTCTGCAATCAATAACTAGTGATGTGCTTGAGCACAAATGGCGAGCGAGCCTAAAACTACACTATTGTTATGTGATTGATTTTAACTTCTAACACTCAAAGCTACTAAAAATAATGTCGAGTTTTTAAATTACGTTTATATGCTAAAAGGGATTTAAATGCCGTAGTAACCACTTGCCGCAACCGTTTGAATTGAAAACAACAACAACAACAACAACAAAACAATACACGTTATTTAAACATTTTTCTTTGTGATATTCTCTAGCTAAGTAGAAGCTGTAACACACAATACCTTCACAAGACTTACCTACGTGGTTAGTCTAGTGGACAATGAATTTTCAAGTAAATACTGTTGCGTAGGGCTTATAACTTTGACAAAGAGCGCATTGAATTACCACCGCCACTAACTCGAATAGGAATGGAACTCCGGTAGGTTTTCAAGTTTTAACTGCACCCGCAAAAGAAATATAAACAATAAACAATTCAATTTCTAGAACAATACGGGTAATGATCGATAAACCAGAGGATTCTGTTTAGTGAAGATTGGGACGCAGTCGACCACCAAACGAACACAAAAATGCGAGGGTCAAAGTACAAAAATGAAATACGTACGTCCAAACATATATATAAACAAATATTCCCGATTTTCAATTGAGTTACCCCTGATAGTGTCTCGCTCGCTCGCCAATAATATCACTACATACTCATCCAACCAATGAACTATGTAGTCACTTACCATGGTCCAGCAAAGAGAGTATAAAGGTTTGTACATTCTTGGGCAGCACTCCTGCCTGCTTGTCATACCAGTGCTCCAACAACACTTCCAGAACATGCACTAGAACACAACAATGTGATATGTCTTTGCGATGACACTTTACCATCTTTCCTAATGCAGAGAGACACTTGGATATTTCTTCAGCTGTTATTGCAGTCCAGGGTTTCCCTTCTTTGCCGATTTCAATCAACTTTAACAGCTGCTCTGTAACTTCTTCCGGGGTTTCTAGTTTCAACATGGCCTCTAAATGTTGGCTTACATCTTTGGGAAGGTCACTTGGCTTTTGCTTAGCAACAAGAAACTCAGGGGGCTTCAATATTAATTTAGGGTGCTTGGGAGCGGGTTCCAACTGCTCCAAGGTTTCCGATGGAGATCTCGGGTGCTTTCTTTCCATAGTTGCAAACCTAAAAAGCACTAGTCACTGCAGCAGTAATTTGTACGGACCGTGTCAACGTGGGTGGTGGGCATTAATAAAATCAATAACAACGTCATGTGACAATGCATGGCGATTCGTACCTAAGTTTGTTGTTTGTCTTGACTTTTTAGTAGTGAAGAAAGTAGCTCGGTCCTCTACGCTTATTATATTACAGACATGCTCCTCGTTCTAACCGAAGAGCACAAAGAACATCTACGCTTCCTCACGGAAGTGGATGTTGACGGTATTTGACCTACTTAGGAAATGGCAGTAAACATTTTACAATTATAATTTATTTTTTCTGTTTAGTGGTGAGAGAGTTTTGCAAAATAGCAGTGGACTTCATCAGGAAGGGAATAACCTCTAGGGTCTACCAGTCTGCAGCCCGTGAGTAAAAATGAACAGACACCCTTAAATTGGCAAGGTTTGGGGGAGGGGTGGGGCTGCTAATATTTGCACTTGTATTGTAAATACTGATTACCAAGATCTCTGTCACTTATTGTTAAACTTTTGTGCACAGTCTGTCTGGGAGGGATGTTGGAGATATATTTCTCAGAGCATATGAAGTGTTATTTATAAAAAATAAAAAAAAGAGTATGTAGAAGAAAGCTTGCAATTTGATGGAGATGGTACATATATATTGGTGTTATACATTGCATTTACAGAGAAGCTTCGAGTAGATGCCAACACAGTCCAGCATGGAGTTGAAGGCCTCATGTATCTGCTCACAGAATGTTCCAAGCTACTGGTAAGGGGAGAGTTGCTCGTGTAACTTTGGACTTATATTGTGACCCAATCAATTTGAATCGATTATGTGCAAATGCTCACATTGTAGTCTTACTTAGCATACGTAGCTTTCCATGGGAGCCGACTTCCTCTTCCCTCTCTCCTTCCCTTGAGCTAAGAATCATGTGATATTCTCTCTACTAGGTGAGTGAGCTAGACTTCCGAGACTCCATCTTAGTTCTCGGCTTCTCTGAGGAGCTGAACACAGAGCTACTGCAGCTGTACCAGCAGCACTGCAAGGAGATCCGCGCCATTTTGTCAGCCATGACTCTGAAGCTGCCGCACTTCCATGATCTGGAGTGGAGACTGGATGTGCAGCTGGCCAGCAGGTCGCTACAGCGACAGGCCCATCCCACTGTGATGCTCAGACTGCATACCAAAGAAGGAGGTAGTTAGAATTTTAGCCATTTCACCGTTAGAACATACTTGCCTGGTAAACTTCTGGCTCATGGGTTACGGTGTTATAACCACTTACTTAAACCTGTAAATATAATCCAGGTGGATGCAACAGATAATGGTTTATATAAGCAGCCGCCAATTAGAGTGCTGCGTATTGGCAACAGACAAAGAGCACTCACTCTTCTTGTATCATGAAACGTTTATGCTTAGTTTGTTGAGGACTATTAATCATTGCTTTAAAGTAGGGAGTAAAAATTATTAGATTAATATTAGATATTTGAATTGTTTCATGATTTCTTTCATGTTTGTTTCAGATGAGCCCAGTTCAGTGTTGCTCCAGACTGATCCTGCCAGTTTACTGCATGTGACCAAGTCTCTGGAAGAAGCCCTGGCAGAACTCAAGACTCAGCACTGCAGACGCATCATGAGAAACATCAAATAACCAAACACCATCTAATTAATGAGTGTTCAGTTTAATTTTATTTTTATGCATCTACTCCTGTTATTATCTGTCATTTTGATTAGCAATTGCAAATTTCCAACCAGGTAAAGATCGTCCTTTACATAACCCACGTGGATAATTTGATGTTACTCGACGTTATTCGAGAAGTTCGGCCGTGCTAAGGAAGATGACTGCTAACGAGCACGAAACGCTAAAGTTGTTGTACAGTCAGGATAGCAGCCCAGCAGAAGTAGCTCTAGCATCATCTATTCTCCATTCTCATGGAGACTGGGACTCTCAGGTGAGCAGTATCAACTTGTCAATTTTGACCTTCCTTCAGTCTGTTGTCACGACTACCTGTCGCGCTACTCTGTGTAGGCCAAGTTAGTGATGCTAGGTGAGGACGGGACCTGTGGCCTTAGGGAATGGGCTATTCTACAGCAGGTCATCTCTCGTTGTTCTGAAGCAATCCTCTTAAAACACTACAAGAACTGGACGTCAATGTTGACTCAAGCCCTGAAGGTGTGTAAGGGATGCAGGTGAAAAGGTTTTCGAATAGACTGCAAGTTTAACAGTTTTCTCCACCTCACAATTAGTACTTCAATAAGTTCAGTGGTATAATGTAGGAGTCTCCTTGTCATCTGTAGTGGGGTAAGACTACTTCAGTAAGTTCAGTGGTATAATGTAAGAGTCTCCTTGTCATCTGTAGTGGGGTAAGACTACTTCAGTAAGTTCAGTGGTATAATGTAGGAGTCTCCTTGTCATCTGTAGTGGGGTAAGACTACTTCAGTAAGTTCAGTGGTATAATGTAGGAGTCTCCTTGTCATCTGTAGTGGGGTAAGACTACTTCAGTAAGTTCAGTGGTATAATGTAGGAGTCTCCTTGTTTTTGTTTTGTTTTTTGTTGTTGTTGTTTTGCCGTCTCCAAGAGGAACATGAGAATGTACTTGATAAAGAATGCACTGGCATTACTATTAGTTTATTTAAGTGGAATTGGTGCGGTAAAATATGGCGATGACTTTAACTGAAGCAGGTGTTTTTGACTAAAATGCCTAAAGGCTCCAAAAAAAAAAGAAAACGAAAACCCATTTATAAAATAGGCAGCAAGTGGCTATGCCAAGCTTCATCTTTTTACTTTACTGTGACTTGCTGTTTCTTTAATCATTAAGGTCAACAAAGATGAAGCAATCCATCGTCATATTTGTGGAGGTGTGTCTTCCCTGCTGGAGCGTGCTCACCAGTCCTCCAAAGCCATGCCAGACTTTGCCAAGCAAAAGGCACCTTTATTACTCCAGGCTCTGTTGAGTTTCTCCACTGCAGCATCGTCTCTTCAGCTGCCAGCCGTGCGAGCAGTGGTTGCTTGTCAGGCCAGGTTCCCGGTGGGTCAGAGCCAGCTCAGAGCTGCTCTTATCTCTTGGGGAAAGGTTGCTGTGTTTGACTCAAAATTCTCTCTGTCCCTGGTGAGTTGGTAAAGAGTTTAAAACAGTGTGACATTGATGTCTCTAATAAGTGGAGCTTTGTGAAGACCAAAGATGGGGTCAAAGTTTATTATGCATGCTCCCCCCCCCCTCTGTTAGCGTAGAACTCCGATTGAATATTAGAACGAGGTAAGGTGTATCATCTCTGTAAGTTGTATGTCAGCTTTGTTTGGGGTTGGTAAAGGTACAAGACATTAATTGTGTGTTGGTAAAATGACTTAATTGTGAGTTACTGAGGCGTTGATTGTCCATGTATATATTAGGGTATCCTCACCAGCCTATATCATGTGTGTATGAATAGTTGACGGTGTTTGTAATCACACCCCTCTTTTTGTTGTTTGTTTCAATGCCCCTAGCAACACCCACAAAATTGCCTTTAATTCATGGCCAGCAATGAGCTCAAAATCTGATTTTTGTCTTGGAGGTTAAACTGCACGTGCCATAACTTAAAGGTCGTGTCTGTCCCCACACAAAATTGAAACTTTGTCACTACACATTTGTAGGAAGGGTGTCGGCTTATGGCACTTCTCTGTCACCATAGTAACCAAAAGTGGGTGTGTCTTGTTGACTCTGCTGTAGCAGCCCTCGATTGGACTTTGGAGCATTTTTTCTCTCCTGGCAAAAAATCTTCAAAGGGAAAGAGTAAGTCAAGTAGTATTACAATGGTATGTACGGCAATGCTGTGGGGTTTTGCTTTACAGGACTGAATGTTATCATGACAGGGTTCTTTCTAGAACATTTTGTTTGGAGGGGGCAGTGGGGTAACTTGGGCATGTCCATTGCCCTCTCCGTACGCATACCAAAGTCATGAGGGAGAGGGAATTTTTTTTGTTGCTAAATTCCATAATTAAGGGTGTGGTCTCAACAGCATAGTGAACACAGCATGCAAATATTAGGGGGAAGCTGACAAGTTAGAGAAGGAAGCTAGGAAGTTTGCAGAGAACCTTTCCCCTGCCTCTCCTCCCCCATTAGATAGATGAGAACCCTGCATGAGAGGTTCCTTTTTCCAGGAAAACTTTTTTTTTTTGTGTGTGTGTGTGTGTGTGTGTGTGTGTGTGTGAAGCATCCTCACAGTTGTCGCATGAGCCAGTGCTGGAGATATCTCGCTCCTTACCTGTGTCAGAGCCGCAAAGAACAGCGTCTCTCTTCCAACTGGTGGACCAGCTCTCTCGTGCCCTCAGTGTGACCCTCCTCCTGCCTCCTACTGAGCGTGCTCATTTGCCATCTGTTCCTGTTGAGAAAATCCTCTGCACAGTCCTGCGTGGCCTTGGGCAATGCCCACCTACTGGTCACACCGTAGAGTGTCGAGTGATGGCCATTGGTCTGCCAATACTTCGTGCGTCTCTGTGGAATGTGATGTGCATTCTCCTGCGCACTTGCCACACCCACCTTCTGCAGTACGCACAGTTCATTAGGTCCGTGTTAGTGGAAGAGGTCACTTCAAAAGAACTGCAGAAGTAAGTGGGGGAAGTTTTGTGGTTTTGTTTGTAGTTGTTGTTCTTGTGTTGTTGTTTTTTCCCTTCATCTCTCCATATGCTTGTATCAACCTTCTACAATCTGTTTATTTGCAGTAAAAATGACTCAGATCATCTTGTGGTAGTATTGACAGTGACAGCATTTGTAATAGTTTAGAAAGAGGTGGAGCCTGCTCGAGGCAAGCAATTACTACAGTATGTTCTCTTGCAAAGCAGTGCTAGTGACAGTTCAACCTTAGGACCTGACAGCAGGCACAGTATAAACTACCTGCCAAAATTATTCCATATTTCTTACCTTGTAACATCCTAGTCAATTCAAATGATCTGTGTGTGAATGTTGTATGTCAGCTATGTAGAGTTATGGGGAGGGGCTATGAGCACATGTGTGTTCAGTAATGCAAATGCATGTGTATGCTAATGCTGTCAAGCAGTATATTTTGTAGAAGATGTGGCAACGTAGGCATCTTCAACTTGTGTTTGTTAGGTCACCCTTGCTATCAGCATCAGTCTATCGAGCTGTGTCTCTGTGGGTTACTATGACGAGGGACTCCTCCCCAGCAGTAATCAACCCCATCTTGCAGTCTCTTCTAGTCTCCTGTGACCACGCCTCCTTGTCCACTCGACGTCAGAGGCTACAAGTTCTCTGTGAATTGATAGAGTCAGTAGGGCCAGCTCTGGACTGCTCCATTTCTTCTCTGTCTGTTATACGCCAACTGCCATTTGAGAGGATCATGCCGGGCACTTCTGTAGAGGAGGTGCTGATCTGGCTCCGCCTATTGGGGGCGTGTGTACGGAGTCGAGGGGCACTGAGCCCGCCTTACGGACCAGTTTCACAGTTGCTGTCAGATTTGAGGCAGAGTTGTCTGGATAAACAGGTATCGTGTATTACAAGTCTAGTGAGCTGAACTCCATACTCAGTGTTATGACAGTGGGCGGGGCAGTAGGTAGTGTGGGCTACTAATGTATGGAATGAGTGTATGATTTATTTTATTTTCCATCCAGGTGCTAGAAGTCAGTGCTCACATTTTGTCTCAGTGTAACTTCCTTGTGCATCCCTCTGTTCCACCCTTACCCAATTCTGCTCCTTCAACTGATTACACTCCATCAGGTCCGTCACTTCACTGGATTCTGTTTCTGCATACCCAGCTGACTCATTTGATGCAGATGTCAGGCAGAGGAACATGTTCAGCTCAGACACATATAAGAAGAACGACCCGTTACCTACTGGAAATCTGCAAGCTGTTAGCTCTGATATCAGGCAGCAGAGCATGTTCAACAGGGGCACCTCTAGGTTTGACGATCCTTTACCAACAACACCAGTTAGTAGTGGAGATTCGCAAGATGTAAGCTCTGTCAAGCGGAGGAGAACCAGTAGTCATGGTGATGATGATGATGTGGAAGATAGTGTGAGGTCTAAGAGAAAGTGTGGCTCTGTGTGTGAAGGTGTCGTGGTAGGCAATGTTGACACTGATATTAATGATAAGTCAGTGATACAAGAACTGAGTGTGGCTGCAGATTGTGGCATCTCGGACTCTTTACAGGTAGACACCGATAGTTCAACAGTGGAAGTGTGCGTGGTAGAGGAGGTACAAGTGGAGGAAAGTTTGGCTGTTCCTCCACTGGGTTCTGAAGAGAGCAAGATGGAGTTGTTGGTGGTGGAGGATGATAGTTCAGAAGAAGATGAAGCAGTTAGTGGAACTGAACTGTTTGTGGACGAGTCATCCGATGAATCAGAATCATAGTAACACAGTTGTCATGGTAGCAACAAGTTATTGTTATTATGTGGAAGTCTGCATTCTCATCAACTATTTTTAGTCGCATCAATTCTAATAAACTATATGCTAAAGAGTTATACTTCATTCTAATTTTGATGACTTCTCTTGGCTTGCATCCGATATATACACTTGTATTATTCATTTGATACTGGAGTATATCACCAGTCTGTTGGCTTAGTATTTATGCAAGTGCTGTAGGCAGGAGTGTAACTGGCCAATCAGACGAGTGATGTTCTCCTGTATCCAATAATTTGTGTATTGTGTACATGCATAGTAATGCTATAACCTGGGAGACATAACCATGAACACTGGTGAGGGGAAATACTAGCAAATTCCTGTTTATTAATGCAACAGCTATTGGGCACAGTTCAGTACACTATCATTGAATTGAGGTTGAAGAGGGTATGCCCTAGTTCATGATTTATTCCTGTTCACCTTTTTCCTGATGACCATTTGTTTAAACACAAGCCCAGTCACCAAGTTTAACAAGATATATATATATTTTTTAATGTACATAGAAAATCATGCAGAAATTTATTGGATGTGATTTATGCCCACAATAGTATGAATGAAGTGAGGATGAGTAGAAGTTGTCATGGACATGTATGTATGTACATGCATGTAGTTACATGTTGAAGTACTTTTCCATGTTGCCTGCAGAAATGGGAAAAAAATTTTTTTTTTAATATTGGACTTTTTTTTTTTGCAGCCAATTTACCAAATGCTAGCCTTAAGGTATCCAGTTGCTTCTGGAGTCTGTTGCCTCTGTCTTGCGCCAGCTTGAGCTGCTCTCTGGCCTGGTCCCTCTCCACCATCAGAGTCTGCTGTGTAGACAATGCTTGTGCCAACTGCTCCCTCATACATGCTACATCAACACACACACACACATACACATTTTTACCTCAGCACCACCTTCATTATAAAGAGAGGGTGTGGCAAGTTTGTAATCAGCCACAATGAAGTGAGCAAACCAAGTCAAAATAAATGGCAGACAAACAATGGCTTGGTCACTCAAAATAAATTACATAACTAGAGGGGGAGGGGCAACCTGTCTATGCAACTGCCATATGAACCAGCACAAAGGGCGCGGCAGACTCACATTCTGAGGGCATCTCCTTAATGACCTCCCTGGCTGACTTCAGTTTGGCCCGTGTCACTGTCAGCTCTTTTTGCAAGGATTGCACTTCAGAAACCAGCTGCTCGGAAAGACCTGGGCAGCAAGAGGTGATGATGTAAATAAATAAATAAACACCTGTGTTACCATAACTTTGCCATTTCATGTGATCACTCAGTGGAAGAGGAAGTCACCAGAACACTTGGACCATTGCCTTATATTACATTCAATACTCACTCAGTATGGATGAGGCACTTCCAGGTAGCTGGGATCTGTCTGATCCACCACCCTCGGAGGAAGCCATACGCATAGAAGTCTGGATGTGGTTTTCATTAGGAGATGAAGATTCCTCCAAATCATACTCCTATAGCCAGTAATATCACCAATAGGCCACACCAACAACCAACACAAATCATGAGCACAATATACCAACTCCACATAACAGGTCAAACTGATAAACACACTCACTTTCACACATGCTCTGTTTACTAAGGCAAACTTTGATGCCTAAAACTACCATAAGCAACGATTGCTCCACTAGCCAGACATAGCAGAATAAATGCTAAGATACATGAATAGGAAACAGTCAATAGTGCAATGACTTAGAGAAAGGCAGAACTACTGCAGTTTTCTTTTAAGGGTGCTGGCACACTCTCTGAGTGCGAAAAACCCGCCAAATTGGCCACGGTTGCCAGGGTGTATTAAACTTACTTCTGCTGTTCCCCTGAGTTATTGTATTTATGCAGGCCAGCAAGTACTACTAGGAGAAAGTACCTACCGGGAATGAAGACTGGAAGTCGATCGCATCTCAAGAAATATCCCCGTCACCATTTTGGACTTCACGGCAGTACTGCACGGCTACCGCCGTAGTTTAGAAGCCTATATTTTGTATATCATTTTCTTACCCTTGTGTGTATGCCATAACATTGAGTTTTTGTTGAATTCTATTTTACTTTCTATTTACTCACCTTACCACGTGAACTATTGTTGATTATTTCTATAAAATTCCGTATCTTAAAAATATCTCAATGTTATAGGGTCGACCCCTTGGCCCTACACCCCAGCAAAGTTTGAAACATAGCCGCTCGTCCATTCCTGAGCAGTACGCGAGAGAAGATTCTAGATCCATTACTTTAGTGCGCGAGGATTTTTTTATTGTAAGTTGACTCCGCCCTGCCCTAATTGTACGTGCTAGTGGTGAGTGTGGCACAGCTGCATTTCACGGGCACTAATTTGGTACTATGTGCCAGCACCCTTAACAACAAAGGATCCACAGCAATGTATTATCAGAAAGTGCTTACGGTTACTTTGTAGAATGTATGCTGTATGTTAGTGTGTGGTACTGTGGAACAGGTGAGGTAGATGCTTATGTCACATGACGTTCTATCGAATCCCCGCCCCAATCATCATGGAGTTAATGTACACATTAACAGAGGTTAATGCGCATCCTGATGGGCATGCGCAGTCGTTAGCCACACGTCTGGTTTCAGTTGGCAGCAGAGTAAGGAGTACCAAATCCAGTGAGTCGGAACAGTCCCACCCAGGCAGGACCCACCCCTGAGTTTTTATTGATTAGGCCAGATGAGGAGGAGAAAGTCTCCAGTGGTGTCTTTCCCACTGTGACAGTTCTGGGCAGGTGGGCGTGGCACCCACAGGCTCACCCAATCAATCAAGGACCTAGCCCAACACCCAGAGTGGGCTAGAGGCAGCCTTGCCATACACAAAGCCACACCTTCCCAGAGCAAAGGCAAACCCCAGTAATTGGTATGGTTGAAAGTATTATCCATCTGGTCCAGAGGACTGACCATTAAACCCACCACATCCACTACTGACACCATTATCAGTCACACCCACAATACACAATAACCACACCCACCATACACCACAACCACATCCCACACCCCTCCCTCCAGCTACACCCACACTTACAGTGGGTTCAATGTCCAGCAGATTCCTGGCAGCTGCATCAGGACTACAGCTGTTGTTCCTGGTCTCACCCTTCCCAGCATCACCATTCAGGTTGGACAGAGACCTGTACATCTTTGTGGCTTCAATGAGTCCATTAAAAGCAGAGCTGCCCATCTCCTTCCCAGCACTGCCCAGACCATTCTCGGCACCTTCGCCAATCCTGCTACTGTCCTCTTCAGGCCGCTGCTTCTGTTTAGATGGCTCTTCAATGAATCTTCCTCTCTTGAGTTCCGGCATCTCTAATAGCTGAGCTTCAATCTCGGGTGGTATGGGGTTTCTCCTCCCAGACACGGCCGCTGCAGTGTGTGAGAATTTCTCCAGTACATATTTCCATCGCTGCTTCTGCTGCAGCTTGTCCATCCCCTGGGAGACGAGTGGCACAAGGCACCGGCGCCACATGCGAGAACGGCATGGCAGAATGTTCGGGGGGAGGGTGGGGCACGGATGATGGATGAACTGGCCGGGAGGGTACAGGCTTTTGCAGCCATGACAAAGAAGGCACGGGGCATTGGCCTTGGAGTAGAGGTTGAGGAAAAAAGTGCCGTACACCACAGCCAGGCAACGGTGAAACACGTCAAAGCTGTTCTGAAGTTCACCTGTTCAAAAACGACAGCACAAATGAAGTTAAGAAAATTAACACTGCAAACTTTTCTACACTATTGGGACAATACTGTAGGATCTCTTTACTGGTACGAAGCAATCAACATAATTACATAGATTTATATCTCTATCTCTAAACACACATGCACATACATGTAGATGTCCATACACAGGAACACCATATGTTGTTCCTATTACTTCAGTACAACTAATTATGTGTATGTGTGAGCACACGTGTGAAGGGATGCCCCAACTGAATAACGGTATTCATGGAAGCCATCGTGCACACATACACACACACCTACATAAGTGAAACTGCCCACACAATATAGGATGAGTGGGTGTGTCATAAGAAAGGAACAAGATGAAAGAGGAGAGAGGACAGAGTTGAGACCTTCTCCATGTTGGTGTGTGAACACACTAGAACGTGACACCAAAAACATGTGTATATATGTGTGTGTGCACACTTGCGGCCATATGTGTCTGTGTTAGGCATGTCAAGTGTGATCTGATGACCTCAACAAGTGTATGTGTGTGTGTGCGCATGTGTTTGTGTAGAGTGGAGTATGAGGAAGTTGATATAATATCAACACAGACATCTGTTACACAACTAATTTCACTCTTATCACCTCACACACACACACACACACACACACACACAAATGCAAATGCAAATTCTCTAGCTGCTGCTACAGAGCAAATACTACTTGGTTTTAACTCTTTACTTTTCTACCTGTTACACTGGCTTTGCAAGACTAATCAATGTATTAACTATGGTCTAGGGAAAAACAACAACAACAACAACAAACAAAATATCTGACTCCGTTTTCTCACTTCCATTGAATTGTATCATCAAAGTGTTACTGTATCACCAATACAATGGTACACACATAAACAACAACCACAATAACAACAACATTCTGGTATCTTTACTTTCAGTATCACACCAGTTCACACCAACACACACACACACATACTTGGAAGAGGCATCTTGCTCCTCTCCTGCTGAGCTATGATGGCCAAGAGCTGCTGTCCCATGGACACTGCTTGCGACGGAGTGCACCTCTCTGACGGACCCAACTGGTTCATTTGAGTCAGCAGAGCCACGCTGGAGACGGGCGTATCGGGAGTCTCTGTGGGGAGGGGCAAGGACGAGCCTGATGATGAAGTGGGAGTGAGGGCAGGATGGGAGGTGTTGGAGCCAGAGGAAGGAGTGGTGGGGGAGTTCCTCATCACGGAGGAGGCGTGGTCTGCAGGAGGCTGAGAGACGACTGGATGAATGCCAAGAGTACCTCCGCCATGAATCTTCAACCCATACCCTATGACAGGCAATCATGAATTCTCATTCTTTAGAGAAGACATGCACCATTAGTACAATATTACCCTCTCAGAGAACATAGCTTATTAAAACAGCAATTAGGATACAACTAGTAATGTCTACAAACTATCTTTGGGTGTATTTACAATTTTTTTTTTAATTAACCACTTCCATTTCGTTTCCCTCTTCTCCTCCACAAATCCCTTGCTTATTGGTTTAAAAGTGTACCTTGCACTGCACAGATAAAAGAATAGTTGATGTAATGGCACAATGTTGTGGCCATAATAATAGAATATACAGGCACAATGTTAACGAAAGGAGACAAGAATCTACTGGTAAATGCATACTTTTGTATATCTAAATATTTCTATCACCTCAATACCCTTATGGTTACCATACAACAGAGTAGTCCTAACCTACTAATGCAGTGGCATTTAGCGCAGTATTGTCAACAAATCTGGTCTGGGGCTGGTTATTGGTCTGTTGCTGCTGCTGCTGGATTCCAGTAACTGCGTTTGTTGGCGTTGCTGCAGTGTAGAGATTTGATGAGGACATTGGAAGACTGTTGGAGATATAATGCACGGACTCCTGCTGTGAGAAGCTCTGATGAGGAGGAAGGAGGCCATTATCCAGACCAGACAGGTCACCTGCAGAAGAGTTAAACGTGCGCCCGGTTGTTACAAAGCGGTAGCCATAGCGAGGGAGTTAGGCGGGGTTTCTTACCTCCTAAGGCTCCATTCATCTCCGCTCTCCACTCTCCACTCAGTTCCCGCTGGCCGTACAGCTTTAATTCAGTAAAGTGCCTCTCCACACCGGTTGCTGTGAGGGAGTTGAATTGTTCCGAGTGATAATTGGGAGTGTCTTGTGCGCAGTGACGTTGTACATGTGAGCATGTGACCGTTGTGTGGTCGGTGGATGTGGGTGTGAAGAGTGATGTTAGTGCGCATGTGTACGAATAACACGCATGGGAGATTTTTTTTCCCCCCAAGTCAGCGGTAGGTCAAAGTTCGTAACCCGGGTTACAGCTGTTGCACGGACGCTTTCCTAATAAAAATTGGTAATGAGTGAGGCCTCGAACGAAATACCTTCGAGCTACAGGGACTATGTGGCGGAAGCTTTAGAAATAGTAAGAAAAGTGATAGAAAACTCTGTAAACATTGTGAAGAATGAAGTAGATAAAGAAGCGATTTCTATGCAACCTTCTTCCCAATCTGCTGCAGCAGAACGGTCCCCTTCCCAATCTGCTCCTGAGCAACCTCCAACTATAGAGTGGCCTCTTGGGAAGGGCTTCACTGTTGATGGAGGTAAAGAGGCAATACGACGATTCATTGAGGTAATTAAGGCACTTACCAAATTTCAGACCTTGACTTGAAGCATGTGGTGAGTGGCCTAGTGGTGAGTGGCCTAGCTGGTAACTTCTTAGCTCTTTAGTACTAATTTTTTTGGATAATAATAAAAGAAATCTTTTTTCTTATAGAAAACACTTTGGATATACTCAGGCAGAGATATATACACTAATTAGACAGTTGTAAGAAGGGGGTTTGCTGGATACAGTTCCAAGATGGGTAAACTTACAACAAACAATTAATTTCTAGATTAAGTTAGTGGACTACACACGTACCCTTTGAAATTATACAAACAATTAATTGTTGTTTATTTGTATCAATTTTGCTGTACTACCAACATTTTCCCCTATTTGTTTTGAGGATATTGCATAGCCAACCCAGTGCAATGTGTGGTTCTTGTGTACATCCAATAATGTGTAAGCGTGATGGTAGGTAAGGGACTAAGCTTATTAACATTCCACTGTGACTACACAAGTTGGCATGTGGTCGACTATTTATTATTACTGTTTTACCAGATTAATTAATTAAACCTTTGTCATTAAACATGCACATACACGCACATACAGACGTGGCATATAGGAAACAGCTGGAAGTTCTGCATTGACTACCTGAACTGCCAGAATCATTTGCACTGCTATGCTGTGAAATACAGTGAGCCTACGAGACGAAAGCCAGTGCCAAAGGCTACTGCATCTGTGTACTTCTATATTCATATTCACGATGAGGTAAGGTGGTATGAAACTTGACATTTTAAGTATTACCACCAATATTAAAGCACCATTCTTAGTGCTGCTTTTAATGCTTAGCTGCATTGTAAAATCAAAAAGGAGAAGAATGTAATGGCTTAACATACAATGCCTATCCAGTTGACCGTTCTTTTTCTCCTCTATAACTTACTAGCTGTTCCTCCTCTCCCTCCCTAACCTTTCTTAATATGCATGCATCCTAAGCATGCTCAATCCCCAGTGACAGCATCTTATGTCTGAGTCTATCCCCTTCCCAAGCCTCACTGCTTGCATCTTAGGTCCAAGTCCCCACCCCCTCGCTGCCCACACATAGCATTCCCTTCTACAGCACGGATTAGCCACACTTGCATGGTATTGTGGAATGCAGCTCCTACCAGTATTTGGTTACACTTTACCGGGAATGGAGCGCCAATGGCTAAATATGATGCAGGAATGTGTTGGTGGTTGTAATATACACTCCCTTATACAGGATGCACCAGTTCTGGTCAAGTTCATCGTTGAAGGTCAAAGGACACCATTCACGTGAGTAGGAATAATACCAAACATGTCTCAAGCACTATGCAAATTCTTTAATGACAAAGTGAGTGTGTGTATGTGTGTGCATACACTTGGAATGGCTCAGTTATACCTATATATAGGAGTTCCACCCAACAATCCTGGCCCTATGCCATCAACTATCATACCAGCCTTTGGCATGGCCTCCAGTTTGCACAGAGAATAATGTTTTGTCTGCATTATCAGGTGTTTACAAAATGCAGCCCCAGTGTACTGTACTACTGTGTGTATTGAAGGTGCAGGTGTTCGGTTGGTTGTCTCGTGTGTAGGTTTGTATAGTCCACACAGGTCGTTATGTTACCACACTTTCTCACATACAAACAAACAACATTTTGTCTTTCATTATTGGCTTTGGTTGTTGTTTGTCACAGGCCAGAGAATGCTGTCTTTCATGAGATTTGGCTCAGGAATGTCATCCAGAACAAACTGGCCATTTCGAAGGCTTCCCAAATCACTTGCTGACCTGACCTGATCTAGGAGGAGATGGGGACGCTGGTCACTGACTATAAATACAACAACCACTCTTTTCTCACCGATCATTTAACATACCTCCAATTATTACTGTCAATGAATCAACAATAGCGATTCACACCCTTGTTCACACTTGCCTCATAGGTGGCACATACACACACACCCTTCAAAACAGACATGACATCAGTTTATATGTGAATGATAATGTATGCAAGATTCACAGATGTTACAGAAATTGGATGACATAAGAAAAAAAATATATTATGACAATAATGGGTAGAAGCGTTCTCCCAATTTTCGGCCTAAGTGTTTTCATTGCAAAAAAAAAAAAAAAAGAAAAGAAAATTGTGTCCAACTACATTTCACAACAATCACTAGATACTAATGAAGAGGGTTTGGAGAAGGGGAAAGGGGAGATGTCTATAAAAAATGATAACACCCATTTTGAGAAAATGCCTCAAAATCTCAAAATGTGCATGTCACGGCAGAACGAGTGTGTAGTGAAAAAAAGAAGAAAAAAGTATACCCATCATACCATCGTTCATAAAATATATCTCTAAAGGGGGAGTGAGTTTTGATCTCTGCTGTCAATAGAAATGGAGAAACAGGAAGAGGAAAATGGAGAAAAATAGAGTCAAATTAATAATAAAGAGTGAAAGAACTCATAAGAGCAACTATCTCTTTGACAAACCATTAGTTAGGTACATCTTGCCATCATTGTTCGTGGTATAGATGGGAGCTCTTCTGTAGTGCTGTATCAGCTCATCCATGGAGTCAAACTTGCGCTGGCCAATACCTAACCGTCCGTCCGCCAAATACTTCACACTGAAATGCTTGATTCTGTCGGGAGCTTTCATGGAAATGGAGTAGTCTCCCGGCTGTGGAAGGAAACACAGGAAACAGTTTGTGTGAACACACAGCTTTGAATAGAGCCATTGAACTGGGTGAAATTGAAATGAATTCTATTTCAAGTTTGTAAAATATTGCAACATGCATGTCACGGAACAACAGCTGTGAGGTTACATGCCGGAGTGCAACAAGTGAAAGTATTGAAATTGATTCACTGGTGCATTCAATTAACTAAAGTCACATACAACTCCTTTACAATAAAATTAGGCGGAGATTCACTAGGAGAATAACTCTATAGACAACACACACTCACACATACAAACACACACAGCTCACCTTTGTTTCACTCTCCCTAACTATGAATTCTCCATTCTTAGCGTACATATTAAGCTTGCTTTCAGCCTCTTTCCTAGCCACTTTGCCATAAAACCAAGGCTCCCTGGCAAATGGTGGAGGAGATCTCGTTGATGAAGCTCCACTTCCAGCACCAACTACTTTTGACCCCAGATTTGGGCCACTGGGTGGGGTGTCCTGCATGATTTCTACATAGTTCCTAGGCACCAGGCCAGTTTTGCCGCTTGCAGTTTTCGCTTCCCACCAGTCTGGGTCATCTGCCGGCTGATCGATAATATCCATAAGGTCTCCCTTCTCAAAGGCTAGCTCTTCAGGATTGCCAGAGTTGAACGAATACAATGCCACTACTGAACAGATCACGGACTTGGTCTTGCTCTGCGGTTGAGCTGGTTGCTGAACAGGAACGGGTTCATTGGCAGTTTTTACTTCCTCAACGTAATTGAAGGGAAACCATCCTATTTTGGTCTTACATCTTCCTTTCCACCAGCCATCTGCTTCTTTCTCCATCACAATCACTTCATCTCCTTTCTCTAAAGAGATCTCATCCTCTCTAGTGCTAGCATATTTGAACTTTGCTACAGCCTTTATGTTTAGAGATGGCCCATTCCTGGACACCATCAAATCAGGTTGTTGGTATTGATTAGGCTGGTCCTCAAACTTGGATCTTGTACTGCTGCTGGTAGTTACTGGCTGTGGAGCAGCCACAGGTTCCACATAGTTTGAGGGAACTAGGCCAGATTGGTGCTTCTTGTTCTTCACTTTCCACCAAGATCCTTTGTCATCTACTACCGTGAGCATTTCTCCTTTGGAAATACTTAACTCCTCACCATCAGCTGCCCTGTATTCGAACTTGGCTACACACGCCGTGGAAGCAGCCATGTCGCTATCAGGACCAACTTCAGGAAACGACACCCAAAAGGGACCAATGCACAAACAGGTGTCAAGGTAGACTACTTGCCTCTGCTCAGCGTGGCGTTCAGCGCGGCAGCAGAAAACCACCGCTCGGTTTCTTGAAGGAATGGTTTTCGCCGCACATAAAAGAAACCCCTCCTCAAACCTCAAAGTGTTCCTTCTCCAAACTTTCTCGTTATCGCATCAACTTCTAAACGATTGAGATCACGTGAGCCCCTTCAAATCGCCTTATGAAATTGTCCAAATCCTAAATTCAATGGAGCGCGCCAAAGATTGTTTTTATGGGTATTTAAATAAAAAGTAATTTTGAATTGTAAATTCAAAATGGCGGCTGTGCCACTTTCCAATATAGTCGATTCCTTACTCCAAAAATCCTACCACGATTTGACGGTGCTGCAGGAACTGTGAGTCAATGTGGGTTAGAAACTCAATTAATTATAATTATTCTGCTCTGTATTTAGCCTGAGGCACAAGTCTGATGGTGATCGTAAGAATGAGATAGTAAAGTATGCCAGAAAGACTAGATCTCTTCTCATAAGACTGCTAGCCTTAGTGAAATGGGCGGGCAACTCGAGCAGCGTCCAGAAATGTGCAGTAAGTGATAATTACCTGTGGTAGTGGGTGGGTTTGGAGCAGGGTGATTTTTACATCATGGTGCTTCATTTAGGAAATGTCTACTATGCTGAGTCAGCAGTCTGGTCTCTATGTGGATACTGCAGATCGACTGGTGGAACTGGCTCGTAATACATTAGTTCATGCACGGTGAGGAAATGATAAAAGATATGCACAGTGGGTGTTGCAATCCATGCACATTGAGTAGATAATAGGCATGTCGGCCGTCGTGAGAATTATCAATCATTTTTTACCTCATAAATATTTAGATACGAAATTTCCACATCAGGTTTGATTTCCTGGTAAAGTATCAGCAGATGATCAACTTCGTCAGCTTTTCCATCAATTAAGAATATGCCAGAATCTACTCTTATACACAACTTCTTAATACCATGGATATACTCTGCACCCTTTACATATAATGTACATTGCATGCATACAGTACCCATCATTAAAGTGGAATTAAAACTGAGGATTATGAACAGTCTTTAGATACAAGCTAGCCCTAGCCCTAGCCCTAGCCCTAGCCCTAGCCCTAGCCCTAGCCCTAGCCCTAGCCCTAGCCCTAGCCCTAGCCCTTTAACACTTGCTTGTGCGATAATTATCACTCTTTCTTCTAAGTGAACATAATGTATTTATCATAGTAGCTAAAAATGAATTTGTGCAGTATCGCTCTGTCTTTTCAAATGGGAGCCATAGCAAAATACCTCAATTTTATTCGTAACTAAGAATGTTAGTGATTGAGTGAGAGATCTCACTTATAGACATTGGTGCATCTCTTCTCTACACATACTGTGTGCGGACTACTGTATATTGTCAGAGAGAAAGGTGAATTTTACCACCCTTAGCAGGACATTCTCTAGTACTGTTAGTATTAGTAATTGTGTCAGTGTTATTAGGAGTAGTGTGAAATGTTGGTTTTATAATCCAACCTTTTCTAATTCAGAACCCGTGCTACTTTGGATGCATCCTTTACTCTATCACCTTCAAATTGAGAAGTTGTAAAGAAAAGCTAAAGTTTATCATTCTGTTCAACTTGGTCATCATGGCATTCTCTTCCTCTCCCCTCCCCTTTTATAATTAGGTCTCCTAATTTCAGCCTGGCTCCTGCTATAGATGTCCTAACGACAGGGACATACCCTCGTCTCCCTACCTGTATCAAAGACAGAGTAGTGCCCCTCCCACCTCTCACAGAGACGGAAGAGAAAGATGCCGTCGAGCTGCTGGATTGTGTCATTCGCCATCGACTGCCAGCTGAGACGATACCTGACTCCATGCATGTTGCTGCCATAGGTAGGAATGCTATTATGACTAATTATTTCAGGGGCTTCCTCCTCCTTATATTGCAGGAATGTGGGGAATGTTTGTTGTCGTATCAACACTGTATAAAAGCATGGCCTTAATTAGTCTCGGAATTCCAGATGTGTAGTATAAGACATTCTGTGTGTAGTCATGCCACCAGGAGACTGTACTCTGTGTGTGTGATGAGTGTGGGTATGTGTTGTTTGTGTGATGTGTTGTTGTTTGTGTGATGTGTTGTTGTTTGTATGTGTGTGATGTATGTACGTGTTATTGTTTGTGTGAGGTGTGTATGTTGTTGTTGCGTGCATGATAACTGGATTGAATTCTATTTGGGCTATTTGGTTGTGATGTTGATTTATTATAAGGAAGTAGTGTGAATTGGTTGAAGGAGATGTTATTCTGTTCATGGCCTTCTTGGTCAAAGGCTGGATAGAACCCAGAGCAGCAAATAGTGATCTGCATGCGTGGAGGGACTGGCACCATGGTGTAAACACCATGGCTGGTGGTTGCACAGTGAATAGCAGGGAGATGTCTTCAAAGGCACCATTTGTTTTAAACATGAAGTGATGTTGCTATTGGTTGCTGTGATACCTTTGCCATGTGTGCAGTATTATGTTTTCTTTCTCCCACAGGGGGTGGAGTTATCAAACTCAGGGTCCCGTATGAGTTTGAGGTGGCTCTGTCTGTTGTCAGCGGAGATCCCAGCACTCCGTGGAGACTGGTGGGGCTCAAAATTCTGGTCGGGGATGTGCTGCCGGACAAGAACGTGCTATTACACGAGCATCAGCGGCTGTACCTGCACCAGGTGCTGCAGTCCCGCTTGTACGTGGAGCCCTCTCCTCTCTTGGACTGCTGTCGAGCTCTGCACAGCTTCTGCCTGTCTCTGCAGCTAGACTGCCTCAACTCCCAAGCCCACCAGCTCTGCTCCGACGTCTATAGTGGCTACTTGAAGGTGGACGAGTATCTGCCTGGGCACCATCTCAAGATAGTGTACTGGCGTCCTGGATCTTCACAGTTCATGAGCGCCTTTCTTTGTGAACAAAGAAGTGAGTTCATTAAAGAGAGAGAGAGAGATGGAAGTTGGTGTGGGGGGGAGGGAATCAGACAATAGTTTGTAATCCCAATGTTTGCCCATCTTGTCGTGCTTTTTTTGGATGATGTCATCCTGTAGTTGCCGCTTCAATCCTCATTTTGCTGTCTCCCTTTAGACTTGATTTGAAGTTTTAATTGGAAGTTTAGTTAAGGGGCAACAGTTCCTTTTGACCTACTAATGAAATATTCCCCCTCCTACATTATTTCTTGGCTGTGTGCTAGAGTCCAGAACACAGCACTGGCCAGAAGCCAGTCACCAGTGCTGTTGGTAGACATCATTGAGTCCTAAATGTCGGGGGTAATTTTAAGCATTCCTTGAGACAGAGAGAGGGAGAGTGAGGCATGTGTTGCATGGACTATTCTGTGATCTAGCAAAACTCCAATCTCCTCACCCCTTCTTCATCCCAGTGTGAGGATGTGTTGATATTGTCCTAGCTTATGATTGTTAGTACGTACGTGTGTTTGGTGTGTTTTGTCCAGCTTCCTCGTGGCCTAAGATACTCATCTCTATCGACCCATCTCGACCACAGCACTCGTCGTTCTCCACCCAGCACCTCCCGCCCTTGCCGGAGGGATCTGAGGTCGTCCTCTCTCCCAGCAAGATTTCTCTGGAGACGTTGCTGAAGGAGTGTGTGAGAGTTCGGAGCCACGCCCTCCTGAAGGAGCTGCAGACGTTGCTGCGCGGGACTTGCTGGGAGAGCACCAGTAAGGATAGATAGTCTGGTAAAGGGATAAGTGCGACAAGACATCTTGATTACAGTTGCCGTTTGTTGTTAATAAGATTTATTGCATTCTTGAATTGTTCTGGTACGTGTTTTGTTAAAGGTTTGTCTTAATTGTTTAATTATTAGTTGTTTAAGTGCACTATGCCAGAGTTAAATATGAAAGTGCTTCTGGCCATGTCAGTTTAGTTAGTAGCTAGAGGGAGAAAGAGGAAGACGTTGTTTTTCTATGATGTTGGATTGTATACCACACACACACGCTCATCACTCTGTGTGTTTTTGCATGTATGTATGTGTATGGTTGGATGGATGGATGGAGGAATGTGTGTATGTGTATGTGTGTGTGTGTGTGTGTGTGGTGAAGCCTGCTGTCCTATAGTTGTGTAAGGCAGTTGACTAACCTGTTGACTGGCCCTCTAGTGTTACACAGTATTTAGTACAGGTGTAGGTAAATGTTTGTGTGTGTGTTTGTGTGCGTGATCATATTTATGTTCTCATGGTATAGCGAGGTTTAAATCAACAGTTGTTTTATTGCCATGCGTGGGTGGGAAGTTTGTTGTTTCTTAGCAACAACAGGATGCAATGATGGAGTATGATTTTCAGTAAGGATGTGGACCACTCTCGTCTGTTATGAAAGTAGAAATGCTGTCTTAAGTACATGCACCAAATGGGCCTGTAGTACGTTGGTTTGTGTTACATCGTCATGTGGTAATTAGTGTGTGTGTGTGATCGTGGTTGTAAGTGTTGTGTGTATGTGTGTGTGTGTGTGTGTGTGTGTGTGTGTGTGTGTGCTTGCTTGTGTAGGCTTTCTTTTGTATCCTTCCTCTTCCTCTTGCTTCCTTTCTTCTCCATTACTTCCATGTCCTGTAGTGATTTTAGAAAGTTTGTCTACTAGCAGTAGAGAGGGAGTGTGTAGTGATCGCTGCCGTGGCATGTATGCATAATGTATACTACATAGACATGTGCAATGATGCGTTACACCACCCACATTCAGTTGCCATGGAAACATGACGTGCATTAAATATAATGGTCAATATTTATCAGCCCACACTTTATCACTTATTTCTGGCGTTGTAAAGACATATAGAAAGTTTACGTTGGATATGTGTATACATTGTGTGTGACTATCTACAGGAAAGTCGGGGGCAACGCAAGCTCCTTCAAAAACAGTTTTTTTTGCACTTGTCCAGATAGAACTTTCCAAGTTTTGTAGCTGTAGCTTCAACCTTTCCCAACGTGCGTGACCTGACCAGTTCTATCCACAGGCTTCTTTAGTACACTTTAAGAAGTATATTTCCCATTGTTTACATGTGCTACTTTGTGCCCTGTTTTCCTGTGCACAGGCACACACATATCTGTTGCCTTGTTGAAGACGCTACATCAGTTAGCAGCATTAGGCAATTCATCTTTGGAAGGTTAGTTAGACACTATCAGACTGGTAAGATGCTGATGAGGAGGGTGTGGCTGGGGGTGTGGCAGGCTTATGCCAGGCTGTTGTGTTGACTGTCACACGTGGGGAAGTTCATTCCTTTTGTGGTGAAGTGAAGATGTATCTTTTGCAACAACTTTCTCCTGTTAGTTGCTAAGGACAACTACTAGTGGGCGCACTCTTTATTTTCAAATGGCCAAGTTTGTACCGACCCCCTTTTACTATTATTAGAAATTAGAATTTCAATGTTTTTTAAAACAGGGAACAGCTGCCACTACGGGTGTCTTTTAGTGTTCTAGTCATTCTGTTCCTGCTCAGTTCGTAACTCCCGAGTTTTATGTGTATGTTTGTGTGTGCGTGTGTACTTGTAGTGGAGTTGCTCCAGTGTCCGCTGTGTTTGCGTGTGACTGTTCCCCTGAAGTATGCCTCCAGGACGGTCTCTCTGTGCGTGGACCCCCGGGTGGGCAATATTGTGGCATCGATTGACCCCCCGAGTGATGCGGGCGGGGTCAAGACGTGCTTGGAGGAGCTGGAGAAGGCTGTCACTTCTAATAAGAGCACGCTACCATCCCAGCTTCTGAAACTACAGTGAGTGGGTCAATCACAGCAGGAGAAAAACAACATTCCAATTAGAGAGCATCTTGGAGTAGCCGTTAAGGGTCAATTAGATGTAGTGAGCGGAAGGATTTATTTAGACTAATGAAAACCACGTGATTAGTAAGTAGTCTGGCATAGGACCCTTTATCAAATCACTATGCAGGGAAATGGTCTGGTGACACTGACATAGGGAAGACTGATGAGGTGCTGCAGCGTCAGCAGACCCTTTCACTGCGTGGCGGTTTGGTAAAGGGTTTGGCTATGCGAGACTAATTAGTAAGGTGTTTATGAAACGTAACAATCTTACTGTATTGTTGAGATAATGAAAGTGTATCATGGAGCAGCTATTTACCTCTGGAACGTATACCACTTACTTGAGGGTACTGGAATGTTCTTTCTGCAAAAACAACAACAACAACAGACTATACTATACTTCTGTCAGACATAGTGAAAGAAAATGGAGAGAGCAGTATAGTCATTCTGTGGTGTGCTCAGTTACTCCAAGTTATAGTCATTCTGTGGTGTGCTCAGTTACTCCAAGTTATAGTCATTCTGTGGTGTGCTCAGTTACTCCAAGTTATAGTCATTCTGTGGTGGGCTCAGTTACTCCAAGTTATAGTCATTCTGTGGTGTGCTCAGTTACTCCAAGTTTTGATGTTCAAAAGATACACAATTAAAGTTAATACTTTAGAAAGTGCTTTTCCTTATTTCAAACCGGTAAAGATAGACATAGTGTGCATGAGTAACTGTCGTGGATACTTTGCTGCGAGTATAGTGTAATTCAGTTGGTAGTATTGATGAGAAGGCACTGGGGGATCCTGCACTGTGCTTCTCATTTTGAGATTTTGAGGCATTTTCCCTGCATAGTGATTTGATAAAGGGTCCTATGCCAGACTACTTACTAATCACGTGGTTTTTATTAGTCTAAATAAATCCGTCCGCTTCTCAACTATTTCTTGTGAGTGTGCGCCATGTGTGCTGTATTGTGGCATAACATAATTGGAGCTGGAGTAAAACTGGCAATGAGGAGTACATGCACATGTTTTACCATTCCACTGTAGCTGGTAGTACATGTTTTACCATTCCACTGTAGCTGGTAGTACATGTTTTACCATTCCACTGTAGCTGGTAGTCAGAAATGTTTGATTTATAAAGCAACAAGTAATTTTTCAGTTCATGATTCCAGCTCTAGCTCCGTGGGTTTCATTCTAAACAGTGTGTATGTGTGTGTGTGTGTGTTTGCAATACACATTGTTATCGGCTGTCTAATTGGAATTTTGGAATATCGGGTGGCAAACATATTGGGTGGCAAACGTATCGTTTATTAAGTACTGGGCAATAATTAGTGTTGTTGGTTTACAATGACCACGGTAGCTGATGGCATTCTCCTAACTCTGCCTGGGGCTTGTGGGGGCGTGTCTGGATGGCTTGATCTGAGCTGACTGTAAAGAGTTGATCAAACCCTAGCTTATATCACGTGGGACGCTCATCTCTGTCACTGATGCTGCAATTGGATTGTTGTGTTAGGAAGCTGGCAGAGACAGGAGAGAATACACTGTTTCAGATTCACTGAACAGTTCAGCGAAACTTTGAGACTGATGAGGAGGGAAGACTGGCAGGATAGGAGTGGTGGTGTGTGTGTGTGTGCGTGTGAAGATATGGCCACGCCTTATAGTTACCACATGTTAAGATGGTGGCAACACATGTAGCAGTTGTCATCTCCTTACAGAGACCGGGGTGTTCTATATTCGTATAGATCGTCTCAAGTGTTTGAATGATAACTTTAGTCATAATTAACGTTTGTTGGGGCAGTGATGAGTTTATTCTGTGTTAACCCGCTCTCATGCTACTGGTGTACAACACTCGATACTCACCCCGACCAGTAAGTATGTGATGGCTGGGATGTGGAGAACCTTAAGGTAACTGTGTTTGGTGGTGTGTAAGTTATGATGTGTGCTGATCCGGGCGTAACTCCAGTCGCTTATGGTTGGTTAGATTAGATTAGATGTAGATTGAAGGACACAGGTCCCCACAATCAATTTTAGGGAACATAGTTTGAAAGAAGAGCACAAGTTATAAGGAAAAGGTGATAAAAAAACGACAGTGGGAAGAAAAGGGGCGGAGAATGTCATAAATTGATGATACTTTCCAGAGGCATAAGGCCTTTGGAAAGAGACAAAGGCATTTAGACAAGTAAGATACGGCTATAGGAGAAATGACAGACAACATGATAGCTACAATAAACACATTAGGTGATGATTGTTCCTGGGAGGGCAACTCCCACAGCTACACCCGGTCCAGGACCTATCCTGGACATGATGATTAGCTAGAGGTAAGTGAGTTACGTCAGCACTACAGTATAGCTGTGGGATTTATGAGAGAAAGGTTTCTATTGTGATAGTCCTCGTCCACGAATGAGCTGACTAGGACTTATGTACCAGTAGTCTCTCTCTCTAATGGCTTGCTGCACTTCTCTTCTGTGTTCCTTTTCTGAAGGGGAAAAAAAAAAAAAATATATATATATATATATATATACACTTTACTTCGTTGTTTATATTGTTGTTGTTTATAATTGTTGTTGGTTTTTTAATTCCAGAATATGCAAGTGAATTCTCATGTGCTATAAAATGGTTATGTAATTGAACAGCTGCATTATAGTAATAGCACGAGTAATAACTTGCACATTTCTGCTCCTTTTGTTGTCATGAAGTGGTTCTTGAATTTGTCTGAACTCTCTCTTCTTCCCCAGTGCACGTTGTTATAAACAGCCTTGTTGGTTCACTGGGGGTTGCTAGATTACCTTGTTGGCATGACAATTCCTGGCAGGCATTTTGATTACTGTGTTGAGAGGGGCAGACATTTCGTAGAAAGCTGATACAAGTTTCAAGGTGTGATCTTCAAGTATTTTAAGTAGTAGAAAGTAACTATTGCACTTGTAGTGGCAATATGCACGAGTCGAGACGAGTTCCATTATGTATGTGTGAGCACACACATCAGATCTAGCTGTGGGTTGCGAGGTATGAATATGATTAATGCAGAGCAGGCTTCTCAGCGTCTGACAACCAAGTGGAAACTTTACCTATTGTATCAACCATTAAATCGTTTACCTTAATTATCTTGCATCGTCTCCCCTTTACCAGGTAATGAACGAGTGATATCAGTACAAATGGCAAGCTAGTTGAACGCCCCTAACAATGTCTACCCTCTTGTTCACGCCAATTAAGTTCTTAACCCAACCGTCTGTCTAATATTAAAGCTATGTGTATATTTCAGGTGTCACTTGTTTGTGGGTGTGGTTTCGGAGATTGCAGCTGAGCAAGGGCTTCACAAGGAGTGGTCTCTGCCTCTTGTCTCCCCACTGATAATCTCTAAGGCAATAGTCGCCAGCGTCTTTCTTGAAGTTCTCTCACAGGTCTATCTCCTGGTCCAAGTGGGGGAGGGGCTTGATGACCATTACCACCTGCTCACTCTCTCACCCACCTCTCTATCACCGTCCAGTCACCCCGCCCACACCCCAGATGCTCCACCCCCTCCGAAGATTTTCTACACGGCATCTTCCATAGTCGCTCTTGATGTGGACACTCTCGTGCTGCAGCATCTCAAATCTGTAGTTGGTAAGGTGTGACTTTTCCCAAGTGCATTTGCCACATCTGACGGATTAACTTGAACACTTTTTTATTCTTTTTTATTTTTAGTAAAGAAGAGAGGGGCTTGTTTGAAGAGAAAGGTAAACTATTTGTTGTAGATCATAGCAGTTGGTAAATAGTTGACGATATGACAGACCATTTATTAACTTAAAATTTTTAAGCTTTTTGAAACTCATTCTTGAGTTTGTAAGTGTGTGTGTGTGTGTTCATTATTATTTTGTGTTTGTGTGTTTGTTTGACCTCCCTTCTTATATTTGTGTGTATGTGTTTGTATGTGTGTGTGTTTAGTTGATGGACTCAAATATAGAGTTGCCCAGTTTGAAGCGACTGTGCTTGTGCAGGAGGCTGGACTTTGCCCCAATACCTGCACTTGTCTCGGCACGGATGACTCTTCTGAACATGACCACGAGTGTGAGTATAGCTCTCTGGGATTACATGTATGTGTGTGTGTGCATGTGTGTGTGTATATCCCCCCACTGCTCTATTCCACTGGTCATAGATCTGTTGTATTTGGTGAGACAATATTGTGTGACTCTAAGCTCTTCACGTACCATGTGGCAGAGTGATTATGGTGTCATTCTTGCTAATGAGTGAGCGAAGACACACTTTCACGATTTATATGGAGTTCTTACATTGCTGGTTGGTTTAAAAATGGGTGTGGCTAAGTAGACGCAGTTGTTTCATGCCCCCCAAATTTATAATGGTGTGTGACTACCATGAAACTGTTAGTTAACTTTTTGAATGATCAGTTGGTGTTGATTTGTTAACTCAGTGTCAAGTATTACGTCCATCAGACTGTATACAAGTGTGGAAGGGAGTTTGTTGTTGTTGTTGTTTTCTTGTGTGTTGCAGCTCATGTTATCTGGTATATCTCTTCATGTCCAATATTCCTCCCACGGATGTCCAGCCATTGTCATCTACAGGTAGTGCACACGCACACACACATGCACACACACACACACACCATGTCATCTTGTGTGTGTGTTTGTGTGTGCTAGTTTCCCTCTTTTGGACAAGACTTATCGTAAAGCTCATGAAGTTCTGTCCTCTCACATGCAGTCCTGCACTGTGACACACGCCCCCTCTGGTTGCACGTGCTCAGTAAGTTGTCAGGATGTGGTGTAGGTTAGACCTGTTCACGCTGTAACCACTTATATGTGGGCAAGGACAGTAATAAGATCTGTTGAGTGTTATTATGGAATTTCTTTCTTATACGCAGAGGACACATTGTACTTCCTTCAAAAATTAATTGAACCTGTAAGGGCAGGCTAATTATCTGAGAACAAAAATCGAGTGCCTATGCCCAAGTTTTTTGTTGCTATGGACTTCCAACACTCAGAATAGAAAGTATGAAGCTATAGAGAGTCCCTCAGCATTTTGGAGTTATGGGTAAAGTGTTTCCTACTGGACATAACGAGCAATCAACCTGTCTTGTTCCTCTGAATATCTTCAAAACCTTTCAAATTTTTAAAGTAGAACTAAAGTAATTCTTTTTTATATAAAACACACACACACACACACACTTTATACACTACATCCATTGCTACCCACTCATACACACGAGGCATGATTGATTTGCCCGAATGAGACAGAATACTAATAGTGGCACGGGCATGGACTGTTCCTGTGTATCAGATCATTGAATTGTGTGTGTGTGTGTGTGTGTGTGTTTCCTTCTGAGTATTTCCGTATTACATGAGGGTTCTATATTTCCATATTGAACGCTCCAACACACCTGCACGTAGCTCTGTACAGCTGAAGTTTACGCTGTTTTGAAAAACAATATCCAATGTATAATAAAATAAACCACTCGTACAAGATGGGATTACATTTCACTTTCACGCTTGTATTTCATTAGTGTTTGTGAAGTGTCTACCCATAGTATATGATGTTGACTCATGCAGTTCAATTAGTAATATGATATGTCTATTCAGTGCAGGGATATGTGTGTGGGTTTATATGTGTAGTATAAGTATGTGTGTTTGTATGCATGTAGTATGTGTGTTTGTATGTGTGTGTGTGTGTAGATGGTTCTCACATCCCTAGATGCAGGTCAGCCTGGAGACAAGTGTGAAGCACGTGGCAACAAGCACGTGGTCCTGCACTATTTCATAGCTGCTGGCAGTTCTGGCCTGGGCCAGACTCTGTTGGGGGTGTGGCAGGCACGCCTGACTCTACTGACCCTCACACTGGAACTACAAGGATACTTGGCAGGTAAAGGGATACAATGGAGTTTACATTTATATAGTGAGGCTGTCAATTGAGAGAGGGGAGATAGCCACACCCACTCCCCATTAGTAATTGATATGTAAAGTTCATAGGCTGCTATGAAATACATGTATGCATGAAACTATGCTTATTTAGTGTGAGTGTAACTTGTTGTTGTTGTTGTTGTTGTTGTTGTGTGTGCACAGATTCCCACTGGCCCCTGCACAAGTTATGTTCCATCTCTGAATTCTCTTATGATCTCCTGTTGATTTCGTTTGGCAAACACTCGGTAAAGTACCACTTATGATAGCACTCCTGAAAGTCATTGCCATATTCGAGCAGTCAGTATTTATTTTGTCTTGTTTAATAACAAGATTTTCACAGGCTGGCCTTCAAGTAAAAACCCTTCACTCTTGATAATGTCCACTATCTGGTGTCAAAACAGAGGAACTAAATGTATATAATTATTGCCAATACGCTACTTTGATATGTCCGTTTAACTTTTGACTCCCACAGCTGACTATCAAGACCACACCCACTGGGCTGTCCCTGTCTCTCTCCCAAGGCTGCCCCCACAGAGTGGTTCGTGACAGTTTGGAGATGTTCCTGCACAGCACGCGCTCCCTCCCTCTCCTCCTTCAGGGCATGTGTGCGAGTGAAAACTTGCTGGGTTTGCTACAGACTTTCTCTGAGAGCATACCGGCAATGGCCATCGCCGCGACCACGCCTTCTCAGATACAGATCAGCTACGATAGTTTGTATCCTTTGACATTATGGCAGTGGATGTGTGCAGATTGGGAGGCGTGATAGAGTCGGGTATCACATGAACTGGGTGGGTGGGGTTATTTTTGAGGTCAAGTGGCATCAGGGAGACCAGCTAGACTATGTATGGCGGAGGGATAGGGACTAGATTGTGCTGGGGTTTCGTTAATTAAATGGGTGTGGCTATGCTATAGAGCGGCTTTCCTTGACTTCAGCCTGTCACTAAAGTGTGTTGACACTGTCTATTCAAACCTTCTCACAGGTGGCCATCACTGGTAGGTCTGCACATACACACACACACACACACACTGAGTGGGTGTGGCACATTGACGGGACTTCATGCAGGTGTATTAACTGGGGGTGGGGCACTGTGCACACTTTATCGCACCATTTTTGAAACCCACACTACTTTGATGCACATGCCTAGAATGAGAATTAGTATAATCTTGCTACTTTTAGAATTCAACTCTGGCCGGGAGGTGGAGATTCTGTGGGGCCTGCCCCCTTTCTATGAAACCCTGCACACACACACACACACACACAGGGGTGGGAAGTGGAAGCATTGTGGGTGTGGCCTTCGTATGTTTTAGAAGCTACAGGAGTTACACATATAGTGTTGATTAACGTATTGATGCACGCACACACACACACACACACACAGGGATGAGATTGAACAAGCCTCCTACTACTGGTCTGACATTGAACAATCCTCTGGTCTACTTGCAGGTGAGTGGATCTAGAGTAGGTAACGGTTGGTAGTAGAACAGGTAAGGGATGGGGATGGGTGGACATTAGTAGAGGGATGGGGATGGGTGGACATTAGTAGAGGGATGGGGATGGGTGGACATTAGTAGAGGGATGGGGATGGGTGGACATTAGTAGAGGGATGGGGATGGGTGGACATTAGTAGAGGGATGGGGATGGGTGGACATTA
>WLWD01003291.1_pt1 | contig 40801 bp, 34 predicted proteins | sample 6712731 | NCBI WGS metagenome assembly WLWD01 (sample SAMN12718690, study PRJNA576275) | sponge metagenome | isolation source: marine sponge | host: Mycale hentscheli | place: New Zealand: South Island, Marlborough, Capsize Point | collected 2014-11-01
GGGTGGCCTCGGTAACTGGAGGCACATAATGAACGGTAAAAAAGGGACCTACTGTCGTTAATTGGTCTCTTGAGCCATGTGTGCAAGGCCATTAGAGCTGGTCGCTCCTTCCTAAGAAGGCTTATAGACCTATCGGCCACAACCAAGATCCTAATTCGGCTCAATGTGGCAGCCAGGCAGCATGGAATGGAGTGGCCATGATGACATCAGTTAACAGGCGGGAGCCGGAGAATACCATTTCTATAGTCTCAAATGCCTCAGGATCGTGGGGCTATGGGGCAATTTGCGGGTGCAATTGGTTCCAGCTTGAATGGCTTGGGCTGGGGCAGGCTCAGCAGTACAACATCACGACAAAGGAACTGCTGCCAGTAGTGGTGGCAGCAGCGTTATGGGGGCAAAGCTGGCGGGGTCAGTCAGTGAAGGCCTTGTGTGACAACTCAGCAGTGGTGGCAATAGTGAATTCAGGGTCATCAAGAGACCCTGAAGCAATACATCTCAAGAGGAGCTTGGCTTTCGTGGAGTTCCACTTGTTCTGCCAGCACATTCACGGTAGGGATAATACAGCAGCGGATGCCTTGTCCAGGAACAGATTGACTCTCTTTCATGATGTGTATCCACAGGCAAGAAAAGAGCCAACAGATATCCCGGCGGCAGTGCTAGATCAAGCCAGACTGGACCTCAGAGGCTTGGATAAGTCTGTGGACAGGCTTTTCCAAGAATGTCTGGCCCCCTCCACTGCGAGAACATATGTGACTGTCTATGGGGAAATCGGGCACAACGCGGCATGCGTAGACGTCGCAAAAAGATCGATTTAGTTCTTAAAATTGTATTAAATAAGCCTAACGAAGGGAACGGTTAGGTGATATATAGCGGGAATGGCTAAAGCTACGGCGATAAAACTTGGAGAGCTTAATATCTGCTTGCCGAGGAGTGTGTAAGTGCAAAAAAAAAATTTTCATCGGCGCCGCGTTGTGCCCGATTTTCCTGTAGACGGTCACATATGTGGAAGGAAAGAAGCGATACAAAGAGTTCTGCTCACTGTTAGGGGATGCCCACACCCCGGCAACGAAAAAACAACTGTGTTGCTTCGTGGGTAGGCTGGAGAAGGATGGAATAGCTCACAACACTATCAAGTGTTATCTTGCCACTGTTAGACATCTCCATTCGGAAGAGGGCAAGGCTGACCCAGGCATAGACATGGCTAGACTGCAACTGGTAGTAGTGGGTGAAGTGCAGCCAGGCTAAGAATGGTGTTCAGGGAAGGACATGATGCCCCATTTCTATTGACCTTCTCAGAGACTTCAAGCTTGCATGGATGGTCAACATCAGCCAACCTAGTAGGGCTCATGGTGTAGGTGGGAGCAAGCCTTTGCTTTTTGGGGTTTATGAGGTCCGGGGAAATTGCTGTCCCAGAGGGGTGCTACCTTTGATAAAGCGACACATCTGGATGTAGGGGACCTGGCAATTGATAGCAGGAAAGTGCCCACCTTGTTACGAGTGAGACTTAAGTATTCAAAGACAGACCCGTTTCGGAAAAGTGTGGATGTATTTGTGGAAAGACGGGCAATGAGTTGTGTCCAGTGCAGGTGATGGTGACCTACCTGAGGATTCGGGGTTGGAAGCCAGGACCTCTGTTCTGTACTTGGGAGGGGAAGGCGCTGTCGAGGACAAAGTTTGTGGCTGAGGTTCAAAAGGCAATTATCAGCAGAGGAAAGTCGGCAAAGGGCTACACTGGGCATAGTTTCAGGTGTGGAGCAGCCACCACAGCTGCTACTCTTGGAGGAGTGGGAGAAGCAACAATTAAGATGCTTGGCAGATGGTCAAGTGCAGCATACCAAGTAGAGAGTATCTTGCTAAGTTCTCGTCAGTGCTATCGGGGGAGCCTCCAAAGTGCCAAACGGTAGTCTCTTCTGCAGGTCAACCAGAGAATAAGGGTGAGTAACATATGAAACTTGGTGTGTTTTATGTTGCACATGTCATTCCAATTACTATATTCTTTCTTTATACTTTGCAGAGTCTGGTAAAAAGGAGAGTTGGGTGTAGAGTGGGTTGGGTGTTAAAAGAAAAATAGGTATGGGTGGTGGGGTGTACTAAATATGGGTTAGTTAGAATAAAGTAGGGAAATAGATGAGGTAGGACAATAGTTACTTCAGTGGCATGGACTTTGGCAGGTGTTGCCCATGGCAACAGGGGAATGGTTGGGCCATGGGCAAAACTAGCTGACAGCTAAAGAGTCAGCTTAGCCCCCAAAGTAATTCATTCTTAGATAGGGCTGCTAAGGTGGGCAGGGCTGAGGAAAGAATGTGACCACACCTACTCTAGGAAAAATCTCCACTCAGCCTTGCCGGGTCGGTATGGCAACTGCCATGCCTACCCGCCATATCTGCACCCAGGTGAGCCAGCGAGCCCGGGGTAATTAAATTTCAGTTTCAGGGCAGAGGCGACAGCTGGTTAACTGTTGCATATGGCAAACAGCTATGACAAACAGCAAAATAAACAAGATAACATACCACCACCACTAATTCTAGTAGAAAAAAGTCAGGTACGTTAGTAAGATTTAACTGAATCCTGTAATATTTAAATCATGGCAGAAACCACCTAATTCAAAGGAGTAAACAATTGAATTTCCTAAGATACAGGTAAAGATTGATAAGCAAAAAGGATTCTGTTTAGTGGAATGGAACGGGATCAACCACCAAGCAAACATAAAAATGAGAGGGTCAAAGTACAAAAATGACATTAATGTCATAACATATTTATAAATTAGTGGTGTGCTTCGGCACAAATGGCATGTGAGCTAGTCTAACTTTAACCGATTACACGCGAATAATAATTTTAATTGCGCCTTACGTAATGCGGTCACGGGCGCACGCGAGACACAGAGGATTGATTGCCTGGTGGGAGGGTGACACTAAACGAGAGAAAGAAGACGAACGGTTGAAGATTGCCTCGGGGACAGTATTATCGAACGATAGGGTACGCTCTAGGCTATTGGGAAAGCATAAATTCGACGCTAAGGAGCTGTTCCCGACTTAAAAATAACAAAGTACTCGCACTGTTTGGCAAAAACTTTTATGGCATCACACCGCGGCTCTTAGTAAGCACTCTAGTAAGGTTGGAAGTATGGTTTCATGGCTGAAGCAGTTTGCTACTGGATCATAGAGGTAAGAGAAAGTGTTTTTGTACACATTTGTCTTACAATCAGGAAGAATTTGTTGATATTTATTTAGGGAGTGTATTATTTTGAACTGAGCATCTGTTATAAATTTTGTGAACAGAGAAGCTTTTTTATTGGCTTTTGTGTATGAAAAAGAGTACATCACAAATGAATGATAGAATATTTGAGTGTATTTAGTTTGGTACTCCAAGGTGTCTTTACTTTTGATGTGCTGGTAGGCTGCATTGTTGACAGAATAGCTTGTGATCTTACTATCAAGTGCAACTGGTCATAACATAATAGAAGTATATGTCAGAGGGCTCCCTGCAGTCTCACCTGTTATATAACAATATTTGTTTTTACTTTTTGCTATAAAGAATGTGGTTGAAATTCCTGTAGAATCGCTACCTTTCAGAATCATCAATTCCGTTCTCTCGGCAGAGTCCTTGACCATCTAGTAACTACTACAGTCACTACACCCATCAGCACTGAAGTCATTCTTCCTGTCATCAAACTCCTCATCACTACCACCAGAGTTACTGCCATCCTGGTCACTGCCATGCTGTGCCAGGTCAAGAATATTGTCTTCATCACTAGGATGCTGAAGTGCCAGTGTTCCACTTGCCAAGATAGCTTTCTACTTGTCATATAATGAGCAGTTATAGCTAAAGTAATATTGGTTTGTACAAAAATATTCTGTGTACCTTTATTATTATTATGAAATATATTTTCAATTTATACTTTATAAGAAGGAAGTCTTATTGTTGTGACAAAATTTACTCAACATTTTCTTATGAAAGTCTATGTATTTTATAAGCCTAAAAGATACTTACAACAATATAGAATCGTCTGCAATTGTGATTGGTGGCTTCCTTGACTCCACAAAGCTGTAGGCGAAGTGGACGCGGAGACGCATTTTTGACGCATTGACGCGTCCTCCGCGGTTATCGATTTTTCCAATTTAGACGCATGTACGCGTCAATCGGGGTTAATCGGTTAAAGTGATATGAGCTACAGTCCTCGGCGTAATTTACAGTTTTGAAAAATGTTTTAACTTGACCAATGTTGTTGAGTCTGCTGCTTTCCTAAGTAAATAAAAGTTCAGGCAGTTAGGTCTGCTCCAAGACTAGCTACTTTTCAAGGCCACCACTCATCTGAATGGTCGACAGGTTCGTTTATTTTATCAAGATGCTTTACCAATTTATGTAAGTAGTGGTGCGGACAAAATAAGGGGGGTAACACGTAGCATATTAATAAGCAAAAATTAAATGACTAAATAAACACTGCAGAATCTCAATTGTGTTATATATGTCTCGCTCTCCAACAAAAATCACAAATTCTCAATTGTGTTATCCCGTTAGTGTCTCGCTCACTTTCCTTGCTCGCCAATAATTTCAACTATGTAGTTGACAATTTCTGAGACAAAGTTAAAAATCAAGGACTGTACCAGAGATTCCAGGGTGGTTGGAGTCTATGTAAATTTGATGGCACTTGTTAAACTGTGTACAGGGTACTTGAGGGCGCAGTCCTAACAAGGGCATGTATATCCCACTACATGTAGTATATCTGGGTTTCACTTTGTAAGGTTTACAGCCTGCTAATTGACCTAACTATTTTGCAGGACGGCATACTTGGTATACCAGCGAGTAAATACTTATATTGCAAAAAAAGAAAAAAGAAAAAGAATAGTCTAAGTAAAAGGTAATAATAATAATACTGAAGTAGTATATATGATTCTGATCTTTTGACTCGCGCCAAGTAGACTGAGATGTAGCAATCCTACAAAGAATTATACTAAGTCGGTGAAGGATTGCTAACTATGCAACACACAGCAAGAAAACCAAATGTCAATAAAAAAGCTATTACATTGATGCTTCCACTGAGTCAAAATGTCAGACTATCATAAAATTACTTCAATAGTTACAATTTTTAGTGAATTGAATAAGTAAAAATATAACCATAATAATATTCTTTTTCAAGCCTTAGAGTTACTTATAAGATATTTGCGTACCTTGTAATATATTGATTGCATCACTGTAAAGTCTGGATTTCAATTGGAGTATTTCTATAAACTTATAAAGATGACTGAAATCCAATGTCCACTTCTTCTGGAGTGAGTTAAGCATTATTTCTGCTTTGTCTGTATCGTTGAGAACACTTTTGTAATTAGTGACATCTTCATATTCGTAATCAGAGAGTAAACCATGACCATTCATTTCTTCAGCTAACCATTGGATATCAAATTTCATGGCTTTTAGTAACTTTTCCCTGTTACTTCTCAAATGCTGTAGCTTACTTGATTGATTTCTCAGAGATTGAGCAGATGATGTAGCTAAAAAGTAGAACAATATATCTGAGTCTCAAATAATTACATCTAGCTTTAAGTTTGGTAACAATAATATCACAGAAAAAATGACAAAACTTAAAAAAAGATAACTCATTTCTTCAGGATATATTACATTAACTTGTGCTCTCTTCAGGAATTTTGATGGAGTAATAAGATTAAAAAAATAGAAAGACAGCATAAAACCGGGTAATATTTGGAAAGCTCCTAAAAAAGAAAAATGGCTATACCCATTGGAAAGCAACAGCAACTACAAAAGCAACAAAATACATGTTTAGCTGTTATTAGAGACAAAGACTACAGAGAGCTTGCATGAATGTGTTTAAATTAGTGATTATAGAAGCTAACGTAAACACAGCATTAACGTACGAAGTACATTGATTTGGAAAAGCTCCTTTCCCTCACCACCATCTTCATTGTGAAAACTTATTTCGTATGTTCCAGAATCTTCTATTTCTAAATTTTTTAGCAATATAGTATCTTGAGTTGTTTGGAACCTTTTGCTCGAAGACACTTTATTTCCATCTGCTTTTATACACTTTAATATGTGATTAGTTGTGGCTGGAAATGCACGCTTTGAACATAAAGAAAATGGTATATTTTTAGATGTTCCAGCCTCCACTTCAAATACTGCATTGGGAAGTTCATATTTGGGTTGACCTAATAAAAGAACAACACATACTTTCAAATTAGCATTTTTTTACCGAGATAATTATTTTAAAATATCTGCACCAATTGTACATTCACTCATTATTAGCAGTCACTAAATCGTTGTCTTTATGCAGTACTTAGCACCAAGATGCTACTAAAGCTTTTCTTTACATCCAACTAAAATTGTATTTTTTAAAAGTTGAATGGAATAATTATTTCCTGGTACGCATTTCTCCTCATTATCATAATAAGTTAGCTTGTATTCTACAGATGACATGCTTTATCTGCACACTTGAGGAAATAGAGTAGGTAGAAGAGCTTTAGTTGACATTTGCTAACAATATCATGCAATCATGCTGGAGTCATTGATGGCTTCCAGCAGTAACATCTAAGTAAAGTTCAACGAGTTTGATATGAATTCAAATTCCATGCTTATCACTGCAAGCTGGGATCACATGTATTTATTATGACTGCATTGAGTCACCAACAGCGATGCTCAAAAGATAGAATTTCTAATGCTATAATAACAGTTAAACTTACTCCATACTTGCAGCTCAAAATTTTCCTTTCCAGTTTGACCATTAGTTCCTTTGCAGTGTATTTGGTACATTCCAGAATCTGACAATTGAATGTTGTTTAGTGTAATAACATTGTCCTTCACTTCAAACCTGGTAGTAGCAGGAACTTCCTGCGGGCCATTGAAGTATGTGATTGTATGCTTAATATCCAGAGGGAGGACAGGAAATGATGAAACAGTGAATGGAATGACTTGAGTTATTCCTTCATAAACTTCAAAATAGAGCTGATTTTCTTTTGACAAATGATATATTGGACCATCTGTTCATCAATCAAATAACACATGTAAAGCAAATATCTAATTACAAATACTATTTGTAGCTTACATTCTACATTCAGAATGAACTGTACTTCTCCACTCCATCCTCTGTGTTTAGGATGCAGTTCATATTTGCCAGCATCTTCCTTTCTTACATTGCATACCGAAACACAATTTTCTACTACAACCGGCTCCGAACTCTCTCCACATTTAGAAAAATAATGTCCATAACAGTAGTCTTCAGTTGACGAATCTTTAAAAGGAATTCTGATACTTTCTCCTTCTTTTAAAGTAAAGGTGGGTGAACGATCGCTAGATATATACTGACTAACTTCCTCCAGTGTAAATGCATACCTTATCTTGACTATAAATACATTACAGCAACATAAATAACAACATGTAACTTTAAGCTTACTGTATATATATATACATCCTAGAACAAAAACCAGTTTTCTTATAATACCAAATTTAACAATAACAAAAAATGTAACAATTCAATATACTGAGTCTTGTAAATTCTTATTTTATATTGTTTTGAACAAAGCAGATAGTCTTCACATAATTCACTATAGCTTTATGTATTTCCTGAAGTGTAATATTAAACTTCAAACCTATAACTAAAACCACTTTTCCTTTTCCTATAATACCAAATTTATTATTGTTAAAAAATGCAATAATTCAATATACTGAGTCTTATAAATGCTTATTTTATGTTGTTTTGAACAAAGCAGAATGGGCGAGATAGTCTTCACATTTGCAATTATAATAGAATACAACTATTTTCCTTTTCAAGTAAAATCACTAGTCTAAAATAATTTAATAGCAAATAAATATTGCAACCACTCCACAGTGGCCATCATCAGTATTGCTACGGTATACAAAACATGACCCTTCATAAAAACTGGATTGAATCTTTCTCACTTAAGTGGCCATCATCAGTTGAATAGTACAAAAAAATAGACAATGACTACAGAGTCTGATTGCTAAGACATACAAAACATTGACCCTTCATAAAAATATTTCACTTAGATGGGTTTAAAGAGAAACAAAGGAAAAATGTGAAAAAATATCAGTCGTCGACGGAGAATCGAACCTTGACCCGTGGTTTTAGTCACCAGTGTTGTAGCCACTGACCTACGACAACCCATGACTTCCAATACCCTCACATTCTACCTTTATACCTACTGTTGAGTAGTACCGCTAGCTGCAGTCTACAAAGCATATTGTAGAAGGTTTACTTTCAACAATTGTTATATTTCTTGCTGATTAGGGATGTTTTCAGATTGGAAAGGCTTTGAGCATAACACCCAGTGCTGTACTGGGTGGACTGGTGTCTGTGACCAGTTTTACTCTAGCCCCAGCTGTAGTTACTATTCCTGGGGTAGACTGGGTGTACTCAACAGACAACCAATTATGTGCCGTTAGAACACCTTTTTGGTGTCGAATGGAAACACCTCCCCTTCCGGAGAGGAGTCATGATTAGTGGATTAACCGATTAACCCCGATTGACGCGTACACGCATCTAAATTGGAAAATTCGATAACCGCGGAGGACGCGTCAAAGCGTCAAAAATGCGTCTCCGCGTCCACTTCGCCCTACAGCTTTGTGGAGTCAAGGAAGCCACCAATCACAATTGCAGACGATTCTATATTGTTGTAAGTATCTTTTAGGCTTATAAAATACATAGACTTCCATAAGAAAATGTTGAGTAAATTTTGTCACAACAATAAGACTTCCTTCTTATAAAGTATAAATTGAAAATATATTTCATAATAATAATAAAGGTACACAGAATAATTTTTACAAACCAATATTACTTTAGCTATAACTGCTCATTATATGACAAGTAGAAAGCTATCTTGGCAAGTGGAACACTGGCACTTCAGCATCCTAGTGATGAAGACAATATTCTTGACCTGGCACAGCATGGCAGTGACAAGGATGGCAGTGACCAGGATGGCAGTAACTCTGGTGGTAGTGATGAGGAGTTTGATGACAGGAAGAATGACTTCAGTGCTGATGGGTGTAGTGACTGTAGTAGTTACTAGATGGTCAAGGACTCTGCCGAGAGAACGGAATTGATGATTCTGAAAGGTAGCGATTCTACAGGAATTTCAACCACATTCTTTATAGCAAAAAGTAAAAACAAATATTGTTATATAACAGGTGAGACTGCAGGGAGCCCTCTGACATATACTTCTATTATGTTATGACCAGTTGCACTTGATAGTAAGATCACAAGCTATTCTGTCAACAATGCAGCCTACCAGCACATCAAAAGTAAAGACACCTTGGAGTACCAAACTAAATACACTCAAATATTCTATCATTCATTTGTGATGTACTCTTTTTCATACACAAAAGCCAATAAAAAAGCTTCTCTGTTCACAAAATTTATAACAGATGCTTAGTTCAAAATAATACACACCCTAAATAAATATCAACAAATTCTTCCTGATTGTAAGACAAATGTGTACAAAAACACTTTCTCTTACCTTATGATCCAGTAGCAAACTGCTTCAGCCATGAAACCATACTTCCAACCTTACTAGAGTGCTTACTAAGAGCCGCGGTGTGATGCCATAAAAGTTTTTGCCAAACGGTGCGAGTACTTTGTTATTTTTAAGTCGGGAACAGCTCCTTAGCGTCGAATTTATGCTTTCCCAATAGCCTAGAGCGTACTCTATCGTTCGATAATACTGTCCCCGAGGCAATCTTCAACCGTTCATCTTCTCTCTCTCGTTTAGTGTCACCCTCCCACCAAGCAATCAATCCTCTGTGTCTCGCGTGCGCCCGTGACCGCATTACGTAAGGCGCAATTAAAATTATTATTCGCGTGTAATCGGTTAAGGAGGCATTAAAATCACAAATATCAAGTTCTGACCCCATAAATGGTGGTCTGTTGAGTACAAGACTGCAGCATGCGGTACTACTCAACAGTAGGTATAAAGGTAAAAATATGAGGGTCTTGGTAGTAATGGGTTGTCGTAGCTTAGTGGCTACAGCACTGGTGGCTAAAGCTAAGGGTCCTGGGTTCGATTCCATCGCGACAACTGAGACTTCTTTACATTTTGCCTTTGTTTTGACCCCTTTAAGTGAGAAAGATTCAATCTATATAAAACATGTTTATTTTGATTTGTCCTCAGGGCTTTTCGGTGGTCAGAGCATTGTATATTTCAGGAAGTGATCCTATTCTCCCTGTTCATGTATGTCTGGTTGTTCTTATGTACTACAATTCAAGCAAGCACCTCTGGATCAAATTCTGTTGGCTGTCTATCACCTTAGCATTGCTCCAATCAATTTGATGGTTCCTCTAATATTAAATTATTTTGGACTAGTGATTTTAAAAAGAAAAATGAATACACCTAGTCACACAGGAATATTTTGTATAAACACAATACAGACGTTAATTTTACCCATAATATGAAGCAACAACTTACATATAGGTAGAGGCTTTAAATCCACACCTGCTATTTCCTATACAACACATAATTGAATTTAATACTAGATATTATAGAGTAAAATAGATCGCTTACCCATATATTCCGATCAGTAAATATACTATAAGAAAAAATGTCTTTGTGAAGATTCTCATAACACTTGATCTCATCTAGAAAGTTCAAAATATTTGGACTAGTGCTACATATCTTTGTCAGCACTGCATGAGGAACAGCGTCTTCTGGATGCAAATACATTCTTTTTAACTGTATTAAACTCATGTTCAAAACTGGTTCTGAACACAGAACATGTGCCAAGTCAAGACACTCTGATGCATCACTTGATACAACAGTTGTTCTCCCTTCAATGATGGCACCTGCTATTCTGTTCAGTAATACTTTCTTTAAAGATGTATCAATTGGGAATGAGTGTTGAGGTTCAAACACATATTCTCTATATGTAATTGAAGGACAGTTTTTGATCAACAGAGAGTGGATAAGATCAACCAAACGAGAACGTCTTAGTAGCAGTTTATTCTCATTTCCTACTCGACACCTAATTGAAAACAGTAATTGTGTGAGAGTGTCGCTAACTTCAATGATGCATTCAGTTGTGTCATTGTACTTTATGTGTATGCCATTCTTCCACACAGTATACACTGGCTGTAGTACATCTCCTGCTCCAGGTACAGGGACAGTAAGCTGAACAAATAACACTTGCAGAAATCTTGGAGATGGCAGCTCGTTATATATCAGTTGCCATCCATAGCAAAGAGACGACTGGTCATTGGGCTGATTATTAAAACAATCTGGCTTGCTTCTCACTATTAAATTGGGAAAGAAATAATACTGGGATTCATCCAATAGTGGACTTGGAATAATGGAAAAAGATTCTTCGTTCACTTCAGTACAAATTTGAAATTGTTTTGAGTACTCTAATATAACTTCAAATTTGTCTTGAAATTCATTTTTGAGTTGTTGCAAATTTATTAAGCCACAAGACATTAGTTGATTACAGGCAGATTCACTCCTCAGCATTTTCATTGACTCATGAAATTTGGACAAAAGATAATTTTCATTAAGAATCACCCAGCTATTTAATTGCTCATCATTATCTTTCAGCAGCAAAATTTTTCCAAAATAACTCAATCCATTGCAATATTCGATAATTTCAGTGTCGGATGACAGAACTTCTGGGATGTATTGTGTTTCTCTCGCTTTGATGCAAAGTGTTTTTAAATTGAATGCTACTTCTTCAGACATCTTCTCATGAATAAAGTCCAAGACTTTCTGGCACATTATTGACATTCTAAATGGTATTAGCTTGACAATTTCTGCTCTACACGAAATGCAAACGGAATAGAGTTGGTCTTGAAGGTATTCCATTGTATTTGAAACTACCTTTTTACAATTCATAAAAAGTAATTCTTTTCCAAAACAAATTTCATCAATCTGTAATTGTGAAATCAAAAGCTTAAGACGCTGCTCTATCTTGCTCGAAAATTCTGTGTTATTATGAATTTTGTCATAATGACTGCCAACAATGACCACTTTAATGGATTTTTTCAAGTTTAAGCAAGCAGATCTGGAGTTAGCTATAAGGCGAATCCAATATTTCAAATTAGAAACGATTTCTTCTTCTCCCCAAGTAAGATTGAGTAAGAGAATAACAATTGGTAGCGGTGTATTCTGGAATAATAGTTGATGGTTTGCATGGTATTCTTCGTCTCCTGCAAAGTCATATAGCTGGACAGTTCCATACTTTTTACTTTGAAATTCAGTCGATTTTACACCCACAGTGTGCAGTTCCACTTTAGATACCTTGATGAACTTTCTTAATAAGCCCGATTCTTTCTGAAGAGCTTTAAACAACGTACTCTTTCCAGTTCCAGGAAAACCAACGATAAATATTTTGGGAATCAAGTTTGCCTCAAGGCCATAAATTTCTCTTATATGCCTGGCTATGTCTGTGTTATGTTGAGCATAGTCGATGACTGACATTTTCTGTGTATTTCTTTCATAAATATTGTATCTTGCTGAAGACAGTAATAATTCTAAGATACTGAAGTGGCCATTTTGAACAGCTAAGTGAAGAGGTGTGTTCTTGTCAATATTGTATCGGACAGACTTTGAGAAGCTAAGAAGGTATTCTGTAATTTCTCTATGTCCACTTTGACAGGCTGAGTGTAAACATGTATTCCAGGTGTTATCTCTCACTTGCGGATCCAATTTCAAGTCTTCAACATAGTACTGCAGTACTTCCAGTTGATTATTCTCTGCAGCAAGGTGAAGAGATGTCTTCCCTGAGGGGGGATCATTGTGGAGTGGTTCACACAATTTTTGTTCCGAAAGAAATTTTACTACATCGACTTTCCCGTGAATGGAAGCCAAGTGGAGACATGTCTGATTGTCAGAGTTGCGATCATCTGCCTTACAATGCAACTTTACAGTCAAATACTTCACCACATCAAGACGGCCATAAATACTGGCCATGTGAAGAGCTGTATTACCTATACTAGAGTCCATATATGACTCTAAGACATCAGATGGATGCTTCTGTTCACAGCCTAATAAGGAGTTAAGAATATATTTGAAAGATTCAAAATGATTATCCTCAGCTGCAGAATATAGAAGTGACATAGCTTTATGACAATTAGAAAAAGATAATGAAATTTTTGAAAGAAACACCAGTGTATCTATCACATCTTTTCTCTCCCAGTCATAAGCATAGCAAATAATCATTCTCCCAGTTCGATCTGCGATATGAAAATCACATTTGGCTTGTCTGAAAAACAGATAATTAAAGGTTTGAGTACATTTGTAGGAAGCTGCAATGAGTAGTGGAGTTTTACCATCTTCACCTTTAGAGTTTGGGTCACCAAAATTGCCATCAAGGAAATATTCTACTACTTCAAGTCTATCAAAGATAACAGCAACATGTAATGGAGTGTTATTGCTTGTATTTCGACTCATTATGTCAGTAATTCCAAGGGACACCAAGTATTTGATTATATCAAGATGGCCACAAGCAGCAACATGATGAAGAGGAGTTTGACCGTCACAATCACATTCTGTAGTGTTGCAGGACTTCACTAACAGCTTGACTACTTCCAGATTACCAGATGCACAACTGTGATGAAGTGCTGTCATGCCATTATTATCTTTCAAATGTGGATTCAATTTTAACTCGTTTAATAGATACTTAACAACCTCGAAAGAGTCACAAGAATTGTGGTGACAGCAAGCATGATGCAGAATGGTAGACAAATTATTGTCTGTTGATTCAATCAAATTATTGTAAGCATGTACATTATTGATTATTACAATGACTTCTGAACAAATTTTTTTTACAAAATCAATATTTCCGAAATGACAAGCTATATGTAGAGGTGTGCAGCCCTCATTGTCTTGAACCCACAAAAATGGTGTTTTTAGCAAGCGTGAAGCTACTTCAACTTGTCCATACCTAGCAGCAGTATGAAGCGGAGTATATCCATTGTCTTTTTGGTAACTCTTTCGGGACTGAGATAAATATTGTAATGAATCAACTTTCGAAGGAGTTGGATTGTCATTGGTACTTTCAGTAGCATTAAAATTCTGTAAAAAGTATTTCACTGTTTCTAACCAGCCATTTTCACAAGCTGTGTGAATAACAAGACTGGTGGTCTCATCACTTATCAATTCCAAAAAACCAGAATCAATAAAGTACTGAATGATTGAGCATGTTTCACTCATACAAGCACTTTTAAGTATAGCCATTCTGTTATCTTTGATTGATTGCAAAAACAGTTGTTTCTCAAATAAATACTTAACAATATGAACATGTCCATTCTTGCATGCTAAAAGTAAAGGTGAACTTGTTTCCTGAAAAGTGGAGTCACTGAGATACTCTGAAAAGTATTTGAGTATATTAAGATGCCCTTTGATACATGCACAATCGAGTGACGTGTGACCTGCATTATCTTTTACAAGTAGGTCACCATATCCTTTTTCTCTAAGGTAACATGCCGCTCCTAAATTACCCAAACTGCATGCATGATGTAAAGCAGTTGATCCATCAATATCATATTTATGCCTATTGCAAAAAAAATTAATTATATCAAGACTTTTTTTTTCAAAGGCTCCATCAAGAATACTCCAATGAAAAGAAGTAGCACTGAGATTGACATTTGACACCAAAAATTGAATGGTATCCAAAGCACCTTTTGAACAGGCTAAGGCAAGGGGTGTCATCCCATTGCTGTTTTTCTGCAGTAAATAAAATAATCGCTCATCTTCAGTCCACACTGAAAATAAAAAATCAAGTATGCTTAGATTTTTATAACTTGCTGCAACATGAAGGAGGTTATTGCCATTTCTATCAATGCAATATGTGAACCTTATAAATGAGCTCAAGCATTTGATTATACTGAGTTCGGGGGTTTGGAACACTGCATCAAAAAATGAGTGCCAAATTTCATCAATATTTTGCTCAGATTTTTCCATCTTGCTGATTAAATACTTCACATTGTGCCATTTTCTGTGATTGTATGCCACATGAAGAGGTGTCTGTCCACATGTGCTAAGACTGAGCAAATCCAATTGAATATTATTTACCAAGTACGGAAGTAAACTAAAATAATTAAGTTGGCTAGCTGCACAATGTAGCAATGTCCAATTATTGTCATCCACCACTGCTGTGTTACATAGTTTTATTTCTATCAAGTACTTAACCACAGTATAAGAACCTAGTCTGCATGCCTCCCAGAGCAATGAAGGCTGAGCTATCAGAATGGAATCAAATTCTATTGGATCTAGAAAATTGTAATTAAATATAATGATATCATTATTTTGGCATGCTATTTGGAAAGGTGTCAAGCCTTTGTTATTTTTTTTATGAATATACAATTGCCCTTCTTGCTCTAAAAACGTGACCAATTTTTCATTCCCAGTAGCACAAGCATAGTGCATAGCTGTATCACCAAAAGAATCATGCTTGAAGTTTTTTAGTATAATTCCTGTTAGGATGAAATTTCTTTTATTTAATGCTTGAATAAGAAACAACCAAATTTTGTCCATTCTTTGTTCCAAGACTTTGACTATTTCAATAGGCTTTAGAAAATTTAGCTTTTCCACATTTATGTCAAAAGTTGTATTTAGCATCAAATACTTTACAATTGATATATGATTATGGGACACAGCAATATTAATTGCAGTGAATTCTTCACAATTTTTCATATTGACCCTGTAATTAGAATGCAATAAAAATTTTACTATTTCAAGACTGTTACTTCTGCAAGCATGATGTAAGGGTGACTCTCGATTGTTATCAAATAGATTAATTGAAGTCTTATGGGCAATTTCTTTAACTATATTCATGTGACCATATTTACATGCTATATGCAGTGGAACCATTCCATCATTATTTTTAAAATACAGATCATGGTGTGAAAAACTGACAAGGTAATCTACAATGTCATTAAAACCATACTGACAAGCTAAATGAGTGATTGAGTTGCCTTTCCCATCTGTAACATTCACATCACATAGCACGTCTTCAATGAAATACTTCACTAATCTCAAGTGGCCATTTTTGCAAGCCAAGTGAATTGGTGCTTCTTTAGCGTAACTTAAAGAGTCTACATTGGAATAGGTGGCTGTATAGAGATATTTAATGACATCTAAATGACCACCAATAGCTGCCCTATGCAATGGTGTATATCCATATTGATCTAAGGGGGCATGTTTCCAATTCATATTATTAATGAAATAGTTCACAGCATTGCAATGGCCATATTCACAAACTAGATGGAGTGGAGTCTCTAGCATAACATTAACTGGGAATTCTCCGTGAACTGCCATGGACTTTATAATTTTCATATCACCCTTTATGCATGCCATATGAAGTGGAGTATTGCCTTTGTTGTCTTCAGTATTTAAATAGTCAGTTTCTGATAGTAAAAAATCTACTATTCTTTTGTCCCCCACCATACTGGCAACATGTAACAAATTCCAGCCATTTAAATCTGTATAATTTGGTATCAATTTTTTATTGTCATTGATAAATGTGCACATTTCTGTATAGTGACCATCAAAACAAGCTGCAAACACAGCCATTTTATTGATGTCTGTCTTATCTTCCATGCAATGCTCAATCAAAAAACAAGAAAGGCCATTATCAATGTCATGAAACCAGCTTTTTAAAATATTAGCTAATCTTCCATATCCTTGACTAATGGTGATGTATAACAAGCCATAATATCCACATATATAACAGTTAATATCAGAAACGGTTGTCAGGAGTGTTTTGAAAATATCTAAGTCAGATTTAGCAGCTGCTTCAAGTAATGATAATCTTGTATCAAACTTAAAATTTTTCAAATTAAATTGACTACCACGTAATTTTTTCTTTACCTTCAGTATTTTTCTTTGGTGGAAGTCTAAATATATACCAGTACTCGATGTAAAGTAGTCATCAGTTTCAGAAGCACAATCTGAACAATTTTCCATGGAGACAACGTTACTACAAATTCAAAACACATATTCTAATAAAGTAAAAAGGAAGAAATTAGTGCTGCCAATCTTGAACTAATCATTTGTATCAATTTGAGTAATAGTTAAACCATGGATTCGAGGATTTGTTGCTGATAACTGTCCTAATTCTGAGGGCGGCTGCAGTGTATCAAGCGATAATTCCTAGAGTTGCCATGGCTTAACTATTTTATACCGTAGTTACAGTTTTGAACAGTGTAAAAGATTAAAAAAATAGAGGATACTGATAACAAGAAGTGCATTTTTTTTTCAAACAAAAAAGTGGTGACAGAGTGATGATATAATGTGATATTCACAAGACAAGCCTTATATACTCCAATAAATAATTATCTGTGTCAGTCTTCGTTAGACGGCGATGTTTCACAAGAAAATTTCATCCAAGTAAAAAAGAAGATACATTTTTTCATAGATAAAATAACAAACATGATATATTGTTTGTATATGAGTAATAGCACTGGTAACCGTGCTATTCGGGATGAATAGCACGAGTAACGTGATTGAAATAGCATGAGGCGAAGCCGAGTGTTATTTCAATTGCTTTACGAGTGCTATTGACCTCTAATAACACAGGTTATCCGTGCTATCACTCATTAATAGTAGGCCAGCTTTTTAAGAAGTCTTTTGCAATTGTAGCTACACTGTATCGTTCAGTCAATATCTCCTTATTTCAGGATTAGCTTCCGCTGGAACTTTGTTTTCATCGTATTACTCCTCCTAATCTGTTGTAAAACATTCCGTCTAATACGGGTAGAGGTTCTGTGGTAAAGAAGGACATTGTCTCCAACTAGAACTACTGGAACTACTCTACGCGTGCGCACTTACCCGTACTATTTCACTTAACTACCGAGTTCAAAAAAGTTCCTAGCAACCATATATCACGTGAAAGTACATGTATTGTTCAACATTTTTGGTCAAATTTGGTTGCTTAGCAACAAACCACAAAGTGGTTATTGGGACCACAATGTAACTATATCATAACAAAGTGATCTGTACGCGTTCCAGTACAATATTAGCAATTGTTTGTGCATGATTAGATATTTTTTACTGTTATAATAGACAGTTATCTCAACCAGCAATGCTGTTGCTCACCTTGCAGAAGTAGGGACATCATCCTTTGAATGAATAGGAAGTCCAAAGTTATTCAGAGCAGCAAAGGTAGCTCAGTCAAATCATTAGTCAATGCTGGGAGTTTGTAAAAAAAAGTTTACAGCTGTGACCAAATTAGCGCCATATTCCTGGGAAAGCTATCAGGCATAATAAAACTTATCGCCATGTTCCCGGGAAAACTATTTCTTACTTTTTTCTCCAATATACTGCGTAAATAGTTGTTTTTCTTACCTGGAATATCAAGTTCCATATCCTCTTCAACATAGCTGCTGGTATGTTCACTACCTATAGTGCTCTAGTATGTCTCAAGTTGAAAACTAGTAGTTTCCTCAACTGGCAATGAAATGACAGCTTTAGCGGGCAAGTCCAACTCTCTATCCTTGACGGTAGTACCTATGTGATAACTATATAGCTCCTGTGCCCCTTCCCTCTCTAATTCGCAGTTGAAAATGTCGTCGCAGACAACATCCACCACCTCAGTTGCAGACAAATTGATCACCATTTTCGATTTTAGCCTAACTACCTTAGTTACATAGTAGCTATTTCTATTCTAAAAATACATGCAATAGAACAACACATTAGCCGTGCTCAGGACGCTGCAGATAAGCTTCAGCATTTTATCGTTTAGGGGGAAAATATTTTTTCCTGCATTACGTCATCCTTGAGCGCCTAAGGCGCTTGTGCCGGTGAATGGGTTAAACTCTTTGTGGTTACAAACTATTATTTTTCGCAGGTGATTGGAGGGGAATAACACAGGGAAATAACTTTTTAATTCATGGCTGTTACCACAGCAACTATGGTATAAATAAAATTAAAACACACCTCATGGAAGGTGTAAGTATAATGGTTCTTATTACTATCTTGCTTTATTTCCAGGTCACTATAGATCAGATGGGAAGCTCATGTCAGGGATGGTCCTACCACATGAAATATGGTATATCAGAGGTAACCACACAGATTCCAACAGCAATTATTCAACCACTAATTAATAACCGAAAGCGGATATAATTATAACTTAATTGACTGTAACATGGTGGTGTGCTGAACATTAGCTAATTGCTTGCATGTCTGTATACTTGTGTGTATGTATATGTGTGTGCTTAGACTCACTGCATATCAGTCTAACAATTGTTAGAATGGCTGCATTTATTGAATTATTCGAATCATTTGAAGTATACCTATTACATCATGATAATTGAATCTATATTAAACAAATTGACCTTCTGTGACTGGATAAGAATCTGCATGATGGCAGAAAAACAAAACAAAAAACACACAGTACGTGGAGGCAGTGGAAAGGAAACTCGAGATAAAAAAAATCCAAGAATACCCAGTTAGAAGACAATAACTGATTGTCACGGCTTCATGTAGGAACAACAGTTCCTGGGTGAGGGTGAAGGCTGGATTGGCTGAAGTCCCTCTCCCCTCAAAGTAGTGTAAGGGGGGGGGGGGGGGGGGGGGGGGCTGAGCCCCAACCCCCAAATTTACATATTTATAAATAGGAAGCTGCCATTGGATAGCCTTTTAAATTATGCATTTTGATGTAGTTGTGGTATCAGGGATAGCATAACCTGTAATTGCTGACAGGCCACGTAATGACAATGTTGTCATAGTTTTATCAATGGCTTGTTGTTGTGAGTTATAAAATTACATAGAACTGAAAACTTTTACTTTAGCAACTCCAAAATTGAAGAACATCAGCCTCCTTACTTCTAGCCCTACTTTTTCACCCTATTCCACCAAAATTTAGAAGTATTTATATGTGTAATAGCACTGTAGCCGTGCTATTCGGGATTAATAGCATGAGTAACGTGATTAAAATAGCATGAGGCAAAGCCGAGTGCTATTTCAATTGCTTTACGAGTGCTATTGATCCATAATAGCGCAGGTTACCTGTGCTATCACTCGCTAATAATAGGCCATCTTTTTAAAAAGTATTCTGCAATTGTAGCTACACAATCGTTCATTCACTATCTCCATATTTCAGGATTAGCTTCCGTTGGAACTTTGTTTTCAACCTACAGCTCCTCCTAATCTGTTGAAAACATTCCGTCTAATACGGGTAGAGCTTCTGTGGTACTGAATGACATTGTCTCCAACTAGAAACTACTCGAACTGTACGTTTCCAAGGTTAAAGGGTAACTGCCACCACTTTTTTTATTTTTATTTATTTGAGTCATTCAGTAGATAATAACACAGTATCACTCCAAAAAAATTTGACAGTGTTTGGTCAAGTAGTTCCTGAGTTATGGGCCTTTAAAAATGCACCCTACTCCCACGCTAATTAAGTAGGCCAATTGGTTGATTACGTCACAAGTTGAGAACCGGATCAGCGTGCTTGTGTAAACTTCGAGGTTTAGTGCTCAGTCTACTAATCTTATCTGATTGCCACTACTGCTACTTGTGGAATTATGGTCAAGACTTGTGTTGCTGCAGGTTTCCCAGCAACAGTGCTCTGAGGAAAAAATGGGTAGATCAGGTGAAAAGGCATAGAGACAAATGGGAACCCACTGCATACTCTGTGCTGTGTAGTCAGCATTTCGAGCCATCATGTTTTATGGCTGATTCTATCCTTTCCCAATCACTGGGGTTGGGCAAGAAGAGAGCTAGTCTTAAGCCTGATGCAGTACCCACACTGTTCAGCAAGCCTGTGTGTGGAAAAAGGAAAGTAGGAGGGGAATGTCTGCCACCAAAGAAGCGATCTGCTTTTGAAAAACGTGAACGGTGTAGAGTAAGTGAAATGAATTTTTTTAAATCACTCATTTTAAGTACAATGACAGGCTGTAGAGGAAGCAATGGAAGAACTGGGAGAAGCAGACAATTCAGTTTCACTGAATCATATTGTGAGTTAATTCCCTAACAAATTTTGTGACAACATTACCATACTATCTTATGGGTTTAAGGAATCCGAGTCTAATGATGCTGCAATTCAAGTTTCACCCAGTATTGTTTCGGTACAAACCCAGAGTAACCCCATACTTCATAGTGTTGGTAAGATATGTTGTACATAATAATGATGGGCTTACGTGAACTTTTTGTTTTATCATACAGGTGTTCAGACTGTAGTGGCGGCCACAAAAGATGCTGCTATTCAGTGTTCACTTGCCTGCTCCTCATCTGGCCTTGCATAAGGTCAATAGCTCACATCCTACAGTTACTGATGAACATATGGGTGTTACTGACACAGACGATGTAACGACTGAAGCAGATGACAGTGACACTGATTACATGGTTGAAAAAGATGATTATGTGGGTGAAAGGTAAAATAATAATAATACTAATAATAATAAATTAATTAAGCTTTATAATTCCACAGCTTGAATGTTAAGCCTCTTCATTTGAAAGTCAAGTACATAGTGTTTGAAGACAACTTGCTTTCTCTTTTTAAAAGATGCTTCAAATGTGGATACAAGTCAGCTCAAGTCACCAGTACAACGATCGGAACTTATGTAAAACTGAAACAGTGGTGCTGTGCTTGCCTAAATTTGTTTGTCTGGGACAGCCAGCCATTCATACAGCAGCCAGCCTGTAATATTCTATTATCAGCTGCAATTTTGTTTTGTTACAGATCATCGTTACGACATTTGGCATATGGCTAAGTGTAAGTTACATTGTTATCACTAGGAATTTGAACATTTTACAAATACTTTTGACATACTCAGCATTCAAGAAAAAGGTGATTGCTTTAGCGAAAGAGAAAGACTGCGAGCTTGTTGGGGAGTGGAAACGGAGCTTACTGAACCATCTGTATTGGTCAGCTGTGTCCACTCCAGATGGAAATGGAGAAGTTATCCAGGCAAAGTGGATGTCACTGGATAATCATATCCACAACAAACACCAACGGCATGGTAAGAACTTTCCTAAATGTTCCCATGGGAGATTACGTAGGAGGAGAAAAAAGAAGTGGTTTAAACGACGTAAGTATAATGAATGTGGTATATATCATGAATACTGAATATTTATAACCCTCATAGATACTAAGGCCAGTGAGAAGTTAAGTGCAATTATTCTGAACAAGCACTTTTGCACTGATATGAAAAAAATCTCACCAGTTCACCAAACTTCGAAGTGTGAAGCCTTTCATAGCTTATTAATTACCTTTGCTCCGAAGTCCATGGCATTTAGTTACTACGGCATGCTTTCCAGGTCAGTATAACCTGCACTATAGACAATACTTGTTTGGTTGTTAGTTTTATGAAGATATGCAATCCTTAATTATGACATTACCAGGCTAAAGTTGGCAGTCCTACATTACAACGAAAACAGCCGCAGAGGACAGGCAAAAACTAAGCAAGGGGAGAAAAGATATTCTGTTTTGTATCCCAAGTACAAATCTGGTGGACACATTGTCAGAAAAATCGTGGAAAAATCTACTTACGGTAAATAAATTATATATATCACCAATTTCTGCTCTTATATACCCAATGGCTTAAATATTTATAGGGTATGTGCAAGACCTCTTTTGTGCACTATGGGATGTTATGCTGAAAGAATGTGAAGTACCAGTTATGATGTTACCACCACCTGCACTCTGTGATAGTTTGGAAAAACCAGATAAACAGAAGGCAATTGCTGAACATCAGACCAGATTTTCAAAATAATTGTGTGTGTGTGTGTGTAATTGGTTATATTGTTGGATGAAATCCTGTGTAATTATCAGATGGAAATGTCTCTCTTATTTTCTTGACAGCACAAGCAGGTAATACAACCCTGACATTACGGCCAAGCCATCCCCAGCACCATCGAGTCAGTTGCCTGTATGCAATATATCTGTATTTCCTTAAAAAATAATAAAACAGAGTAGTGAAAAAATGTTATTATTATTATTACTACTATTATTTTTATTATTATCATTATCATTATTATTATTACTATTATTATTACATATTATATGCATACTCGTGTATTGATGCTGGGAGAGCGTCCATTCCATGTTCCTGTCGATATTGATAGTATGCTGCTTGCAGTACCCATACGTTCAGACACACGCCCTCAAATCCTGGATGTCTGGTTATGCAACTTGCAGGTTCATTCTCAGTCTCTCCCATTTTTGCTACCACTTTGTATATTTCTTTGCAGCAAACATACTCTAAGGCCTAAGCTGGTTGGCATTATCTGGCAGCATTCACAATCACACCTATATATTGATGAATACACACACACTGAACTTTGTAGCTATCACTCTCTTACCAAGACAAGTCTAAAAGCCTGTCTGGATCATCCTCTTCAGCAGAACTGCTGCTGTCTGAAGAATTTGAAGCACTTGGTTCAAATCTGTAAGGTTCAATGGAAGATCCAGAAGAGCTATCACTAGTGTCTCCAGAATCAGTAGTTGAAATGCTACCATCACTCCCACTGTATGAGGAAGCATCACTTCTGCTGTTATCACTGCCTGAGGTATAGGTTGCCATCCTATCTGGCTCAAAACCTCGAAGTTTACACAAGCACCCTGAAGTTTACACAAGCACGCTGTTCCGCGCCGGTACTCAACTTGTGACGTAATCAACCAATTGGCCTACTTAATTAGCGTGGGAGTAGGGTGCATTTTTAAAGGCCCATAACTCAGGAACTACTTGACCAAACACTGTCAAATTTTTTTGGAGTGATACTGTGTTATTATCTACTGAATGACTCAAATAAATAAAAATAAAAAAAGTGGTGGCAGTTACCCTTTAATGCTACACATATGCGCACTTACCCGCACTATTTCACTTAGCTACTGTGGTATTTCACTTAGTTTCCACTTAGTTACCGTGCTGTTTCTAATAGATACATGCTATTTCACTTTCCCCATGCGATTTCAATTGAACAGCGATTTTTCCTTTTTACCATACATTTTTTAATGGGCAACTTACGCGGCGCCGTACTATTACATATGAAATTATCAATAAAAATTTTAAACGCAGTGAAAATTTTTAAACGATATAGAAATAAAGAGCTTTTCTATGCTAGTTTAGCAAAGCTAAGTTAAATGGGTTTAATACAATGGAACCTTTTATCAACAAGCAGTGCTTCATCCCCGCTAGTTGTGCCTCCCCAATCCCTGTCTATTGATCTCTAAATGGAGTAGCCCCCCCTCCCCCCCTCCCCCCTCCCCACAGAGTTGTTTCCCCAAACAGAATGGTTTCCCCTCCCTCAAATGAGCATCACTGCCTCTCTATTCGTTCCTTCCAAAATCAGCAGAAACTGCAATAGCACTATAGCTACGTCAGTTTACTACACCCTTTTTTGCAGTTTGTAATAAGCATGGCTACATGAGACAACTCCCCATCCTATTCTAATCTCTTAGCTAAGTATAAGCATTTAATTACTAAGCTACCACAACATTGATTTGTGCGAACCTTGTAGCTACAACATAACAATAGCCATTAATACTGTTACGGCACACATAGCTACACTGTAAACCAAAAGGTGTGTAGTTCACACCAAATTAAGCGTGAATCACTTGTAGCAATAGTCACACCAAAATATGGTGTGATGCGCACACCTCATCGTTTGGGTGTGAAGTGCACACCAAATTTAGTGTGAATTCTTACCACAATCACTATGAACTCATACTTACATTAATGCTGAATTATTCTAAGTTACATTGATTCTAGTAACACATATCAACATTATTTTTTCAAAAAGAGATTGGTGTAATCCCAGATCTCATTACTCAGACGACTAAAATCTTAGTCAACTCTCTTATCTAGCACACAAGTGTACAAAACATTTATAAGGTAGATTACAATGATAATAGCATTGGTTTTGCCTGCATATGAATATAATTAATGTTCAGCAAAGGGTCCGTGCTATTCCATTGAGTGTGAATTTCACACTAAGTGTGCATTCAATCTAGGAAGAAAGTGTGAAGGACACACTATGCATAGGTGGTGGGCATTCACACCACCAGTTTGGTGTGAATTTGGTGGGTTTTCACGCTATAATTTTTACGGTGTACAGTTACAAGGAAGAGATATCAACTGACCTTGTAATGTAGGCGAGGCGACCACTCTAAGCTTACTCCTCCAACCAGAAAAATGACTTTATTACACCGCGTACACAGGATACAAACTTAACCGGTTACTAATGACGAATAACCGAGTTTCACAAAAAATGGCGGCGAGGTGACCTTGCATGCGGGTGGACACCGTTGTTGTCAACCGCCGACCGTTGAAACCCGTGTTGCGCTGCAACGTACGATGCGGCCCAATCAGATTGCAGCAGCATTCAAATGCTGTGGTCATCTACCACTTATATTATTGTTAACGAAAGCTTAGGCGGGCTCGTGGAGCTCACTCAACACTTAGTGTAGGAGAGCGTCTCAGTAAAATGTCGGCTGTGAAGCAGCATTTAATCACGAGCATTGTTGAAGCGGCTAGAGAGCTAGGATACCCGATTATGCTAGATGTCACTATAGCATTTGTTGAAGGTAGGGATGTGTTCACTGTTCTACCTACTGGCTATGGGAAGAGCTTATGCTACTCTATTTTACCCTACACATTTGACAAGCTGGCAAATAAGGAACGTGGATTCTCCATTATCATTGTTGTGACTCCCCTTGTGGTGGTCATGAAAGATCAGGTAAGTCCTGAAAAGAGAGGCTTAATTCAATGAAGAAAGGCTATGTGTGAATTTTGAACTGTATTCTGAGCTATGGTACATCAAGTTATGTTTGAAAAAAACATCGACCTCTCAGTTGTTTATGACAACTTTGTTGTTTAGAACATAGTTTTTTGTGTATGTTTGTTTCTTATACTACAAGGTAAAGTACTTGAATATTTATTTCCATTTTTTAATTCACTGTAGGTGTCAATTTACACTTCAAAGGGACTATCATGTACTTATATTTCTGGAGAGATTGCAGATGATAGTCTGTACACTCAGGTGTCACAGGGCATGTTCCAACTAATTTTTATCACACCTGAGTTGATTATTAAGAACAGAAAATGGAGGAAACTGTTGGAGAGTGATATCTACTCAGAAAGGCTGAAGGCATTTGTGGTTGATGAGGCCCATTGTGTAAAGAAATGGTAAGTATGTAGTTATATATATCTGCCAGTTGATTATTGATTTGAGGGTATGATAATATTAAAGTTTATTACTACTTTCCATAGGTGTCACGATACCAATAAGTGTAATTCATGCATGTAGCTAGAATGCAACTATCAAGAAGGCAATTATTTATAAATTAATGTTCTTTTTGCAACACTTTAATTATTTTACTAATATTTTGTGTTGTAGGGGAGATAGCTTTCGTCAAGTTTTACGAAGAATAGGTGAGGTACGAAGTTTGATACCACCTTCAGTGAAAATGATGGCACTAACAGCTATTGCCACTCGTATGGATCGTCTATCCGTTTGTCGTATCCTGGGACTAAAGAATCCCTTTGTTATAACAAAATGTCCAACAAAGGCTAACTTGAAATACTCAGTCCATTCATATGACTCCGTTAGCATAACGTTTGGAAAGTTTGTAGGCATGCTGAAAAGTGAAAAGACCTCCTTTCCTAAGACTATCATTTATGGTCGGTCATTCGATATGTGTTCGAAAATTTATATGTTCCTGCAAGATCAACTTGGCCCATCCTTTACTAATCCCGAAGATGCTCCAGATATTCCAGAATTTCGATTAGTCGATATGTTCACAAGCATTACTGATGCTAACCTTAAAACTAACATTCTCTTGAATTTCAAGGAGAATGAAAACTTGCGGGTGGTCATGGCTACTGTGGCTTTTGGAATGGGAATAGACTGCAAGGATGTGAGGCAGATTATACATGTTGGATTACCTGACGATGTGTCAAGCTACATTCAAGAGACTGGGAGAGCAGGCAGGGACGATATTTTCTCCATGGTGACTCTTTTAAGAGCTAGAACATATCGTCACGTGAATGAAGACATTAAACTTTATGCAGCTAATCAGACTGAGTGTAGAAGACGTGTTCTATTTAGAGACATGGAAGGCTATATACCAGTGGACATTAATATTAAATGTATGTGCTGTGATGTATGTTCAATCTCTTGTGTTTGTGGTATTTGTAAAGTGAGAGCACAACCTTTTTCTGTTTTCTGTTCTGTTGTTGTTGTTTTTCAATATAATGCACATCCACACGTGTTAATTGCATGTGATAAGCTCATTTGTTTGACTGAGCCCTACAAGTACAACAAAAACAAGAAACTTAATATTTCCAGGTATAGTGCCAAGTTACAATATCATTTGGATCCAAGAATAGTTTGATGAACGCAAACTGTAATGAAAGTCTCGGCTCAGTTAGTTTGACTGGTGTTAAAAAAAAACAACTTGGCTATAATAAAAGTGATTGAGCTAATTTTGAAAAAAAGAAAGAAAAAGAGTTTAATACACCATAACTGCATGTTCCATGATATACAAAATACCACTAGCATAGCTTAGTCTCGAATAGCTTGAAAAAGCAGATAGAAGTACAAAACAGTGCCATAGCATTTAGTGCAGTGCTTATAACTATCTTGGAAAGCACAGCTGATAGTTCATTTAAACCAGATACATAAAACAGCAAGATTACTCTTGCTAAAATCCATGCAAGAACTGTAAAGATGTTGTCTAGAATGAACTTTTCTTCAGGCCTTACAGCTCCTACGGTTAACTTAAGTGGTTGTGGCTAACCTGCAATTTAGCATTGGTATGTTCTGTAATAGTCCTCAGTACACTGCGATAAGAAAAAAAATTTTTTTTTAACCTTCACTAATTCACTAGCTATATATTTTAAAAGGTAAGCTAAACTTCAAACTAAATCTACATTAGTATATTGTGAAGTATGTTCCATTTGATCATTTCAATATACATGAACTCATACTGGAGAGAGGGAATAAGCACACGTATCCCTGCACAGGATGCAACTCATAATCTGATTCAAGTTAGTTCCATATTTGAGTCAACACATTCTTCTTCACCACACCACAAAGGTTCCTCCTCATCAAAATAGCTATCTTGTTCATCTCTTTCCCTCATATCCAAGGAGTCATACTTATCATCATTATCTATTGTAGAATAGTCAAAATCTTCATCTCTTCCTTCAAGGAAATTGGTCTGCATGGCAACTAAAAACTCCTGTTTCAACATGTGCTTCTCTCTTTCTGCAACTGCAAGGTCTGAGCTAAGTTCCATTGGTTTCAATGTCTTCCATTTCCTTTTGGAGAGCACCCTTTCCTCAGAAATTGCAGCTGCACTCACAGAAAGTTCCTCAAGTTCACTTCTCCTTTGTCTTTGAAGCAACTCTGCAGTTTTATCTTGATCCATTTGATTGAGGATCATTGAAGACAATGTCATGTCAGTGTTCCTGGTTTCTTCAGTTTGCTTTTCCTCCGGTGATAAATATTGGCTGATATAAAAGTCGTACAGCAGAGGGTTTCTTCTCCGCATTTCATCTTCTGAAAAGTAACTAGACTTCGTCATAAGCTGCTGCAGGCATTCATAGCGCCTGTTCCTGATTCTTTTATGCCTACTTTTGGAAGACTGTTCTAATGTTTTTCTTAGTCTGGTTAGTATAAAATTGACATCAAAGTCATTCCTTTGGGGCATACTGTCAAAATACAATAGATCATCACTGTTTAAATATTTACCATATCGAGTGAGGAAGGAACCAGGACTTTGACGCAAAAATTTGTCTAGTTCGTCACAAAGTTGGGAGTGTGATAGGTCAGGGTCTCCTCGTTGCTGACTTTTAATGATGCACCCTGAAGCTATAATTTTATTGAATATGGTACGTTCTACAGAACCAGCCTCTGATTCATGATCCATACCAGGAGCTACTGGAGCAGCATTACGAATCAACTCAGTATCCACAGGAGGTGGAGCACTAACCCTCGAGGAAGATAACACAGACTGGTAGCTATCACTATTAGGTGACTGCCTTTTCACAATAGATGGCAAAGCCTCTGAGGTTAGAGTTTTTTTAACAGAAGTCGATAAAGGGATTGAATGAGCTGTAGTCGAGCTTGAAATTGCTGTAGTTGGTGAAGTTGATGAAGCCTCACTGGGGTCCAGAGGAAGAAGGGGGAAAAAAGAGTGTGTCATCCAGTTGTCAGACATTACCTACAAAAATATTATACTGTGACTGTTTGAATAGTATGCCTATTGAGCTAATGAATATATTTAACGTCCTTTACCAAACACCGCTTAAAAGTCTGAATTATTAGTCGAGGGAGAAAGTCTCAAATAAGATCATCTCACATGGCAGCTAGAAAATCTCTTCTCCAAAAAGAAGTCATAAAATTGTACAGGCAGTTCCTGAAGGTTTGTAAGAACAAACCCACGGAAACCAAGGAGGTCGTCAAACGAGAATTTAAAGAAAATGCTGGCATTAGCAGAATGGATACCATAAAGATAGATTACTTACTGAGGAGAGGGAAACGCCAACTAAAGATTATAGAAAACTCGGATCGAATAACAAGAACTTCATCAAAATGACCTTTGTACTATATTGTGACGATGCTTACCTAATACTTAAAAAATTGCATCTTTTTATTTTAGGCTGTGAGTGTTGTGTACTAGCCATGTCCCTAAATCCATTGTCACTTAACATAAGCAAGTGCCGCCAGACAGTGGCTGTGAAGATTATCAGAGCTGCTTATATACATTTGTCTGCTACAAAGTTCTCTTCCTCTGTAGACTTTCAGCAGAACCTTCTTTCTATTGGCAAGACCGTTTTACAGCAAGACACAGCAAAGCTGGAACGGAATGCACAGCAGAGGAAAGTGTCTATTGACATCAATGAGTTGGTAAGATGAGGAAACTGCTGACAGCCAGTTATTCAGGGGTTTTTTGTATGAAATTTGCTGTACACAATGAAGGTCAAAGTAGGGAAAGATTACTTTAAACTGGAAAGTGCTATGCAGAAATTGGTCGACGAAAGGAAGCCATTGACTAAGAAAATAATAAAGGAGGTGCTGTGTTTTTGTTATTGTTTTTTATGCACTGGGTTGACTAGTGGGTTATATAGAAACTCGGACCAGAAACTGAAGAAATGAAGCAAGCTAATGAGCTAAAGGAGGAAATAAAACTTTTAGAAGTAAGTGCAAGTCTTTTGTAGTGTATTGGATTATTATCCTCGAGTTGTGGCAACAGGAGGAGATCATCCCTGCTAAAGAAGATTTTGTGAATCTTGTGTCTCAACTACCGAACTGGAGCCATCCTAGTGCAGTGAGTTCAGTCATCTCATGAAAGAGTATCCCTTTAAACTTGATGAGTGTCCCAATTCACATCCACATTAATATTTCAGAGACACGGCTGTGACGGCTCCAGGCATTATTGTTAAATAGCTGTTATTATTAACTTGTTTTTACCTTAGTAGGCTAGAAACAGTCGCAACAATAGCCTCAGTTATATTATAAATTCTAAATTTCTATGATTGTAGGATTTTTATTTATTAATTTTTTTATTACATATCATCATTGGTGTTGTATTGTTATTATTGTTGTTGTTGTTCTGATTGAATGTTATTTTGGTCATCATCATCATAATTGCCATCATCATCATCATCATCATCATCATCATCATCATCATCATCATCATCATCATCATCATCATCATCATCATCATCACAATGCTTTTTCATTTTTGTTCCAGCCGGTGGGTGATTATTCTGAATGCAGAGAGATCCACGCCCATGGTTCCAAGCCAGGTGAGGGAGAGATCCACTTCTTAGGGTAATATGAACACAGACAGTCTGTAGCAGAGGCTGGTATAAGCACCAATATGGCGAGTGAGCCTTTTGCACTAGTAATTCCAACAACAAGGTAACTAAAAGAAATGTAATCTGATAAAAGTTAATCTTTTGCCTTTACAAAATCTGTATGCTACTAGGCTGCATTTATTTAGTAGCAAACACAAAATAATGTGTGGAAATTTGGCCAAAACTTGAATATATGCTTGTGTCGTGTATTTTTAATGTTGAAAGTCGAGTCTGATGAAGTATTGACCCCATTATGTCTCTTGTCATAGGATTCTCATTTCCCGTGCGAAATCATCTCACCATTGGGGAGCAGCACGACATTGTGGACTTTGAGTAAGAATTCATACACATTGTCTTCTTTCTTGACTTGGTCTGACTCTGTCGGGCATGTGCACGCTCTGGTAGGAATAATGTGGGTGTGGTTTTATGGGTGTGGCTTTTTAGGAGTGGCAGCAAGGTTACTGGAAGCAACTTTTACTATCTGAAGGGCGTGGCAGCTGCTCTGGAAATGGCTCTGTGTCAGTATTCTATGCTCAAGGCTATCAGTAAGGTACGCCAGCTCATTGAAATGGTAAGGTGTGGTCAGTAATTACAGTCACATCTAAATCTTAGTAATGTATGTAAACTGGAAGGCAAGTCTCACAGCTGCAATTGTATGTAATACAATAATCCTTGGGCCATTTGTTGCTGGGTTTGGCTAGATTAACTTGATTGGGGGTGAACGAAATTTACATGTTGCAATGACTGGTTATATTATTCCTTGGGAGTCATGATTTTGAAGAAGAGTTTTGACACCTTTAAAGGAACTAGCAGTAGAGTATGAATTGTTTTATACTTATACTAATCATAAAATTTCAGTCGGGGTAAAAAAAAAATTATGGGGGCTTTAAATTTAGGGGTGGGGGAACTGAACATAGAGGGGGTGGAGCTGAATGTGTGGGAGGGGAAATCCCAGGGCTCCTATAGTCTGTATGAAACCCTGATACAGTAGGACTTCAGTTATGTGATGATCACATGTGGACTGAGAGGTGTTAAGATAACTGAAATCCTCAGATAACCAAACACCATAGGAAATGTATTATAAATCATTAATGAAGTACATTGTTGAGTAATTCTTTGTGTCTGCATGTGCTACTGTTAGATTTTGGGTATTCAGTAAACTGAAGTGTTTGTATAGTTGAAGTTTGGATAACTTAAGTTCTACTGTATGTATGTGTGTGTGTATGTGTGTGTGTGTGTGTATGTATGTATGTATGTGTGTGTGTGGTTGTGTCCAGGGTTATCATCCAGTCATCACACCAGATGTCATCCATCAGGAGATGATGGTAAGTGACACAGCTCAGAGTAAACTACGTAGGTCTAGTTGAGCATGTATGGCTTATGATTCCTCACGGCCATAGTGACAAGTGTGTATGTTTGTGTGTGTGTGTGCATAAGTGTAGCAAGGTTCTGGGTTTGTCCCAAGAACCAAGACTGCGGAAGTGTACAAGTTAGAAGACCATCATTATTGCCTGTCAGGAACAGCAGAGATACCTCTAGTAGGTGAGTTGCTTCACATTACAGGAATGTCTGTCTGGCTCATCTCAAAGCTTGTGTGTGTGTGTGTGTTGTTTTTTTTGTGTGTGTGTGTGTGTGTGTGTGTGTGTGTGTGTGTAGGGATGTATGCTGCTAGTAGATTGGCATTAAAGAACTTGCCGATTAGGTGAGTGTGCTTGTAGTTGCAGTTTAGTCTGTCAAGTTTTGTTTAACCATCATTACTTGGCCCTACTTGCACGAATGTATAGATGTATGGGCATTTTGTTTATGTTTTTATTATTCCTTGTTGCTATAGTTGTTATGTTATATGGTTTTTCCACAGAATGGTGGCATTTGGAAGATGCTTCAGACCAGAAACTGGTAAGGTGTGGTATAGTGTATATCTATGTATGCAGCCAAAACAATGATGATGAATATAATCTTCAGATGGCTGTGTGATATGATGTCAACCGATTGACAGCAGACGAGTACATAGTTCTAGCTTAATTCCTACTCTGTTGAAAACACTAGCATACATTACTAATCTCTACGTCCATCTTCTATCTCTGTGTAGGAGGTTCTGGCAATACCAACAAAGGTCTTTATCGAGTCCACCAGTTCAGTAAGGTGGAGTTGTTGGCCTTTACTAGTGTAGAGAGTGGGACAGAGAGTGAGCACATGCTACAGGAAATGGTCACCATACAGAAGGAGATCACGGAGGAGCTGGGCCTGCACTACAGGTGAGGGTGGGGCTGGGAGCTGCACTACAGGTGAGGGTGGGGCTGGGAGTTATCTACAGGTGATGGTTGAGTGTGGGTTAACTGCTTTCAGACTACTATGTGAAGGTGTGGCACCTTGCACTACATGCAATATGAAGCAACATGTAAGTGGAGATAAAGCTACAACTATGGATCAAAGTGTGAAGGACAAGTTTGATAAATGGATGGGCTAGCATTGTAACGTGGGGATTGTGTTCCTGAAGTTACACTGCAGCTTCAGAAATGATGCTAACTCTATTCTAGATGAAGGAGATGGTGTGTGATTGTAAATGTTTGGCTCAGTGGGTGTGGCTTAAATACCTGGTCAGTCTGGGCAGGAGATTAACAATGGATCAACCTTAAGTCTTGTTGTCATTCATACATGTTCATTATCTGCTACTTAGAGTCTTAGAAATGTCAACAGAGGAGCTGGGAAGCCCTGCCTACCAGAAGTATGACCTGGAGGTGTGGATGCCTGGTAGAGATAGCTTCGGAGAGACATGCTCCGCTTCCAATTGTACCGACTTCCAGAGCCGACGTCTGTCCATAACGTACAAGAGTCCCGTCATGGAGGATGGCAGGAACAAAGTCGTTCATCCGCACACAGTGAGACTGGGCATGTGCACACTCACTAATGAAGTGTATATATATGTTTGTTTGTGCACACAAATACATAGTAAAATTATTTGATATAGTTTTGAATTTCATACAGTTGATAGGAAATTTCTGCAAAAAAAAATTCTTTTTTAGCTCAGCAATGTTTGCTCCTATTTATCAGCTTGTGTGTTTTTAGGTCAACGCTACCGCTTGTGCAATTCCTCGAATTATTCTGGCTATTCTGGAAAACTTCCAACTAGAGGTTAGCACACACACACATACACGTTGTCTTTTACCTCTATCTAAGTCATTGTTTACACGCAAAGTATAATCAGAGGTGTGGGTTTGAATTCTCGTAGCCTTTTTACAAAGACCTTGGTATAGGCCACAATATGGCTGGTAAAGGGTCTCGTTCAAGTGCTATTTTCATAATTGCAATACACGAGCATCATAGACATATCATAGACATGGGTTGTTAAGTGTCCCTCTTGGTTAAGCACAGTTGTTTTTTTTAAGTGTCCATTTTCTTCCTGGCATTTAGCATTTTACTAAGTGTTCCGTGCATCTCGTCTACTTCTGTTTGGTGCTCAGCCCCAGTTTTTAGCTTATCACTTGCTAAGCGTCCATTTCCTTGCTGTTTGAAGTTATAAGCAGGGGCACTTAACAACCTCATCTATGGGATGTACGTAGTTTACAGCTGCCTCAAACACAAGTCAGGTTGCCAAGTGTCAAGTTGTTGATTTTTTTTTTGATTTTTTTTAATTCTGACCACAAATTTAGTCTGCCTTTGACCATCTCAGCAGCAATGCAAGGAGACAGCTAGACCTTGCTGTCTCCTTGACAACTGATTAGATTCTCAACAATCAAATTCACGAGACATCAAACGTTTTAATTGGGAGACAGTCACACACAATAATATACATAAAACATGGCAAGAAAAAAACTTGAACAAAAGAACTGGCTAATGGCCTGTAGTAAGGATATCACTTGAAGTGTCTGGCACTAAAAATAATTTTGGTTTTCCACATCTAATCTTATTCTCTGTTTTGAAATGATTGCATGACCTTTTTTAAATGTCTCTTTGTGTCTAGGAAGGGTTTTAAAAGTACATACATACACATATTTCTAACAGCACATAAAAACTTTATTAAAGGGGAAAATAATTATCTAGGGTACTGTAGACTCAAAATGATAATTATTGATTGTTGGTGATCCCTACCCATTCAAACTATATTAATTACAACCCCACCTTACCATGTCACACAACTCACTGTTCACTCACAGCTGAAAATTAACACTTTCATTACATACAGTACCTTCATGACTTCTCTCTCTGAACCTTTCAACAAATCCTAACAGTGAGCAACTACTGTGAGACGGCTTATGGGGTAGTCTACACAGAGGTCCTTTCAATCTAGCTCAATTTTCCCAATGCAGGCACTGCCATTTTCTGCTTATTATTTGATAAATGGTTCATTAAGACTCTTATTAGCGGTCTGCACATGTGCATTAGCACATGCTCTCAGCTAATAGTGTGTGTGCATGCGTAGGATGGGAGTGTCAAGATTCCCGAAGTGCTCCACCCACACCTCCCACCTGAGTTCAGACAGCTGAAGCCACACAACAAGAAGAATCACAGGGAAAAGAAAACTTCACATCACACCACCTCTAGCCAGGGCAGTGAAGAGATGTCCGTGTAACATTTACAATTAAGACATTTCACTTCACCCACTCAGCACATGTGCACTCTCACAGACTGATATCTTTCATTCCTATGGATATACAATAAGATAATACAGCATTTGATTTATATATAATTTAGATTGAAACTTTCTCACTTAAAGGGTCTAGAGAGAAGCAAAGGTAAAATGTGAAAAAAAATCTCAGTTGTCGCCAGGGAATCGAACCCAGGACCCCTGGCTTTAGCCACCAGTGCTCTAGCCACTGAGCTACGACAACCCATGGGTTCCAAGACCTTCACATTTTACCTTTATATTGTTGAGTAGTACCACTGTCTAGACCCCCTTAAGTGAGAAAGTTTCAATCTAGTCTTCATGAAGGGTCAGAACTTGGCAATTATATATAATTTGTTTAACATGTATTGGTGATAAAACAAATATCTAGGAAAAACAACAACAACAACAACAACAACTGAATGATGGAATATGACAACAAGTACATTGAATGAATGGCAGTCAACATTTCACTGGTTTGTCTGGATTAAAAAATTCTAACATGTTTATAAAGTTAAAAAGATGATTTTAAAAATTGTAATTGTTGTGTATTTTAGAAGAAGACAAACTGTTCTAAGCGTCGAATGAGACTTGCTTGCTCACTTCTATGTAGCTGGCTATCAAATATGTCACTTCACAAACCTGTCAAACAGGAATAACAGGTTACTATAGATAAGTATATTGGAATGAATGCTAAAGAAAGTTCCAAAAGGATTGTCGTTAGACACTGGCTACATTCAAGACACAGTCTACATTCAAAATCCAATGAGATATTAATCTATTTCTGCATGATAATAATTTATCTTCACAAACAGATCCTCACATAATGTTCCAAGTTCCAGCTTATCCTGTTAAATGAACATACCCCTTCGTCAATAACCCATTCACTCAATAGCACATGCTATACTGTACACAGGGATAAATAAACCCCATCAATGGTTTTGGCTTTGCCTGGAGCCTCATTCATTTCCCTTCTAAATGATATTACAGTAGAACCTGACAGCAATCCAAACACTCAGGGCAGAAGGAGTGGATTAGTGAAAAGTTCGGCTTTAAGGGGTGGGGCTTAGCCTGGCAGCTGTTAGGATTATCGAAGTATTGTGGATTAGTGCGTTCCTATTACTGAGGTTCAACTGTACCATGTTGCTAGTTCACCACCTTACCATAACTATAGGACAGACGTAAGGTATGAAGAAATTGTTACTGAAACGTTACCCTCTAAACCAAACAATGTTGCACAATAGATTTAATCTCCGAGGTTCTCATTCTGATGTAACAATACATTCAGTTTCTATATGACTACCCCAGAGCAGGTCAGGAGTTGACTCTCTAGGACTAGATGTTTGTTAAAACACAATGTGCTATATTCACAAACAGTAACACATATGTACATGTACTCTGTTACACTTTCAATTATGTGTGTTCAGCTGCTTTTTAGTTGGTGATTTTTCCAGAAAGCTCTGCACTTTTTTCTAGAAACTAGGAATCCAAAAAATACTGCCAATCTAGAAATCAGCGTCACTAGTGAATGCAGATTGGCTTAAATTGGAATTGTGTAGCTTTATCAGCTTAATCGGAATGGTGGCTGATGTAAAGTGCATTTGCTGAGAGACTTATTGGAATGGCACAATCTGGGGAGGGGGTAACTGTAAATATAGTAACTAAATGTAGTAACTGTAAGTACAGTAACTGTGAATACATAGCAGCATCTTAGCAGTAGATGAAGGTCACCTTGGTGTATAACACTACATAATGATTATATAATGTTAACGAGAATTTCCCCGGAAAAGATGACGCTCGCCATGGCCAGTGTCTAAGTTGTGCAGAGTCACGGCTGGTTTATTGAGTGTCCAAGACTTCATGAAAAAACATTCAGGCTTTAGTACTAACAATTATACTTCATTAACTAATTGAACAATATATAATTGAATGTTTAATTTGATAATGTGGACCTTCTTTAAGTGGTTTTCAGATATTATGATGTTCAGCATAAAGTGCAGCTGGCCAGCTTTTCGCAACTTGTGCTAAAGCACATCACTAGTTAAACTTAGTGCTTTATGCATTGTTCTTAGTGACAATTGAACAGCCTTACACTTCAATACATATGTGTTCCAATATGGAGGGACACAGCACAGCACAACCCATGAGAAAAAAATATTGCACGTTCCTATGTATTGTAAAAACAAGCAAAAAAACAAGAACAAAAAAAAAACAAAAAAAACAACAACAACAAAGAAACAAAAAACAAACACAAACTAACTACTAATTCCATACAAACTGATTCCATTGTGAGAAACTATTGGAATGCTATGATACAGATACTATGTACTTCAATGAACTCACCTTCAACTTATGCATGGCGTAGGTGAGCTTCTCCACAGTTCTCTGAGAGGAGGAGGGGGAGGAGGGGGAGGAGTTGTTCTTGGGAGTGTTGTTATGCTTGCGTTTGTCCGGAGCAGACTGAGACAGGACCACCAGCATGAAGGTGTTGTCAGAGCTGCCACCAAATGAGGAGATGTCCTCGTACTTGTAACTGTTGATCACGCTCGTGCCTGCTCTGTTGTAGATGACCACGCCCTTCTCGCTGACGGTGAGCTGGACGGGTCGCTGGGGACTATTACCAGCTGTGTATTCCTAGTATAGTAATACCCAAGATCATGTATAGAGCTGCAGCCATTGTGAGGATGCCCCTTTAATGTACCACAGTTATTACACTGCCAGTACACTCAAGGCCTTACCATTGTGAGGATGCCCCTATAATGTACCACAGTTATTATTCCTACATGCTAGCTCTCACTACAGTTGCACTTACAATTCCGTCTGATTAACTATGTATTGCTTCAGGCCAGCTTAAAAAAAAAACATTTCGCTGTAGCTACACTATCGTTCACTTGCTTCCCCCGAAACTTTTTCCTCAATGTCTGGCTCCTCCGCACCTATAGGACTAGAACTTCTGCACTAAAGAATGACTGAAACTCTTTCACAACATAACTTCCAAATAAAAACTACTTGAATTGAACAATTCCAAGACTAGCGCTGCACACATTTCTCATACTATTAGCTAACAAGCTATTTCAGTTATTTTATATTTCCTGTGCTATTTTAATTGAGCAGCAATTATTCCTATACATTTTTAATGGATAATTTACGCGCCATACCATAACAAGTGGTGGAAGAATGAATTACATGTATCTGACCTTCTACAAGAGCAACCCTCACACAGATTACACCCCTAGCACTGCTCACCTCTGCCTGGAAGCTGGTGATTCCGTACCGATCAAGATCTTGCACCGCTTCCACGTACCGTTTAGCACACGCCTCCCTGGTCATCCCATCCAGCCCCTCCCACTTGGCCTCCAGTTGCTGCTGCAGTGACGCGAGGTCATGATCGAGAGCTAGATGGGTCATCTTCCTAGGGCAGAACAGCAATACGGCGTCCCTCCCCACCTCCGCCACCTCCCCCAGCTCACTGGGCGTCGGCTTCTGGGCCACTAGAGCGCTCCAGTCTCCATACTCCATCTGCGATAAAAGTGCTGCCATGGTGATGGAGTTGTCTCTGTTGGGTACAGGGATTTCTCCAGCGTGGACAGACTTGCTGACTTGGTAGGCCACCAAAATGACCTCCTCTGTGGTCTCAGATCCAATGCGCTTCTTCAGAAATTGACTGCAAACATATACAAACCATATTGTGTGATTAACAACTGATTGATAAGTGGGTGGAGCTGCAATACAGTATAGGTAGACATACCTCAGGTTTTCAAAACAGGGAAACCCCCAGGGATTTTTCAGGTGGAAGCAATTTATGTTGTTGTTTTTGCAACAGAGCTAACATTTCCTACCATAACTCTTCAGACCTTGGTAAAGTATTACCACTAATATGCATAGAAAAAAGTAGGTAGAGGGTGAAAGGTTTCATACCATAGATCTACTAGCTACCAGTAGGAGTGCCTTATTCACTGTACAGGATTCAGTTCAGCTGTGAGCATTAGGTCACCGTGCGTGCATGTCTTCTGTTTGGGTGGTGCTAACAACTTCCTCCATGAATCATTTCCTGTTTGCTAATAACTAATTCACATATCCTCTACTAATTACTAGAAAATGACACTTTTTTTTTACTTCAAACCAACTAATGGCAAGTTTGTGTGTTAGATTGTCGAGCGAGTGGTGAGTGTGCACAGCAAAGCAGACACACTACAGTGGGGCTAGTGGAGGTGCACAAATTCGAGCTGATTGTCTGATGTATACAAAATGCTGAAAGATGATACATACTCTTTTTATTCTGCACCATTAGATTGTGAAGGGAATACCATTTGATTCCAGAACACTTGGGCTTTAATAAAACTAGAGGTTAGAAACCATAGAATTGTAGCTATACAGGGACGATATCTATACAGGGATGTAGCTCACAGTCAGCTACCTCCATAGCTATACAGGGATGTAGCTCACAGTCAGCTATCTCCATAGCTATACAGGGATGTAGCTCACAGTCAGCTATCATAGCTATACAGGGATGTAGCTCACAGTCAGCTATCATAGCTATACAGGGATGTAGCTCACAGTCAGCTATCATAGCTATACAGGGATGTAGCTCACAGTCAGCTATCTCCATAGCTATACAGGGATGTAGCTCACAGTCAGCTATCTCCATAGCTATGCAGGGATGTAGCTCACAGTCAGCTATCTCCATAGCTATACAGGGATGTAGCTCACAGTCAGCTATCTCCATAGCTATACAGGGATGTAGCTCACAGTCAGCTATCTCCATAGTATACAGGGATGTAGCTCACAGTCAGCTATCTCCATAGCTATACAGGGATGTAGCTCACAGTCAGCTATCTCCATAGCTATACAGGGATGTAGCTCACAGTCAGCTACCTCCATAGCTATACAGGGATGTAGCTCACAGTCAACTATCTCCATAGTATACAGGGATGTAGCTCACAGTCAGCTATCTCCATAGCTATACAGGGATGTAGCTCACAGTCAACTATCTCCATAGTATACAGGGATGTAGCTCACAGTCAGCTATCTCCATAGCTATACAGGGACGTAGCTCACAGTCAGCTATCTCCAGCTGACTGTGAGCTCGTCCCTGTATAGCCTCTAAATATGGCTGCTGCTAGCTTGCTTGTCATTAGTGAGAAGCACACTACTAGTTGCTAGGTGATGATCAAGATGTGGCCTATGGGCAACAATACAAAATATTTTGTCTTGCACAATCAATGCCATAATAGTGACATTGGTAATGACAATAAAGATGATTGATGACAATGATGATAGCCAGTATGTCAGAGACATTCACAGGCAAGAGTACTTACTGGTGGATAAAAACAAGATCCTAAAAATCAACCCCCAAATGACATTTTACTCTATTATTATTGTTGTTGTTGTTGTTATCAGGAGTGGCAGTGATAGTGATAGCAGTTGTAGTAGTCGTAGTA
>WLWD01005842.1_pt1 | contig 40797 bp, 20 predicted proteins | sample 6712731 | NCBI WGS metagenome assembly WLWD01 (sample SAMN12718690, study PRJNA576275) | sponge metagenome | isolation source: marine sponge | host: Mycale hentscheli | place: New Zealand: South Island, Marlborough, Capsize Point | collected 2014-11-01
TTTCATTGCACAAGCAATACTAATACCTAACTAGATATTTCATTGCACAAACTATACTAATACCTAACTAGATATTTCATTGCTCAAGCTATACTAACACATAACTAGATATTTTATTGCTTAAGCTATACTAACACATAACTAGATATTTCATTGCTGCACAAGCTATACTAATACATAACTCGATATTTCATTGCACAAGCAAAACTAATACATAACTAGATATTTCCTTGCACAAGCTATACTAATACATAACTCGATTATATTTTGCCCGGCAAGTTTGTGTTTGTTCTGAGAAATGATTTTGTAATACTAGCAAATTTTCTTAGTTCTAACAGCCACTATGTTGATTAAAACTTTAGATCAAGTTTCCAACTGGATTTGTGTCGTTGTTGTTTTCATCCTTTGTTTTGTATTTTATTTGTTGTTGTTATTTTGTTTTTTTTTGGTTGGAAAATATGAAGTATAAGTAATAATAGCTGATGAAATTTAATGGTTGATGTTGTTATTGTCAGTAATAGAAAGAGACTAATAGAGTGACAATCAATATACTGGAGATGAAACTGGACTGTAGGAGTTGAAAGAACATTAGCTAGCTGTGGGATTTTAGTGGAGTGGAATGTATTTGTAACATAACAGAATTTGCTAAAATTGGTGAGATCAGACTGTGCTTGTGAAAGAGATAATGTGTATAGCTGTTACAGAGTGGAGTCAGCAAAACTTTGTACTTTTGTACAATGTGCAAGTGAGTCAAAACAATTCTTGGATATATCTGCTGCTTCTACACCTAACAAGAATTACTCCCTTCCTCCTGCTTTGGGGGATTCAATTCAAATAATTTCTTTACGCAATTTCGACTCATTAGTCTGGGTGGCACATCAAGCGAAACAAAGCTGCTCACGTTGAAGATGTGACCCACAGTGTTTGCTCGCTTACGGCACGGCGTAAAAATACTCACGAAACGCAAACTTTACATGGTCCTCAATGTTGACGTCAGGTACCTGAGTGAGGACAAATCTGATGTGGAGCTCTGTGGTAGAATGACTTTCTCCCACATGAAGCTAACTTATTCATGATACCCTAGACTTGTCCATGTAACCCTACCCTAATGCATTTTCATTTATTCACACTCATCTTATTCATGTAATTACATTCACAAAACCTGAATTTATTCAATCCATACCTATGCACACACGTTCATCCATGTTATTTCTCACCTCACCTTTTGGCAGGTTTGGTGTATATTGGCCAGCCTCACTTTATTGTAATGATCTCACTTTATCGAAATACACTAGGGGAAGGCTCTGCCTAACTTTCCTCTCTTAAGAATTAGAACTCTGTCTGGGAGGTATCCCTGGCTGATTAACCTAAGGATAGGAAGGGCTTGCCTCAACTTGTTCCAAACCTAAGTTGACACTTGGACTAGGAAGCTCCTTGACTGGAGTGTGGTGTATTCTGACATTGAATTCTCTGGTGGCAGCTACTGTCGAGGAGGCTCACGACCTAGCTCACCATACCACAAGCTCCCACAAGACGCTTTCCTTATCCCCACGCTCACATAATTGGTATGATAAAGGGTCGCCAACGCCGGACTGGCATTTGAACGTAGTAGTCGCGTTTATAATTCAATTTTAGTTCCCTGTAAGCGAATCTGTAGCCTGTTGACTCATTCTGAACTTTTCCCATGTCGGAGTATAAAAAGGAGAATGCCAATCTAAAAATTGAGCAAAGTCGTAAATTGTACCAGACATATATGTAAGTCTTATAAAGGTGTAGAGGTGAACGGGCTAAGTCTTGGGGCTGATAAAGTCCTCTGATAATTGCTTCCTCACACATTAATAGTGAGTTAGGAGAATAGGCACAAGCCACAAGAGTGTCTATCTACTAACACTATGTGCCCAGACAAATTGCTAGTTCGATATTATAATCTAAAATATCATTATTTATTAGCTATAGCAAAGTTAAGGAGACCAATGAATTTCATATTGCCAATTATTACAAATTAATATATACTGTATTAGCTATATCTTATCTTTAAAGTCCTTCATATCAATGTAACTTACCTACCACTAGATGCGGCGCAAAAGTATAAATAAGAAACAAAATCATCATGTTACCGCACTTTCACTTTTAGGATAAACGCTACAACTACTAATGACGCAAACTCCAAGCCCTTTATGTGGGCGTGGCCACGCTAACTCTGCGCGTTGTTAACCCTAACTGTGCAGCGCACCGGAAAGTGTTATATAGTAGTGGTCCAGTCTGTTTAGTGATAGCCTGACCACCACGCAATGTTATTGAAAATTACAAGTTATTAATCGTTTTATTAACTACTCAGAATTTTATGTTATTGGAGATTTGGTTTTTGTATTTCGACCCATTTTTTATATAGCGCCTCCTGAGAGTACTTTGTAGTCAGGTAAGCTAATATATTCTTGCTGCCCTCTGTAGTTCTGCTTGTGCTGAATACTATGTCAAGTGCTACAAATGAAGATTCTCTGAGACTACCACATGCAAGGCACACTCACTGCGGTAGTGGGTATGTCTTGCATGTTTAGTTTCCACTATACAGACCACAATTAAATCTACCTTTTTCATTGCACAAACTATACTGATACCTAACTTATAGGTAATGCCAAAAAATTGGTATTTGGTCCAAGAAATAATTTTGTAATCACCAGCTGGTAAAACACCACCAGTATTATTCAAATTATGAACCAATTTAGACACCATTTAGGATAGCTAAAGCTAGATCTACATAAAGATTTTAGTAAGAACTTAAAAAGTCAAAAGCGAGGTTTAAATCAAGATATAATAGCACTACCGTGAAGGTTACCATGTCTTAATTATTAGCTATACAGTGGCTAAGTGTACAGATCCAAACTACTTTTTGTTATATCTTCTCTAGGATACATTTGCTATTTTGAATCTTTTAGTTTTACTTTTTACATTAAATTCAACTGACTTTTTTTTTTAATGCTTAGCTATGATATCTTGCGAAATTAAGATATAGTTTTAATGTTTTCAGTTAAATAACAATTAACCATTCCCAGACCAACAAAATACTAAATAAATAGAAATAATTTTAGCTATACTGTGATTTATTTTAATGTTACTTACCCTCAACCATGTGTAGTGTAAAAGTATATATAAGTAACAAGATGATCATCATTTTGTTACGGCACTTTTCACTTATAAGATAGACGCTACTAGTACCAATCACGCGAACTCTCAAGGTCTATGTGTATGTGGGTGTGGCCACGTTAACTTTCTGCGCGTTGAAGTACGCATGTGGAAAGGTTTATAGCACTTACACGGGCTGTTTGTGGGTAGGTAGTTTTGCTTGGTGCTGAGTAGTATGGGAGTACTGCAATTGAAGGCTCTGCTGAGACTAGGGTGAGTTTCTCTTGCATATTTAGCTTCTCTTACTTGATTGTATAATTTACCCATTTCATTGCACAAGCTATACTAATACCTAACTAGATATTTCATTGCTTAAGCTAAACTAACACATAACTAGATATTTCATTGCTCATTTCGTTGCACAAGCTACACTAACACATAACTAGATATTTCATTGCACAAGATATACTAACACATAACTAGATATTTCATTGCTCAAGCTATACTAATACATAACTAGATATTTCATTGCTCAAGCTATACTAATACATATCTAGATATTTCATTGCACAAGCTATACTAATACCTAACTAGATATTTCATTGCACAAGCTATATTAATACCTAACTAGATATTTCATTGCACAAGCTATACTAATACATAACTCGATATTTCATTGCACAAGCTATACTAATACATAACTCGATTTTAATTTTCCCAGCAAGTTTGTGTTTGTTCTGAGAAATGATTTTGTAATACTAGCAAATTTTCTTAGTTCTAGTTCTATGTTGATTAAAACTTTAGCTCAAGTTTCCAACTGGATTGATGTCGTTTTTTTGGTTTGTTTGTTTGTTTGTTTGTTTTTGAATTTTTTTGGTTTGGTTTTGTTTTGTTTTGTTTTTTCACATGCTTATCAAAGTTTCTTATATAAATTTAATGGTTGATGCTGTTATTGTCAGTAAGAGAATGAGACTAATAGAGCGACAATCAATGGAGAGGTAGGAGTTGAAATAACATTAACTAGCTATGGGATTTTAGTGGAGTGGAATGTATTTGTAACAATAGAATTTGCTCAAATTGGTGAGATCAGACTGTGCTTGTGAAAGAGATAATGTGTATAACTATTACAGAGTGGTGTTAGCAGAACTTTGTGCTTTTGTGCAATGTGCAAATGAGTCAAAACAATTCTTAGATATATCTGCTGCTTCTGCACCTAACAAGAATTACTCCCTTCCTGCTTAGGGGGATTCAATTCAAATAATTTCTTTCTGCAATTTCGTCACACATTAGTCTGGGTGGCACATCAAGCAAAACTAAGCTACTCACGTTGAAGTCGTGATCCACAGTTGAGCTGCGATTGCTCGCTTACGTCGTCACGGCATAAAAACGCTCACGGAATGCAAGCTTTACATGGTCTTCAATGTTGACGTCAAGTACCTGAGTGAGGACAAATCTGATGGGGAGTTCTGTGGTAGAATGATTTCCTCCCACATGAAGCAAACTTATTCATGCTACCTTAGACTTGTCCATGTCACCCTACCCTAATGCATTTTCATTCATTCACACTCATCTTATTCATGTACTTACATTCACACAACCTGAATTTATTCAACCCATACCTATGCACACACGTTCATGTTATTTCTCACCTCACCTTTTGGCAGGTTTGGTATATATTGGCCAGCCTCACTTTATTTGACATATCTCATTTTATCGAAATACACTTGCCTAACGCTCTGCCTAACTTTCCTCTACTAAGAATTAGTAGTAGTACAATAAAATTTAAAACTGTCAATTATACAACAAAATTAGTGACCATGCACATAGTTGCCAACCATCCCGATTCTGGCGGGCAATCCCGACATTCTAGCTCCAGTCCCGCTCCTGTCCCGACATCACCGACCAAGAGGGTCCGAGGCCAGGAAATGAAGGCTAAACTGTAACAGTACAGCTCGAAACTTAGTTTAGCTAGCTATGGCCCGAGTAGGGTCAAAGTACAGTTATTTTTAGTCATAACGCAAGAAAGCAACTCGCCAATCACTTCACAAAGACTAAAAACAAGTTCACATAACAAATCATCAGTTCACAAAACAAATCATCAGTTCACGATCAACTGAATCTTTTCGATGTGCACGTGGATGTGGCAAAAGGGGCGTGGTTTAATTTTAAAAGGGGCGTGGTCATGGCAAAAAATTTCAGGCGCGCAAGCTCGCCGGTTGTGCCTACATTTTGTATCTAAAAGTTGGCAACTATGCATGCATGACTGGCGGTGTGTTCAGTGTGCCTTAGGAAGATCTGTCTGACAAGTTCTGGTGTTATTAGAAGTCATGGGCCAGCAGGCAGAAGAGCAGGAAAGCCACCTAAAGTCATCAATAGCGACAGTAGTGAACCTCAAGACCATGATAACCATCTCAGCCAGTCACAGCCATCGGAATCTCCAGTGCCTATTCCAATTGAAGCTCACCAGGGAGTAGTGGAGTGTTTTCCTGATGTCACAGTTGTAAAAAGAATCCCCAAGGCTGCTAGGGAGCTGTGTTGTTGCAAGCTGACAGCCACATTGGAACAAGTTGTGAGTTGGTATGATGTGCCATCATGGAACAGACTTTTCAGTTTCGCTACCAATTGTCTCAGGCTCCCAGATAAAGGTAGTCCTAATGAGCCTTTAGCCAGCAGTCTAAAGACCCAGCTTAAGGAGGAGCACCCCCCTTCCAGACCAAGCAAGCCCAGGCAGTCTAAGATCAAGAAGCGCCGGGACCCTATGGAAACCCTGGCCAGACGGGTTTCCAGGAAGATTGATGCGGGTGATTTGAGAGGTGCAATACGTTTGGCAAGCTCCAATGAGACTCTGGCTGATTATGATGACAGTACATTTTCTGCTCTACAATCAAAGCATCCACCTATAGCATCCAGACTCTACAATCCCCTCCTCAGTCACCCCACGTGCAACCTTTGATATCCTGGCCAGCGTTATCTCAAGGACTATTCGATCCTTTCCAAATGGCTCGGCCGGAGGTCTAGACAAACTACAGCTTCAACATCTCAAGGATCTCCTTGCCTCGGTAGATGATATAGAAGAGTCACCCTTTGTTTCTGCCCTGGTAGCTTTCGCTACTCTAGTGCTTGATGGCCGCACTCCTGAGGAGGGCAGACCCTTCTTTTTGGGGGCCCCCTTAGTGGCTCTTCAAAAGAAATGTGGGGGCGTCAGGCCAATTGCTGTAGGATGCACCCTGAGATGTTTGGTTGCTAAAGTTGCTGGGTTTCAGTTGTGGGTGATATGGCTGCTTTGCTGGCTCCCCACCAACTTGGATATGGTGTAAGTGGGTGTGCAGAGGCTGCAGTGCATGCTGCTAGGAAGTTCCTTTCTAACTTAGACCCGGAGCACGCCATAGTGAAACAGGATTTCAGCAATGCGTTCAACTCAATCCGCCGGGATAGTATGTTGGAAGCTATCCGTTCCCATGCTCCTTCTATCTATCCGCTAGTTCACACAGCATACTCTGCTTCGTTGGGGTGACAGAACCATTTCCTCAGCAGAAGGAGTCCAACAGGGAGATCCTATGGGCCCTCTCCTTTTTTGTCTCACATGACATCTCGTTGGGTGGTTCCTGTGAGGACATCCTGCATGACCTGGATGTGATCTAGGATGCTGAGAAGCTAGGTTTATTTCTAAACAACAGCAAGTCAGAGATTATCTGTCATGACCACTCCATACGAGGCAATCATCACACAGATTCCAGGTTCTAAAGTGGTTGATCCCGCCCATGCCACCTTGTTGGGGTCCCCACTAGAGTAGAGTCTATATCAGCGGCCCTGGATGACAAGATTGAGGCTCTGGTGAGGATGGGGGAGAGACTAGAGTACCTGACATCACATGATGCATTGGTTCTGTTACGCAACTCTTTTGCCATCCCAGCTTCATTTTGCCTTTCACACTAGTATGCTGTAGTCTATCCGTTTCCATCCTTATGTGGGCGTGGGAGAAGGACAGCTGAGAGCTCCACTTGGATTCTAGTCTCCTAAGCCAGACCCTTTTCCTAACCGCAAGCGGGGAAAGAAGGTCTGGACAACGCATTCCCTGAATTTGTTCCAGTGGAACTTAATCACGACATATAAGGAAAAGCACGATTATTTCAGTAAACTATGTAAATTACATACTAGCTGATTCTGAACATGTTGTTGTAACATATTTGTTCTCTTAAATACAATGCTCTGGAAGTCATTCCTGTTTTGATGCAATTGTTCAGTTTAGTATAAGAAGCTATTTGAACCGCTTGTCAACTGAATTCAACATTCAAGCTTTGTCCAGATGTGAAAGAAAGCTTGCAGATTATATTAAATTATTTAACCTAAACATCATTTTAGCCATACTGCAAAACTGTGTGTTGATCGAATTTGTACCACCTTTTCCAGAGCCTGTCACATATAACTGCAATCAACTTATTACATAAACATCAAATTCTTGGATGCACTACACTCGAACGTTTATAAACTCAGCACTTTTACTGCTGTAAAGTTCCAAGGATGCCAATGAAGTGCAGCAGCATGGCCAGCCTTATAGATGCACCCCCCATTCCCAGTGTAGCTACTAGGTAAAGGGTCTGGCTTGCGAGAGTAATCGGATTGTACTGGAGTTATTATGTGGCTCCAAATCTGATCGCAGTATCTATGTGGCGCAGGCCAATCTAATGATCAAGACTAATTTATTGAACAGGAGGTGGGGTGGTCTTTAATTAAGCCTGAGCAGCTTCAAGTTTTGAAGCTATTGTAAATAAAGATACTCTCTATTCCTTGAGAAATGAACTCGCATTCAATTTGGTGTGTACTTCACACCAAAAGCGATGCATGGCACCATATTTTGCTTTAAAATTCATTGTCCTATAATCAAGTCTCGAGAATAGTCTTTAGTTGCTATTTTTAGTGAACCAGTGTGTGTGAAATTATTGTGTTTTATACCTACGGCTTAGTAAAAAAAAACACCATAAAGTAAACATTTAACCAAGCAAGATTACTGTTGGGTACGTCTACTGTTTAGTTGTGGCAAATAGGTATGGTAGCTACTGCTGACTAAAATTATGATGAAATGGTGAATAAAGCTTAAACACTTCATCAATTGTATGGTTTTTGTAGATTCCCATCACAAGTTAATCCATTGGCGAATGGTCACTCATGGTGCAATAGGGTGATTTGCATGCAGCACATAGACAGCCAGCAATCTGGAAGCTCTAAACTTATATCTGTGTTAAACTTGTTGCTGTCTGGTGTCATCTGTATGTGTAATTCATCCTTGATCTTTAACTCATGATTATTACAAGCTCTTCTACAACTCTATCTCTTCCCTTTGAATAGGGTGAACTCCGTGCCAAGCATGTTCAGCAATGGCTGATAACTTCTCATCACCTCTCTTACAAGCATCCTGATGTTCTTTCACTCTATGGTTTCACTTAGATGTACATCCTGATGTTCTTTCACTCTATGGTTTCACTTAGATGTAATTTTAATATACATGTATAATAACAAATTTTCTTGTTCTAACAGCCAATGTTAATTAAAACTTAACCTGTCGTTTAGCTTCTGCCAAAGTCCTCAGTCAACTGAGGTCGAACTCTCGAATTCAAAACGTTTAGTTAAGTATTAATCAACAATATTGGCTGTTAGAACGAGAAAAATTGCTGTTATATTATAATTGTTTCAGCCTAGAATGACTGAATTGTATATAATTTACCACAGCTGCAGGCCATACTACTATAGGGATAACTGGGTACTAAAGGATACAGTATAACTTTGACTTTGATGAGATGTGTGACCTTATTGTGTCTTACCTGACTTAAATGCTGTTTTGATGTCAAAGTCTCTACACACTCTCTTAATACTCTCACTCAATTCTGCTATGTATGGAATAGTAAAAATCAAGTCATTCCATGTACAGTATCTGTGTGATCTCTAGGAGGTAATTGTTTAGAGCCTGCCCTAATGGCTGCATTGTCATAATCATTGCATTGAAGTACTTTGTGTAGGTATTTCTCTTCTTCCTTAAGTTTACACTCATATTAGTTACCCTACTAACTCTCTGATACAAGCCTCTCACTATTCCTCTCTTTACATGATTAGGATGATGAGACTTAAAGTGAAGGTATCTATCTGTGTGTGTAGGTTTTCTGTACACAGTGGAAATGTAAGCCTACCATCACTCTCTCTCTCTTCAATAAACAATCCAGAAAAGGTAGCTTACTGTCTTCCCCTGATTCCATAGTCAATTTTATAGATGGTCTTATGGAGTTTAAGTGGTCCAACTAATGTCATATGAGTTCCCTTCTTAACCATTAAAAAGATATCATCTGCATATCGTTTTCATAACTAGAGCTGAGTTTAAAGCTACTTCCTCCAATAACTTCATGTACAAGTTGACCACTACTGCAGAAACAGGAGAACCTCCAACTACTTGTTCATAACAGTTGCCGTTGTACCTGTTGACCAAAGGCTGACCTCTAATAATTCTGTAATGCACTCAGGAGATAGACATGTTCTCTCATCTAGACTTTTATCATTCTGGAGCTTATCTCTGATCACAGATACTACCTCGTCTACAGGGAAAACACATCAAAACTCATCATCATTTCATCTGATCTCTTGCATACTCTATTAACTGTTTGGATGAAAGGTGTTAAACTTCAATTCATATTTAAGATGTTCTGCACATACTATTGTAATATTTCTGAATCCCATCCAAGAGTACTCTCCATTACTGTTATACTGCTGCTCTCCGCATAATAACAAGATGCCATTTCAACAAAACATTTGACATTACTCTTCACAAAACATTTGACATTACTCTTCACAAAAAATCTGTTAGTCATGTACCTGTGCACTCACACTGAGATCTGCATAATGTTGATTAGCCCAGCAAAGCAAACTTTTCAACAATTTTAAAGTTGCCCCATTAATTAAATATCAAAATATACACAGTAATAAGTAATTTAAATGTCTATTATTAGAGTATTCTTTAACTATCTAACATCCAGTTGGGGCAACTTTATTCCTCCTGCAGTAAAAAAATAAAATTATAATTATAATTATAAATTCAATATTTATGGTGACACAATATGTAATAAAATTTAAAAATTCAAAGAAAGCTGCTGCGCAGTTGAAAACACATTTTATTTACAATATGGAATACAACTAGAAAATGTATCATCGGTTTTGCTACTGATTTATGCTTTGGAAACTATATTATTGGCGAGCAAGTGAAGCAAAAGAGACTATCAGGGGTAACACAATTGAAAATCGAGGATATTTTTTATAATATATAGTATTATATATATAATATATATATATTTCAGTTTAGCGATTCCGTATCATTCAAGTAATTTTATTGTTTACCCTTTAGGATTACAATATTTCTTAATGCAGCAAGACGCACTTAGGTCTTAAAACTTACGGTTAGACTGAACACTATGCAGTATTTCTTTAGACCTTGTTATTCTTCTTTTCAAGCTGCAAAATGTCAAAGGTTATTATGGTATTGAGATTTTTTAACAGACATATTTTAAAAACTCGGCTGTCAATAGTTATCTGTGAGTGCTTGTAACTTAGATAGTCAGAATGCGGCATTAGATACTAAGTACCGGGAAGTTGAGGTAAGAAAGTTAGTTCTGTATTTGTTAGATAAAGTATGGTCACAATGGCTACGTACTTATACTTTTAGAAATCGACTCCTAGATTCTTCTGCAGTGTTTCATTTGTGCACAGGCTCGCTTTCCATTTGTGCTCAAGCACATCACTAGTATCAGTTACAGTGACACTTCAGAGTCAATATGGAGTTATTCATGCAAGTTAAATGTTCAAGCGGCCGAAAAATATTTATAGGAAGTTAGGAAAATATTTTTCAGACCAATTTATGTTGCATTCATCTTTCTCATGATATTGCATGTACTGCAGAAGACTGCTCAATGTACAATAACCAGTATTGCACAAAGTCAGTTCATTTTACTTATAATATAATTATCAACATGAACATTCTCATAACATACCTGATGTTGTTAGAGGTCATTCCACTTTTCCTTGATGAATTTCCATTACCAGATTCTTCATCTGTCTCAGATATTTTCGTCTTCTTGGATTTACAATATGCAATGATGAGGATAATGCTAGCAGTAAAGAATAATATTCCAGTAACGAGTAGGGACACTGCAATAATTATGTGAGGCTTTAGATCCACTGCCACAGGCTCTGTACCTTCCTCAATAACCTGGCCACGCTCCTCTATCTTTCTATTTTCAGGGTTCAAATACTTTGCTAAGAAAAAAAAAAGACAAAATAATGTGCAGAATTACTTTTATATTCAGATTTGTTCATGGAAATGTATTTATCGACTAGACTGGGTGAAGCAAAATTAATCTAAAATATTATTATTACTTATAATATGGCCTAATAAACTTCTCTGACAGGCTCGTAAAATATAATTTCCTTATTGTTAGTGTTTAGAGTAAAGTTTTCTAGTTGCAATAGTTGTTGCTACATTATTAATACACCAATATTCACAAAGAATTATGAAGCATCTCTTAAATTATACTAATATATTAATTCATACTTACTAAAGTCTGGTGAAAGTCTGCGTCTTGGATGAAATGATTCATGAATGTAATCTTCATGGAAATCTTTATTGTTTAGAGGAGGACTTGATTCTGTGTTCTCTTGCTGTCTCTTTGTGGGATCTGGTGCACTGTGAAGTCTATTCCTTACATTTAGAAACTTTTCACTCAGATAGTTCAAGCCTTTTTGGATCATATTAGGTATCTCTGGGGCATGATGTATAATATATTGTAATGCTCTGACATAAAACCCATCTACCGTTATTATTGGTCCATCTCTCACGCTTTGCTCTTTGGGGCCTATAATGAGATAGTGTTAATGAAAATTTTTCAAACAGCACTACTCTGTACTATAATAGATGTATATACATGACATCACACACTCGAGCAAACACACCCACGCTAGAATGAAAGCTGCAGCTAAAGACACATGGTAAATCAGGGAAAGGTAAAAGCTGCCCAAAACTGATATGATGTGAGCTAAGGCTGATGCTTAGCTGTGAGTGAAACTGTTGAATCTCAAGGACTCTAGCAGCGTTTGTTTGTGATTTATCTTACACTCTAAGGTTAGAGAAGTTCCTGCTACCCTGCCACCCGGAATAGGGAAATTACAAATTGAAGCCATGTATTTTGATGAGTAATCACAACGTCTAAACAATGGCGTTCAAGTAGGGAAAGTGAATGGGAACAGTTCTGTTCTCATACTTCTACCATATATAAATGAGTACATTTATGGTAATTCAATATTTTTAGCTTAGTAGCATTAAAATTAGATATAATTCACAAAACATTTCAGCTCTCTCATAAGCCTTCTTCAGTTGTGAGGTGAGGTGTATATATGACTAAAATTCACATAAATGTCTCAGTATAATTCACATTTTAAAAGTCTTCATACCAGTTGTCTCTTCGTCTTTTGAAACCTCATGCTGTAGTGGAAAACTATTGGAATTTTGACTCATTTGATTGACATTGTAACTTCTTGTGTTTGTCCCCATCAGTTGAGACAACCTTTCCTTGATCCTGTTTTGCTTTTCATTCTTTTGTCCCAAGTTAAACATTTCTGTTCCTAGTTTACTGTCAAATTGACTAACTTTCTTATGTGGTAAAATATCATTGACATCATCTTGGTGGACTGCTTTACAGTTATTAAAAAATGACACATACAAATAATAACATGATTCGCTATCTAGTCCAGCAGTTATAAAGAAGTACACCAATAATTAGCACAATTATACACACACACTCTGACTTAACAATTTAATATCATTCAAACAGAAGAGTAGAATAAACATACTAAATTTATACATGTAAATACCATCTGAATTGATTATTTCCTCACAAATTACGCAAAAACTACAAATAAAGAAAGAAAATGAGGCATAAATTATTCCATTTTAAGTATTTAGCTAACAATATCAGAGTTGACACATTATAAACTAAACAAATTGTGCTACAAAAGATCTTTCAGAAATAATATTCAATTGAACTTAGCTACAGCTAAGAGAAAACTATTTGATGTAGACTCACATAAATCATCTGGTACTCTTGATGTGGAAGGAGTTACTTTTGACTCCATTGTTTTGTATTTGTCTTCATGTTGAGAAGTTATATAATTGTTTCTATCACTGAAGTCCATTTGCTGTTTTTGGAAAGTCTTTGAATCTGAATTGACATTGTCACTTGGTGCTTTAGTTAGAATACTTTTAGACATCCATTTCTCTATCATCTTGTCTTGGTTTTCTTTTGACTGAGGTGAGTGATGTGTTCCAGTTTCAAACTTGCTGTTTATTTGTTTGTTTTTATTATGTGGCAACCTGTCCTTTACCTCAACTTGTGGGTGTGCTATGTATTTAAATAGATTTTAACTTTCAACAAAATTCATATAAAAATCAAAAATGTGATTTGATTTAAGTATTTTTTATATCAATTCAGCTTAACGAATTCAGAATATTCAATTAGCTAAAACTTCTGAAAACTCACACACATCAGGTGGAGTCATTGATGAAGCAAAATGTTTGGGAAGATATTTTTGGTAAGCATTCTCTTCTTGAGTTGTAACATAGTTCTTCCCCGAGTCCATCTGCTGTTGTTGAGATATTTGATCAACATAGTGACTGGGTGCTTTAGTTTGATGTGATTGGGACATTCTTTCCTTGACCCTCTTTTCTTGTTTCCTGTCATGGCCTGAATATAACATATTCTCTCCAAGTTTGTAGTTATAATTCTTATTTCTACTTGCAAATAATTTTGTGCGTTTCTCAACTTGTACTGATGCTGTAGGAAACAAATAATTTTACTGAATGTCTTGTGTAAATTCTGTCAATTTGATTGTCAGGACATTATATTTATCTATTAGTCATGCTAAGTATCAAGTACAAACTAAGTAAAGGTAAACTTACTTGCTTTTATGTAAGTGAAGGAAATTGTCAATATTTTAAAAGTAATATGAACCTTTCTTCCTTTTACTCCTTGCTAATAAATTTGGATGGGAATGACTATTGTTTTAACTTACGTAAGTTTAGTGGAGTAGTTGGTGAAGTTGGAACAAATGATTTCATACCATTTCTATTTTTTTTCCAAGAGTCCATGTTCTGTTTCCCGCCTTCACCTAAACTAAATATTCCTGGTAAAAACTTCCTATTACTAGGCTTATAAGTATTTTGTGACAAGAATTCATTTGATGATGTATCAGTTTGGGTGTCAGGGATAGCTTTGATATCAGAAAGAAGATTTCCATTTACTACGTTGGTTACTATTTTGTTAAGAAACCATCTTGAAGATCCAAGGAGACTAGAAGTTTCTTGGAGATTAGGTATATTTAATGTATCTTTCATATTAGTACCGTTCACTTTTAGCATAAAGGTTCCATATGTTTGATTATCATCGTGTTTGAATCTCAGGTATGAATTCAGTCCATCAGATTTCACGTTAAATATGGTGTTTGAGGGGCCTACAGGCCTCCCGTTTACGTACCATTGAAGCAATTTCTCAGGAAGGCCTGCATACTGTGCTAGTATTGTAGTATAAATGAAACTGCCCAATCTTTCCTGAATTAGATCTGTTATGTTCAGTTCAAATTTATCTGGAATTAGTAAGTATGATTGGGTGAATAAGTCAATGATTTAATGCTAGTAACACAATGTTTCATGGCAGTATAATCAAATCCTAACATTGTTTGCATATTTCTAATGTGCATTGCTTCACAATATAACATCTCCAGCACAACTATCACTTAGGAAATATATCGCTAGAAAACGAATTATCACTCAAAATATGGGATATTCTATAGGAAGCTGCTTTAACATGAAGTAGTGGATAAGTTTTGAAGTCTACCACATCATTTTTACATGCATTAAAGCTGGCATGTTATTTTATCTTACCGTGCTTAGAACTGTAATATTGTATTGTCTAAATTAAGTCTACTTTTTCAATGGATACCCACATCACATGCTGATACTACTAGAAATTCACACTTCCAACTCACTAGTTGTGATCAGTGTCTTTTCTACTGATTTAGTAGTGACATTGGTGGTGCAACTGTAAAATCCTCTATTTTTAACATCAAAATGATGGATGGTAATATTTGAGTATACAAATAAGTATGGTGATAGTCCGTTCCACAAGTTTTGGTCCAGGTCTAAAGTTGAGTTAACAAACGTTAGTAGTTTCGCAGTTGGTGAAATGCACTTCAATGAGACCTTGGCATCATACGGAACTTTCACTAAATGTCTGAGATATTTCTGAACTTTGCCATTTACTGCTACTTGTAAGGATGCTAGTATTTATAACATTACAATGAAGTGATCATATATATATACACATTGTGTAATGCTTTATATATATCTAAAAGAAAATGAAATAATTGCTTAATCTTATGAAGCACCGAAATTATAACATTAGCATGATACTATTTACGAGACTGTGTAATCAAATTCCATTGTTTTAATAGCTTCACATATATATGCATTCAAGGTTAGTTAAGTTTGAACTCACTCAAATCTGGTGAGAGAGTTTGTAAAATACTATTTCCTTGAACAATTTTTTTGTGGGTATTCTTCTCTAGAGATTTAGCATGAGTAGGTAGGCGTGTCCATTCATTGACTTTATTTTCTGATTTCCTCTTCTGTCCTAAACGAATTACTTCTCTTAGGAATTTCCTATCGCTATCTTTGTCTTTGTTAGGTGCCATGCTTGCTTGTGAAGAAAAAATTGAGTTTTGACGGATGTAATGACTCTTTGGTTTAGGTTTTTGTGTTTTGTCTTGACCTAAACGAATGACTTCAGGTCTAAACTTTCTGTTAGTTGACCTATGTGTATCATGTGATAAGAACTGATTAACAGACGTGTCAGATTGAGGATCAGGATAAGCTGTGACATCAGAGAGAATACTTCCATGTGATATTTTGGTTACTACTTTCTTAACACTATTTTTTGTGGATTCTAAAATGCTTGAAATTTGTTGAGGATGAGGCAACTTTAGTGTATCCTTCCATTTTGTACCGTTCACTTTCAGCATAAAGGTTCCATATGTTTGATTATTATCGTGCTTGAATCTCAGGTATGAATTCAGTCCATCAGATTTAACATTAAATATGGTATTTGAGGGGCCTACACGCCTCCCATTTACGTACCACTGAAGCAATTTCTCAGGAAAGCCTGTATACTGAGCTAGTATTGTTGTATAAATGGAATTTCCCAATCTTTCCTGGATTAAATCTGTTATGTTAACTTCAAATTTATCTGTTATTAGAATGTATAATTATTAATGAAAATGAGTTTTTAAAAAAATATATATATTATAATATATATTATATACATATATATATATTGTGCTTATTACATGAGTTAGAGTGTGATATGGTGAAATATTTCATGAGCAGGCTAATTTATTTTCAAGAGTCAAAGGCAGTGAAAATAAAGCCTGTGAGTGAAATATCTAGCCATATGACTCAAACCAGTGTAATAAGTGGTTTATTCCACACTAGATATGTTCACTGAAGTAGTTTTTTGTTAACTCAAGGTGTAAAGTTACTGAAAACTCACTAGGGGCTCCCCACAACCGTAGCTGATATTATTGCAGCTACTCTAACCTGGCTGGGTAGGCTCCACTAGAGTAAAAATGGCTATAAAAACCCAGAAAACTTGTACGCCAGGCCTGGTTGCTATATGCTTGCTCAATACAGCCATGAGATAACACTTTGTGATATCCTGAGATATCTCACAGTACCTAAAAATATCATTGTGAAGATATCTAGCTTGGAATAAATATATATATTTCTCAGCATTGGAGAAAATCAAGTGCATAATTTCCACATAGCATATTTCATTTCAACTTCTTGGCTATCAGGTTGACATCCTAAAAGTCACCATTATATTGGATATTGCTATTATTAAATAGCAACATGGAATAATTACCACTAGAGTACCATCAGATTCTACAATTGATTTCATATTTCAGAATTGCACGTCTTTATGTAAAATTAATGGATCTGAAGAATTTGACCTGATAACAAAACACTACTAATCATATAATAAGGTGGTGCACTTGTTCTTACATGCTCGATACTTAATCTTCCAATAGTATTTTGACGTGTTATAATTGTCATTACTTAAACTACATTTTCAATTAATAATACACATCAATGTAATTGCATATACAATTCTAAATACAAACTTTGAACTCACTAGTTGTGATTAGTGTCTTTTCTACTGATTTAGTAGTGACATTGGTGGTGCAACTGTAAAATCCTCTATTTTTAACATCAAAATGATTAATTGTAATATTTGAGTATACAAATAAGTATGGTGACAGTCCGTTCCACAAGTTTTGGTCCAGGTCTAAAGTTGTGTTAACAAACGTTAGTAGTTTTGCAGTTGGTGAAATGCACTTCAATGAGACCTTGGCATCATACGGAACTTTCACTAAATGTCTGAGATATTTCTGAACCCTGCCATTTACTGCTACTTGTAAGGATGCTAGTATTTATAACATTACAATGAAATGATCATATACCCATTGTGTAATGCTTATATAACTATAAAAGAAAATTTAACAATTGCTAAATCTTATGCAGCACCGAAATTATAACATTAGCATGATACTGATTATGAGACTGTGTATTCAAATTTCATTGTTTTAATAGCTTTACATAATATGTATTCAAGTAACTGTTGATAGAATAAAAATAATGTTATAGTTAGTTAAGTTTTTACTCACTCAAATCTGGTGAGAGAGTTTGTAAAATACTTTTTCCTTGAACAATTTTTTTGTGGGTATTCTTCTCTAGAGATTTAGCATGAGCAGGTAGGTGTGTCCATTCATTGACTGCTTTTTCTTGCTTCCGGTTCTGTCCTAAACGAATTACTTCTCTTAGGAATTTCCTATCGCTATATTTGTCTTTGTTAGGTGCCAAGTTTGCTTGTGAAGTAAAAATTGAGTTTTGACGGACATAATGACTCTTTGGTTTAGGTTTTTGTGTCTTGCCTTGACCTAAACGAATGACTGCAGGTCTAAACTTTCTGTTAGTTGGCTTATGTGTATTATGTGATAAGAACTGATTAACAGATGTGTCAGATTGAGGATCAGAATCAACTTTGACATCAGAAAGAATACTTCCATGTGATATTTTAGTTACTACTTTGTTAAAATTATTTTTTGTGGATTCGAAAATGCTTGAAATTTGAGGATGAGACAACTTCAGTGAATCCTTCCATTTTGTACCGTTCACTTTCAACATAAAGGTTCCATATGTTTGATTAACATCCCGTTTGAATCTCAGGTATGAATTCAGTCCATCAGATTTCACGTCAAATACGGTATTAGTTGGGCCTACAGGCCTCCCATTTACGTACCACTGAAGCAATTTCTCAGGAAAGCCAGTATACTGAGCTAGTATTGTTGTATAAATGGAATTTCCCAATCTTTCCTGGATCAGATCTGTTATATTAACTTCAAATTTATCTGTTAGTAGAATGTATATTTAACGAGAATTAGTTAACAAATCAATATATAATATATATTATTTCGCGTCTTTGCAGATAATCAAATACATAATTTCCACAGACTATGTTTCATTTCAACTTCTTAGCTATCACGTTGACACCCTCAAAGTCACCATTATATTGGATATTGCTATTATTAAATAGCAACATGGAATAATTACCACTAGAGTACCATCAGATTCTACAATTGATTTCATATTTCAGAATTGCACGTCTTTATGTAAAATTAATGGATCTGAAGAATTTGACCTGATAACAAAACACTACTAATGATATAGTAATAGTAATAGTATTATAGCACAGCTAGTAGTAGACAGCATTGAAATCTGAGTAAGGTTTAAGGTGGTGCACTTGTTCTTACTTCATCTTAATCTTCTAATCGGGGTTTTGACGTGTTGTAATTGTCACTACTTAAACTACATTTTCAATTAATAATACACATCAATATACATGCATATACAATTCTAAATACAAACTTTGAACTCACTAGTTGTGATTAGTGTCTTTTGTGCTGATTTAGTAGTGACATTGGTGGTGCAACTGTAAAATCCTCTATTTATCACATCAAAATGATTAATAGTAATATTTGAGTATACAAACAAATATGGTGACAGTCTGTTCCACAAGTTTTGGTCCAGGTCTAAAGTTGTGTTAACAAACGTTAGTAGTTTTGCAGTTGGTGAAATGCACTTCAATGCAACCTTTGCATCATATGGAACTGTCACCAAATGATGAAGATATTTCCGGACTTTGCCATTCACCTCTACTTGTAAAGATGCTAGTATTACCATGTATTACAATGATAAAACACTGATACAAAATGTAATGCTTTTTGTCACTTCATGGATGCATGAAGATGAAAGTGTTTTATAGCTATCCATTCCAGTCATAATACAGTTATATAAGCTATTCACTACTGTACAATCACAATAATTACTTAATATTATTATTAGACTAAAATTATTGAAAAATATAACAATTGTAATCTAAGCTGAGATTCATTGTAATTTTTGTATTGTACTGGTATATTTTCCAATCATTATGATTAGTTATCAAAACCGATCTTTAATATATTCCTAAAGGTTCACAATATTCCATTTACCATATTGTGTTCAGAAGGTATAAAATGTGGCCGAAATAGAAAATAGACTCGATACTCAGGCAACGTTTATTCAAGAATTGGATTTTTAAATGTGTAAAGTGTAAATCCATTCTACTGCTTACATAAATCTGTTGGAATAGCTGGAGAAGGTACTCTGTCTGTATCATGAGATTTCACATTCTGTTGTCTGTTGCTAGGATCCAATTGTTCTTGATGAACAGATGAATCTTGGTTGACATAGTGACGTGTTCGCTTAGTTTGAATCTGCTGACGGATCCATTCATTGAGCAGGTTTTTCAGTTTCCTGTTTGGACCTAATTGAACTACTTCAGTTTCTTCTTTACTTCCTCTATTGTTGTTCCTATTGAGTGTCAAGCTACTTGGAGGAGTCTTCTTAATAGCCTTATTAGGTGTTGTATTTGAATCTAAAAATTCAGAGCATTATAATCGGAAGCGTATTTTTGATGTAAGCATGCAAGTCTGTCGGTCTGACTGACTGTCTGTCTGTCTGTCTGTCTGTTTGTCTGTCTATCTGTCCATCTGTCTGTTTGTGTTCCTTCTCTCTTTGTCTGTCTCTCTCTCTATTCATGTATACATATTATATAGGAGCATAGAGAATGTTAAATACGCTTACTTAAATTTCTGACATGCTTATAGATGCACTATTGGAATTATTTAGTTGACTTATATTATCATAAAGTGGAATTTAAAAATGGTGACATTTAAACTGTTCCTAAATTATAACATTACCATTGTACTATTTAAGACACAGTGTAGCTAATCAAGTTCCATTTTCAATAACTTCAACAATATTCTTCAATTAGCTACAAAGAATTAAGGAATTTGTCGTAATTACTTTTTGTTTTAACTCACTAAAATCAGATTGGAGAGTTTGTAAGATGTTGCTTCCTTGAACGAACTTTTTGTGGATATTCTTCTCTAGAGATTTAGCATGAGCAGGTAGGCGTGTCCATTCATTGACTGTACTTTCTTCTTTCCTGTTTTGTTCTATTACTTCTTTCAAAAATGTTCTATCCCTATCCTTTTTGATAGGTGCCAAGTTGGTTCGGGAAGAAAACGTTGAGTCTGGACGGACAAGGTGACTTTTTGGTTTAATTTTTTGTTTCTTGTCTTGTCCTAAGTGAATTATATCCGGTAAGTATTTTCTGTTCGTAGGGTTTTGTCTATTAAGTGATTGAAATTGATCAGACATATCAGATTGAGAGTTAGGAGTAGCTTTGACATCAGCGCGAATATTTCCATTTACTATCTTGGTCACTAGTTTAAGTATATTTTTGGAGGATCCAAAAAGATGAGAAATTTGTTGAGGATGAGGCAACTTTAGTGTATCCTTCCATTTTGTACCATTCACTTTCAACATAAAGGTTCCATATGTTTGATTATCATCGTGTTTAAATCTCAGATATGAATTCAGTCCATCATGTTTGACGTGAAATATAGTATTTGAGGGGCCTACAGGCTTCCCATTTACGTACCACTGAAGCAATCGCTCAGGAATGCCAGCGTATTGAGCTAATATAGTAGTATATAAGGAATTGCCCAATCTTTCCTGAATTAGATCTGTTATGTTTACCTCATGTTGGCCTGTAATCATGTAATACATGATACCTTAACTGAAGAATCTTGAAATAATGTACATTATTTAGAGAAGTATGCAGCCATTACAAAAAAGAGCTTAGTATTAATGATGCAAACAGATTGTAGTGCTTCAGCACAAATGACTACCGAGATTACATAGTAAAAAAACCTTGACGATTTTGGAAAAATTCTAGGTTAATCTCAATAATTATATATAATTAAAAGAGCTAATCAATTTAATTAGCTAATTATCTACAAGTGACAAAATTTGCAAGCTTTTCTCACTTTATCCTTCACCTTCCAGAAGTAACATCCCAAACTACAATTTCATGGTATACAAAGTAGACTGTTAAATAACTGATGACTAGTCGACTTAATATTTTATACCACACGTACTAACTATAATATATTCAATCTATTAGTACGTTTGTAAGTGATACCAATATGTCAACCTCAATTAACAACCTTTACTCTATTAGTGCACAATAAAGTAACAGAATGATAATACACTCACTTGTTGTGACTAACGTCCTTTGTAATGATTTTGAATGAATATTTGTTGCACATCTATAAAATCCTCTGTTCCTTGCATTAAAGTGGTCAATTGTAACATTAGCTGATATGAATAAGTAGGGTGAAAGTCCGTTCAAAAAGTTTTGATCCAGATCTAGAGTTGTATTGATAAACGTTAATAATTCCACATTCTGTGACCTGCAAGTTAGGGACACTTTAGCATTATAGGGAACTTTGACCAAGTGATTCAGATACTTTTGAGGGATTCCATTGACTTCTACTTCTAAATTGCCTGTTTCAAAAATGTTAAAATAAACTTTGAACAAAATATTAATTAAGACCTTGGTTAAAAGTTTATCAATTGTTATTTTATGGCTTACAAATTAATGTTGCTGTTGCAGTTATTTGCATTTCATTTCAAGATGTTGTTTTACGTTGCAGGAAAAATACATGACATTTGGACTTAGTTGTTGTTTTTGTGTGTTGTTGTTGTTTTTTTCAAAAAAAAAGTGCAGACTAAGAGTTCAGGTAGAGCTTTCTCTTTAATTTCAAATCTCCATTAATTGGTAATTTAAATAAAACTGATGGCAATTTTTGTTTTAGTTGAGTTTATCTGATAATGCTATGTTAAAGGATTAGCTAATCATTATTGTTAATAACTAAATGAATACACTGTTAAAATGCGTGCTTAAATAACACCTCGCGAGCTGTTTGCCAGGATACGCGGTCTGGACACCCCACTTTAAGCCCTTATAACTTCTACACCAACGCATACTTTACCAAGTGAGCTTATATAATAATAGCTTATATCCATTAGTTTCTTCATTTCAAATATCATTTAGTTGCGACTAACTTTGGGGACAATATTAGGCTTTAAACTGGGGTGTCCAGGCAGCACCTCCTATTTAACACCAAACACCCCATTTTTAACAGTGTAAAGATTATATTTAATTTTGGTTTAAAATTTTGTCAAGTTTTATCATCTCTACAATAGTATTTCTTTCACTTCATTCTTTAAAGAATCAATTAGTCCTGATTTTTACAACTGATTATTATGTGGCCATGCTGTCCTGTCCAGTACAGTTCTACCTTACATCGCTTTTGTATTGTTTTTCAACACAAAATGGTGCAAAAAGCATTTTATACTAAAATACATAAAAAGATTCTTCATTATATATTCTTCAGAATAATTTAGGTTTAGTCTTTTCTTAGCTAATAAGACAAAGAATAGAGAGTTTATGATCTCAAGCCCTTAGAATGAATGTATACTTCCTATATACTTCTTGTTTTAGTAAAGCCAAATTACCATTAATAGCAGCACACCAAGTCTAAATATATTCTATCTAAACAGCACGCTTATGATTAAGTGAATTCCTCCATGTGGCATGTAAGATTAGCTTAAATTGCAGTGTGGAAACAGGAGTGTTCTGTTGTCACAGAGGGTACAGGACCACCTGATAGGATGTTGGTAAGATTATTTGTCTACCTGTTCAAGAACAAATACAGTATAGCCAATATATTTAAGTGATTTAGTTCTCATTTAGCTAGCAACTTGTAATACAGCCACACTTAGGCTGGTTGCGGTTAAAATGTGTGCTTGTCAAAGCCGTGTTTATGCCAATTTCTTTTCTTCACTATTATAGGTGCCGTTTATTGTAAGGATTAGGACTAACTCAGGCAGAATTTCACCTTCAACTCGGATCACTACTATGTTTTTGTATGTGTATTACTTAAATTCTATCATTTCATCAATTTTTCATATACAATAAATAAATGAAACAATTGATAATTTTATTAACATGAAAGTCTAGTAACTTTAGCTACAAGTTAACAGTGCTAATCCTGTGAAAATCAAAATATTTCTTGGGACACAGTAGGTACAATCGACAGCCCCGTTTGCGATTTCCATTTGCTGTACATTATCTGCCCGTAATAAACATAAATATTATTGAAAACAGATGAGATGAGTTGTACAGCGCCCGAAAACTCCGTAAACTTCACCAAATTTCTTTCTTTCAATAGTTACAGTATTAATGAGCACCTGCCTACCGCCCCTTTTCCCAGCGCAACGTTGACGTTTGAGCGCTTAATTGACTTGGATTCACATAAATAAATTGCTTCCAGTAAAGTACTAAATGCATTCCTCAATTACCGAGCTTGGGGTCGTGCCAACTTTACTTGGACAAACTGTAACACTATGTGCCTGACAAATTGCTAGTTCAATATTTATAAGCTAAAGTAACATTATTAGCTAGCTGTAGCAAAGTTAACCAGATCAATTACTTGGCAATATGAAATTCATTGATCTGGTTAACTTTGCTACAGCTAGCTAATAATGTTACTTTAGCTTATAAATATTGAACTAGCAATTTGTCAGGCACATAGTGTTACAGTTTGTCCAAGTAAAGTTGGCACGACCCCAAGCTCGGTAATTGAGGAATGCATTTAGTACTTTACTGGAAGCAATTTATTTATGTGAATCCAAGTCAATTAAGCGCTCAAACGTCAACGTTGCGCTGGGAAAAGGGGCGGTAGGCAGGTGCTCATTAATACTGTAACTATTGAAAGAAAGAAATTTGGTGAAGTTTACGGAGTTTTCGGGCGCTGTACAACTCATCTCATCTGTTTTCAATAATATTTATGTTTATTACGGGCAGATAATGTACAGCAAATGGAAATCGCAAACGGGGCTGTCGATTGTACCTACTGTGTCCCAAGAAATATTTTGATTTTCACAGGATTCAGCAGTGCAGCACTGTTAACTTGTAGCTAAAGTTACTAGACTTTCATGTTAATAAAATTATCAATTGTTTCATTTATTTATTGTATATGAAAAATTGATGAAATGATAGAATTTAAGTAATACACATACAAAAACATAGTAGTGATCCGAGTTGAAGGTGAAATTCTGCCTGAGTTAGTCCTAATCCTTACAATAAACGGCACCTATAATAGTGAAGAAAAGAAATTGGCATAAACACGGCTTTGACAAGCACACATTTTAACTGGCAACCAGCCTAAGTGTGGCTGTATTACAAGTTGCTAGCTAAATGAGAACTAAATCACTTAAATATATTGGCTATACTGTATTTGTTCTTGAACAGGTAGACAAATAATCTTACCAACATCCTATCACGTGGTCCTGTACCCTCTGTGACAACAGAACACTCCTGTTTCCACACTCGCAATTTAAGCTAATCTTACATGCTACATGGAGGAATTCACTTAATCATAAGCGTGCTGTTTAGATAGAATATATTTAGACTTGGTGTGCTGCTATTAATGGTAATTTGGCTTTACTAAAACAAGAAGTATATAGGAAGTATACATTCATTCTAAGGGCTTGAGATCATAAACTCTCTATTCTTTGTCTTATTAGCTAAGAAAAGACTAAACCTAAATTATTCTCGAAGAATATAATGAAGAATCTTTTTATGTATTTTAGTATAAAATGCTTTTTGCACCATTTTGTGTTGAAAAACAATACAAAAGCGATGTAAGGTAGAACTGTACTGGACAGGACAGCATGGCCACATAATAATCAGTTGTAAAAATCAGGACTAATTGATTCTTTAAAGAATGAAGTGAAAGAAATACTATTGTAGAGATGATAAAACTTGACAAAAATTTAAACCAAAATTAAATATAATCTTTACACTGTTAAAAATGGGGTGTTTGGTGTTAAATAGGAGGGGCTGCCTGGACACCCCAGTTTAAAGCCTAATATTGTCCCCAAAGTTAGTCGCAACTAAATGATATTTGAAATGAAGAAACTAATGGATATAAGCTATTATTATATAAGCTCACTTGGTAAAGTATGCGTTGGTGTAGAAGTTATAAGGGCTTAAAGTGGGGTGTCCAGACCGCGTATCCTGGCAAACAGCTCGCGAGGTGTTATTTAAGCACGCATTTTAACAGTGTATTCATTTAGTTATTAACAATAATGATTAGCTAATCCTTTAACATAGCATTATCAGATAAACTCAACTAAAACAAAAATTGCCATCAGTTTTATTTAAATTACCAATTAATGGAGATTTGAAATTAAAGAGAAAGCTCTACCTGAACTCTTAGTCTGCACTTTTTTTTTGAAAAAAACAACAACAACACACAAAAACAACAACTAAGTCCAAATGTGATGTATTTTTCCTGCAACGTAAAACAACATCTTGAAATGAAATGCAAATAACTGCAACAGCAACATTAATTTGTAAGCCATAAAATAACAATTGATAAACTTTTAACCAAGGTCTTAATTAATATTTTGTTCAAAGTTTATTTTAACATTTTTGAAACAGGCAATTTAGAAGTAGAAGTCAATGGAATCCCTCAAAAGTATCTGAATCACTTGGTCAAAGTTCCCTATAATGCTAAAGTGTCCCTAACTTGCAGGTCACAGAATGTGGAATTATTAACGTTTATCAATACAACTCTAGATCTGGATCAAAACTTTTTGAACGGACTTTCACCCTACTTATTCATATCAGCTAATGTTACAATTGACCACTTTAATGCAAGGAACAGAGGATTTTATAGATGTGCAACAAATATTCATTCAAAATCATTACAAAGGACGTTAATCACAACAAGTGAGTGTATTATCATTCTGTTACTTTATTGTGCACTAATAGAGTAAAGGTTGTTAATTGAGGTTGACATATTGGTATCACTTACAAACGTACTAATAGATTGAATATATTATAGTTAGTACGTGTGGTATAAAATATTAAGTCGACTAGTCATCAGTTATTTAACAGTCTACTTTGTATACCATGAAATTGTAGTTTGGGATGTTACTTCTGGAAGGTGAAGGATAAAGTGAGAAAAACTTGCAAATTTTGTCACTTGTAGATAATTAGCTAATTAAATTGATTAGCTCTTTAAATTATATATAATTATTGAGATTAACCTAGAATTTTTCCAAAATCGTCAAGGTTTTTTACTATGTAATCTCGGTAGTCATTTGTGCTGAAGCACTACAATCTGTTTGCATCATTAATACTAAGCTCTTTTTTGTAATGGCTGCATACTTCTCTAAATAATGTACATTATTTCAAGATTCTTCAGTTAAGGTATCATGTATTACATGATTACAGGCCAAAATGAGGTAAACATAACAGATCTAATTCAGGAAAGATTGGGCAATTCCTTATATACTACTATATTAGCTCAATACGCTGGCATTCCTGAGCGATTGCTTCAGTGGTACGTAAATGGGAAGCCTGTAGGCCCCTCAAATACTATATTTCACGTCAAACATGATGGACTGAATTCATATCTGAGATTTAAACACGATGATAATCAAACATATGGAACCTTTATGTTGAAAGTGAATGGTACAAAATGGAAGGATACACTAAAGTTGCCTCATCCTCAACAAATTTCTCGTCTTTTTGGATCCTCCAAAAATATACTTAAACTAGTGACCAAGATAGTAAATGGAAATATTCTCGCTGATGTCAAAGCTACTCCTAACTCTCAATCTGATATGTCTGATCAATTTCAATCACTTAATAGACAAAACCCTACGAACAGAAAATACTTACCGGATATAATTCACTTAGGACAAGACAAGAAACAAAAAATTAAACCAAAAAGTCACCTTGTCCGTCCAGACTCAACGTTTTCTTCCCGAACCAACTTGGCACCTATCAAAAAGGATAGGGATAGAACATTTTTGAAAGAAGTAATAGAACAAAACAGGAAAGAAGAAAGTACAGTCAATGAATGGACACGCCTACCTGCTCATGCTAAATCTCTAGAGAAGAATATCCACAAAAAGTTCGTTCAAGGAAGCAACATTTTACAACCTCTCCAATCTGATTTTAGTGAGTTAAAACAAAAAGTAATTACGACAAATTCCTTAATTCTTTGTAGCTAATTGAAGAATATTGTTGAAGTTATTGAAAATGGAACTTGATTAGCTACACTGTGTCTTAAATAGTACAATGGTAATGTTATCATTTAGGAACAGTTTAAATGTCACCATTGTTAAATTCCACTTTATGATAGTATAAGTCAACTAAATAATTCCAATAGTGCATCTATAAGCATGTCAGAAATTTAAGTAAGCGTATTTAACATTCTCTATGCTCCTATATAATATGTATACATGAATAGAGAGAGAGACAGACAAAGAGAGAAGGAACACAAACAGACAGATGGACAGATAGACAGACAAACAGACAGACAGACAGACAGACAGTCAGTCAGACCGACAGACTTGCATGCTTACATCAAAAATACGCTTCCGATTATAATGCTCTGAATTTTTAGATTCAAATACAACACCTAATAAGGCTATTAAGAAGACTCCTCCAAGTAGCTTGACACTCAATAGGAACAACAATAGAGGAAGTAAAGAAGAAACTGAAGTATTTCAATTAGGTCCAAACAGGAAACTGAAAAACCTGCTCAATGAATGGATCCGTCAGCAGATTCAAACTAAGCGAACACGTCACTATGTCAACCAAGATTCATCTGTTCATCAAGAACAATTGGATCCTAGCAACAGACAACAGAATGTGAAATCTCATGATACAGACAGAGTACCTTCTCCAGCTATTCCAACAGATTTATGTAAGCAGTAGAATGGATTTACACTTTACACATTTTTAAATCCAATTCTTGATTAAACGTTGCCTGAGTATCGAGTCTATTTTCTAATTCGGCCACATTTTATACCTTCTGAACACAATATGGTAAATGGAATATTGTGAACCTTTAGGAATATATTAAAGATCGGTTTTGATAACTAATCATAATTGATTTGAAATGATTGGAAAATATACCAGTACAATACAAAAATTACAATGAATCTCAGCTTAGATTACAATTGTCATATTTTTCAATAATTTTAATCTAATAATAATATTAAGTAATTATTGTGATTGTACAGTAGTGAATAGCTTATATAACTGTATTATGACTGGAATGGATAGCTATAAAACACTTTCATCTTCATGCATCCATGAAGTGACAAAAAGCATTACATTTTGTATCAGTGTTTTATCATTGTAATACATGGTAATAATTATAAATACTAGCATCTTTACAAGTAGAGGTGAATGGCAAAGTCCGGAAATATCTTCATCATTTGGTGACAGTTCCATATGATGCAAAGGTTGCATTGAAGTGCATTTCACCAACTGCAAAACTACTAACGTTTGTTAACACAACTTTAGACCTGGACCAAAACTTGTGGAACGGACTGTCACCATATTTGTTTGTATACTCAAATATTACTATTAATCATTTTGATGTGATAAATAGAGGATTTTACAGTTGCACCACCAATGTCACTACTAAATCAGCACAAAAGACACTAATCACAACTAGTGAGTTCAAAGTTTGTATTTAGAATTGTATATGCATGTATATTGATGTGTATTATTAATTGAAAATGTAGTTTCAGTAGTGACAATTACAACACGTCAAAACCCCGATTAGAAGATTAAGATGAAGTAAGAACAAGTGCACCACCTTAAACCTTACTCAGATTTCAATGCTGTCTACTACTAGCTGTGCTATAACACTATTACTATTACTATATCATTAGTAGTGTTTTGTTATCAGGTCAAATTCTTCAGATCCATTAATTTTACATAAAGACGTGCAATTCTAAAATATGAAATCAATTGTAGAATCTGATGGTACTCTAGTGGTAATTATTCCATGTTGCTATTTAATAATAGCAATATCCAATATAATGGTGACTTTGAGGGTGTCAACCTGATAGCTAAGAAGTTGAAATGAAACATAGTCTGTGGAAATTATGTATTTGATTATCTGCAAAGACGCGAAATAATATATATTATATATTGATTTGTTAACTAATTCTCGTTAAATATACATTCTACTAACAGATAAATTTGAAGTTAACATAACAGATCTGATCCAGGAAAGATTGGGAAATTCCATTTATACAACAATACTAGCTCAGTATACTGGCTTTCCTGAGAAATTGCTTCAGTGGTACGTAAATGGGAGGCCTGTAGGCCCAACTAATACCGTATTTGACGTGAAATCTGATGGACTGAATTCATACCTGAGATTCAAACGGGATGTTAATCAAACATATGGAACCTTTATGTTGAAAGTGAACGGTACAAAATGGAAGGATACACTGAAGTTGTCTCATCCTCAAATTTCAAGCATTTTCGAATCCACAAAAAATAATTTTAACAAAGTAGTAACCAAAATATCACATGGAAGTATTCTTTCTGATGTCAAAGTTGATTCTGATCCTCAATCTGACACATCTGTTAATCAGTTCTTATCACATAATAAACATAAGCCAACTAACAGAAAGTTTAGACCTGCAGTCATTCGTTTAGGTCAAGGCAAGACACAAAAACCTAAACCAAAGAGTCATTATGTCCGTCAAAACTCAGTTTTTACTTCACAAGCAAACTTGGCACCTAACAAAGACAAATATAGCGATAGGAAATTCCTAAGAGAAGTAATTCGTTTAGGACAGAACCGGAAGCAAGAAAAAGCAGTCAATGAATGGACACACCTACCTGATCATGCTAAATCTCTAGAGAAGAATACCCACAAAAAAATTGTTCAAGGAAAAAGTATTTTACAAACTCTCTCACCAGATTTGAGTGAGTAAAAACTTAACTAACTATAACATTATTTTTATTCTATCAACAGTTACTTGAATACATATTATGTGAAGCTATTAAAACAATGAAATTTGAATACACAGTCTCATAATCAGTATCATGCTAATGTTATAATTTCGGTGCTGCATAAGATTTAGCAATTGTTAAATTTTCTTTTATAGTTATATAAGCATTACACAATGGGTATATGATCATTTCATTGTAATGTTATAAATACTAGCATCCTTATAAGTAGCAGTAAATGGCAGGGTTCAGAAATATCTCAGACATTTAGTGAAAGTTCCGTATGATGCCAAGGTCTCATTGAAGTGCATTTCACCAACTGCGAAACTACTAACGTTTGTTAACACAACTTTAGACCTGGACCAAAACTTGTGGAACGGACTGTCACCATACTTATTTGTATACTCAAATATTACAATTAATCATTTTGATGTTAAAAATAGAGGATTTTACAGTTGCACCACCAATGTCACTACTAAATCAGCACAAAAGACACTAATCACAACTAGTGAGTTCAAAGTTTGTATTTAGAATTGTATATGCAATTATATTGATGTGTATTATTAATTGAAAATGTAGTTTAAGTAATGACAATTACAACACGTCAAAATACTATTGGAAGATTAAGTATCGAGCATGTAAGAACAAGTGCACCACCTTATTATATGATTAGTAGTGTTTTGTTATCAGGTCAAATTCTTCAGATCCATTAATTTTACATAAAGACGTGCAATTCTGAAATATGAAATCAATTGTAGAATCTGATGGTACTCTAGTGGTAATTATTCCATGTTGCTATTTAATAATAGCAATATCCAATATAATGGTGACTTTTAGGATGTCAACCTGATAGCCAAGAAGTTGAAATGAAATATGCTATGTGGAAATTATGCACTTGATTTTCTCCAATGCTGAGAAATATATATATTTATTCCAAGCTAGATATCTTCACAATGATATTTTTAGGTACTGTGAGATATCTCAGGATATCACAAAGTGTTATCTCATGGCTGTATTGAGCAAGCATATAGCAACCAGGCCTGGCGTACAAGTTTTCTGGGTTTTTATAGCCATTTTTACTCTAGTGGAGCCTACCCAGCCAGGTTAGAGTAGCTGCAATAATATCAGCTACGGTTGTGGGGAGCCCCTAGTGAGTTTTCGGTAACTTTACACCTTGAGTTAACAAAAAACTACTTCAGTGAACATATCTAGTGTGGAATAAACCACTTATTACACTCGTTGGAGTCATGTGGCTAGATATTTCACTCACAGGCTTTATTTTCACTGCCTTTGACTCTTGAAAATAAATTAGCCTGCTCATGAAATATTTCACCATATCACACTCTAACTCATGTAATAAGCACAATATATATATATGTATATAATATATATTATAATATATATATTATTTTTAAAACTCATTTTCATTAATAATTATACATTCTAATAACAGATAAATTTGAAGTTAACATAACAGATTTAATCCAGGAAAGATTGGGAAATTCCATTTATACAACAATACTAGCTCAGTATACAGGCTTTCCTGAGAAATTGCTTCAGTGGTACGTAAATGGGAGGCGTGTAGGCCCCTCAAATACCATATTTAATGTTAAATCTGATGGACTGAATTCATACCTGAGATTCAAGCACGATAATAATCAAACATATGGAACCTTTATGCTGAAAGTGAACGGTACAAAATGGAAGGATACACTAAAGTTGCCTCATCCTCAACAAATTTCAAGCATTTTAGAATCCACAAAAAATAGTGTTAAGAAAGTAGTAACCAAAATATCACATGGAAGTATTCTCTCTGATGTCACAGCTTATCCTGATCCTCAATCTGACACATCTGTTAATCAGTTCTTATCACATGATACACATAAGTCAACTAACAGAAAGTTTAGACCTGAAGTCATTCGTTTAGGTCAAGACAAAACACAAAAACCTAAACCAAAGAGTCATTACATCCTTCAAAACTCAATTTTTTCTTCACAAGCAAGAATGGCACCTAACAAAGACAAAGATAGCGATAGGAAATTCCTAAGAGAAGTAATTCGTTTAGGACAGAAGAGGAAATCAGAAAATAAAGTCAATGAATGGACACGCCTACCTACTCATGCTAAATCTCTAGAGAAGAATACCCACAAAAAAATTGTTCAAGGAAATAGTATTTTACAAACTCTCTCACCAGATTTGAGTGAGTTAAAACTTAACTAACCTTGAATGCATATATATGTGAAGCTATTAAAACAATGGAATTTGATTACACAGTCTCGTAAATAGTATCATGCTAATGTTACAATTTCGGTGCTGCATAAGATTAAGCAATTATTTCATTTTCTTTTAGATATATGTAAAGCATTACACAATGTGTATATATATATGATCACTTCATTGTAATGTTATAAATACTAGCATCCTTACAAGTAGCAGTAAATGGCAAAGTTCAGAAATATCTCAGACATTTAGTGAAAGTTCCGTATGATGCCAAGGTCTCATTGAAGTGCATTTCACCAACTGCGAAACTACTAACGTTTGTTAACTCAACTTTAGACCTGGACCAAAACTTGTGGAACGGACTATCACCATACTTATTTGTATACTCAAATATTACCATCCATCATTTTGATGTTAAAAATAGAGGATTTTACAGTTGCACCACCAATGTCACTACTAAATCAGTAGAAAAGACACTGATCACAACTAGTGAGTTGGAAGTGTGAATTTCTAGTAGTATCAGCATGTGATGTGGGTATCCATTGAAAAAGTAGACTTAATTTAGACAATACAATATTACAGTTCTAAGCACGGTAAGATAAAATAACATGCCAGCTTTAATGCATGTAAAAATGATGTGGTAGACTTCAAAACTTATCCACTACTTCATGTTAAAAGCAGCTTCCTATAGAATATCCCATATTTTGAGTGATAATTAGTTTTCTAGCGATATATTTCCTAAGTGATAGTTGTGCTGGAGATGTTATATTGTGAAGCAATGCACATTAGAAATATGCAAACAATGTTAGGATTTGATTATACTTCCATGAAACATTGTGTTACTAGCATTAAATCATTGACTTATTCACCCAATCATACTTACTAATTCCAGATAAATTTGAACTGAACATAACAGATCTAATTCAGGAAAGATTGGGCAGTTCCATTTATACTACAATACTAGCACAGTATGCAGGCCTTCCTGAGAAATTGCTTCAATGGTACGTAAACGGCAGGCCTGTAGGCCCCTCAAACACCATATTTAACGTGAAATCTGATGGACTGAATTCATACCTGAGATTCAAACACGATGATAATCAAACATATGGAACCTTTATGCTAAAAGTGAACGGTACTAATATGAAAGATACATTAAATATACCTAATCTCCAAGAAACTTCTAGTCTCCTTGGATCATCAAGATAGTTTCTTAAAAAATTAGTAACCAAAGTAGTAAATGAAAATCTTCTTTCTGATATAAAAGCTATCCCTGACACCCAAACTGATACATCATCAAATGAATTCTTGTCACAAAATACTTATAAGCCTAGTAATAGGAAGTTTTTACCAGGAATATTTAGTTTAGGTGAAGGCGGGAAACAGAACATGGACTCTTGGAAAAAAAATAGAAATGGTATGAAATCATTTGTTCCAACTTCACCAACTACTCCACTAAACTTACGTAAGTTAAAACAATAGTCATTCCCATCCAAATTTATTAGCAAGGAGTAAAAGGAAGAAAGGTTCATATTACTTTTAAAATATTGACAATTTCCTTCACTTACATAAAAGCAAGCAAGTTTACCTTTACTTAGTTTGTACTTGATACTTAGCATGACTAATAAATAAATATAATGTCCTGACAATCAAATTGACAGAATTTACACAAGACATTCAGTAAAATTATTTGTTTCCTACAGCATCAGTACAAGTTGAGAAACGCACAAAATTATTTGCAAGTAGAAATAAGAATTATAACTACAAACTTGGAGAGAATATGTTATATTCAGGCCATGACAGGAAACAAGAAAAGAGGGTCAAGGAAAGAATGTCCCAATCACATCAAACTAAAGCACCCAGTCACTATGTTGATCAAATATCTCAACAACAGCAGATGGACTCGGGGAAGAACTATGTTACAACTCAAGAAGAGAATGCTTACCAAAAATATCATCCCAAACATTTTGCTTCATCAATGACTCCACCTGATGTGTGTGAGTTTTCAGAAGTTTTAGCTAATTGAATATTCTGAATTCGTTAAGCTGAATTGATATAAAAAATACTTAAATCAAATCACATTTTTGATTTTTATATGAATTTTGTTGAAAGTTAAAATCTATTTAAATACATAGCACACCCACAAGTTGAGGTAAAGGACAAGTTGCCACATAATAAAAACAAACAAATAAACAGCAAGTTTGAAACTGGAACACATCACTCACCTCAGTCAAAAGAAAACCAAGACAAGATGATAGAGAAATGGATGTCTAAAAGTATTCTAACTAAAGCACCAAGTGACAATGTCAATTCAGATTCAAAGACTTTCCAAAAACAGCAAATGGACTTCAGTGATAGAAACAATTATATAACTTCTCAACATGAAGACAAATACAAAACAATGGAGTCAAAAGTAACTCCTTCCACATCAAGAGTACCAGATGATTTATGTGAGTCTACATCAAATAGTTTTCTCTTAGCTGTAGCTAAGTTCAATCGAATATTATTTCTGAAAGATCTTTTGTAGCACAATTTGTTTAGTTTATAATGTGTCAACTCTGATATTGTTAGCTAAATACTTAAAATGGAATAATTTATGCCTCATTTTCTTTCTTTATTTGTAGTTTTTGCGTAATTTGTGAGGAAATAATCAATTCAGATGGTATTTACATGTATAAATTTAGTATGTTTATTCTACTCTTCTGTTTGAATGATATTAAATTGTTAAGTCAGAGTGTGTGTGTATAATTGTGCTAATTATTGGTGTACTTCTTTATAACTGCTGGACTAGATAGCGACTCATGTTATTATTTGTATGTGTCATTTTTTAATAACTGTAAAGCAGTCCACCAAGATGATGTCAATGATATTTTACCACATAAGAAAGTTAGTCAATTTGACAGTAAACTAGGAACAGAAATGTTTAACTTGGGACAAAAGAATGAAAAGCAAAACAGGATCAAGGAAAGGTTGTCTCAACTGATGGGGACAAACACAAGAAGTTACAATGTCAATCAAATGAGTCAAAATTCCAATAGTTTTCCACTACAGCATGAGGTTTCAAAAGACGAAGAGACAACTGGTATGAAGACATTTAAAAATGTGAATTATACTGAGACATTTATGTGAATTTTAGTCATATATACACCTCACCTCACAACTGAAGAAGGCTTATGAGAGAGCTGAACTGTTTTGTGAATTATATCTAATTTTAATGCTACTAAGCTAAAAATATTGAATTACCATAAATGTACTCATTTATATATGGTAGAAGTATGAGAACAGAACTGTTCCCATTCACTTTCCCTACTTGAACGCCATTGTTTAGACGTTGTGATTACTCATCAAAATACATGGCTTCAATTTGTAATTTCCCTATTCCAGGTGGCAGGGTAGCAGGAACTTCTCTAACCTTAGAGTGTAAGATAAATCACAAACAAACGCTGCTAGAGTCCTTGAGATTCAACAGTTTCACTCACAGCTAAGCATCAGCCTTAGCTCACATCATATCAGTTTTGGTCAGCTTTTACCTTTCCCTGATTTACCATGTGTCTTTAGCTGCAGCTTTCATTCTAGCGTGGGTGTGTTTGCTCGAGTGTGTGATGTCATGTATCTATTATAGTACAGAGTAGTGCTGTTTGAAAAATTTTCATTAACACTATCTCATTATAGGCCCCAAAGAGCAAAGCGTGAGAGATGGACCAACAATAACGGTAGATGGGTTTTATGTCAGAGCATTACAATATATTATACATCATGCCCCAGAGATACCTAATATGATCCAAAAAGGCTTGAACTATCTGAGTGAAAAGTTTCTAAATGTAAGGAATAGACTTCACAGTGCACCAGATCCCACAAAGAGACAGCAAGAGAACACAGAATCAAGTCCTCCTCTAAACAATAAAGATTTCCATGAAGATTACATTCATGAATCATTTCATCCAAGACGCAGACTTTCACCAGACTTTAGTAAGTATGAATTAATATATTAGTATAATTTAAGAGATGCTTCATAATTCTTTGTGAATATTGGTGTATTAATAATGTAGCAACAACTATTGCAACTAGAAAACTTTACTCTAAACACTAACAATAAGGAAATTATATTTTACGAGCCTGTCAGAGAAATTTATTAGGCCATTATTATAAGTAATAATAATATTTTAGATTAATTTTGCTTCACCCAGTCTAGTCGATAAATACATTTCCATGAACAAATCTGAATATAAAAGTAATTCTGCACATTATTTTGTCTTTTTTTTTTTCTTAGCAAAGTATTTGAACCCTGAAAATAGAAAGATAGAGGAGCGTGGCCAGGTTATTGAGGAAGGTACAGAGCCTGTGGCAGTGGATCTAAAGCCTCACATAATTATTGCAGTGTCCCTACTCGTTACTGGAATATTATTCTTTACTGCTAGCATTATCCTCATCATTGCATATTGTAAATCCAAGAAGACGAAAATATCTGAGACAGATGAAGAATCTGGTAATGGAAATTCATCAAGGAAAAGTGGAATGACCTCTAACAACATCAGGTATGTTATGAGAATGTTCATGTTGATAATTATATTATAAGTAAAATGAACTGACTTTGTGCAATACTGGTTATTGTACATTGAGCAGTCTTCTGCAGTACATGCAATATCATGAGAAAGATGAATGCAACATAAATTATTGGTCTGAAAAATATTTTCCTAACTTCCTATAAATATTTTTCGGCCGCTTGAACATTTAACTTGCATGAATAACTCCATATTGACTCTGAAGTGTCACTGTAACTGATACTAGTGATGTGCTTGAGCACAAATGGAAAGCGAGCCTGTGCACAAATGAAACACTGCAGAAGAATCTAGGAGTCGATTTCTAAAAGTATAAGTACGTAGCCATTGTGACCATACTTTATCTAACAAATACAGAACTAACTTTCTTACCTCAACTTCCCAGTACTTAGTATCTAATGCCGCATTCTGACTATCTAAGTTAGCAAGCACTCACAGATAACTATTGACAGCCGAGTTTTTAAAATATGTCTGTTAAAAAATCTCAATACCATAATAACCTTTGACATTTTGCAGCTTGAAAAGAAGAATAACAAGGTCTAAAGAAATACTGCATAGTGTTCAGTCTAACCGTAAGTTTTAAGACCTAAGTGCGTCTTGCTGCATTAAGAAATATTGTAATCCTAAAGGGTAAACAATAAAATTACTTGAATGATACGGAATCGCTAAACTGAAATATATATATATTATATATATAATACTATATATTATAAAAAATATCCTCGATTTTCAATTGTGTTACCCCTGATAGTCTCTTTTGCTTCACTTGCTCGCCAATAATATAGTTTCCAAAGCATAAATCAGTAGCAAAACCGATGATACATTTTCTAGTTGTATTCCATATTGTAAATAAAATGTGTTTTCAACTGCGCAGCAGCTTTCTTTGAATTTTTAAATTTTATTACATATTGTGTCACCATAAATATTGAATTTATAATTATAATTATAATTTTATTTTTTTACTGCAGGAGGAATAAAGTTGCCCCAACTGGATGTTAGATAGTTAAAGAATACTCTAATAATAGACATTTAAATTACTTATTACTGTGTATATTTTGATATTTAATTAATGGGGCAACTTTAAAATTGTTGAAAAGTTTGCTTTGCTGGGCTAATCAACATTATGCAGATCTCAGTGTGAGTGCACAGGTACATGACTAACAGATTTTTTGTGAAGAGTAATGTCAAATGTTTTGTGAAGAGTAATGTCAAATGTTTTGTTGAAATGGCATCTTGTTATTATGCGGAGATCAGCAGTATAACAGTAATGGAGAGTACTCTTGGATGGGATTCAGAAATATTACAATAGTATGTGCAGAACATCTTAAATATGAATTGAAGTTTAACACCTTTCATCCAAACAGTTAATAGAGTATGCAAGAGATCAGATGAAATGATGATGAGTTTTGATGTGTTTTCCCTGTAGACGAGGTAGTATCTGTGATCAGAGATAAGCTCCAGAATGATAAAAGTCTAGATGAGAGAACATGTCTATCTCCTGAGTGCATTACAGAATTATTAGAGGTCAGCCTTTGGTCAACAGGTACAACGGCAACTGTTATGAACAAGTAGTTGGAGGTTCTCCTGTTTCTGCAGTAGTGGTCAACTTGTACATGAAGTTATTGGAGGAAGTAGCTTTAAACTCAGCTCTAGTTATGAAAACGATATGCAGATGATATCTTTTTAATGGTTAAGAAGGGAACTCATATGACATTAGTTGGACCACTTAAACTCCATAAGACCATCTATAAAATTGACTATGGAATCAGGGGAAGACAGTAAGCTACCTTTTCTGGATTGTTTATTGAAGAGAGAGAGAGTGATGGTAGGCTTACATTTCCACTGTGTACAGAAAACCTACACACACAGATAGATACCTTCACTTTAAGTCTCATCATCCTAATCATGTAAAGAGAGGAATAGTGAGAGGCTTGTATCAGAGAGTTAGTAGGGTAACTAATATGAGTGTAAACTTAAGGAAGAAGAGAAATACCTACACAAAGTACTTCAATGCAATGATTATGACAATGCAGCCATTAGGGCAGGCTCTAAACAATTACCTCCTAGAGATCACACAGATACTGTACATGGAATGACTTGATTTTTACTATTCCATACATAGCAGAATTGAGTGAGAGTATTAAGAGAGTGTGTAGAGACTTTGACATGAAAACAGCATTTAAGTCAGGTAAGACACAATAAGGTCACACATCTCATCAAAGTCAAAGTTATACTGTATCCTTTAGTACCCAGTTATCCCTATAGTAGTATGGCCTGCAGCTGTGGTAAATTATATACAATTCAGTCATTCTAGGCTGAAACAATTATAATATAACAGTAATTTTACTCGTTCTAACAGCCAATATTGTTGATTAATACTTAACTAAACGTTTTGAATTCGAGAGTTCGACCTCAGTTGACTGAGGACTTTGGCAGAAGCTAAACGACAGGTTAAGTTTTAATTAACATTGGCTGTTAGAACAAGAAAATTTGTTATTATACATGTATATTAAAATTACATCTAAGTGAAACCATAGAGTGAAAGAACATCAGGATGTACATCTAAGTGAAACCATAGAGTGAAAGAACATCAGGATGCTTGTAAGAGAGGTGATGAGAAGTTATCAGCCATTGCTGAACATGCTTGGCACGGAGTTCACCCTATTCAAAGGGAAGAGATAGAGTTGTAGAAGAGCTTGTAATAATCATGAGTTAAAGATCAAGGATGAATTACACATACAGATGACACCAGACAGCAACAAGTTTAACACAGATATAAGTTTAGAGCTTCCAGATTGCTGGCTGTCTATGTGCTGCATGCAAATCACCCTATTGCACCATGAGTGACCATTCGCCAATGGATTAACTTGTGATGGGAATCTACAAAAACCATACAATTGATGAAGTGTTTAAGCTTTATTCACCATTTCATCATAATTTTAGTCAGCAGTAGCTACCATACCTATTTGCCACAACTAAACAGTAGACATACCCAACAGTAATCTTGCTTGGTTAAATGTTTACTTAATGGTGTTTTTTTTTACTAAGCCGTAGGTATAAAACACAATAATTTCACACACACTGGTTCACTAAAAATAGCAACTAAAGACTATTCTCGAGACTTGATTATAGGACAATGAATTTTAAAGCAAAATATGGTGCCATGTGCATACCTCATCGCTTTTGGTGTGAAGTACACACCAAATTGAATGCGAGTTCATTTCTCAAGGAATAGAGAGTATCTTTATTTACAATAGCTTCAAAACTTGAAGCTGCTCAGGCTTAATTAAAGACCACCCAACCTCCTGTTCAATAAATTAATCTTGATCATTAGATTGGCCTGCGCCACATAGATACTGCGATCAGATTTGGAGCCACATAATAACTCCAGTACAATCCGATTACTCTCGCAAGCCAGACCCTTTACCTAGTAGCTACACTGGGAATGGGGGGTGCATCTA
>WLWD01001297.1_pt1 | contig 40786 bp, 33 predicted proteins | sample 6712731 | NCBI WGS metagenome assembly WLWD01 (sample SAMN12718690, study PRJNA576275) | sponge metagenome | isolation source: marine sponge | host: Mycale hentscheli | place: New Zealand: South Island, Marlborough, Capsize Point | collected 2014-11-01
TTCTAGATTTATTATGCTAAAAAAAATCAACAGCAAAATATCTTTTAATCGATAGCTAAAAAAAAATCCCACCAGAAATTCATCTAAGAGTGTAGCCATAACTGAATTTCAAAGAAATAATTTTATTGTTGTAATTGTTTTATTTATAATTAGCTGATAAGTGCTCATCTTGAGACCACAACCTACATGTAACACATTCATATATTATAGAACATAAAGCGTTGTCATCTGGCCCCCTACTTTTCTTCTTTGTCTTTCTTTCTAGCGGGACTCACTAGCCTCAAAGAAAGTGTGTATTTGTTTGGGAAGTCCTTCATATTATTGTTTGTTAGGATTAAACCAATTAGCAGTCGGCCATTAAGTGTCGAGCTGAGACTTAGTCTGACATCACTCACTCACTCAAATCTACTCACTTTAAGTGAAGCAAATTTTCATTCTTGTAAAATGCAATACATAAATAATATCACAAAAAAATATAGATTGGACAAAAATAAATAATAGTGATAGAGGTAAAAAGATATTGAAGTACATCATAAATAAATATATTGGCTTGTGCATTACAGCAAATGTCTGTATAAGGAGATGAAAATTCAGAGAATTCTACGTAAAAATAGTCAACATATGCAACACGAAGAATGACACAAACAATGGGCAGTATTATAGAAAATAGAAGAGAGATGTTTGTTGAATTGATCGTTATATCAGTTTGTCGCTGAAAGGCTGGCTCTGAAGTGGTCCTGTTGTGCTCCACGATTCTCTGGATAGAGCCGTCTTGAGATGCGTCACGCCCAGCCTAGGGTACTTGGCCAGAGGGTCGTTGAAGAGGAGTCGTCCAACCTCAAACCACGAATGCCTCAAAGCTTGATCACATGTTAACCGTAAGCTGGAGAGAGAAATTTTTTTTTTCATAAAACTTGAATATCAATTTGTGACCAAAAAAAAAAAACAAAACAAAAAGGTACAGTCAAACCTCTCTTATCCGGACACCTTGGGACCAAGGGGTATCCGTAACTAAGAATTGTCCGTAACTTAGAACATGTTAAATGTTTTAGGCATAAAATAATTACTTATGATAGAAAAAGAAGTATATATGCATACATCAAAAAATATTTATATTTTACTTAAAATATGATGTAATTTTTGTTTGTTTCCTAGATTTTTCACGACATTGAGCAGCTCGATCCCGCCATTTCTTGACAAGCATTAAATGTGCAGGGTCAGTATCACCTTGTTGTTCCAGCCATTCAAATGCACACTGAAATGCATCACAGGCCTGTGCATGACTAACAAGCTTGGTTGGTGGATTTGGGTCGTCATCCTCAGAATCAGAATCTTCTGGGTTCATCATTACTGTTTCTATAATATCCTGGTCACTCATAAGCTGATAACCCGGATCAGACGCATCCTCATTCAACCAATTCTGGGGAGTTGTCCAGCTTGGATCATCCTTGTTGTAGCCCAGGTCACGGAAAAGATGATCAATATCTGTTGCATGCTCTTCCAAGCTCCCAGTACCTGCTATGTCTGCAGCAGAGGTGATGGTCTCCTCTACAGATGAGGTTTCAGCAACTGCACCATCAGCAGCACTAGATGATTAAGGCAAACTGGTCTGGGCTGTCTGAAGGAGTTTATTCCAAGCTCTGGCCAATGAGGAAGAAGAAGCTTCTTCCCAAGACTGTGCACTCCAATACACTACATCCTTGATAGTTAATTGTTTTAAAATGTTAGGAAGTGGTAAAGATGATGATTCATTTTCAAAAATAAGATGTCGTAGAAGGCGTTTTTTATATCGTTTTTTTAATGCTTCTAGAACTCCCTGGTCCATAGGTTGTAAAATGGATGTAGTGTTGGCAGGTAAGAACATTGTGGTCACCTTTCCATCACTGGACTGCAAAGATTCTGCAGAGGGATGTGCTGGGGCATTGTCTAGAAGTAACAAAATTTTGTATGCAATGCCATTATCATTGCAATACTGTTTTACATGTGGCACAAAAAAATTATGAAACCATTTTTCAAATATTTCTGAATTCATCCAAGCCTTCTTCTGAGAAAAATAGTGCACAGGAAGCTTACTCATGTCCGTCTTCTTAAAGCAACGAGGTTTAGCACTGGTGTGAATGAAGGTTAGTGGAAGTTTACAAAGTCCTGTCGCATTAGCACACCCCATAATGGTTACTCGCTCTTTTGCTTTCTTGAAATTTTTTGCCTGTTTTTCACCAAAGTGGACAAGAGACTTAGATGGCATCAACCTCCACCACAAGCCAGTTTCATCTGCATTAAAAATCTGGTTAAGTGCATAACCCTCTTCTTCCATCTTACCCAGCAGCTCTCTCTGAAAATCAGCAACAGAAGATGTGTCAGCTGACAGAGACTCTCCCTGAAGAGACATTGCCCTTATTCCATGCCTACTACAAAATTTCTGCAACCAGCCTCCGCTAGCCTTGAATGAATCTGCTGCTTTCTCTGGGTACAACTGAGGAAATAACAGTAGAGCTTTTTCTCTCAGTAGTGGTCCTGAAATTGGAGCCCCTTTTGAGCGTTGCTGGAGAAACCATAGATGGCATGCTTGATCTATCTTCTCAAAATTTGCCTCTCTCACAATACATCTCTTCTTCATTAAGGAAGGGCACTCACTTGCAGAGACATGGGCTTCAATCTTTTCTCTGTCCTTCCAAATATCCCCGATCGTACTCTTTGGAATGCTACACAATTCAGATACTGCCCTCACTGATTTGCCTTTCTTCATGTGTGCGATTATCTCCAGCTTCTTCTCAAAGGTAACAACACTACGCTTCCTTTTCAGCACAGACGCCATAGTCAACGAAAGGTTAAAATAATGCACGCCCGTTCACGCAGCTGCAATCTTGTGGTACGCGCGCGTGCGCTAATTGGCGTACCTTACCATCTAAAATTGAATTCTCTTACGGCCAAAGCTGTCCGGGTAATAGAGGTGTCCGTAACTTCGAAGGCCGGATAAGAGAGGTTTGACTGTAATTGCTTTATTGCAATTGAGGATAAAAAACGGAATTCAATAAAACCTCTGATCTGAAAACAATTTGGGATCAGGGCTTGTAAATAAGAGGTTGCAGGTTTAGGAGGGATATAATTATATATTAAAGGGGAGGGGCGTTAAAAAAATTACAAAATAGAGGTAATTTGCTCATTAGAGCCTCACTATCAGAGAATTCACCATAAAGGATCTGACTGGTTTCAAGGAATTTTTTTTTCAGACTAGCATTTTGTGTATGCTCACTTTGTGTCTTGAACTAGGAGTTTCTTTATCAAGTCTATGGCTGTATCTGTGAAAGGTTTGCGTTTGGAGAAGATGAAGCAGTTACTCAGGATGTTCTCCTTGGTCAGATCCAGTGAATCTGAATGGTAAGGTGAAAATCCTGAAAATCTACACAAGTTGAAAAACAACAACAATAACACTGGACATACACAAAACAACAACAATAATATTGGACACATCTACTGCTAAAGTACAACCAGAACTTACACCCATTATCTGGAGTGATGTGTGAAAAATATTATCAATAAATTGGCTATTTATCATAAATATATGTATATATATATTAATGAAATATTAGAGATGAGCACCAATTAAGTCTATTTTAACTCTGATACGGTAACAGGGGAATAGACAAGGCAAGAAACCCTGATGTGGCGGAGGGAAGGAAGGGAGGTGAAGCTGGGAGGGGAGAGGGGGGAGGTTGAACAGTGTCACTTACAGGGAGTAAATGAAAGTTCCCATGGACCACATGTCTGCTGACGTATTGACAGGACGCTCACAAAGAATCTCTGGAGCTAAAACTCAAAACAAATTATGCCAATAGTTTACCAGTTGTATATATATATATATATATTGGAAAACAAAAGCAACAAAAAACAAACAAACAAACAAAAATAACAACTCCAAATGATATACTGAAAACAAACAACAACAACAAAACCAAACCAAAAAACAGCAACAATCTGGAATCATTTTTAATCCTTTGATATATACTTTACCTTCAAAGTCAATTTCAGGGACCATTTTCAGAATAAGAGATGAGGACACTTTCCTGGCTCTTTCAAAATGAATGAGTTTGACGTGTGGCATTTGATGACCCAGCACTTCTGACGCCATTACATTCTGAGGCTACACAAACAAACATTATCACACTAATTTGCTGGCTGTTATAAGACTACAGATTGAAGCATCTTGCAGCAGAATAAGGTGAGTGGGGGTGACTCAAATGAGTGGGTAGGTGGGTAGGTGAGTGGGTGGGTGGGGGGACTAGAAAAAGTCAAAGGTATTATAGATCTTTTAACTTAAAAAATACTTTAAGTACTTAAAGGTACCGATATAAATGGGAGGTTCATATGTGACCGTCTATGGAAAAATCGGGCACAACGCGGCATGCGTAGACGTCGCAAAAGATCGATTTAGTTCTTAAAATTGTATTAAATAAGCCTAACGAAGGGAACGATTAGGTGATATATAGCTAGGTGATATATAGCAGGAATGGCTAAAGCTACGGCGATAAAACTTGGAGAGCTTAATATCTGCTTGCCGAGGAGTGTGTAAGTGCAAAAAACAAATTTTTCGTCGGGGCCGCGTTGTGCCCGATTTTCCTGTAGACGGTCACATATATACAATTACATATACTCTCTTATAAAGGTTACAATATGAACAAGAATTATTTCTCAATAACCTGTGGGCGTCATTTGTTGATGCCTACACATACATATCATGCATGCATATAGTACCATACTATCATACCTTGATGGAGAAGTGGCCAATCCCTTTCTTGTGGAGATAGTGCAGACCTTGCAAGGCTTGTTCCACACTCACTGCACAGAGAGGGTCCGTGAGGTTCTCGTGGTGCACAAAGTACTCCGTTAAACTAGCACCGCTCACTCTGGTAAACACACACACATACATACACACTCGTCACTCCAGTAACACTAATGCCCATGCACACACACAAACACATGCACGCGTACACATGAATCACTTACATAGGTAACACACACAACTATTGAAGGATTAAATTACAGATGCTACCAAAAACAAAACAAACAAAAGCAACAACAATGATCACATACACATACACAAAAAACAACAACAACAGCAACAACAAAAACCCAGAACTGGATTTTACTAAGGTTTCATGTACAGTACTCTTATAATATAAAAGAAAAAAAAAAGAATTATATCAGTAATAGTCTTGATGAGAGCAAGTTATTAACTGGTGCTGTGGGAATAGTAAATAGATGTAATCATTTAGATGTTCTCCAGTTGAAGAGAAAACCTGAACTCTTTAAATTAGCTCCTAGCTCTTCATAGTTTGACAAGCCACCACAGGCAGTTACTGCTAACAGTTCTGAGATACTTTTATAATCTGTACATGCAAGACAAATGCAGTTTCACTGAGAGGGTGTTCACATTATCAGTCTCTTTTAGAGCTCATGCAGTGTACGTACTACATAAGTTACTTTTTGAAAGATTGGCAAAATATTAAAGAGGAATACCTCTCACAAGATAGCCTACCATTGCCTTCCACAATATCAATGGGTGAGAGAAAAAGGTATAATATAGTTCATTTACTTACATTGGTACTCAATTTTATGTGGTTCTAAAAGCCACACAATTGTGGAGAGAAAAGAGATAATTCAAAATTTGAACATGCTGAGTTTTTCCGTTTATGGATGGTTCATCATTGGAAAGAGATATTACCAAAGCTTCAGATTTTACCATAGATGAAATGGGTGTGAAGTACATTAACATGATCAGTATAGTAGCTACATTGCTGGCTGAAACCCTTCTGATGAGCAGAGCCTTTAATTTTGAAGAATTTTGCTGGAAATACTGTAATAGCTATTCTACTAGTGGTGTGCTTGAGCACAAATGGCGAGCGAGCCTATACTATTTTTATATGAATGATTTTGACTTCTAACACTGAAGCTACTAAAATTAAGGTTCAGTTTTTAAATTTCGCATACACGGTAAAGGGATTTCAGTGCCATAGTAACAACTCTCTGCAACTGCTTGAATTGAAGGAAAAAAACAACAACAAAACAATACACGTTATTTAAAAGTTTTCTTTGTGATATTCTTTAGCTAAGTAGTGGTTGTAACACACAATGCTTTGACACAACTGGAAATGCACCTACACAGACTTAACTTCGCAGTAGTTTAGTGGACAATGTATTTTCAAGTAAATACTGTTGCGCACGGCTTATAACCATGACAAAGAGCGCATTGACATAACACCGCCACTAACTCGAATAGAAATGGAAGTCCCTTATGTTTTCAAGTTTTAACTGCACCCGCAAAAGAATTCAAAACGGTAAACAATTCAATTTCTAGGGTGATACGGGTACTGATCGATAAACCAGAGGATTCTGTTTAGTGCAATTAGGGGCGGGGGTCGACAACCGAACTAACACAAAAACGCGAGGGTCAAAGTACAAAATGACATACATACGTCCATACATATATCTAAAAACTAGTGGTGTGCTTGAGCACAAATGGCGAGCGAGTCTGATAGTTAGGTAACATAAAATGTTACTATTCTTAGCTTACTTCATGCAAACACTATTATAGCAGTTATAACATTTGATTTCAGCAAACAAATACAAAATCACTCTCTTACCTGATTAATGATAACTTTTGTAGTATCAAACATCAACCATTCTGATAATCTCAATCACTAGTAACTCTTGAACAAGCTCTCAGCTACGATAAAAAATAAACCAGTGTTATTATTTGTAATTTTAGCAACAAATATGGAATTACTACTTACACCATACTTGTGTATTGATAACTTCTGTAGTATCAAATTGAAGTTACTTTGACCATCTGAATTACCTTGAATTCTTGACAAGCTCTCACCTACAAAAACAAAAGACAATCAATTATAGCACACAAATACAAAATTACTTTCTTACCTCAATTTCTTGAGCAGTGGTAACTTTTGTAGTAACAAATTTGAGCCAATCTGACTATTTTCACTGTTGACAAGCTCTTAGCTACATAAATGAAAGGCCAGAGTTAATTTTGCATATTTACAGAAGTCACAAGTTTTTGAATTGGGGAGGGGGGGCAATGCCCCCCCAATTAATATTGGGGGGCAATTGCCCTCCCCCCCCCCCTGCCCCCCCAGTGTAGCCTCCCTGATTTAGCTAACAAATATGGAATTACTTACTTACCTTAGCTTCCCTCGAGAAGTAGTAGCTTCCTTAGCATTAATACTACGGCATTCTGACTACCAACTGCTCTTGACAACAAACAACCGGTGTCACTCCGTATCCCCCATAAAACGGCGAAGTTTTGAAATTAAGTCTGGAAAAGGGTCTTCAATGCCATAGTAACAGGTCGAATCAACTTTTTGTTTCTTGAAAAGCATGCATTTTCTCAGGAATTTTCTCACACTTTGGAGCTTAAGTATAATGTAAGGCTTGCTTAGTGCTGTAGTTTCTGAATAAACTGGTGTTTTTTGGAGGAAAAAGTTCCCCGCGCGCGCGTTAAAAGGGCATACGTACCATCCATACATACATACGTATATACTAGTGGTGTGCTTGAGCACAAATGGCGAGCGAGCCTGATGTTAGGTAACATAAAACTAAGTATTGTTACTATGTTTTAGCTTAGTTCATGCAAACACTATAATAGCAGTTATGACCTTTTATTTCAGCAAACAAATACAAAATCACTCTCTTACCTGATTAATGGTAACTTTGTAGTATCAAACATCAACCATTCTGATAATCTCAATCACCAGTAACTCTTGAACAAGCTCTCAGCTACGATAAAAAAATAAACCGGTGTTATTATTTGTAATTTTAGCCAACAAATATGGAATTACTACTTACATCATTCTTGAGTATTGATAACTTCTGATTGAAGTTACTTTGACCATCTGAATTACCTTGAATTCTTGACAACAAGCTCTCAGCTGACAGGTATTACAAGAATTCCGAAATAGAAAAAAATTTAAAAAAACATTTTTTTTCTTCATAAAGTGACACTTATTTTGAATTCTAACTTTTTAGCTTCTTCACTGTGTAGGTAATCAGATTTGCTTCCCTCTGTCTGGCCCTGAGATTTGCCACTGTGTCCAGCACTCCAGCTTTACCATTGTGTCTGACCCTCAGCTTGTCGTAGTGTCTGGCCCTCACTTTGCCGTCGTATCTGGCCTTCAGTTTGCTGCTGTGTTCAGCGTTCAAGTTTTCTGCCATCTGGCCTTCAGTTTTGCAGCTGAAATAAATTTAATCTCAGGTATTGTCTCAGAATAATCACAATAATAATAATAACAATAATAATATTATTATCATCGTCATCATAATTTTTTATATTATATTATTATTATCATCACCATTATTATTATTATTATTATTATTATTATTCCTTCTCTTTCAGCTCCTCTACTAACTACTCCTTACCTTTGCTACTGCTTGGTCCAGATTTCTCTTGTGTCTGGCCTTCAGCTTGCAAATTTGTCTAGTCCTCAGGTTCTCTGCCATCCAGTCTTCAGTTTTGCTACTGAAATAATTTTAATCTCAGGTAATGTCTCAAATAATATTAATAGTAACAATAATTTATTTATTCTTATTACTACTACTATTACTTATTATTATTAATATTATTACTATATAAAATCTTCAGTTTCTCTACCAACCAGTCCTCACGTGTGCTACTGCCTGGCCTCAAGATTTGCCACAGGTCTAGCAGTTAGACTCGGCGTTGGTCTAGCCCTCAGATCAGCCGCTGAAACTAGCCCTCTACCTGAACGAACATTTTCAAAAAATAGAAACAGAAATAATTTCTGATTCTGATTTCTGCAATGAACCCAGTGACTTACAACTGTCACATTTCTGTAGCTAGCTTAGTGTAGTTTCATTACTATTTATTGCAATCTATACATTTACAAGAGACATTTCCGTTTTGCCAGTTGCACTTCATTGAAATATTAATAATATCAAATAAAATTATGTTATCCATCATACTTACCCATTCAAACTTGTGTCCCATCCTCCTTGACAAAATAAAACCACTTCTTTAGTTATACTTATAGACCTCACCACTATAATACCTCATGAAGGGAGGGTTATGAAAGTTCAAAATAATAGCCACAAGTTTGCTTTAAACATTTTGAGATCATTCTTCTAAAACTAGAGCCAATAAGCGTCCATTCTATCGTCTAAGCACTAGTTTTCAAATAGCTAAAACACACGCCATTTTGTAAGGGCTACGCCTACTTTTTTGCAATAAAAATTTCCCGCGAATTTGCCCGTGCGGTTCGACTGCTTGCGAGTGTCGCATTCTGTTTCTAATTGGCGAGCGAGCGTAGTGAGAAAATTCCTTCGAAAATGCTTGCTTTTCAAGAAACAAAAAGTTGATTCGACCGGTTACTATGGCATTGAAGACCCTTTTCCAGACTTAATTTCAAAACTTCGCCGTTATATGGGGGGGATACGGAGTGCGGGTTGTTGGTTGTCAAGAGCTGTTGGTAGTCAGAATGCCGTAGTATTAATGCTAAGGAAGCTACTACTTCTCGAGGGAAGCTGAGGTAAATACGTAATTCCATATTTGTTAGCTAAATATGCAAAATTAACTCTTACAGGGGTAGAAAATCGGGGATGTTTGTTTATTTATTGGCGAGCGAGCGAAGCGAGCGAGACAGTATTAGGGGTTGATAATGCAAAATCGGGTATATGTTATATGTATATATGTATGTGGGATGGTACGTATGCTCTTTAAACGCGCGCGCGGGGAACTCTTTTCTCCAAAAAACACGGCTTTTTAGGCTTGACCCCAGTTTATTCTGAAACTACAGGATTAAGCAAGCCCACTTAAGCTCCAAACTGTGAGAAAATTTCTTCGAAAATGCTTGCTTTTCAAGAAACAAAAAGTTGATTCGACCGGTTGCTATGGCATTGAAGACCCTTTTCCAGACTTAATTTCAAAACTTCGCCGTTTTATGGGGGGGATACGGAGTGCCGGTTGTTGGTTGTCAAGAGCTGTTGGTAGTCAGAATGCCGTAGTATTAATGCTAAGGAAGCTACTACTTCTCGAGGGAAGCTGAGGGTAAGTACGTAATTCCATATTTGTTAGCTAAATATGCAAAATTAACTCTGGCCTTTCTTTTTTGTAGCTAAGAGCTTGTCAACAGTGACTGGTAAATTCAAATAGTCAGATTGGCTCAAAATTGGTACTACAAAAGTTACCACTGCTCAAGAAAATGAGGTAAGAAAATAATTTTGTATTTGTGTGCTAAAATTGATTGTTTTTGTTTTTGTAGGTGAGAGCTTGTTGTCAAGAATTCAAGGTAATTCAGACGGTCAAAGTAACTTCAATCAGAAGTTATCAATACTCAAGAATGATGTAAGTAGTAATTCCATATTTGTTGGCTAAAATTACAAATAATAACACCGGTTTATTTTTTTATCGTAGATGAGGAACAAGAGTTACTGGTGATTGAGATTATCAGAATGGTTGATGTTTGATACTACAAAAGTTACCATTAATCAGGTAAGAGAGTGATTTTGTATTTGTTTGCTGAAATAAAAGGTCATAACTGCTATTATAGTGTTTGCATGAACTAAGCTAAAACATACTAACAATACTTAGTTTTATGTTACCTAACATCAGGCTCGCTCGCCATTTGTGCTCAAGCACACCACTAGTATATATGTATGTATGTGTCTGGGACTCAGCCCAAACAGGATCAAGAATAAGCCCAGGCCAGCCCTGGCAATAAACACTTCCTGTCACTTAATGATATTCATGCTCTAGACTAGACCCATTGATATCATGCTCATACTCTCGTGTATTTCTGTAGCTTGCTTTATAACTTATAAATTGTTGCTGACCTCTGACAGACAGTATAAGACATCTTACTGGCGGTTGCGCTCTTTTGTGTACATAAGACAAGGCTGAAAGCTCTTGCGGGCCATCGGCTGCGTTTGGTGTATCTCGCGTTGCGCCCTGTCAAGTTAGTTTCCTGGTCCTTCACCAGATCACCTGTTTAGGATACGCCTCCTCCACATTTGGTCCTTCGAGCCTCAGAAAGACAGTGCCAGCTCTCCTAGTGGCTGCCGAATTCAAGGTCCTTCCTTGCTACACATAGTAATGGAAGACTCTGTTGCTCCACAAGTCCTTCTTGAAACACTCAAGAGAAAACGCGCCCATCGACGTGGCCAAATCGCTCGCATCCAACGCCGGCTGTCTACCCTTCAGTCGAAACACCTCAAGGAAATCCCCGTCACCGACGTGGATCTAGCTATTGCTGATCTCACCCATGAGATTAAGCTCCACGAATCACTTCACGAACAAATCGAGGATCTGCTCTCTTCTGATGCCGAAGCCCTCTCCATTGAGCACACTGAACGTGACACCAGGGATGACACCCATGCTTCCCTTCACCTTCAGCTCAGTAACCTTCGTCACAAGCTGGACATCTGGCACACTGGCACAGACCTGAGTGCAGAACTTGATACACTCCTTGCCATCAAGGAACCCTCCAGGCCGCATTACCAAGCAGCCTTCAAAGACTTTAAGAAGGAAGTTTCTACTCTGGCTAGAAGAGCGTCTCCCTACATGGACGACGACTACGTTCGTGCCATTGTGAAACCACTTCGCGACGGTATCACTGCCATCCAAGCGGACATCACCTCTGCCGATGGTCCTTCACTCCCCTCCACACCTGTGGATTCAACCTTAAGGCCAGCTCCACGAGCTGCACCCATCACTGTAGAACTCCCAAAGTTCGATGGACACCCTGTGCACTGGAGACACTTCGAGACGCTGTTCTCCACTGCCATACGAACCAGAGCTTCAGGATTTAGTAACCTGGACATCAGATGCCTTCTGATGGACGCACTGCTGCCTCTTGAAGCCAAGGAGGTCGTACGCTCCTTCCCTATGGACGACGCACCTCTAGACGACCTACTCTGCCGCCTTCGACAACGCTTCGGACGACCTCAACTAGTCGTGCCATTGCTTGTGCAAAAGATTGTCAAACCCACTACGTTTACCCACTCCTACGAAGGTCTTCGTACTCTCACAGACCAAGTCCTGATGGGATACGATTCCCTCAAACCCTTCATAGGTGACTCCCTTTCCGAATTCCTGACGCACCTTGCCAAAGCCTCCTTTGACAAGTCGTTGAAGGACGACTGGGAGAAGTACGCCAGTGACAAACTGGACAAACCCAACTTAGCCGACTTGAGGACCTTTGTGGACAAACGCCTGCTCCACATGTCCCCAACGAGCGAACCACTGCCTTCACCTGCCATTTCTACTCGCCCTTCAACAGTACCTACTTCTGGCTCTCAACCTCCCAGGAAGAAGCCACCGTCCAAATGCGTCGTCTGCGGAGACAACCATGCTCTCATGCGATGCAACACGTTTGTTGGTTACGACGTGGAACGCAGAAACAGACTCATCCGTGACAAAAGGTTGTGTCTGAACTGCTTTTCAGACCAACACAGCTGCAGATTCTGTACGAGCAAGTTCTCCTGCAAGTCCTGTGGGGGACGTCATCACTCCTTGCTCCACAAGGATAAAGACCCTGCTACGCCTCAAGCTCACCTTCAAAGCACTGCACCTCCAGACGCTGGGAACTACTCAGTCGTTGCCTCTTCTTCGCCAGTTGACCAAGTACCACACGCTGTGCCATCGTTCCCCAACACCATCATGGTCACCCTGGAGAACGAAGGTAGAACAGCCCGAGCCAGAGCCATCCTGGATACTGGTGCGGGTGTTTCCATCATGTCTGAGAAACTGGCCTCTGCCCTCAAGCTGAAGAGATTCCCTCAACACATGTCTCTCTCAGGCAGTTTCGGAGAGGAACGGTGTAAGTTCTGTGTAGTAACTAACTTACTTTCACACTCCAGGTCTTTCCAGAGCAAGCCCATCACATTCACCGTGGTGTCCAAGTTGAAACCTGCTCCTGTGCCATCCAACCGCGAAGCCATTCTCAAGCTGCCGTCGCTCCACAACTTCCCCCTGGCTGATCCTGATCTAGGAGGAGACGTGGACCTCTTCCTCGGCAATATGGACATTGACGAGTGCGTCTTCGAGGGTTCACTGAGATTCGACGGTCTCAAGGCTATCCATACCCCGTTTGGTCTCAGCATTGCCGGCCCTATGCATGACAACTCTCAGACCCTTCTCACTTCTGTAGTCCCAGATGATCTTCAGCATGACCTATCCAGGTTATGGGAGCTGGACCAAGTCCCTGAAGCACCCTCCCACTCTCCAGAAGATGCTGACATCATCAAGGATTTCAACAACACGTACCAACGCAATGATGGTAGATTCTCTGTCTCCCTACCCAAGGTCAAGAACCCGCCTTCCCTCGGCGACTCCAGGAGACAAGCTGTCAAGAGACTTCTCGCCAACGAGAAACACCTCTCATCCAAACGTCGACTCGAAGACTTTAATGCTGTCGTCCAAGAGTACCTGGACTTGGGCCATGCCCATGTTATTCCTCAATGCGAGCTCTATCTCCATCCTCACTTCTACTTACCCATCCACGGAGTTTTCAAAGAATCTTCCTCGACCACGAAGCTGCGTGCCGTCTTCGACGCCTCTGCCAAGTCCTCCACGGGGACTTCGCTCAATGACATTCTTCTACCAGGTCCCAACCTGTACCCTCAACTGCCAGACGTCATCGTTCGATTCCGTCGACACAAGGTTGGACTCTCTGCCGACATTTCCAAGATGTTCAGAGAGATCCTCCTCAACCCACCTGAACGGGACTTCCATCGCTTCCTCACGAGAGATGCTGCCAACTCCATCGTGGATTGCCGAATGGAACGTCTCACATTCGGGGTGAACTGCTCTCCGTACTTGGCAACACAGGTATTGCACACATTGGCTAACTTATCTGTTTCCTCTCATCCTGTAGCATCCTCTGCTATCCTGTCAGACTTCTACGTCGACGACCTCCTCTCAGGTGCGGACGACGTGGACACTGCTGACAAGCTGAGGACGGAGCTGTGCGACCTTCTCTCCAAAGCCGGTATGACCCTGAGGAAGTGGAGGTCCAACTCCCTAGAACTACGCCATCGTATTCCAGATCACCTCCTCGAGAAAGATTCCTCTTCTCTCACTCTCACTCCTTCAAACCAAGCTCCCAAAGCCTTGGGTATCCATTGGGATGTGGACAAAGACACCCTACACGTCTCCATACCTCCCATCACCCCTTCCGACGCTACCGTCACCAAGAGAGTCATCGCCTCCGGCACCGCTGGAGTCTTTGACGTCCTAGGTCTCTTTGCACCAGCAATAATTCCTGCTAGAATCCTCTTCCAAGAGACGTGGAAGAGATCTCTGCCCTGGGACAAACCTGTTCCAGAGGACATCAGAGACAGATGGGACACATGGATCCACGATCTTCCCTCTGTCAACAGTCTAGCCATACCTAGACGACTGTCACCTTCTCAAAGTTCGACTGTATTCCAATCCCTTCATGGATTTTGTGACGCCTCTTCGGTCGCCTACGGAGTAGCCATCTACCTCCGTACGGTCTCTGAAAGTGGCTCCATTTCCACCACCCTGGTCATAGCCAAGGCCAGAGTACTGCCCGTGAAACCCATCACGATCCCCAGAGCAGAACTTCTTGGTGCTCACTTGTTAGCCAAGATGTTGAGCCACACTTCCTTGCTCTTGGAAATCCCACCCTCACAAGTTTTCGCTTGGACTGACAGCGAAATCGTCCTGTATTGGTTGCCCAAGAACCCCTCACAGCTGGTTCGATTCGTCGCCAACAGAGTCCATGCCATTCGTGATCTAGTCCCTCCAAGTTGCTGGAGACACGTCAAGTCCGGAGACAACCCTGCTGACTTAGCTAGCAGGGGAGTTAGAGCACCAGACTTGGCCACCTCCTCCTTATGGTGGTCAGGCCCTCCTTGGCTCACTCTCCCTCCTGACAAGTGGCCATTCCACAAGCTCTCCAAACCTGTAGCAGAATCTCAGTGCCTGTCCATCCGACCAGACCCACAACTGGTCCCATCGCAGAAACAGTTCCTGACAACCCTGTGGAACCGTTTCTCATCCTTCCACACTTTGAACAAGGTCGTTGCCTGGATCCTTCGCTTCGCCAGCAACTCCAGACCCTCCAACAAGGTCAAGCTCAAGTCTGATCTGCTCGGACCTTCCGAGATTTCAACTGCCAAGCACCTCATTTTCAAACTATCCCAACTAGAAGCCTACCCCGAAGTCTTCATCGCCCTCCGCAGATGCACTGGTCTTCCCAAGAACCATGCTCTCTCCAAACACAACATAGTCCTCTCCAGTCATGGACATCTCCTGATCAACAGCAGAGTCAGAGACCCTCATTCTCCAACCTCTCCATGCCAGTTGATTCCTCTCAGCACCAAGTCGATGTTAATCAAACTCCTTGTGCGCACACTCCACATTACTTACAGCCATGCAGGCATCTCAGCATTGGCTTCCATCGTCTCCTCGACGTTTTACATTCCCAACCTCAGAAACCTGCTGAAAGAGATCAGCAGGTCCTGCCCTTCCTGCCAGAGAGCGTATGCATCACCTCTCCAGCACAGCATGGGTATGCTGCCCTCCTACAGGACTACTCCAGCTCCACCCTTCGACAGAACAGGTGTGGACTTTGCTGGACCATTCGTCATCCGACAAGGATACACACGCAAACCAACCCTCGTCAAGACGTACGCTGCAGTCTTCGTCTGCATGTGTACCAAGGCTGTTCACCTGGAACTGTGCACCTCACTGTCCACTGCTGACTTCCTGGCCACCCTCCAAAGATTCGTCGCCAGAAGAGGTTGTCCGTCCCACATCTTTTCAGACAACGGGACCAACTTCATTGGGGCCCGGGAGGAGATCCGAGAGTTGCAGAAACTCACGGAATCCAGTAGCACCAGACAGGCTGTGTCCAACTTCGCCAACAGCAACTCCATACAATGGCATCACATACCACCCAGAGCACCACACTTTGGAGGCCTCTGGGAAGCGGCAGTCAAGTCCATGAAGACTCTGCTCCGCAAAAATCTCAAACCTCACTCTCTACGATATGAAGAGCTGTACACCCTCCTCACGGACATAGAAGCAATCCTGAACTCACGCCCGCTCGCTCCACTTCACAGCGATGATGTTGCTGAAGGGACTTATCTGACTGCTGGACACTTCTTAGTGGGCCGACCATTAAAAGCTGCTCCTACTCCACGACCACCATCAGGCAAGATCTCCAGTCTACGAAGATGGAATCTAGTATCCAGACTAACGTCAGACCTGTGGACCCAATGGCTGGGGACCTATCTCGCTTCATGCTCTGAACGAGCCAAGTGGACCCGCCAAGGACAACGCCTAGCAATCCGAGACCTCGTCTATGTGAAAGATGAGACGCTCAGGATCAGAGACTGGCCTCTAGCCATCGTCGAGAAGGTCTTCCCAGGAGACGATGGCGAGATTCGAGCTGTACAAATCAGGTGTCACGGGAAATCCTACACAAGACCCGCAAACAAGATGATCCCGTTCATCTCAGATGAACCTGCTCCCAACCATTCGCCCCCCCGGAGGATGTCTGGGACTCAGCCCAAACAGGATCAAGAATAAGCCCAGGCCAGCCCTGGCAATAAACACTTCCTGTCACTTAATGATATTCATGCTCTAGACTAGACCCATTGATATCATGCTCATACTCTCATGTATTTCTGTAGCTTGCTTTATAACTTATAAATTGTTGCTGACCTCTGACAGACAGTATAAGACATCTTACTGGCGGTTGCGCTCTTTTGCGTACATAAGACAAGGCTGAAAGCTCTTGCGGGCCATCGGCTGCGTTTCGTGTATCTCGCGTTGCGCCCTGTCAAGTTAGTTTCCTGGTCCTTCACCAGACCACCTGTTTAGGATACACATCCTCCACAGTAATAGAATACGCTCTAGGCTATTGGGAAAGCATAAATTCGACGCTAAGGAGCTGTTCCTGACTTAAAAATAACAAAATACTCGCACCGTTTGGCAAAAACTTTTATGGCATCACACTGCGGCTCTTAGTAAGCACACTAGTAAGGTTGGAAGTATGGTTTCATGGCTGAAGCAGTTTGCTACTGGATCATAGAGGTAAGAGAAAGTGTTTTTGCACACATCTGTCTTACATTCAGGAAGAATTTGTTGATATTTATTTTGGGTGTGGTTTATTTTGAACTGAGGCAGTCTGTTATAAATTTTGTGAACAGAGAATCTTTTTATTGGCTTTTGTGTATGAAAACAGGTACATACATCACAAATAAATGATAGAGTATTTGAGTGTATTCAGTTTGGTACTCCAAGGTGTCTTTACTTTTGATGTGCTGGTAGGCTGCATTGTTGACAGAATAGTTTGTGGTCTTACCATCAAGTGCAACTGGTCATAGCATAACAGAAGTATATGTCAGAGGGCTCCCTGCAGTCTCACCTGTTATATAACAATATTTATTTTTACTTATTGCTATAAAGAATGTGGTTAAAATTCCTGTAGAAATCGCTACTTTTCAAAATCATCAATTCCGTTCTCTCGTCAGAGTCCTTGACCATCTAGTAACTACTACAGTCACTACACCCATCAGCACTGAAATCATTCTTGCTATCATCAAACTCCTCGTCACTACCACCAGAGTTACTGCCATCCTGGTCACTGCCATCCTTGTCACTGCCATGCTGTGCCAGGTCAAGAATATTGTCTTCATCACTAGGATGCTGAAGTGCCAGTGTTCCACTTGCCAAGATAGCTTTCTACTTGTAATATCATGAGCAGTTATAGCTAAAATAATATTGGTTCGTAAAAAATTATTCTGTGTACCTTAAATTATGAAATATATTTTCAATTTATACTTCATCAGAGAGAAGTCTTATTGTTGTGACAAATTTTATAAGCCTAAAATATACTTGCAACAATATAGAATCGTCTGCCATTGTGATTGGTGGCTTCCTTGACTCCACAAGGGCGAAGTGGACGTGAAGATGCATTTTTGACGCATTTTCGCGTCCTCCGCGCGCGGTGGTTATAGATTTTTCCAATTTAGCCACGTGTACACATGTCAATCTTGGTTAATCCTCTATAGGCAGGTTAGGTCATTCACTTGAACAAGTCTCTCCATGTGTTAGTTTAAATGTACAGAATCTGCAGATAAATAGTTCTGTAACAATGTGTCAATAAAAAACAACAACAAATAACAGGACATTCCTTTAAGGAATCACTAAGAAGTTTGTGTATGTCAGATGCTTAAACTAGTGTTGTGCTTTAGCTCCAGTGACAAGTGAGCTAGCCTAGCTAGAGACTAGTTACAGTGTATCAACTATGGCTTGATAAATTCAGACATAAATGGTTTGAGTAACAATGAAAAGTAAAAGTTGGTTAATTAAAGCATTCAAATGGCAAGACGTACCACCTACCCTCCACTTGACCAATATTTGACTACTATAATATATTCTATAATATTTCGGGCTCAGTTTGCCCTTCAAAGTAGTGAAACTAATAAAATGATGGCTGAGCAAGTTATTGATAGTGTTGGACCTGAAGCATGTGAATGACTAGCTGAGTGGCTACAAAAAGCATGAAAAGAATAAATTAATGTGAATATGATGCAATTTTTCCTGTGGCACGAAGGCCGTAGTGACACAGGCAAATTGCAACCCCCACTGAGGTGTGCGGGGACACCATCCAACAAAAACTAACAGACAACAAAGCAGTTAGATAAGTTATTTTCTGAATCTTTATGATTCCTGGGGTTGTAACTGTGGCTTATCCCTGAACTCTCCGCTCGAACTAGCAATTCACCTACAGTTATGGGTCTAGGTCTGCAGATCTTGGGTTTGAATGAATGGAAGGTGTTTGACCTAGGAAATCTCCTCGAGGAGATCCTTTGGGTAACCTCTGTTTATAAAACAAGGAAAAAAAGTTCCCTTGCTGCCTTGCTGTAAATGGTTGGTGACGATGATCTTTCTCAGTGTAGAGTTGGCGTCCCTTTCCCGTCCCGCAGGTAATAGATCAGCTTAGCTAAAAGTAGCTAGGGCAGTTAACTTAAGAATGGCAGTTTAGATAAAGGTGAGTTTAATGAAGTAATAGAATAGAGTAAGTCAGGGAGAGAGCAGACGTCAAAACACAATACGCAACATGCGCACATATATACATAATGAGTATGACACGGTTCAGTGGTTTGCCGCAATCCCATGAATCTCATTACCGCATGCGGAAATGAGATATGGAAAAGGGCGAAGGACAGATGAATTAGAAAGCAGATAAGAGACGAATACAGGTACAGGTAAGATTAGAAATAGACTGAAAGAGAGCAAATACAACAGATAAACACATGATACATAATATTCAGTTTCAAAGTTCAGTTCTGTGTGCAGTTGAGGATCGGGCCGGCCGGGCTTGATTTAGAAGCTCTGTTCGGGTATGAATCCCGAACATACTCCGGGGGGAGCAGCTGAGGGAGTGTGGTCAGATGAGGCAGAGTTTGCAGAGTCCTGTGGTGTAGATTCCTTGGCAGATTGCAGGTCCTCGTCAGCGTCAGTGACCAGATGGACCAGGCGGTGAACAGGTCTTTGGTATATTTTGCCACGGCAACGTAGTGTGGCTACTCTGGAGACACCGTCGTCTCCGGAGTGCAGCTTGGTGATGATGGCCAGGGGCCAGGATCTTGAGCGCAGTGACTCGTCCTTGACGAGGACCACATCTCCGACATGGAAAGTGTAGCCTGGACGGAGCCATTTTGCTCGGGCAGAGCAGCTTGCCAAATAGGCGGAGAGCCAGTACCTCCAGAGGTCTGCCTGGAGACGTTCCGTGAGGTTCCAGCGGCGAAGTAGCGTCAGTTTGCCGGTGGAGGGCAGTTTCGTAGGAGGGGCACGTAGAGGACGACCCACCAGGAAGTGTCCTGGGGTAAGCAGATTATCCTCGCTGAGGTCATCAGAGTGGAGGGGTGAGATCGGTCTCGAGTTCAGAGTCGCTTCGACCTCTGATAGCAGTGTCGTCAGTTCAGACCAGGTAAGTGCGTGTGGAGTTATGATCTTCCGGAGGCCCAGCTTCATGGCCTTCACGGCAGCTTCCCACAACCCCCCAAAGTGAGGGGCGCGGGGTGGAATGTTGTGCCAGGTGAGACCGGTGGTGGTACAGAATCGCATCAGCTGGTCCTTGTGGCAGTCAGATTTTGCCATCTGTTGGATGGCACGGATCTCCTCCGCGGCCCCAACGAAGTTGGAGCCATTATCGGAGAACACATGTTCGGGGCAGCCACGCCTCGCGATGAAACGGCGGAGGGTGGCCAAGAAGTCAGGTGTCGACAGGGTCTCACAGAGTTCGAGGTGCACAGCCTTCGTGGCCATGCAGACGAATACTGCAACATAGCTCTTGAGAAGGACAGGTTTGCGGGTGTATCCAGTTCGCAACGTCACTGGCCCAGCGAAATCCACTCCTGTGTTGGCAAAGGGTGGGGCAGGCGTCGTCCTGACAGCAGGAAGAAGACCCATAACCTGCGTTACAGGCTGGGCCAACACCCGCTGGCAGGTGACACACTGCCTTGACACGCCTTTCAGGAAGTTCCTTGCCCCAGGTATGACATAGGAAGTTGACAGTATGGACATCAGGGTGGAGGTGCCAGGGTGACCGTATGCACGGTGGAGAGAAGTGAGTAGGAGACGTGTGATAGAAGACTTGGATGAGAGTGGGATGAGTTCGACAGCTGTGTTTGGTGCGTCCGGGTTCCTCACTCGGCTGAGTGCGACGAGGTGACCGGCAGGTGAGAGCTTGATGTGGAAGTGGCGCAGAGTGTGGCCTTTCGGTAGAGGAGACTGGGTGCGTGCAGGAGAGGAGATCTTGTGCGCGGACTCCTCTGCTTGCTAGGTCCGCAGGGTTATCGGAGGTGGGCACGTGGCGCCAGTGTTCAGGTGGGATGAGTTCCTGTATTGCAGCGGTTGGCTACAAACCGGTTCAGGGCAGATGGCGCTTTGGGCAGCCAAAACAACACAATTTGGCTGTCTGTCCAAGTGTAAGCAGCTTGAAGTGGCAGATGTAGCAGGTCGAGCGTTCGTTTCATCATCCTGGCCAGGAGTAAAGCCCCACAGAGTTCAGCTTTAGGTATGGTGACGGGTTTGGTGGGCAGTACCCTGGCCTTCGCGACGATCAGCGAAGAAGAGATCGAGTCTGGAGCCTCCGTCCGTGCGTAGATCACAACGCCGTATGCCACGGAAGAGGCGTCGCAGAAGCCGTGGAGAGTAACAGATGAGTCAGATGAAGAGCAGATAGGGGTGAGCCGAGGGACAGGGTGGTTGTGAATGGCTGGCAGATCAGCGGTCCAGTCTTGCCACCGCTGGAGCAAGTCCTCGGGTACCTCTTCGTCCCAGGTGAGTCCCCTCTTCCAGGTGTCCTGGAAGAGAATCCTCGCAGATACGACCACTGGAGCGAAGAGGCCGAGGACATCGAACACTCCAGCGGTGATGGAGGCGATCACCCGTTTGGTGACCTTGGCAGATGCAGGTGGCAGATCTGGGACGGCAACATGGAGGACGTCGGTACGGGTGTCCCAATGGACTCCGAGTGCTTTGTGTGCAGCAGGAGAGACGGAGCAGGAGTCGCTCTCCAACAGGTCAGATGGAATCAGTTGTCGGAGAGCAGGATCATTGGTCCGCCACTTCCTCAGATTCATGCCGGCTGAGTGGCAGAGGTCTCGCAGATCCTGAAACAGGTTGAATGACAGTTCGGTGGACGAAGCTCCGGACAACACGTCATCGACATAGAAGTCCGAGAGTACAGCCTGAGCAGCGATGGGGTGAATAGACAGATGAGTGGTGGCGTGGCGGCGCAGCACTTGAGTGGCCAGAAAGGGTGAGGATTTGACTCCGAACGTGAGTCGTCGCATTCGAGCATCACGAATGGAGCCGTCGGCCGCTCTCACCAGGAACCGGTGCCAGTCCCGCTCCTCCGCGTTCAGCAATATCTCCCGGAACATCTTCGAGATGTCCGCGGAGACAGCGGAGACATGGCAACGGAACCTGATGAGGACATCAGGTAGGGGAGGGTACAGGTTCGGTCCCGCAAGGAGCTGGTCGTTGAGTGACGAGCTGGTAGATGTCCTCGCGGAGGCGTCAAAGACAGCCCGCAGTTTGGTAGAGGTGGAACTGTCCTTGAGCACAGCATGGACAGGCAGATAGTATGAGGGCAGCTTCAGTTCTTCAGGTGGGACCTCCTCGGCGTGGCCGAGAGTGAAGTACTCCCGGACCACGTCTTGGAAGTCTTGCAGATGTCCACGTGTCTTGAGGGACCTCTCATTGGCGAGGAGCCGAGAGAGGGCTTGTCGACGGCTGTCTCCCAGTTCAGGTGGGGAGTCCGTCCTCGGTAGAGAGACTGAGTAACGGCCTGTCTATCAGCTGGCAGCTTTGGTCAAACTGGTCCAGCGCAGATCGTTCCTCGTTGTTGATGGTTGGAGCTTCGGGGACTTGGTCCAGCTCCCAGAGTCTGGAGATGTCAGTTGCAGTGTTGTGGTTGGTGGTGACAGTGTTCACGGCAGGTTGGGCGTCCAAATCCAGGGGACATGAGAGGCAGAGCCCCAGTTGGGTGGGCAGAGCTCCCAAGTCTCCAACCTCGAACGGCTTTCCGGTGGTCAGTGTGGTCAGCTGTGAGATTCCGAGTACCAAGTCGACCCTCCCGCCGAGCTCGGCGTCGGCGAGGGCGTGGTGTCGCAGGTCCGGCAGATTTCGGATCCCAGCTACGTTCGCCGGTCTGGCAACCGGCTCCAAGGAAGGGATGAGTGTGAAGGTCAGATCCGGCAGCTTAAATCCAAGATCTACAGAAAAAACAGAACAATTGACAGTGTATTGGCACCTGGCGGTGCCAGAGATCCCAGTGACGGGAATGGGGTCATGCCTCCGCGGCAGACCCAGAGATGCGGCCAGGCTTTCCGACATCATCGGAATGGCTGCACCGGCATCCAGCAGGGCTCGGGCGAGCACAGTTCTGCCTCCGCAATCGAAGGCGACCATAGCAGAGTACAGTGAGGCCGCACCTCGGGAAGAGGCTGCAGGTTGGCTGACCATCATTGGAGCAGGTTGGCTGACCATCATTGGAGCAGGTTGGGTGGTGTTGGTGGTAGGTGCCTCCCTCTCGCGATGCAGCAAGGAGTGGTGGCGACCATTACAGGTTCTGCATGAAAATTTGCTGGGGCACGACTTACAGCCGTGTCCCTCAGATAGACAGTTAAGACATACCTTACGCTCCCTCACGATCTTGTTCCGTTTGTCCACGTCATATCCAGTGAAGGATGCACATCTGGACAGAGTGTGGGATTCACCGCACACCGGACAGTGTAGTGCGGTCCTCCTGGGGGGAGGCAGTTTGGTAGGTACAGGTCTGGAGCGATCGTGTCCGGGTGGGGGCGGTCTAGCAGGCAGAGCAGATGGAGTGTGCAGGTAAGAAGAGCTGGGTACAGGCTGGATGCTGCGACCTCGGAGCTCCTTCTTCTGGAGTTCGACGAACTTCATGAGGTTGTCCATGTCAGGTGGGGTGTTGGGTGGCCTGTGGCGCAGCCACTCACGACGGCACTCCGGCGACATGAAGTTCGAGGCCGACATGGCCAGGAACGCGCCGAGTGAGTCTCCCACAAGGGAGCAGAATTTGTTGTAAGGCAATATGAAATTGTCATAGAGGGCATCCATGTCTGCAGAGGATAAAGTACATGAATTAACAGATAAGACCTTACGTATTATGAGTGGGGCCAGAATGTCTGGCGCTCCGAAAATGGCCTCCAGCTTGTCCAACATGTCGTCGAGTGGCATGTCGTCCATAGGCAGGTTGTGTAGGACCTTGAGGCCTTCGGGGTGCTTAACAGCTTTAATAAGCAGACCCTTCACCTCCAGGGTGGAGTGGCCTCTTGCACGTTTCTCAATTGTCCGTTTAAACATTGTGCGAAAGTTTGCCCACTTGAATGGATACGGCAGCAGGTACAGGTGCAGGCGCAGCTACGGCCGGTGCAGCCTCCTTGCAGGCTGCGGCGGTCATTGTGAATAGACGGGACATCTTGTCGGTGATGGCGTCGCAGATGGATCTCAGGTCAGGTAAGGCATGATAGAACCCCGTGCAGTGGTCAATGACAGAGACCCTGCGGGTGTGGAGCTTGTCGACAGAATTTCTATAGAAGGGCGAGTCTGGCATCGGCGACGCGAGTGCAGCCTCGATGTCGGCGAGCAGAGAGACGGCATGCCTGCGCAGGGGCAGGGCTTGCAGGACATTGGAAACTTCTGATTTCCACTCGACATGAGTGTCAAGAAGGTCCGTATCCTCAGCTTCTTTCACAGATGAGCGGAGCTCAGGGAAGTTCTCGTAAAACTCCTCCAACTGAGCTTGGAGAGCAGTATGTAGGTCAATGGCAGTGGAGAGCTGCACCGACAGTTCCTGCAGTGATGAGGCGTTGATCCTGTCAGGTCCATCTGTAATGATCTTCACGATTCTGTTGTGGAGCTTGGTGACCATGCCACGCCTACTGCCACGTTTCACTTCCAGTTCATGAACAGAAGTTCTGACTTCATCAGTTATCACAGTCGACATGACTAAGTATAGGAATAGAACAAACACGGTAAGACAGACTGATAACTTACCTATCCAGATAATTGCTGTGGTAATTTGAGCAGAGCTTCGCCTTGGGAGAGCTCCGTGCAGATGCGGCAGAAGTTGAGGCGGGGCTGCAGACTTCTTGCGCAGAGGGTGTGAAGTGGCGTAGTCCTGAGTGGGTGGAGTTCCGGCACTTCGGCGGGTGAGAGAGGCGGCTCCCAGATTAGGTGGAGTTTCGGCTCACTCGCCCAGATAACCAGCGAAGAGAAGATGGCTGAAGTCGCTGGGCTCGAAGGACCATGCGCACATATATACATAATGAGTATGACACGGTTCAGTGGTTTGCCGCAATCCCATGAATCTCATTACCGCATGCGGAAATGAGATATGGAAAAGGGCGAAGGACAGATGAATTAGAAAGCAGATAAGAGACGAATACAGGTACAGGTAAGATTAGAAATAGACTGAAAGAGAGCAAATACAACAGATAAACACATGATACATAATATTCAGTTTCAAAGTTCAGTTCTGTGTGCAGTTGAAGATCGGGCCGGCCGGGCTTGATTTAGAAGCTCTGTTCGGGTATGAATCCCGAACACTCAGTGTTCTAATAAATTCTGCCCTGACCACACCAGATTTGATGGATGGGTGGTGGGCAGAAGAATAGTGGAGATAGGAGTGGGGATCAATTGCTTTAGAGTATGGTTGAATGTCGAGGACTCCTTCTTGTTGGTATCTAGGGTCTTTGAATATGGTCAAGTCCAAGAAGTCTATGGACTTGTCTGATATCTCAGCTGTGTATTTGATGGTAGATATTCTTGCATTGAGGTGTTTGACTAGTTCTAGTAGTTTCTCTTGGGAGTCTTCCATGATGACCAGAATGTCGTCAATATAGCGTAGCCATACCAATGGTTGGGTACCTCCCCAGGCACTTAGAGCTTCATGTTCAACTTTACCCATAAATAGATTGGCAAGAGTAGGGGCTACAGGTGTGCCCATGGCTATGCCCGTGATCTGTCTGTAGTGTTCTCCAGCAAAGATGAATGTATTTTCTTTGAGTATAAGCATAAGCATTTCCCTCAACATGTTCTTGAAGGGGTTACATCTAGATCCTGGTGGGTTAGTGGGGATGGCTTGTTGCAATGCCATGGTAACTCAGAGTCCTTGTGGGATGGATGGATAAAGACTCTTCACATCCAGTGTAGCCAAGGTGATGTTTTTCCTTGCTTCTGCTGGTATCTGGAGTTCTTCCATACAGTTTATAACTTGGCTGGAGTTGTTGACAAGGGATGGGATGTACTCTAGATATTCTGCAAGGAGTCTATTGGCAAGTTTGGACAATTTTTGTGTGGGTCCTGAGCAACAGGAGACAATGGGCCTGAGTTGGTGAGGAGTTCTATGAACTCTTCTCAGAAAGTAAAGTCTCTGAGATCTCAGGCAGTCCATGTCTGTTGTGGAGTTATCCAGTGTGTATTTGTCCAGAAGACCTTCTTCATAGAACTTGTCCAGCAATTGGTTGGCCTTTTCTGCTGTCTGGTGTGAGGATGTCTGAGTTCAGTTTCTCATATGTTTTCTTGTCTGAGAGAAATTCTTTGCCTTCCTTGATGTAGTTGGTAGTATCCTGGATTACAATGCACGAGCCTTTGTCTGCTGGTTTGATGGTTCTTGACTTGTCTCCTCTCAAGGCAAACAAAGTTCTCTTGTGAATGGTCGATAGATTGAGCCATTGTGGTTTTGTTGGTTCAGATCCCGGTGGGACAGTGGCTTGGAGGTTTTCCTTCATGGCTGCAAGGTGTTCATCAATCAGGTTGGGGAGTGGCTGGTACTAGGTTTGTTGATTAGTTTGTTATAGGATTTTTGGCACTGTTCATAATAGTGGTCAAAGTATTCTATGGGTCTGGAGTCTTTCTTGGTGTAGGAGCAAACTCAAGTCCCAGGCTCAGGACTTCTTTCTCTGCTTTGGTAAGCTCTTTCTTGGAGAGGTTCAGAATGGTAGGAATATCTTTGGTTATTGGCTTTCTGGGAATTTCCCTTTCCAGTCCAGGGTCTTGGATGTGTGGTTCGACATGTTCTAGATTTATCAATTTTGTTGATGTATCAGTTATAGGAGTTGGAGGAATTAAGTGTATGCTTGGCATTGGTGGTTGTCTTGCTTTGGGATGGGATGGTGGTAGTGTCTTTTTAGATGGCATGCTTTCCGTTCCTGCAACTAGTGAGGCCATGTTCGGGGTGTAGCAGGTTCTGTTTCATTGGTAAGGAAGGAAGTGGAGAGGGTGAGATGAGGAGGAGGTAGTAGATGGAGAAGAGTTTTCAGGATGAGATGTAGGGTGGTTTGGAATAACTGGAAAAGGAGCCCGTGGGAGGGGAAGAGGTCTAGTTTTCACCTCCATTGGAGCAGTTCTTGCAGTAGCAGCAGGCAGTACAGTTCTCACTTATCTCTGGTTTGTTTCTTTGTTTGCTGAAAGCTATTGTGTGTTTGTGATTGTGTGTGGTAGATCAGGAAGTTCAACAGGGGTTTTATAAAATTCGTGCCATTTTTATTAAATATATTTTATAAAAATACCTATAATTTTCTATGAAGTAGTATATTCAACTGTTGAAGGTGTCATTAAATTTGAAGCAATAAAGCTTGCCCTGTAAAGTTACTCATTTTATCACCCTTAAACATGTGCTAATAACACACCTCATGTAATCAACTAACAGCAAAGAATACAGTACATGTTCATATGCTCACTGAGGTAAGAGACTCTCAGGAGGATCCCGGACAGTCAGGATCCTCCAGACACTTGTTCTGATGCTCACTGAAGTAAGGGACTCTCAGGAGGATCCCGGACTGTCAGGATCCTCCGGACACTTGTTTTGATGCTCACTGAGGTAAGGGACTCTCAGGAGGATCCCGGATTATCAGGATCCTCCGGACACTTGTTCTGATGCTCACTGAGGTAAGGGACTCTCAGGAGGATCCCGGACTGTCAGGATCCTTAGGAAGGATCCTGACTTATATAAGCAACCTCGGACATCCCTTGGAGTTAGAGACTGGGACATGGAGTTAGAGACTGGGACATGAGTTTAGAGAGACTGGACATGGAGTTAGAGACTGGGACATGGAGAGAGACTGGGATGGAGTTAGAGACTGGGACATGGAGAGACTAGGAGACTGGGACATGGAGAAGAGACTGGGACATGGAGTTAGAGACTGGGACATGGAGTTAGAGACTGGGACATGGAGTTAGAGACTGGGACATGGAGTTAGAGACTGGGACATGGAGTTAGAGACTGGGACCATGGAGTTAGAACTGGGACTTAGGGGATTAGACATGGATTTAGAGACTGGGACATGGAAGAGAGGAGTTAGAGACTGGGACACATGGAGTAGAGACTGGGACATGGAGTTAGAGACTGGGACATGGAGTTAGAGTGGAGACTGGGACATGGAGTTAGAGACTGGGTCATGGAGTTAGAGACTGGGACATGGAGTTAGAGACTGGGACATGGAGTTAGAGACTGGGACATGGAGTTAGAGACTGGGACATGGAGTTAGGGACTGGGACATGGAGTTAGAGACTGGGACATGGAGTTAGAGACTGGGACATGGAGTTAGAGACTGGGACATGGAGTTAGAGACTGGGACATGGAGTTAGAGACTGGGACATGGAGTTAGAGACTGGGACATGGAGAGAGACTGGGACATGGAGAGAGACTGGGACATGGAGAGAGACTGGGACATGGAGAGAGACTGGGACATGGAGTTAGAGACTGGGACATGGAGTTAGAGACTGGGACATGGAGTTAGAGACATGGAGTTAGAGACTGGGACATGGAGTTAGAGACTGGGACTAGCTGAGATTGTGTCAGTCAAATCTTCTGATACTAACTCACTCTTAGAAGAAGAGAAAGAATACACCATGCTTATGCGTGTTAGAGAACACTAGTTCAAAGGAACTTGACCTATTCCACAAAGAATCCTGTAGATCATGTTTGGTGGAGCCTCTCTTGATGTACTTCAGTAGTGGGTTTACTCCTATGGGACTCTTTTCTGCTTCAATGGCTTGTTTCATATCTAACAAGTCTTTCTCTTCCATTAGAGAAGGTGTCAAGAAAAGCATGGTGCACTTTTTGTATGAACAAAAAAGTTTGTGTAACATTTATATCTCGATGTAAATATTTTGAAGTCGTAGTTTCGTGTGATCCTATATTCCAAGACTCCATTAAGCATGAATGTACTGCTCTAAAACAAGAAATAGGGGACACTCTAAAGAAGGCTAGTTCCAGAATGAACTACAACAGCTCCATGGACTACCAGTTTGCCTTTGACTGTCTTTCACATGAAGGAGGACATCATCTTGGAGTGATTGATAAGGCAGATAGAATTCCAGAAGTTATGACATGTCTCTTCAATACAGACAATCCACAAGCAGTTGTGCTCACCTATAGACTCCTCTTATGGTATGGACAGGTATGCAGGGATAGACTATGTATTCTAACTTGTAATAACTATCTCTTGTTTATTTGGTATTATAAATATGAGAAGAAAGATCCTGTGGTAGAGATCTCTGAAAGTATGTCAAGTTCTGTAATTGAAAGTGTTTTATTATTAGGTGGCAATAACTTGAGTATATTTCTGAGTGTTTATCCTGACTTGGTCCTCTCAATGAAGCCTTGTGTCATGACAGTAGCTGATCACTGCTACAGTATTGGACTCATATCTCATATCTTATTATTACCATTATTATTATTATTATTATTATTATTATTATTATTGTTGTTGTTGTTGTTGTTGTTGTTGTTGTTGTTATTGTGTTACAGTCCCGAGTATGACGAGGAGAAGATGAGAGTGAAAAGGAGAGTGGATTAGAGTAGAAGAGTAGAAAGAGACTGAGAATCCAAATGAACAGATTACTGTATGTTAAAACTTTCAATTAAAACTGTTGAAATTGTTGATATTAAATTATGTTAAAAGAATCTTGAACACTGACATTAGAATTAGAGTGACAGATTCAGTATCTAATTTTCTAAGCAACACATAATGTAGCTCTTGTGGGCCTGTCCACGTGAAGAAATACAGATGGAGTCAAAGAGACAGTGTTATGTGTGTGTGTATGAACTATAATGCATTGTGTGCGCATGTCAAGAGACTGTTTGTGTATGTTTCCTTTTATGGTCAAGTTTTGTGGAGTTGTGGAACCTCGTGTTTTCTGTTGAGTTTTATGGGCGGAGTTTATTACTCATATAAAAGCCGCCCCCATGTTGTTGGAAAGTCAGTGTCATGGATAATCTCAAAAATACGTTTTACCTTGACGGTTGCTGAGGCAGCGCTTGGAAGCCATTCACTCTGGTGGCAGCGATCATTAAGCTGTCCCCATGGTTGTGCGCCTTCTGTGGAGGGAAGGGCCCACAGCTCTAGCTAGTTTATGATTTCATATGGTTTGAACTTCGCCCAAAACTTCATCAAGTACTTATTTTTCTCCGCTTCAGGGAATATTTTTTTCGCGGTAGTTTGTTTTTGGAAAGCGTCTAGCCGGAGGAACATTGCCTGGAATACAGGAACATTGCCGCAGGAACATTGCCAAACTTTGACCCTAAATCTTGGCACGGATCGCACCAAACATTCAATACGTATGCGTGATATGAACGAGAAAGCTAGCCTGTCAGCTTTTTTCATACTACCTGCACTCAACCTTACAGCGTGTTCCAAAGCCTTTTATCACACTACTTGCACTTTTAACCACCTTACAGATTCGTACTTCTAGGCTTTTCTCATGATTTTGCAACATGTCATATCTCTCACATGACTGCTTCACAGTACTTGGAGAAAACCCCAGGTCTGCATAATCTCATTTACAAATATATATAAACATGTACAGAATACACTCAAATTTATATCCCAGATTACTCCACTGAATTGCTTATTTATTCTTATTTTTCCATGTTGAGCATAGCTTTCAACATGCAACAAATTTACAAAATGCTCTATAAAATGCAACAGATATGTAAACAGTAAAACTTGCCACATATCATGGACATAAATGACAAATACTTTAGAAAGGGGGCGTGAATGTGGTCGTACATGCCCGCCCACATATTTGATTATAATCATATTTTCTTGCTTTATTTTCTACAGACAACTTGTTTTCAAAATTTAGTGAAACAGTCATCTGCCAGTGCTTTTAACCGAATGTGTATTTTTAGTTTTCCAGTCTTACAAAAAGTTCTTCAAGAGATACTGTATGCATACAACTAGTAATTAATTAAAAGCAAAGGCATGAGTATATGACCATCCTTAAGGAAGGGGGGGGGGGGGGGGGGGGGGGACTTGCTAAAAAAATGAGTTTACAGTATTCTATAGATATAGACAAGTAGCTATTGTTTGCTGTAATGGCAGGGGTAAATGGAAGGAAGATAAATATGATGACATCTCCTCAATTTCATGGTGATGATCACAAAAACTGCAAATAGAAAATTCAACAATTTGAAGCCATATGTTTAATTAAATTTTTTCGAAGTTAGGGAAACAAACCCCTCCCCCCCTCCCCCCCCCCTGTCAAGGCACCAATTGTCCATTATACACTAAACAACACACAACCTACTACTTAGAATGTCGCCTATCAAAAATATATTGGATAAAATGTTAGCTAAACAGAAAAGAAGAAGAAATTTTCGGATAAGCTTCAAGAATGAGTAAGTTGATCAGCCATGCATTAGCATTTTACCTATTAGAATGACTATTGCTTCACAGCCTCAAGTTTAATCGTCAATTGTTGTAGGAATTTATACTGCTGACTGTATTAAGCTGAGAATCAAAGGATTACTATAATCATAACTGATAAGTATCTTATTGATGTGCCATTTTGTGATTCATTATTTCACATCTTGATTGTGCTTTTCTTTTGTACATGTTATTGTTGAAAGACATTCATTCAGTTTGTAGTTGTGTTGTTTGTGTGTATTTACAAGTGTATTTATTTTATGTATTATTTAGGTTCAAGTATCACAGAGTCTCTTTTGTTGTTGAGTGAAACAGCACATAGTGATGGTGTCATTTCACCAAAATGTATTTATAACCACTTAACAGGTCATATTATGAATTTAACTTAAATGTTGCATTAGTTAATGAGAATTTTTTTAATTTACAGATATATTACCTAATTGGACCACTAATTTAGAATATGATGTACATGAATTTTTGCTTAGTTTGCTCGACCATATAAAAAATGAAATAATGAAGTTAGTATATTTTAAACATGTTTACGTACGATCATTGTTTTAATATACATAGAATAAATAACTCCTCTAGTTTATTTGAAGCAGTGGTAGACATCAAATACCAGCTGTTAGCTGAAATAGTACTTTTAAGTTAATTATCAAATTTGTTCATTTGAAAAGTGACTAATATCAAATCTGTTGTAGTGGAATGTAAAGAATGTGGGAAATCATCCGTAAATTCATAATATACAGAAACGTGTCTGAAAGTTCCAATAACGGTACGAACAATTTCTCATCAAAACCAAATTTTGAGCTATTGTATGCTACTGCAGGAACCAGACTTGGAAGGGTGCATAATGTCTGCACAAAAGAAGCAACTCCTTGAAGGTGGTAACTTTGTCATTGTTCGAGGTAAACAAACAACATTAATATAGCAGAGGAACCTGGTAAAAAGACTTTGATGTAGTAGTACATGCAAAGCTTTTCTATTTTACAGATGTCACAGAAATTGTGAAACATTTATTTGTGCTGAAGTTCAAGAAACTCCAATGTTTCTAATTATCTACTTACTAAGGTATTCATGTTTTGATTTATATAATCAAGATCATAGTTGCCAACTTTTCAAATCGAACTTCAGGGACACTATGCCACACCCAAACCACATCCATTTATTACAGAAATTAATAATTAATCGCCCAATGATAAATAATTTTAATAACAAAGTCTATTTCCCCAAGTGAGTACTGGTAGCTTTCTTGCATGTCTTTAACAGTTCAGGTTCAAACTGCACTTCATGGCAACAGTCATCACAATTAAACTTCAGTGACATCAATGCTACTACTGTGCTTTGATCCAGGTTTGATCTTTGATCCGTATGTATTTTTCTTAGGATTGAAAACCCACGCTCAGAGTCAGCATTGGACGATGGTATTGCTAACAGTCCAGCCATAAGCTTTGCCAGATTGGCAAACCTTAACTCTCCTGGGAGGGTTTTAATTTTACCAATTTCCGACCAAAAAAATCCAGGACGTGGTTTCTCAACTCCATCACAGTCCTTATAATACTACTTTAGAGCAGGAAGGTCTTCTGGACAAAGAAGAAAAGCCGTAAATTCCTGAACAAGAAGATGAAGGGAATCTGGAGAATTTAACTCAATCTGAGGAAACCTCTTGGCAAGTCTCTTAATGGTATCTTCAGTGTAAGACTTTGTCTTAATTGGTTGGACAATACCCAAATCTTGTAGAATTGTGTCACCAAATGGAAATTTCTTGAACATTTTCTGAAGAGCAGCTGAATAGAAAGCTTTGACATGCTGAAAAAATGGTTTTATGTCCATCTCTTGTTCAAGAGCACTAATACACTGCCATGTCTCATTTCCAATACTTAAGTTTTCATCCAATTTAAACTTTGTCCATGTCAACCAAATGAATGTTATCTCCAGCTTTACGAACAGCTTCTTCGGTTAGGAAACTGACAGCATAAATTTTTGTAAGCCTGACAATATCTGTATACAACTCACACGTTGTGTTCTCATTTGACTTTGGGAAAGACCTATTGAATCTATCTATGGATGGTAGAACATGATTGAGAAAGTGAAGAATGGGCTTTGTTAGTGGATTTTCAAGTCTTTCAGTAATGCTAACTACTTTGGCAGTTTGGTCGTCACAAGAGCGGAAGTACGATAAAAGACCATCAAACAAATCTAAATACCTTCGTATACATCGCAGTAGACTCAACCACCTAGTTTGACAATGCTTCAAGAGAACTTTGGGTTCATTAATATAGAAGGAATGCCACATATCAAAAAACTGTTGATTTCTTTTGCTGCTGTGTTGAAAGTAATAATAGATGTCAATAAATAATAGATCTATATCAACTGGCAGAGCAGCCATTCCAGCCTTGACACACAAGTCAGCAAGGTGACAAATGCAACCAGCATCATAAAGATGGGTTTTTTCTCTTTTTATCAGTTTCTGAACACCTGACCTAGCCCCTTCCATTACATTTGTAGTGTCTGACATAAAGGCTATTGCTTTACTAAAATCTAAATTGTATTTGCCCAATTCAGCATCCAAGACTCTAACCAAAATAATACATGATTTGTCTTGTTTATCATTCGATTCATTTATTAAGGATTAGACATACTATTTATAGCCTTAGCATGATAATATGGTGATAATGCCTCCTTTACTATGGCTGTGGTCTTGGTTCTTCCACACGCAAACTTTCTAGCTATTTCAGAATCAGGAAACATCTGAGCAAAAAGCTTTGAAGCGTGTTCACTGTTCAGAAAGGCCAGGTTATGCTTAGCAACAAACATTGACCACCCGAGTTTCAGCTTCAATAACATTTTGAGCTACTCGCGATTTAAAGAAGGATGTTACACTTTTGGAAGTAGAAGCAGCAGATGCTGATTCCTTGTGACGTTTGCCACTAACATGGGTTGTTACATCATTTCTGCCTCCATGTGCAACACTGAAGTCTGAAAGACAGATTGTGCATCTGGCAAAAGTATCACCTGTATTAAATTAAAATTAGAAACTTATAATTCTGTGTAGTTAATCATGATACCTTTGTGGCTTCTCCCTATCCCTTTAAATTCAATCCACTTTGGATCAAAGTGGGAAACTCTCTTCCTCTTAGTGGGTAGTGGAGAAGCCATACAACAACACATGCGTCTAGCCAGAGGAATATGCCATGACCTTTGACCTTAAACCTTTAACCCTTTCATAGTCTCGCGTAGCCGCCCTTCACCGAACAAAGAGTCTGGCTATGCGCGAAACTAACCTTTTCACAGGCTCCGTGCGCACTATGATCATGGCAGTTCAACCTACACAGCAGATCTAAGCTCTAGCTAGGACTAACAATTAGACTAAAAAGCAGTTAACTATACTAGTGAACAGTCAAGGGTGTCTAGTTGTCATTTTCATTGTGGCTTTACAGCGGTGTAGAAAGATGTTTTAGCATTGGTGGAGGACGGGGGGAGGGGCACTCAATTAACTTACTAGCTATATAGCTTAACCCTTTCGTTCCGGTGTCACAGGACCACAGCTCCCCACGACAATTCCTCCCCCGGAAGTGAGGCCCTAGAGGCGCCCACTCGTGGACTGAGGTCCCTAGGTCGAAGGTACGAGGTTTCCGGTTTTAGGTCGAAGGTATCCGGTACGCATGCGCACATTCGCGGGGCAACTAGGTCCTAGGTCGAAGGTAAATAAACGCGCGGGCACCTCTGCAGCACTCTTTGGTCCAAGGTCAGAGGTAAATAGACGCGCGTGCAGTGCAAATGCAGCTGCGTTTTACTTCCGCAAAGAAGCATTTCGTTGCGTTTGGCGTACGTACAGTTTCTTACTAAGCGTTCCGATAGCGATTATTCCATTTCTTCAATGGCTCAGAAGCGAACCCACCATTTCAGAGGCTTAAGCCAGTACTCTGAGCAGCTCATGGACCTTGCAGAAGGCGGTCGAGTGTTCGAAGGGAGAGGCCAGCAGCCAAGAAACAAGGATGTCTTGAAGCAGATCGCTGCCATCAAGGCCTGCAAGAAAGGATCCTTTTTTGGCAAGGACAAGCCCTGCACTTGTGGCTGGCAAGACAGAGCTGCTGCCAGAAAGGAGGCCAGGCAAAAGGCAGCATCAGGTAAATACAAAAATATATTCATAAATAAATAAATAAGGTGTTGGTAAATAAAATAAACAAAAAAAAGTTAAATGTTTATATAACAAGTGACTGAAATACAAATTGAATATTCATGAAATAAATGATATCATTATTCAATAATTATGAGTAAGCAATCTATTAACTAATAACTATAAAGAAGCAGTTTATTACTAAATGATAAAGTATTAAATTAAAAAAAATCTATTAATGCACGCTTACAAATATCAATTGCATGTACCTAAATGAAAGAAAGCATAATATCCATTTCGTTAATTAAAAATAATAATAAATAATTACAAGAAAGAATGCAATGCATTAATGAATGAACGCTTCAAATACGAACTGATTAAAGTAAAGTATAAATGAATACATAAAACATGTACAAATATATACATTATTACACATAATGTAAAATGCATAAGCAAATCAGTGAAGGAATGAATGAATAAGCAAATAAATTTATTACAGGATTACAGAAGTGCATTCATAGTATGCCAACATGAAATCATTTTGCACAGGTTCATCTTCTGCTAGTGCTTCGCAGGTCTCTCCTAGACCAGCACCATCAGATGAACTTTCATCTTCCCTAGCAGGTGTGTATTGTTTGTATTTGATGTACACTTGCACCATTGTGTACTGTATTGTCTCATTTGAGAAAATAGTTTGCTTAGCATACTCGTAAATGATGAGGTATCAATTGAGTAAATGCACAGTCGGCTGGTCAACAACGCGAAAATTATACATATCACCTAGTAGTTAATTGTATGAATTCCTTCAACAATTCAGTCTCAGTTGTATATACGAGTGACCTAGTGGATAGACTTCTACATTATTGTGCATAGGGTATTATTTACAATAGTGTACATTACAATTTTGGCCAGAGTCAGTTTTAAATGATGACTTGAAATGGATTGATTGTATTAGGATAGGTTAATATTAATGTGTATACGTGGATCTGTTAACATGTACTAATAGTATTTCGATCATTAATCTGTTCGCATTAATTTGTCTGTTGCATTGATTTTAATATCATGTTCTTTTTTTTCTTATTTTTTTCCTTGCGTAGGTTCATCTGCTCATATTACTTTGCTCTCTTCTGAGCCAGCAACTTCAGAACCACTTCAACGTCGTTCTCAAGCAGGTAAATATCATTTTTGAATCATGTACATGATTTTGCAACTGCCTTGTCTCGCGGTTAAATCTCCATTCAGTAAAGGTATTAAGTCTTCCTTCTCATGTTGTTTCAGGTTCCACTCCTGCAATCACCGTACTGATGCCTTCGTCAGTAACTCGTTCACAAATGGAGTGCTCAACTCCAACAGGTACAGTTCACTTGTTGTAATATATTATGATTAAGTTTATTCACGAGTTAATCGTGGTAGGACTATATACATTATTTAATAGGATGATACATGTCCGTCACCATCATGTGATAATATCTGCATGTACACTATAGTGTTCAAACTTTAATCGACCTGATCAAGTAATGTGGTACTGACTCAGTTCTATTTGTGAAACAAGTTGGAATATCCAGCTCAAGCTCTGATGCAGTCTTTAATCTATTAACATCAATTAATTATACACCTCCAGTTGACACCTGAACTGCAGCTCTGGTTACACAGCATTTTAAGAGCTCATTCCTAGTCAGTTTAGTACTGCCAAATTTGTAACCCTTAACCAAAGACTATAACAAATTTTAATCCTGATTTATGGGTAAAGGAGGCATGCATAGAATAGCAAGTGACAACCCAGTATTTAATAATAATTATTCCCAATCAAAACCAAGTACCCCTTGCAGGCTCCCTAATCACTTATTGCACAATAGAAATGGTGATGCACTCTCTACCAAAGAGACTAAATATGATGGTCAAGAAGCAATGAGCAGTAATAAATATTTAAAGAGGCTCATTGTAATCTCCTCAAACAGCATGCAGCAACTTCAGCAAGCCGAATTTAAATTTACTTTATTTTTATAATGTTTTTCAGTTCAACACAAGCACTGGCAACTGGTGGTGTGGCCAACACCATTGTATATTCAGTCACACTAGGCATTTATGCAATTGCAAACCCAGGATCTGCCCATTTCACTTAGGCATTTATGCAATTGCAAGCCCAGGATCTGCCCATTTCACTTAGGCATTTATGCAATTGCAAACCCAGGATCTGCCCATGTAGCCATTAACACTAATAAATGTCATTGTGGCTGTAACCTGAGGAGTGGTTTATTCATAAGCAAACCACCAACTTGAGAACAACAAGGTGATGACAATGACAATTTCCTGATGCTTATTTCTTTAGATGCTGCATACCATTATTATTATTATTATTATTATTATTATTACTATTACTATTATTATTGCTGTTGTTGCTGTTATTGTTATTATTATACTATTACTTAATGCTTTCAGCTTCAAGTGTTGGTGCAGTTTCTACTGCCAGTGTTCAGCCATCCACCAGCACAAGCACACGATCAGACTAACCCAAGACTGCAACTGGACCAGCACCTCCCAAATTCGACAAAAGCAACTTCCAGTCACCTACTATTGCTGAACTGAGGGCCATTGGAATTGGTCTTAAGAAGTCTCCAGGCAAGTTGGACCTGATAGTGTACTGCCCTATGAGCGGCCGCTGTCCTCATTGTAATTCGATGATGATATCAGCAAATTCAGTGGGGAGTCGCAAGCTCATTTATGCCATACCTTGGCCTAAGTCTCTCGTTGGCATAGACATGCGCTGTGGAAAGTGCAAGAAGCATTGGCTGACGCACGATCCGAAATATGTCAGCACTCTGCCAATGTCAGTTCAGCTCCAGCAAACGTGCATTTCAACAAAGGGCAATGGAACCGACTTGTCCTTGATCCGTATGCTGAGATCAGGCGTGACAGTGGCACAGGTGGAGAGACTTGTGCAGGAGGAAGTTACACAGCACTATCTCCACCTCAAGTCTGAATATATCACTCTTTGTGATAAGGTAACGTTATGTATAATGATGATGAAAATGACGATGATCACGAGTTTTCTTTTAATACTCCAGTAATCTCCCTCAAAATTGTTTTATTATTAATAATGATATTATTAATAATAGTAATAATAGTAGTAATGATGATGATGATTGTAATAATAATAATGATGATGATAATAATAATAATAATAAAAATCATTATAATAATAATTATAATAACGATGAATAATAATGATGATAATGATAATAGCTAATGATAGTATAGTAATGATAATGATGATAATAATAGCAACAGTTCAATAATACTATGATAGTAACTATGTCGTCTCTTCCCTCAGTACTGTAGTAAGCTCTCATAAATGTATTACTTTAGGTTGCGGCCATGAGTGGTATTGGAAGAGTCAATGTGGCATCTCGTGATGCTTTCCCTCCACTACCTTCCCATTACATCCCTTGCCGACCTCATCTCACATTGTTGTTCATCAGGGACTACTTGGACAACAAGCCTTACATCATGAGGGAGTTGCGTACCGTCCTCAGTAGTCACAGTCTTGCAGTGGATCACCAACGCAAGGTCATTAAGAGAACCCTTGGTGGTGGAGTGGTAGGCCATGGTGGACAGACATTCACTATTTGTGGAGATTTTGGTCTTGTGTGTGGAGTTTATGCTGTTCCAGACACCTCCTTCAACTGGGGTAGGCAGGCCATGGCTGAAATAGTCGAGAGGCACGAGTCAGCGGGAGTAGAGTTGCCTCGTTCGTTGTACATGGACTGTTCTTGCTGCAATGGCAAGCCAGGATTTCGTCGGTTGCCTCTACAGCCCCCAGGCACAAGTGCATTGGCTTTGTGGCGCTCAAAGTTCACCATCAAACTGGATGTCATGCATCTGATGCTGCGCATTGGAAGAGAAATGAATGCCGAGCATCCACGCCGGAAGAAGTTTTTAGTGGACTTCAGTCGAGCAATTTTCTTCCAACACGAGGGAGATTACCAGAGTTTGATGGAGGCAAAGAAGGCAGCTGGGCTTGATGGGCCTCCAACGCGGACAGAGAGGGTCAAGTTCATCCGTAGAATAGTCGGAGATCCAGACAGCGTGGCTGACAGGATGATGTTAGTGCTTCAAGGACACAGGGAACTGGATAATCAGTGCAGGATTCAGGCTGAAGCAGCAGGGATGAAGATATCAGACTTGTCAGTCGCAGATGTGGCATATCCCCTCATCACAAAGAGGGTGATAGAGGTGTTCAAGCTCCAGCTGATTCATGTGCGGAATGGATGCATTTCCGATGAGATGGATCATTTGCCATATGTGAGAGTTAGTACCATCAACTTTCATTCCACAGGTCACCAGTTGGAGCATTATCGATCGTTGCGTGGCACCAGCAAAGTTGAAGCAGTCCATTCCGTGCTGGACAGAAACTTCTACACCCAGCGTGGCATTGGAATGGAAATCTTCGATGCACGCCTGGGATGGTGGATTCTTTCCTACAACCGTCGTCGCCTGCGCGCTCTTGGAAAGAAGATTCCACCAGATACCATGCCACCTAAGGTATGCCTATAAAAGCAAGATTGTTGCATTGCTGCACATGTTCATGGTCATGCTCACAACAGCTGTTAACAACAACTAGGTGGAATCAAATTACCACTTATTCTATTTATCTCATTAGCTATGGCCTTGTCTGTCATACTATATTTTTTAAATTTGTTACTACAGGTTTGCGAGCACTACATTGGGCAAGGGATCACCTCCAGCTATCCAGACTGGACAATAGCAGCAGCAGGTACGGAGACCAATCTCAAGATTGGGTACGAGTATGGATGCTCTGTGGCAGGAGTTGCTCACATTGAGGTCGATTTCAATGAAGAAATGGCTGCTAATGAGACTGTGCCCGATATAATTGATGAATCGTCAATAGTGGCTACGTCAGCTGAGGTAAGACTTTCAATAAATAATTAAATCAACGATAACTAAAATGGAAATGAATAACTTTGCCAGTTAACGCACTAGAGACAGCTAACAATATTATTTACTTAATCTTATTTGAACACCAACATTATATTGTGCCTTTGTTCATGTTTCAGGTAATGGAGGAACTTGGGCTTGAGGAAGCTGACCTGCACGAGCCTGATGAAGGTGAAGATCAGCATGGATCGACTCTATCCAGCTCCACCCACACCAGCACTACCACCCACACCAGCGCTACCACCCACACCAGCACTTCCTGCACTAGCACCACCCCCAGCTCTGCTACAGCTAGCACCTCATCTTCTGCTGGCTCCACCTTCAGCTCTGCTGCAGCTAGCACCAGCTCCGACACACGTGACTGGAGAAACGTGCCACTGCCCGAAGCCACACCTCGACGTCATCGTAACGTTCCACGACTTCGTGCAATGGGAGGACAGATTGTGTGTGTGC
>WLWD01002127.1_pt1 | contig 40781 bp, 27 predicted proteins | sample 6712731 | NCBI WGS metagenome assembly WLWD01 (sample SAMN12718690, study PRJNA576275) | sponge metagenome | isolation source: marine sponge | host: Mycale hentscheli | place: New Zealand: South Island, Marlborough, Capsize Point | collected 2014-11-01
TAGCTGCAGGTTAGGTGGGGTTAATCCCAGGCGGGAATTCCTACACATTGGTAAAGGGGTGCTGGGTTTTGGTGGCCCAGCATCACGTGGGAGCACAGAGCGGGTGCGCATTAGTCAGTCAGTTAGTGCACGTGGAGATAACACTTACACCACTATAGCAGACTGCCTGATTATTTCTGCGACTGGTCCATGGCTACCAACAACGTAGACAGTGGGGGTGGTGGTAGTTCAAGTGAAGAGCCAGGACAGCCTGGGCGCAGAGCTATCCCCGAGGAGGTGTTGGATTGCATTAGGGCGGTGGTTTCCGAACTCCTAGACCAGCAGCGGCAACTGGTTAGCACTGGAAGTGGTAGCAGCAATGCTACGGGGACTGCCCCAGCTATGCCTACCCCCTCTGGACTGCCCCCTTTAGACACGGTGGCTGCTGGTAACCTTGGGGAGAGTTCCAGTACTCGAGCAGGGGCAGCTGAAACTCCCAATGGTATGTGTAGTCTGTAGCTTGTAGCTTAAGTAGTATGACCACGATAAGGTCTTAATTGTTAATAATAATAATAACTGCTGGAGACTACCCTTACCCCACATGTGAGTGGTGTGACCCTTACAGCTTGCTGGCTACTTAGTAAAGGGTACTCCTAGCAGTGTTTGGTGGGTGGTGAGACCCTCACCTGTATTAGTAAGTCGTGTGACCCTTACTCCCTTACCCTTTGTGCAGCCGAAGTGATTGCTACCTCTAGTAGGGTTGGGGAGTAGTATGTGGTGTTAGTGTAATGTACACAGGGTGGTATAGTAGCTGCCAGAGGGTGACCCTACCAAGGTATGGCAATGTCGGTGGAGTGTAATGTTTGGGGGGAGAAGATAGTACCTAAATAGTGCTTGGTAAGTGGTGCGACCCTTACCTCGAGTTGGAGCAATGCTCATAGGCAAGCAGACATGATCTAATAGCGATTGTCGAGCGGTGTGACCCTTATATTGTGTTAGTGAATTATACTTGGTGTGTAGATCGTATCATAGCAGGTGTTGGTAGTGGTGAGACCCTACCTCGAGCAGTGGCTCTTTCTCTATTGGGAGTGACCAATAGGTTGCTGAGTAGGTGAGATGAGCACTGCAGTAGGTGGAGAGACCCCTACTTTGCACTGTGGTACTAGGTGGGATCCTAGTCAGAGAGCTGCAATGGTGCTCCCCTCTCTGCTGTCAGTGGGCAGTGATATGTGTGGTCCGTGTTAAAGTGTGGTGTATACCGCATCCATAGGATCAAGGCTCGGGGAGTTTGGTGTCCGTCGGGTGAGGGATCTCGGCCTCCCCACGATTGCTACTGCTCCTGGGTTGGCAGAACCTGTGGCAGCAAAACCGACGAAGGCGACTGCCACACCGTCCGAGCCAGCTACCACCAAGTTTCAGCTGGGTGAGACCCTCCCGGTGGTGCCAGCCAGAATTGTCCGCCGAATCCTCAAGGGGGACTTTGTCGATATGGCGGAGTTGACGGAGGAAAACTTGGAAGTAGAACTCTGTCGCTCGCTTGATGGGGAAGACAGTAAGCCAGTGCCAGCCCACAAGCTACGACCGGTAGGAGATTTGATGGGATGGGTGAGGGCCTTTTGCCAATTTGCGGGCATCGTCGTCCAATCCCATCCTGGCAAAGCTGTGGACTTATGGGCATACCTTGCCATAGTCCTATCCGGTGGGGAAAAGGGAGACTGGTGGCGTGCATACGACTCTCGCTTCCGGCAGCAGGTGCCTTCGCTGGGAAAAGCGGAGTTTGGGCGCCTGGACCAGGCATTGTACACAAGGTGCCTCTTGTCCGCTAGTTCCAGTGGGGCACAGAAGGCCACCCAGAGTCCCTCCACAGATAGTGGATCCGCCCCAAAACCGAAGAGGCGGCGTGTCACAGCATGCTTTGCATGGAACGACGGGCGAGCATGTGTCGCCATCCCGTGCCGTTTCCAACACATCTGTTCCCGTTGTGGCGGGGACCACAAGAAGTCGGCGTGTCCTCCCACAGGGGAAGGGAGGAATCCTGCCCAGTAGAGGGCGTGCCCAGGACACTATGGGCTAGATTCATTGAATGTTTAGTCCATTTCACTCATGTTACACTCTATTTATCCATTGATTCTATCGCCAGTAATGATCACTTCCATGCCATATTTATGTATTTGGGGCACGCGCGGTAGATAGCAGGGGTGGGTAGGGTAGGATGGCAGCAGGGTAGGATTGGGTAAGATAGCAAAGGGAAGGGATAGGGTAGTTACACGAGGGATAGTACAGTGCCAGGAGAGGGAGTGGTTAGGTAATAAAAGGGTGATTGGGTATCAGAATGGGTCTATGTGGTACTAAGGTCACGACGAGTGGATAAGTTCCAGACATATCATTCGTCTTTGTGGGCCTCCGGTGCTGGCCAATACCCCTGTCCTGATGGAGTTCCAGGACATGGGCACGGCTAACAGTATGCTCCTGTTCCGATGGTGTTCCAGGACACGAGCCAGGAAGGACGGCCGGGCCTCCTTCCTTGTAGGGGGTCGTAGGGTTTATAGCAGTGTGGCCCACTTGCTATACCCAGTTATTGTGATTATGTGTGTGTGTGGTCTAGGGGGACCACCGTACGCTTACACAGCAGATCTGTTGACCCTGGCCAGCAGAAGAGCTGTCTGCCCTCTCCCTTCGGTAAGGGGATGGAGCCATATTAAGTGCCCCATGGTGCCCGAGCTATGGGAGGAGTGCTTGGCAAGCCACCCAGACAGGGCATATGTGGACTACCTGGTACGGGGTCTCCAAGAAGGCTTCCGGATCGGCTTCCGGCATGGGTCAGCGTCATGCCACAGTGCATCAACCAACATGCAGTCAGCTGACGTGCACCCGGTAGTCATTAGCAACTTCCTCAAATCAAAAGTAGCAGCTGGTAGGGTGCTGGGCCCAGTGGAGCCTGACGTTGCTGCACAGGTGCAGGTGAACAGGTTTGGCCTTGTCCCTAAAGGACACCAGCCGGGGAAATGGCGCCTCATTGTAGACTTGTCGTTCCCGAGAGGTCACAGTGTCAATGACGGCATCGAACCTGAGATGTGCACCTTGCACTATACTTCTGTGGATGAAGCGTGCAAGAGAGTGTTTGCCCGCGGCCGGGGCACTGTCCTGGCAAAATTTGACGTGGAAGGTGCCTTTCGGACGGTTCCTGTCCACCCCGACAACAGGCGACCCCTTGGGATGAGATGGGAAGGACAGATTTTTGTGGATAACGTCCTCCCCTTCGGTCTCAGGTCCGCTCCCAAGCTGTACAGTGCAGTGGCTGACACACTGCTGTGGATCCTAGAGAACTCTGATGGTGTAGATGGTGTCCACTACTTGGACAATTTTCTGCTTTTTGGCGACCCCGACTCACAGCAGTGCGAGCAGGCCCTGCAGTCAGCATTAGCTCGTTGCGACACCCTGAGGGTGCCAGTGGCCCAGCGGAAGACGGAGGGCCCCAGTACAACCCTCACCTTCCTTGGTTTGGAGTTGGACACAACTTCCCTGACGGTGCGCCTTCCCCCAGCCAAACTGGATCGTCTCCGCAGAGAAATCCAACGGTGGGAAGGTCTGAAGTCATGCTCGAAAAGGGAGCTGCTATCGATCATCGGCCAGCTGCAGCATGCATGCTGTGCTCTCAGGCCTGGGAGGTCTTTTTTGAGACGAATGATTGAGCTCTCCAAGTGTGTTCGAGAGCTGCACCATCGTGTTCGCCTGAACGCTGGTTTCCGTTCAGATCTCAGATGGTTGGGCTGCTTCCTGCCTATCTGGAATGGGTCCTGTCCTATGGCCACCCTGTGTCGAGTATCACCCCAGGTGGCGCTGACGTCTGATGCCTCAGGTTCATGGGGATGCGGGGCCTTCACATCAGATGGAAAGTGGTTACAGCTCCATGATAGCTGGGATGGTATCCACATCACAGTTAAGGAGCTGCTTCCCATCGTGTTGGGCGTTGCTATCTGGGGCAGCGAGTGGTAGGGCCTCACGATAGTCTGCTTCTGTGATAATGCCGCCGTGGTGGCTATTGTAAACTCTGGCAAGAGTAAGATGGATAGAGCCATGCACTTGATGAGGTGCCTGTCATTCTTCTGAGCCAGGTGGGGTGTGTCATTGGTGTGCAGACTCATCCCAGGATCGCAGAATGGCGCAGCAGTTGCGTTATCACGCGGCGACCTTCCATCCTTCCAGAGGCTGGTACCACGAGCAGACAGGGAGCCCACAACTCCACCGGACAACCTGCTACAGTGTCTAGTGCACGAAACCCCAGACTGGACAATGGTCGACTGGATAGCCTTGTTCGGTCATTCTTCATAAAGGGCCTAGCCCAGTCCACACACAAGGTCTACTCCAGTGGCCAGAGACGGTTTCTCAACTTCTGCACCTCAGCGGGCCTCCAGGCCGTGCCAGCTGGGGAGGATGTCTTGTGCAAATTCGCTGCCAAGATGGCCAGCGAGGGGCTGAGGCACCGGACAATCAAGTCCTACATGGCTGGCATCAGGCACCTGCACATCGAGGAGGGACTTGATGATCCTTTCCTGCCAACTCTTTCTCGGCTTCACTATTATATGTGCTAAGGGGTGTGAAGCGGTCTCAGGGTGAAGGGGGTGACCCCAGCCGGGAGCGCCTGCCTATCACCCCACGTTTGCTGCGCCAGATCAAGGCTGTCTGGGAGTGCAGGGCGAGGGACCCAGATTACATTATGCTGTGGGCGGCATGTTGCCTGGCCTTCTTTGGGTTCCTCAGAGCTGGAGAGTTCACCGTATCATGCGACACGGGATTTGATGCCTCCACTCACCTGGCCTGGGGCGACCTCGCTGTCGATGACCCTGCGAGTCCTCGTGTCCTTAGTGTCCACCTCAAGGCATCGAAGACGGACCCCTTCAGGAAAGGGATCACTCTTTTTATCGGCAAGGTGCCGTCTAACCTATGCCCGGTCTCTGCCATGCTGGCATACTGCTTGTTCGGGGTAGGCAACCTGGCCCTTTGTTCCTCTTTAAGGACGGCAGACCCCTAACCAGGCAAAGATTTGTGCAGGCGGTGTGATACGCTTTGGCGAAGGCCGGCATCCAAGCCAGTCGTTATGCCAGCCACAGCTTTCGCATTGGGGCAGCGACAACAGCTGCAGCTAAAGGGATTGAGGACTCCATCATCAGGACTCTTGGCCGATGGAAAAGCCTAGCATACTTGGAGTATGTCAAGATTCCAAGACAGCAGCTAGCGAACTACTCGGTGATGTTATGCTAGTGTGGGCGCATGTCTGAACCTTTTGTTGTGTGTGTTTTGTGTGTTCTTTTTATAAGTGCCTCCCTGAGCCTTTTCATTGTGTTGTGTATGTTGAATTGTTAGTTATTAATTTTTGGTTGATTCAAACTAAAGTGGGGTTAGTTCTTGGCAAGGGTTATGATGTGCTGGCTTGGGGTGGTGGTCGTGCCTCCCTTGGCGGGATTAAAGGGGCTTGCCCTGCCCCGTTAATTAGCCCCAATTAGCACATGTTGATTTGGGGCGGGGTTCCCGTTGGCCACCCATGCCAAACAACTCAGCAAATAGTGCTGCGGACTCAGGGAGTACACATAGATGGTGAAGAAGGTAAGTAGGTAATGGGGTAAGTAAATGGGTAGTTAGAGATAATGGTGCCACCCACCTAGGCGTGGGTGCCATGCATGGGAGATGTAATGGTTGTAGTGTAGGATGGGAGCCGCAGGATTAATACATACATATATATAACATATACCCGATTTTGCATTATCCACCCCTAATACTGTCTCGCTCGCTACGCTCGCTACGCTCGCTCGCCAATTATTATAATATTTCCATCAAAAGACATCATTAAGGTTAAGGTTACATTAATTTGAATCAATATTGCTAACATTAATAAACTATAATAATTTTATAGCAAAATATACTTTATTTTTGAGTTACAAAAAATTAAGTAATTTTAAAATTTACATTACACGACCTAATTATAAATACATGATTTATAAACTGTAATGACCTCTACTAATTTACATTTTAAATGTTAGAACTTGTATAGTCATTATTCCAGACTAAAATTTGATTGAACAAAATAACTAGCAAATTATTATATGAACAAAATGTTTGAAACTAAGAAAGAAAGTTTTGTAAATATAATATGAATAAACAACTAAACTAGATTTGGTAGTGATTAGAACTTAATACACACTTATGCTAAATTAAAATAAAAGAACTTGTTGAAACTTATTTAATATCCTGTTTGGAGTGTATTTCTAAGTGTATAATCTGAAACAAAATAAACTTGAGGCATTCAAATATTTCATTATTTGGAGCAATACTTCATTTTAATTACATGCCATAACTTAGTATATTTAATACAGTGTATATATATGATATCAATATTGTTCAGATAATATTTGATGTGGCAACACAACTAGTAAAGAAGACATTTGTTTTCCGAAAAGCTGGACATCGAGCAGCAACAATGTTTAAGAACAAAGCTCAGTTCACAATGGCAGATCTACAGGAAGCAACTAAAGAAGACGTCAATGATTCCATATCAATGGAAATGCTAATCACACTTTTTGAACACCACAACATCTTAGCTCCCCTTCCAATAACAAAAGATAGAAAAGAAATTACTTATTTTATGCCTAGTATTCTGAGAAGTGCTACAAAACATGAGCTCCATAAGGTTCCTATTTCTGCAGATGTGGCTCCTCTCGTGTATCGATACAAGTGTGGCTACTTACCATTAGGAGTCTTCTCTTCTCTTATTATAGGCTTGGTCTCAAACACAAAACTAAATTGGACTTTCAAAGAATACAGTCCTTGTCGTAACAAGATTGAATTTCTAGTAGGAAAGGACTTGGACACAGTTATTATCATTAGCTATGCCACATATATTAAAGTGGTACTCTACAGAGAATCTCATCCAACAATACCCACTTCTGTAGTTTGTGCACACATTAGAAATACAATCACTTCTACGCTAACAGAAGTCAATCATAATCTCAAGTACCACAATGCAAGACTTCAATATGGATTCGAATGTACTAATCATTTATTGAATTCTGTATTGAAACTATTGAACATAGCTCCAATCCATTTATGTGTACTAGAAGATGAAACCTCTCCTAAAATGAAGTGTCTGAAGGACCCAAATGTTACTAAAATAATTTCACTTATAGATTCAAGACAGACAATTTGGTTTTCTAAGGTAAGTCAATAATTTCATTCAAGTCGGTGTAAAAGATGCTATGTTATTTATAAAACACTATAGGGACAATCTGACAATTTATTGACTACTGGAACATTTCATGAAGGTATTCATGGTAAAACAAAAAATCTAGTGATTGAGTTTGATGAAAGTCAATAATGAATATTGAATTAACTAGACCAAACATATCTTAACAATACATTTTTATGTTTGCTAATTAGAGTGATAATGTTTTTGCTGCCTATCCACTACACAAATTGTTACTTATAAATAATTTTTGTTCACTTATGCTTTTTAAATTTTATGTAACCATATTTACATTTTTGCTCACTAAACCTGAATTTATCACTATATTCATATTTATTTCAGAACTGACAGTTGAAGACTTGGGTAAGGTGTATGAAGAGCTCTATGAAGGCAGAGTGCAATGGAAGAACATAGGTCTCAAGCTGGGTCTGAATATCACTATGCTAGACAGTATAGAAATCAACCGCCATTATAAAACGGAATCTTGTTGCCTAGACATGTTGAAGGAGTGGCTGACAAATGGAACAAACAGAAGCTGGAGTGCACTAGCTGATGCTATGGAAAGTCCAATGGTTAATCTTACAAACATTGCAGCTGCATTACGAAAAAAGTACTGCAATTAACCATTTAACATTTTCATTAATATACAAAATGTATTGTTGTATACGTTAATTATATCTTTTTATATGTTATTCGCTAGAGTTTTCATTGTCTAGTTTTATATACAGTAATCCAATTAAGTATTAAGGAATTTGAACAGAGTTTTGTCATGATTTATATAAACTGAATTATTTTCCTAGTAAATGTTTAAAGTTATAGGAGAAGGTTCTGATGGAATGTCAAAATGTTTGTCATACGTAGGTATAATGCAATCAATGGTTAGTAAATGGAAAAGTTCAGATCAGTTCCATTTAATTGAAATCATTGTTTAAACATTGACACCGTAAACTGCTTTGCCAAGTGGGGACCAGTACAAGCTCACCACAACAGATTAGGAGAAGGAGTAACTTGATACAACATCTCCAAGTGAACTTGTTATTAGAAGACAGGACAACTCACAAGGATTCTGGTACTATTGTACTAGCACAGGATATGTACAGCTAAAGATATGGGGAATCATATGGTGGTGGTTGTCGCAGAAGACAGCACTGATATCTACATCCCCTACTATATTTATACAACTCCAAGTTTATATGATGCTGCAGCTAAAATAACAGGAAGAATGGCCATTCATATGCCAGTAACTTTCCTATAAGTTGCAAAAGTGTTATAACGGAGTTCTTAATAGCTTAAGATTTGAGTGAATGTGATACTGTACCAATGTGACACTGTATGAGCATAATAAAGTTTTATGACTGGAAGAGCCTGCCTCGTTTTGCTTAATTATGTAAAATGGTAAACAAATTGCAATATCCATTGAGTAGCAGTCTTTATGTGTCAGTTGCATAATGTGAGATACAACAATGACTGAAGCTAGAAATACATTTTAAGCATCAGAAAATAGTAGCACTAATACTTTTAGGTTGTTATCTGGAGGAAAACACAGTAAGAACTCCAAACTGAGATTCATGAAAACACTCAAGTATGAGCTCACACAATCATTTAGACCTGTATACTTTCATGAGAGCAAGTGACCCTTCAGCTGATGCAGTTGTGTAATGGCTGACTGTATTTTGTCACTGTGAAAGACAACCTGTTTGCCACAATTACCAGAAGTAGGGCTGATGCTGTAACCTTAATATTCAGAGAAATTAAACATACCTTATCAAATCCATAACGAATGGAAAGTATCATAAAATTAGTTACACTCAATGAATGTATAACCCAATTATTTAAAGAGAATGTCCTTATACATTTTCTTATCTATACTTCTAAATTATTCATAATAAATTCCAAACAATTCACCCGCATAAGTTTGTTAAACTATACATTCTACTGAATTACCTATTATACAAAGATTCTGTGGGTCATTCAGAGTAGCAACTGGGACATAGAGCTAATGTGGCAATTTAATGAAGGAGATCTCAACAAAGATATATAACTCAACTTCTACTTATGGGCTTTTGGAATTAATGGGAACATGTAACAAGTCATTATAGATTTATCTATTAGTGTCAATCTGTCAGTCTGTACTTTAGCTTTAGTGCTGGAAGTGAGGCTGGGAAGTGGCTCTATAATGATGTGAACTTCTTTTCTCACCTACACATTCTGTTAGTATAAAGCTGCTCCTGTTCTATGGAATTTATTAAGAAATATATTTACTCTGTTGTTGCCAAAAAATGAATGAAAAGCTAGTAACAAATTTCTTACCTTCTTGAAAACATTTCAGTACCTCATTAAATTTTTGTTAGATGGAGCACCAACATTTATTTTTTAATGAATTATTGAAAAGTTGGCATTGAATAGCAGCAGTGGAACAAAAACAAATTTTGGGAGCACAAAACAGTCTACCAATCTTAACCGTCAAACAATTATGGATAGCAAGAACATTGATTGTCACCAGAAATCGGACACATAGCTTTAATTGATATGAAGTATGGTAGCTAATAAACAATAATAAGAGATTAAGTTGTTTAATTCTACTATTATCTGATTCAGATTACAAGTATATGTACACCAGCTATATAGTAATTTTTATGACAACAACAATTAATGTATAAGTATAAGAAAACACTAAAATTTTGAGTTACTCAAAAAATAAATTATCCCAGTAGCTAAAATTTAAATTTGCCTAGATAGAAACCAGTTTTTTACATTGTAAATGCATTTCCAAACAGTGCCTATATTATAACTCCAACAGCCTGCTGTAGTTGCAGCTGAGATATAGCTCATCATGCAAAATAGGACTACATGAAGGGAATGTGACTTTCAATTGAAGCATTCAATGTTTTTTTAGTTTCATGACTCAGTAAGTGAAATTGATAAGATCAACAGATTCTGATTTATTATGTGAATATTAGAACAATAAATCAATTCTAGTTATACAGGGTAAGTTGTTTGTGCAGTAAAAAATATGGACTGCAATTGTGTCTTAGACATAATGCTGGATTCATAGTTCTTATATAAAAGTTCAATAGTTCTCTCATCTTTGTGCCCGAGTGTTTAGCCTCTTTCAGATAATGTTGATGGGTCTTAATCATCTTGAACTCAGCAGAATACTTACTATTAAGTGTCGACATAGCAGCATGTGATTCAGTAACTGATGAAGATTATACACCATTAATGACTTCTGATTTCAGATGTGACACTATCGAAGAACATATCATGTCTCAAAAAGAGTGATCATGTGAGCCCCAGTGAGTCCAACAACCTATGCATGCAGGCTTGAAGGGGTCAAACTCCCTAATTAAGAACTACATAGAAGGACTACAGAGAGGACCTATTTTATTTATTATTTAGAATTAAACAATTAATGTTTTTTTTGTTTTCAGTGACTATAGTTATTGACAGGAGGCATTGAACATAATATGAAGAATGCAAATCCTGTATTAGCTAGGTATAATATTGTTTTCCTCAATAACTAGATAACATGATTTTATGAATTTTCTAGATTGACACATATAATAAGTAGTTGGCAAGGAAATAAATGTTGTACAAGCTGTGATTGAGTCCAAAAAAAAAATAATATGATTTTTTTATGCACTTAGCTACTTATAGGTAGTGAGCATGAATGATATTTTCTCAAAATTTGGGGGCGGGACACAAATATATTACTGAAATCTAATTAGCAGAAATATCATGTGCAACTAGTCAGTCTTAACACAATGAAGTGGGGGGACATGGTCACTGAAATATAATTAATATACATCAGAGAATCATTACTTATCATTATGGTTGATCAATGCATATGTTTAAATTATGTTGTTGTTGTTTTTGACACATGCATGAATATGTATATAATTTCTATAGCCGACAACAACAACATTGCATAAATAGAAAGATGTAGTGTAACTGTTACACGCATTTTATAATCACTTGTGACATTTAATGATGAAGAGTTGCACATGTTTGTAAACCTTGTCCCCACTTCATTTTATTAAGATGGACTGTTGCATATGCTGTTCAGTGTTTAAAAGATCTTAATTGCTCTTGCCAGAGATATCTGCATGGTGAGGTCCATTGGATTTCCTTTGCAAACTAGGGCTGTTCTTTTTTTCTAGCTGGCCATCTATAGCATTTTGACATTCAATCTGATATTCTACACATGCCTTTATGTGACTTATCTTACTGTAGTCATGTTGTTTAATTATTAGAGAGATCACGAGAGAGGAGAGAAATAGCTCTGTAAATTATAAAACCAGTCTGAAATGGCATAGAGTCAGATTTAGATCTGTAGCTTTCAAGTATGCAGTTGTGAACAAGGAATGTGCAGCTGCATTATTACATAACAATTACTATTAGTCACTTCATTATTGTTCAAGCACTTCGGAATAGCAAACCTGTACTCATACCCCAGCTTTTCTACATCCCATATTCTCAAAGTTTAGCTGTACCACCACCACCACACAAGATTGTTTGTGTGATTAGTATCATGCATGGAGAATCTACAGTGATAGCAGGTAATCAAGCAATATTGTCATTACAAACATTATGTTTTCATTTTGCAAAACTACATTATGCTCTTCTAATTTGATTCTCAATAAGTTTATTGTATAACAATAAGTTTAAATAAAGTGACTCAAACAAAAATTAAGTCGTAAATTAACAAGATTAAACAATTTCATAATAATTGTACACAATTCTGAGTTGTGCAAGTCATTTGAAAAGCTTTAAATCATTTATAATGTGAATATCAATGTCACTCTACATGTATTTATAATCTATAGCAACAGCTCCATTCAGTGTTCTCAAAATTTTATTTCAGTACTGGATCTGTACATATAAATTCAACCATCAGTTCACATCTTCATTGAAAATAAAGTATTTAACATACAATTAATAGTTTCTGTATTGAAGATATAGTTACAAATGCAATTTTACAATATTCTCAATGTTGAAAAAATAAACATAGATAATACTTTCTATCTTGTTATTTATTATATAACATACTAGAACAAAAACAGTGTAAAAAACAAAACATAATAATACACAATGAAATTACATCACAACAGATTCTCCATTCAGAGTGTCAACTAATGAAAGATATCTGCACAACACAAATGAAAGTGGAACAATCACACGACATCCATCGATCATTTTCAAAGAAGTTGTGATATCATGCTGTGATTGATTTACCAAAATGCTAAAGTTTTTTGATGAATTTTTAATCAATTAAGACCAGCAAGAAATGTTTACATCTGATGCATCTACTCTGACAGGTACAGAAGAACCAGATTCTGATACTGAACCTGTGAATTCATATTTTGGAAGACAGGACAATAATTCTGAACTTTATTCACTGGGAGGAGATAATGACAAATTGTGGGAGCCACGCATAAATTGTGTCATCAATTGAACATAATACTTCTATTGATTCATAATTTCTTTCTCAGTCTTCTTTTACTCATTAGATGTATTATCTCTCTTTTACAGGCTTTTATTAAACAATATTCAATTCTATATTTTTATAGTTATGAAGTGATAAATTTAGTGGAGTAAAAAATTCAAGGAATATAAAGAATCTTTGAAAAAAGAGAATTTTCGATTGTCTTTAGAGAGTGAGACTGTAGCATAGCAGTACGCCTTAACAGTATAAAAACAGAATTGAAGTGTTTGTTTGCAGGCTGGTTGTCGCAGCTCAGTGGCACAGTGCATGTGCATTAAGCAGGCAGTCCCGGGTTCGATTTCCAGTGGCGACTACATATTTTTACTTGTGTGTTGTTTAAAAGCCTGTGACATAGAGAAAATACATCTAACTTCTCTTGTTGTTTGGTAATGACTCTTAATATCATTATTACTTTCAGATTAACACAACCAAAATGTATGAGTGATCCATTATCAAATATACATGAAGAGAAATGGCAATGCATGTACATATTTGGAGTTGTAACACTTTTTTCAAATATTCTCTCAACTCTTCTACAAAATTGAACAAGTAGTGCATCACATAGCTTAACTTGATCCTTAGAAAGTGATCTAGAAAAAGACCTTTGTAAGAGAGTACATAATGTCTGCAGCACCCAGTTATGTTATCTGGCAATATGTCCCACAAACATATTAATGAGAAATATACCACCCAGTTTTTCCACTGGTCAGCTGTAAAAGCTGAAAAAACACTACAATTTTGTATGAAATGTGACCAATATTTGATGGTAGCACAAAACAATCCATTCTCTGTTGTATGAGGTTCTGTTAAATAGCCAGAATCATTTAATATGTTTTAAAAATGCTTTGCAGTTCCCATTATTAGAAGTCTTAGTGCATCAAAATACGATAGCTTCAATAGTACTGGATATCTACAGCCTTGCTCATTCTGTGCTTTGTGTAGAGCATTTTGGGTGTTTATTTGCCGCAAATTCTCAGCATCTTTAACATGTGGTCTACCATCTTGTAACTGCCACTGTTCTCTATATCAAAGCCAGAGAAATTTGTTGATCACACTCTACCACAACATTTCTTCTTATAGCAACGAGTACAACCAAGCTTAGCATAGTGACCTCAAAAGCCACACACTTTCCTTCCAGCTGGAATGTCACATGCTACACAGCGAACTGTTTTGTTCATATTTTTATTTATGCTTCCCAAAATTTTAACAGTTCACATAATATTGAGTTTTGTTTGGTTTGATATGGTTTTCTCGAAATATCCATGTTCAAGGCCAAAGCAAGATTTCTTGGTTCAGACAAAAAAAGGAAAGCAGAGACAAGCTAATTTTCGAAGGAGACACACCCAAAAGAAGACACAAACTATTGAACACTGGTAATAAGAAGATACTTCCCTATTCTTCTATAATTATCCCCAAAATGACAGTCCATCATGCAGTAAGTCAGGACTAAAAAGAACTAGCATATAACCATATCATCTTATTGGAGTGTTAATCTTTAGACAAAACAGTGACGATTCTAGAAATAAACACTAAAGAAATAAAGGCATCTTTGAAAGCTATAACTTCTAGCTGAGTACTGTTGTTGAGAGAGCGGAAAGAATAGCAAAAGAAATTCAGCAACCAATGTTTAGTCCTGTATCAACTTCTAGTGCAAGAGTCACTGTTCCACTTGTTGTTAGAGTAAAATAATCAAATATATATTTATCTAGACTTACTGTGTAAATTTTTTTCGTAAATTAGCATTTGAGAAATTTTTGTGTGTAAATATAGTTAAGATAACAATGCATGTTTAGTTTGACTAATTAATTTTTTTGTTTAGTCTGAAGTTAGAAAAATTTATAGGACACTACTAGATGACGATGAAGTATTTACTGGCTATGACTCGACTAAAGGTTAAGAATCATAATTTTCGTTTTCAATTTATATTTTTATTTGAAATAACATTTTTGTGGAGTTACTTCCAATGATGAAAAAAATACAAGAACCAAAAACATTATTAAATGAAGTTCAGTAAATACATCAGTAGTTTCATTCCAGTCCAATTAGAAGTAATTTTAGTAGACATCTTTTCATTCTGTGATCATTTGATGTACTATACAGCTGCAATTTATACTTATTAATGAACATTAAGCCAGGAACAAGGCATAAGACGAAAAAGAAATTTGGATAATAGAAGAGTTAATCGCAGATGATGTGTAGGACTAGTGAGAGTAAGTTTAATAACTTAGTTGAATCCAATACTCCTTCTTGCTTTTAAGGTATTGTTTTTGATAGAAATGCAGCCACACGGCTGACTCCATGATTTAGTTCACTACTCAAAAGATCCAATGGGGACTTCAACATTGATAGCCTTGTAGTTAGCAAATACTCTCTCAAGTATATAAACATTTTACATGTATGTGTTGTATAAAAATATTTTTTATAACAGAAATACCAGTCTAACTATTGTTGTCTGATTGAAATTTAAAATTTTATTCATACTTCATAAAAGCAAAAATTGCTATTACCTACAACTAGAATAAACAATTTTCATTTTTCTTAGATATATAACATTTCATCTGATTTAGTTACCGTGAATGTGATATTTAGTTACTATGTGGCTTGTATACAACCAAGTTTCTAATGTTTATCATAATAAAATAAATAGTAATAATCACTCTCAGCAGAGCAGTATAAGTAAATCTGCTCATTCTCTCTCTTTGAACAGACGCTTTTATGCTTTTACACTTTACATTGCACTTGTTCTACTGATATGGAATTATAACATCAATATACTACAATTCAGATCCATTTTTAATGCTATCATACTTCAGAAAATAATAATTCGTCATTATCACAACTATTTGAAGGTGCTTGAAAAATCCAGACCTAGACATGAAAATGGAGACCACATGATGAAATGGTTCAGAGTAGTAGAAAGGATGAAATTTTACAAACAAATGAAATTGAACTTGTTTTCTTGTTGTCATGATTGAAGTCATATAATGCCAACCACAATAATATGACATCAATTTGTAATATCTTACACATTACAATGTTTTTATGATGAATGAGAAGGTGATCCTTTACCATTATTATGACTCGACCAACATTGATCAACCAACCTGGATACATTCAAATTACCCTTTATATACCAATGAAATTATTAAGAATTTTCTCTTGTAGTCCACATATATTTTGGTCTGGATACATGTAGCAATAGTACCATTAGCTAAGTGTAATTATGTCTTTCAGAAATGAATGAAATAACATCTGCAGTAAAAAAGTCTGCAAAAAAGTATGAAAGTAAAAAGAAGTGATTAAAAGTTTGAAACCTGAGATGCAGTGAAGAAAGTGGAAGAGGAGGTTATATTTAGCATATTGCTCACCCAGAGTGAATAAGTTTTTCGCAATGGGTCAGTGGAAGACTGTAAGACACCCCAAGTAAAGTGACAAAGAAGAGACAGAATTTTAAGTGACATTCCATCTCACGTTCACGAACCTCTCAAACATCAGCACAAGACTGGGCATTTTTCCACTAAGCTGTGTTTTAATTTCATTTTCTTTAAAAAAATTTTTTTTATTATGATGGCTTTAGAATAACCAAATTAAAACAAAGAGTAAAAAGTAGTTAGAAATTTCTGCATGTGTATAGATTGTAGGACATGCCAAATGTTGCTCACTATTGGTGAGCGTGAAACTTCATCTAAACTACGTTACATGTGTATAGATTGTTGAACCTGTCAAACAGTACTACACTATTCATGTGTATGAAACTTCATCTACGCTACATAACATGTTTGTAGCTTAGGGTGCTCGCACACTTCCCACGCACCTCCCACGCGGTTAATTGAGTCTGGTTGCTAGGGAAGATTTTTTATTTTTCTGTTGTATTCAGACCGTTTTCTGCAGGTGGACACAAAAGCTAAAACTCCTTCGCCAGTACCGCACCTAGAGCGGCCATACTTCGCCTACTACTTCTCCGACCCGATGCCTACAATAGCTTCGATCCATTTTTTCTTTATTCAATATTGCTTTTAACTTATTGACTTTTGCACGCTCTATTAGATCTTTTTTTTGTGAAAAAAATAATTTTTTTGAAAATTGTATCGAACATTTTGCTGACTAGACTCTGGTTGAGCTCTGTTCCAAATTTGAAGTCATTTCCATTCCCCATTCCTCAGATAAAGTCCAAAGTAGTTTACAGAACAGAAATTAAAACTACGCTAACATTAATTCCATGCACCCGCCCCAATTTTAGCCCCGCCCTAGTATACGGAGGAGGTGAAATCTTTTGTTTATTCGCCTCTGAGAAGAGCCGGGCGTGAAAAAAAAGAAGCTGAAGCAGATATCGGCACTGCTGGAGCCAGCCCGGACGCAGCGGAGCAGCAGGGGAGGCTAATTTAGCGGGACTTATGAATGGCCTTTGTCAGCTTCTCTCTAAGCGGCTTGCTCCTTCAAAGCCGCTTGAAACCCTACTGTTCCTCCACACTGCTGGCGAAGGAGTGACAGAGAGTCGAATGTGAAGCCCAGAGAGTCCAGCTTCTTAGCCTGTGTAGAGGTAAGTGTAGGCTTTCCAATGGCTTTGATCAGTGATGCTGCTCTCATGAAAATCCTCTTCTGCTGTATCCACAGCTTAGTCTGCTCATGGGGGAACCTAATGGAGAGAGCTGCCAAATGTGGTCTGATGTCTTGGTGCTTGAAGACTCTCTCTATAGCCAATACATCAGGTAGGGCCCTGTGTGCTCCTACAGTTTATACAAATAACTATAATTATTAGGCTTTATATTTAATTTTAGAGGGGCCTTGACTGCGACTTCATCTCCAGTGACTTTTTTGTGGAGTTTCTCTAAACCGAAAGGTGAGCCTTGTAAAATGACTTCCCCATCCTGCTATAAAGCAAATTAATATATAAGTGCATGTACGTAACTATCTAATTTTAGCTACAGTAGTAGTAAAGTACCTTCCTCAGCAAAGGAAGGGTATCACTGAAATGCATATTGGCTGATGAAAGAGGGTCAGCTGCAGTTCTGCTTTCTGTTCCACCTCAGCCAGAAGGATAGGGAAGTCAAATGCAAACCCATTGTGAGCTACTAGCACTAATAGACAGAGACAGAAATATTTTTTCCATTTTTTAAAAATTTATATAATTATTTTTACCAGGATGATGAGGTCTCTAAGAATAGCGGAGTACCACTGAGAGAGGATTCTTACGCCTTAGCATGTTATTTGTTATGCCAGTAACCTTGGAAACTTTATAAATTATAAATTTATCGATAGTATTATCTTAATTAATAATATTATAGAATTGATTTCAAATTATCATTGTAAATGTAGTTGTAATTTACTAGTTAAATATCTGTACATTATTACCAGCAGATGAAATGTTTCGGCCAGTTCTCACAAGGCTTAGAACGTAGGATCATTGCTTTGTGGCAGCGATGTCCGTGATGTGATCAACATAGATGCTCAACCCAGTTGTCTCGCAATCAAACAGAACCAGGGGGGGACGAGAATCACCAATTTACAGGTGAATCACCAGCTTCATCACTGCCCCCTCCTAAATTCTGCTGATACTCATCTTCTAGGTCAGCATATATGTCCTTGTCATCGTACTTGATATCACCCCTGCCCTCTCCGATGTATTCTCCCACGTACTTTCCCTGTCATTTCTCACAATGGGTGTTATATCAAATAGTTATTTATTTATTTGCTTATTTTGTGTGTCAATAAATTATTTTTTTAATTGGTAGTTATGGTTAGAATAGCATTACACCTTTTTTTTATCATTTAATCATATGACTTACATATTGAACTGCTCAGGTCCTCAATCGCAAGGATTGCTGAAGTTGACACCAAGCTGGACTCCTCAACTACAGAGGTAACACTTCCACCATCACCTCCAGCAAGCTGGGGTAACTCTGTAGCTGTGAGTGTGCTCACTGACATGGTTGTGTTCATAGCATCAACTTCAGCGTTCGCCCCTGGTGCTACAAGGTCAAGCTCAGGAGACTCCAAGTATATTTTGTTGTGCAAGCATAAAATAATTTTCCCTATATTTTGTTATATGTTTTGTTGAGATAAAACGTAACAACAGTTGTGTGCTTGAAGTATAAAGCAGTTTCCTCCTTTTGGTGGCTTCAGCCAGTTGCAGATTCTTTTTGGCAGATATTCTCTTGGGCATGGTTGAGCAACAGTAACCACACACAGTCTCCAGAAACAGCAACCACACAGTGAGTAACAGTAAACCAGCAGAATTATTACAGCAAACCAAGCGTGGTTTCCAAGCTGCGGGAATAGTTAGAGAATATCCTGATCGCGGGAACTCTCCCCACACGCGTTATCAATTCGCGAGGTACTATTCCACGAAACAGGATGCCACATTTCTGTGGTTAAATTCACGGAAAAAGTGCACGCGCGTTGCTATGTGCGAGCACCCTTAAGAATTCCACATGTGATTAAGATTGCCATTTTTAGCTAATGTGACCAAGTTGCTATGCCAACATTGTTGAATGATGATGACTGGAAAGAAAAAAACAACAAAAAAACTAAATATTGCAAAACAGAGAAATTGTCCATACTACAGCTTTCCAATAACATTACTACCCCAAAATTTGGCTCTATCCTAATGCATAAATATATGAGCAAATGTCAACTATCTTGCATGGAGGAAATATGCAGAAGCAACTTCCTATCAACTGTAATCTGTTCACTGGTCTTTCGGGGTGCTGCTGCCTGGTTCACTGTTAAAATGGGGTGCTTAAATAACAACTTGCGAAGTGTTTGCCAGGAGGTGCTGTCTGGACACCCCACTTTGAGCCCTTATAACTTCTACACCAATTCATACTTTACCAAGTGAGCTTATAATAATAATAGCTTATATCCATTAGTTTCTTCCTTTCAAATATCACTTAGTTGCGACTAACTATGGAGACAATATTAGTCTTTAAACTGGGGTGTCCAGGCAGTGCCACCTATTTAACACCAAAAGTTATCCAAACACCCCATTTTTAACAGTGTTCCAGTGTCAACATAATGCCCTGTTGCACCAAAACAATATGGCATCTTGTGACTTCGATGAGATTATGGCAATTTTAGTGAGCTGACTTCAAAGCAACCGTAATTACTGAAAACCAATTATATAAAAGAAGAAATTTAGATGCTATTAAAAACTATTCTAATTTTCAAAATTGAAATTATTGCTGCAGTAATGTGCATTAGTTAAACTCTGAATTGTTCCATTGTTAAAATTACTTAATTTTATCTGTGGAGAATCGAGGTATGACTAACTACTACATTACTTTTGAACTGGTAGTAAATACTAATGCCACCAGAACTCTCAACACAGTGGTGGATACACAAGATGAATTCATTTTTCAAGTAGTTGGATTACACTGCATGGTATGCTAGAGCTGAGGATGCTTAAGAGATTTGACAGTTGCATACACTGCAATAAATCAGGCATTCCAGAGTCACACTTGAATTTCATCAGAAAACCTTTTGCCAAATATATAACGGTTAAAGGAGATATTAAATATCATCAAGCAGTTAGAAAATGTTTAAAATATCATCATACAATGTAGCAAACTATTACAACTATGTGTCTGAAAGACTTGACAAAAGACAATAATAATATATTAGAATAATAAATTGTCATTCTCATGTTCTGAATACAAGTATAAAATAATGAAATGGAAGTGCTGCAGCTGATTATAGACTTCATAGGATGTTGTACAAGAATTCAGCTAATTAGTTACTCCTTGAAGTAAGTATATGATGTAAAACACTGTCATGAAACCAATACTAGATCAGTAATGGTGGTTTACTAAGAAGCAGCATATTGAAGATAAATACCATAGCATTATGTTGTAGTTATGCTTTTTTGGTAAGAATTCTGTATTTTATTTTATACCAATTATGTAGCTGAATTCTGTAGAAGTATTCTTCAAAGTATCTAAATTTGTTATAAGAATTTAGTATTTTCTTTTATACTATTTATGTAGCAAAATTCTGTGGAAGTATTCTTCAAAGTAACGAAATTTGTTATTTGCAATTTAACAAATTGTTTCTTCCTAGCCTAAAACGACAAATAATATCTGATTCGCGGATAGACCGCAACAAAAATTTGTAAGTCGCCAACTCGCCTGGCAGGAGAGGGTGTGGTCACACGAACCCAAATTGCGCACTGTATATTGAACCACCCTTTCCGTAGTAAGAGTGTGGTAGTTGGCTGCCAAGTTAAGATTGCGCTCACTTCCTGTTGAAGAATCTTGTTGCCTGGCCCTTGTCGTGCTCTAATAATAAAAATAGGACTTGTGTATTCTAATTGCGCTGAGTGGGACTTCTTCCAGTTATCTTATAGTTCCGTCCAGAATAGTTTATGAGCGGAGCTACAGCTATTATACTGGATATTAAAATTTGGTGAGCTATAAACATTGATGTACATTGTATTGATGAGTAAATGATACAAATTTAGTTACTTCTTGATATAGAATAGTCCAAGCAAAGGTTGTATATCATATATTCAGCTAAATACAAAGATTTAAAACCTTGAGATATCAACTGAGGCCACTTTAATGAGAATATTATAGCCTCCTACAAATTGTGACAGATCATAGCTATTACTAGTCTTACATAGCTTGATCTTTATCCACCTCTGCACTCTGAAGAAGTCAGGTGGCATAAATACGTGGTACAAGTTTAAAATCCTCCAGATCTCAGTGGGATAGTATGGTTCCGGTTGTGGCTAACAATGCACTTAGCTAACAACATCCACCTTCATTGGTTTTAGTAGTGTAGCCAGCACTTGAGGAATGGCTGTTGAACAAGCAGTGAAAATAATAGTAAAATATTAGGATGAGGAAAGGGATTGCCGCTTTAAATAATTTCAGCCGTCGTTGTAGTCTCCCTGGCCAGACCCTTTACCTAATATCTCCGCTCGTAAGGGTCTGGTTACCCTAATTCGTTTTTTTGGTATCCTTTCCCAGGATTCCGGAGTAACGTATAAAATGTGTACTTCTTACGTCAAGTTTAATTGTGTGTGGGCATCTATAAAATATGCGTACAAATATTTTTAGCTAGTCCCACCTCTGCACTTGTTCTCCTATGAGCTCCAAGCTGAAAATCGTCCTAAAAATGGAGAGTTCCAAAAAAGAACAATAATTAAAAGTGACTTATTCACACACTACTGGCATAGCCTCAGCTAGAACCTCTATCATACAACACCAGCTCGCAAAGCTATGACAGGATTGTAAGAAACCCGCAAGGTTTAATTGCATTCCACTATTACCAAACGGGTACGTTGGAGTAACCAGACCCTTCCGAGCGGAGCAATTAAGTTAAGGGTCTGGCCCACAAGACTATCGTCGCTGGTGGTAAGGAAATATTCTTGAATACTATCAACAGTGTACAAAAAATGTTTTTGGGTGCTTATCTTGGGTATCTACGGAGTATCCAGGTATGGCTAGCTACATTACTTTTGAACTGGTAGTATGTACTGATGCCACCTGAACTCTTCCCAACACAGTCGTGGATACACAAGATCAATTCACCACATCATGCAAGGAAGGCTTAGCTTAACACTTTAAATTTTCAAGGAGTTGGATTACACTGGTATGCTACAGCTGAGGATGCTTAAATACATGATTGATCAAAACTTGTTTGCTTATATTTAAAATATAATTGTTATATCAGATATTGGTATGGCTTGGAAAGAAGTTATACATTTGTATATGTGATATGAATTACTATGGCATAGTAGACATTTGATGAATGTATCATATTACAATGGCTTAATATCATATTACAATGGCTTAAAGGTGTGGTACCATGGGAACCTGTGGTCATTAAGTAATTCAATTGAATACCACAGAACCACCCGTAACTCGATCCCAAATTACTCTCAGTGAACTACATATTTGTGTGATATGCCGCCAATAACTTAGCCAAATTACCACAAGAGCTATTACCACTAGGGCCAGCCAGCTACCACATAGTAATTACATAAGAGTGCAGTACCACTTGAAACCGCAGCGCTAAACCGCAGATCCAGGAGTTATGCTATGTATTTATTCCTCGTTGTCTGTTCAATGTACGCTTACTTAGTTGTTACAGTTGAAACAGACACCAACAGACAGCTCTTATAAACCAAGTTTCAAGAAAAAAGACCTACCAGGAACATAGAAACAACGGTCCAAACCTTAGGGCTATTCAGCGATATTCAGGGGTGACCGTTGCAGTTATGAAGTCGATTTTTTTTCCAGCGGTAGCCTAGGGGCTTCCGCACAACGTTACAATGCCGTATTTTTTATATTATTAGTATTTGTTTTCCATTTTTTGAAATATTTTTATATATTTTTTGGTATCCTATTTAAAAGAAAAAACTCGTTGTAATGTTTTTTAAAATGTGGTGTGTACCCCGTGTACAAAATATGAGTTTATTCTGGCCATCCAGTACTTCTGAATTTCGATTTTTTGGTACGAAGTTAACTATTGATTCGTATTCATTCGATTCTTCAACGCCGCGCCCCAACTCTGAGCGCGCAATTTATTGTGGGCATAATTCCGGGTGGTAGCGGCTCTAATTAGAACTGGTAAGCAAACACAGAAGAAAAGTTACTGTGCGAGTGAGCCCCGCAGGGAAGAGTACAAGATTTCTGAAATGTACTGCAGGGTCCTAGACGATGAAGAAGCGGCGGCGTATTAATGGCGCCCATGGAGTCACTCGTTTAGAATAGATATATCACGGCTCACAGCTGCGACTTGAAGGAAGAATATGCTTTGGTGTCTTTGGAGAGCTTGACAGAAGGTTGGTGTAGCGGGTAGAAGTTAGAAGCAGTTTCAGTGTGTTAACTTCAACTTCTTGGGGGGTTTTGGTGCTATTTTTTTCTATCCCTGCTACTGTTGTGATGGATGAATAATATATATATATGATATTTGCACACCATTAAAAGAAAATGTGAATTATTACTTTTATTATTTTCTTTCTACAATGATATATATTTATCAATTAGGTTATTTATTATCAATTATTATTTTATTGATTTATTTAAAATAAGACCTGAATCAAATTTAGATCATAGTACTTTTACTAATCTACCTCAGCAGGAGAGAAAGGTGCTGGCATGCTCTTCATAGAAATAGATGAGCTCCCATTATGAGAAGGCACAACTCCTTGGTTCTAGGGTACAACTGGCAGGTTCACAACAAAAGTGCAGAGCAGAAGACATGGCTTCCTTGTTCTCCAGAAGAGAGAATAGTAGACCTTCGGCTCTCCTAAGAAGTCATGCCTCCTGAAGGGAAGAATACTACATCCTGGTTATTTAGAAGAGAGGACATGGCTCTACAGTAGAGAGGTCAATGAGAAGTCACAGCTCCTTGGATCTCCTTGATAGTATTGCATACTTCAGAACCTTTGATTTTGTTCATTTCATATTGTATTTGATTATGGCCCTGCTAATATGGAGTTATGATTTTATATTATTTTTTAGTAATATTTTTTAGGAAGTGAACAAAATTATTAATTCAGCGAGCGAGCGAAGCGAGCGAAGCTGACTCTCAGTCGTGTTCAATTGAGATTTCAGATATATATATATAGGTATGTATGCGTACGTCAAAAATTTCGCCCGCGCTTCTAATTACGTATGTTAGGTAAAGCGTTCACAGTTCCAGTATTTTTCAATTAACGAGAACGGAGAATCCTGCTGCAATGCCTTACGCAACTTTGTTTCAACAAAAACGTTTATAGCTACTCTCTTCTTGAAACAATTGTGAAGTCTTTGTCAAGCTGCGCTTCTTTGCCACTGCTTTCTAAGTTTATTCAGGTAATTTTGTTATTGTTAACTCTCTTCATGCCTAATCATTGCTATTATTTAGCGATTTCCTTCACAAATCTTCTTTATATTTACTCGCTCGCCATGCATTTGCGCTATTCGAGCGCACCACTAGTTATCTACACTGCTGTTTCTGCCCTACAGTACTGGTAGTCCTTTGAGGTGAAAGCTCTTTGTGGTAAATTGTCTGCTACAGTTAATTGGTACGTTTTCAAATTGTGCGCGAGTCGCGTACAATAGTCAGTTCGCTGAGAGTAAATTGGATCGAGTTACGGGCGGGTTTTGTGGTATTCTACTGAATCACTTAACTAGTGGTGTGCTTGAGCACAAATGGCGAGCGAGCCTAAAGACTATACTATTTTTATTGACTTCTAACACTGAAGCTACTGAAAATAAGGTCAAGTTTTTAAATTTAGCATACAGGGTAAAGGGATTTCAGTGCCATAGTAACAACTCTCTGCAACTGCTTGAATTGAAGGAAAAAACAACAACAACAAAACAATACACGTTATTTAAAAGTTTTCTTTGTGATATTCTTTAGCTAAGTAGTGGTTGTAACACACAATGCTTTGACACAGCAGGACATGCACCTACACAGACTTACCTTCGCAGTAGTCTAGTGGACAATGTATTTTCAGGTAAATACTGTGCGCACGGCTTATAACCATGACAAAGAGCGCATTGACTTACCACCGCCACTAACTCGAATAGAAATGGAAGTCCCTTAAGTTGTCAAGTTTAACTGTACCGGCAAAAGAATTCAAAACGGTAAACAATTCAATTTCTAGGGTGATACGGGTACTGATCGATAAACCAGAGGATTCTGTTTAGTGCAATTTGGGACGGGGTCGACAACCGAACTAACACAAAAACGCGAGGGTCAAAGTACAAAAATGCCTTACGTACGTCCATACATATATACAAATAAAAAAATAAACTGACATCCCCGATTTTCGATTGTGTTACCCCTGTAAGTGTCTCGCTCGCTACGCTCGCTCGCCAATTACCGGAGGTTCCGGTGGTACTGCACCCTAAGAGAAGCCATCGTAGTTGCCAACCGTCCCAAATCCTCCGGGGACAGTCCCGTAATTAGCATATCTGTCCCGCAATGTAATTATCAGGAATTTGTCCTGGTGAAATACTGCATGCAATGTTTAATAATCCTACCTACAACTCCACATGCTTCTGTTATAACAATAGCTTTGCTTCCTGCATGCACTAGCTTGGCTTCTGTTACATAATAGCTTGGATTCAAAAAGCCTTACTGCACTGCATGCACTAGCTTGGGTTCTGTTATAATATAATAGCTTGGATTCTGTAGCTCTTCATCTTCTCTCTGTCTTTTTGTGGTTGAGTAGAGTTTGTATCATGGCTGAGGGCCAGGGTCCTCCACTTAAGAATAAAAAAGATTGTGCCAATTTAATCCAAAGTGGATTGAAGAATTTAGTTGGATTAGAAGAAGCCATAAAGGTAGCTTCCTCTAAATTCTTAAACACAGCAGTCACTTGGTCATTTTATAATGCAGGTGATGAAAATGCAAGATGCACTCTTTGTCTTTCTGACTTCTCAATTTCCCATGGAAGTCGAAATGATGTGACAACACATACGACTAGTAAGCGACACAAAAAGTTTGCAGCTAGTGCTAGCAGTGCCAGCACAAGGTCTGTAGCATCATACTTTAGACCTGAAGTATCAAAGAATGTATTTGAGGCTGAAACAAGATGGGCAATGTTTACTGCCGAGCACAATTTAACTTTTTTGTCGAGTGATCATACCAACAAGCTTTTTGCCAAAATGTTCCCAGACACGGAAATTGCAAAGTGCACAGCTATTGTAAAATAAGCCCTGGGTCCACATTATCATGCCAAAGTTGTTGCACAGATATCACACCCTTATTCAATTTAATTGATGTGTCTAACGATAAGGAGGACAAGTCCTGCATTATTTTGGCATGGGTTCTGGATGACGAAGCTGGAAATGGGAAAATGCGCTTCTTGGATATGCCAACTGTTAATATTGGTACAGCTGAAAATTATTTTTTGTGCTTTGAAATTCACCCTACAGAAGTACAACCTTGACTTCAGTAAAGCTATAGGCTTCATGTCAGACACAGCCAGTGTTATGAAGGGCTGTAGGTTTGGTGTGCAAAGATTGATAAAAAAACCAAAATCCTAAGCTTTATGATTGTTGCTGCATTTGCCATGCTGATGTCTGCATTAAAGCTGGTATGAAAACACTGCCAATTGATATTGACCAAATCTTCATGGATATTTACTATTACTTTATCACGGTAGTCAGCGTAACCAGACATTTGTTGATATATGGCACTCCTTTTATGACTCAGAGCCTAAAGTAATACTAAAACAGCCAAACACATTGGCTAAGCCTACTTTGTTGTGTTGAAAGGTACCTTGACCAACTGGATGGCCTTATATCATACTTTATCTCTTGTGAGGAACAGAGTTCCATGGTAATTTCTGTTACTGAAAGGCTTCAAAATCTTTTGACAAAACCACTTTTACTTTTTTTGAAACATAGTCTTTCTTCTATGGATAGATTTAATAGAACATTTCAAAAATCAAATGAAAAAAACAACCTGTGAATTGTATACAGATATTTCTCGGCTTGTACATTATATATGCAGTGAATATACTTACTCAACAGTCTCAGGCTGGTGACAATCTCCACACAATTGGTTTGAACGACAGGACTAATCTAAAACCCAATGAAAGTTTAGGTATTTGTATAGGGGATGATACTTGGGCCGGTGTTAGTGAATTGGAGAAAGAATTGAATACAACACCATTTTTTGAAGCTGTGAAGGAATTTTATCTGGCTACTCTGAGGAAAATGTTGAAGAAGTTCCCCCTTGTGTGATACAATTCTTAAAAATTTGGGTATAGTTCAGCCACATAAAACTAAATTTATACAGTTTAAACTATTCATCGACTGGCAAAGCGTTTTCCTCAGATGGAATTAGATTTTCAATCATCTCTTAATCTTCTGGATGAGGAATTTACAGACATTTTGCTCTCTCCAAATGACCTCCCAAACCTCAGTTGTACAAAGATTGTGACCAAAGAGAAATGCCTTGCCCAGGCCCATTTTGGTGGGAAGTAGGTAGAATGAAGACACTCTCTGGTGAACACAGATTCCCAAGCTAATGGCAGGATTGCTTTCCATCCCTTGCTACTGATGCTGATCGAGCTTTCTCTATCCTCCGCAAGATTCACACAGACCAACGGCCCCAACTTAGAGCAATCAACCATAGTTAGCCTCATGTCTGTTAAATTCAATCGTGATGCTTGCTGTCATGAAGAGTTCCATTTTTAGGATTACACTGGTATGCTACAGCTGCGGATGCTTAAAAACATAGTTGTTCAAAACTTGTTTGCTTATTTTTATAACTTAAGATTGTTATGTCAATTTTTGGTTTGGCTTTGGATGAAGTCATATTATATTATTTATATATAATACTTATAGCACGAGTCAGAGTACAATATGGGAAAATATTTTATGAGCACGCAAAATATTTTCACGAGCCGAAGGCGAGTGAAAACATGGCGTGAGAGTAAAATATCATTCCCATATTGTACGACGAGTGTGATAAGTGATTTATTGCTTCTTTGAAATTTTTCTCAACCGGTTACAATACAATTTTCATTGATTTTACTCGCTACGCGCGCGCTACAAGGAGCGTTCAATAACAAGCGTACAATATGGGAGAATACAGAACGCTCGCGTGATGCGGAAATATTCAAGAAAAAATATCAAAGCTGCAATAAATATGTAATAGTTATGCCATGGCCAACAAGGGGTTATGGAATATAACCGTCCGATCCCGAGGGCGAAGCCCGAGGGATAAGGGCGGTGATATTCCATAACCCTGATGTTGCCATGGCACAACTGTTTTATACCATAGTTGCTGCTACTACTACTCTCTCATATCCACCTATATGGGACCAGCCCTACCACATATAACTCTCCTGCCGCTCTCATACCACAGGAATTTATCACAGCTAGCTGCTTTACTGCTTACTGCTGAGCAGCCCAGGTAGAGTTAGATCTGGAGATAACAGCTGGCAGCTACAATGCTAAAGCAAACTTGCTAAAGTAAACTTGCTAAAGTAAACTTTCTGGCGTGCTTCAATTGAATTTTAATTGAATTTTAATTTTGGGCCAGAAACACGGAAGAATTCGCTTGACACCGGGAAAATATCATAGCCCCAGGAAGAATTCGCTTGACACCGGGAAAATATCATAGCCCCAGGAAAAATCACCGGGAAAATATCACTTTTAATCCATGGGTGTTACCGCAGCAACCATGGTATAAATATATATATTATATATATAATATTATAATTATATAAGTGATAAGTATTACTCTTGCTAGTAGACAATCAAGGAATGTATCATATTACAAAGGCTTAAGAAAGCCACATATCCATATAAGTGATATGTAGCACTCTGGCACAGTAGAGATTTGATGAATGTATCATATTATTACAATGGCTTAAACCTATATTTTATACATAGAAGTGATATGTAGCACTATGCATGAGAGGTTTCATATATGCCTCATATTAGCATACACAGTAATAAATTGGGCTTTCAACTGCATTTCTTAAGGGTGCAACAAAACACCTGGTTTATCTGAGTGTGGTGCTACACTTTGAAAAGATAAGATACACTTCAGAGTGTAGAGTGACAGCCCAGTGTTGAGATTATATCACTGCTTCATGATGCAGTTTCAAAAAAGGGGTGGAGCTAACTTAGTAGGCTGTGGATTTTTCATGACATATAGTTAAATGGCTCAAGTTTTTGTTCCTTATGTGTGTTTTCCCTAGTTTGCTACAGCGGGGTTACTACAGTCAGTGAAAATACATTTCAGTACTGACTTTTGACTGGATAAAAGTATTGATAAGTCTCCACGTCATTTATGGAATTACTTTATCAATAATGGTTGCTGGCATGACCTCTGGAGACTGAATGTGAGACAAATCCAATTCCATTTCATATTGTCTAGAATTGCAAGCAACTGATATCTATCAAGTATCAAGGTCTATTCTGAAGTACAATACACAAGTTGACCATCATTGCAAGATTGGCTGTGGCCTTCACATATCTATCACTGGTAAGTGTAATTAAGTAGTAGAAGCAGGTTGACACAACTACCCTCAATGAAGATCCAGTAGCAACAGCAATTATTCCATATGTTTCACCAATGAGTGAGAGAATAAGAAAGATACTCTGGGATTATGGAATAAGGACTTCTTTCAAAACCAAAACCACTTTGTCAAATCTTCTCACAAAAGTAAAAGATCCTACTTCAAATGAGAACAAAGTAGGAGCTGTGTATAAAATCATGTGTGAATGTGGAGATTTCTATATAGGTGAATCAGGAAGAGCGCTAGGCATTAGAATTAAAGAACACAATCAGCCTGTGAACATGGATATTTCACCAAATCACCACTGGCAGAACATGTATGGCAAGAAGGGAGTCATGTGATTTTTTGGAATCAAGTAAAACTTTTGGATTTTTCGCAAGGCATGGTTGAGAGAAGAGTAAAAGAAGCCATCTACATAAATATGTCACCCAACAACTTAACCATGAATAGGGACTCTGGAATGGAGCTTTCCCCTTTAGTATTGAGAGCAGCTAGAGGCCACTCACACAAATAAACAAGAATAAACCTTAGGCAATATATTGCATTTTGTCAAGCATCACCCTTAGGCTAATTATAGCATTTTTGTTTTTTGATTTTTATAAATCAGCCCCTGATGATGGCAGAAGCAGTCTGCTGAAACATGTTGGCATTAAAAATGAATTGTTTGGTATAAAAAATCAAATTGGTATAACATGAACTATAACCAGCAAGAAAAAACTTTAAAACAATAATTTACTCTATGAAAAAGTGCACAGTGTGTATGATTTATTTATTCATGAGTGACACTAATGTCTATTCAGAAATATTCATATAATACACATACCTCATGGGGACAAGCACAGGCAAAGTTAGGGTGTGACTTCAGGAGGTTGCATGTATCCCTTTCAAATTAATGATATTCATAGTCTTACTACCATCAAGAATAATTATTAGTAAGCTACTGAGATTAGCACACTGCCATTGCACTGGAATTTTAGTAAGAAAAGAAGAAGAGACAATATCAGTTCAATGATATTCATAGTTTATAAGACACTACTAGCTTTTGGTCATCCTGAGCTTGACAGTGATCACTGCACACTTTAACTAGCTTGATACTTTGTGAGATTCTAACTTATCAACTGACCTAAGGAACAAAATCATCTGTCACAAAGTTCTGGAATTTATACATTGAACAGTTTACAGATTCCAAACTAATAAATAGCACAAGTATCAGATACCATTATATTAAACCTTAAATTTTTATATATTCTTTCATACAGTACTCCATGTCTACTAAATAAAAAATTAATTGAATAGCATCCACCTATTCACTCCTCTCTTTCCTCTACTAAATGAATATTTAATTAACTTGTGTCTGCATACTCACTCCTCTCCACCCCTCTATTAAATGAATGTTTAATTAACTTGCATCCACCCACCATCTACTCTCGATTGTGTCCACCTAATATTTAATAATATTTGATAGGCTTGTGTTTATTTTTTTATGTTATCCTAAACTCTTAACCCTTTCCCTGTCAGTTTTTTTTCCAATGATTCAGTGAATGCATTTAAAAATTCATAAAAAAATAAATATTGGTCAAAGTCCCTAGCAACCATACATTTTTGTAATTATCAGTTAATTTTACATTTGACCACATTAATTAGGTTGCCTAGCAACAAAACCACAAAATTAATTAACCGATTTATTTGTTTTTTTGTATTTTCTTGCTAAATCAATTATAGAAATATGAAAAATTGTTATATAATTAAACTGAATGTGTATCAAAGCAGAACAAAATAACCATAAAAAACGTGGAGAAAAAAAATACAAAATGATTATATGTTCTAAGAGATTCATATTATTACTCTCCAATGGGAATCGCTCTCTTTCCCCATGTGATTCAGCACCATTACTTGACTGAGCACCATCACTTGACTCACCACCATCATTGACACCAGCATCTAAATTTTATTACATATTTTGACTTTATAAATAGCTAAATTTAAAAATTTGAATTCCCAGCTAGTGGCCTTTGCAATAATGTAGCAAAACAATTAGTTCACAAGTAGTCTCATGTCAAAATCAAACAAAGTTAGTGCCAACAAAATCATGACATAATTTTACCTTATAATTAGCCTAGTATAAACTGCATTCGAAATTTGAACTACCACAACCACTTAGTTGGTGGTTTAGTAAAAGTGTAGCTAAACAATTGGTTCATAACTAGTCTTATGCCAAAAAAACAACAATAATCATGTTAGTAGCAACAAAGCATACTTACTGGTAGTGTAACTTAGACAGTTGCGACATCTCAGGAAGCGATGAAAGTGATTTTGAGGATGACAGAATGTTTTCTTACCTTGGTACTCTGTCTGAGACAGTAGTGGCCCCCTCTGACTACGAAGGAAGCACTAGCAGCTCAACTTCTGATGAAGTTGATGATGTAGCAATGCTGGATGACTCATTGGACAGCCTCAGTGATGGAGCCTCTCCAACATATCCAACAATTCCACCGCGGTAAACCGTTCGGCCATTTTGTTATTTTTTTAATCAACGGTCTGGTTTATTTTTAACCTAGGCCTTATAGTAACATCCTTTTATGCTATTTATAAACAATTTTACGTCATAGAGCAATTCAAGACGCGTGTTTTTATACATATACTCTAACGTAACTTCACGTCGTTAGTCTTTTAAAATATTTTTTAGCGCGGGTACTTTGCGCACCGAGAATTCTCGGCTTTGACAGGTAAAGGGTTAAATGTCAGCTACAACTTATCAATATATTCAATTAATGTATTTCTAAACTACTTACAAGCTGTTTGAATATTTACTTTTCCAACAAATACATCAGCATGTTTAACCTGTTGTGTATTCCTTATTTTATGAGTTACAGTGAATACTAAATATTCTATTGATTGCATGTACAATATTATTTGATAAGAGTATTATTAAGGAATTCATAAATACTAATAATAAAATAGTTTATAGTAGCACTTGCCTGAGGGACTGCAGCAATTATTAGTTTTGACAGCTGCTTCTGAACTTTGAGGGTAGCAGCTGCTTGTGCTTGACTAGGATGATACAATGATTGTAGTTATAAAAACTATTTCTGAAAGGTAGCTTTTTACATTGGGAACATTTTTAATCAAACTGCTCATTGAATTAAATTAAAAATTAATCAAATTACTGCACTGGTGATAGCTTTAAAGATACTATTAAATAAATGTTATCAACATAATCTGAATATTGACTTTTTACTAATAATTTTGTCATTGTTAGAATAATGTTGACGAAATTTATTATTTATCTAAAATTGGCAAGTTTTTATTGTAATTTGTGTATTTTATCTAAAGCTTCTGCAATGGGTCGCCATCGTTATCCTGCTCCACACTGGGAAAGTAGCAAGAGAAGACTATACAGATCAACGCTCTGGGAGACTCGTTGTTCATATATCAATCCACCTCAATGTTTCTCTAACACTCAATATCTGTTAATAGCCATCACAATGATCTGGATTTTCAGAAGGAAAACTAAATCTCAATATTCCAAACTCTGTACTGTAATAAAGCCACGAAAGACAAATGATAAAGTGGAATTGTTATCTCTACCATTGAACTGGTTCATTTGGAATAGTTCAATAAATATCTTAAAAGAAATTCATTCTAGAACTACTTCACTAAAACAGAAACTATTATTACTATGTGGAGATGTAGAAGCCAATCCTGGCCCCTATAATAAAGGTAAATTAACCTTTATACAGTGTGATGTTAAAATGTAGTCAACCATAACTACAGCCACTTGTAAGGCAATCAATATATTAGGTGAAGATACGTTTTCTGTTTTTCTTTATTATATTAGTTCAATTGAAATATAATTAAAAAAATTGCAGTATTCTCTAATTTTCACTGGGTTTTTAAACAATATAGAATTAAAAATATTTAGTCGGCCACCAGGAATGGAAACAAGGACCGCATGCTTGACACAAGTTCTCTGCTACTGGCCTATGACAACCAGATAACAAACAAACACTCTAATTCTGTATTTAGTTAAAGTGTACTGCTATGCTACAGTCTCACTCTCAACAGACAAACAAAAATTCTCTTTTTTCAAAGATTTTATTTGTTGAATTTTTTTACTCCACTAATTTTTAACTTTTTTATTTCTTTCTCAGCCTTCTGTTACTCATTAGATGCATTGTCTTACTTTCACAGGCTTTTTAAACAATACTGAATTAAAAATATTTGGTCGCCACCGGAATCGAACCCAGGAAGAATACATCTAATGAGTAAAAGACAGCTGAGAAGAAAATTATGAATTGTAAATGTTCATCAGAGCTTTAAATAGAATAATCAAATATATTTCTGACTAAATTCAGTTAAACAATAAGATATTAATCGTTAACTATTATTTTACTTATTAATATGCAAACCATATTCCCTTATTTTTTCCAACAACCTATCTGGAGCATGATTAACCTGATGTATATTTAATATTTTAAGGAGTACAAGTAAAATCCACTTAAGAGTATTATATAGTGTTGACAGCTGCTTTTTGACTTTAATGGTAGCAGCTGCCTGAGATGACTGAAGGATTGGCAGTTAAACAATATTTCCATTATGGTATATATTGTCATATAATTTATAAAACAGCTAACTACTAACAACAGCTAAATACTAACTAAAACATTTATTGGAATATCCAAGTACAGGACAAGTTTAGACTTTGAAAATAAATTTGAAACATTTTAAACAAATTAAAATTACAAACGAAACTATTCCAATTAATAATAATTTATTTCAGTAAATTAACATATCAGCAAAACATATATTGCACCTTTACATTAATTCTGCAGTGAAATAATATTACTTTGTATATTTGTAAAATTTTATTTTATTTGTACAATTTACACTACTATTATTTAATCGTAGATCAGCCTCTCAGCAACTATGAACCTTCACCTCGATCACATGCTGCTGCCTCGGCAAGTTCTGAACAACTGTACGTATATGGAAGTCTTGTTGATAAATTTGATGAGAATAAAAGACAACTGAGAACCGTAATTCAAATCTATGAGTGCACTACAGAATCCTGGAAAGAACTTCTAACAACTGGTACTCCACCTCCTGGAATATATGGCTGTGCAACATCTTATTCAGGTCATATTCTCTACTTGTTTGGTGGTCATGATGGTACATCATTGCATGCTTCACTACATCAGCTAGACACCAGATCTATGACATGGAAGCAACTGTCACCACAACATGATAGTGGACCCATGACGAAATCTTATTGTCAAATGCTATATTATAATGATTCATTAACAGTTATTGGAGGCTTTGGCATGCCATCAGGTGAACTGCAGTCTGGATCACAAATTGCTAAGAGTAAACATCATCAAGATGGTCGTGGCTGTACAAATGAGATTCATAAGTACCATATTTCCCAAGGTAAGTTACAAATTATGTTTCAATTTATTTGTCATGATTTAGTTTATACATATTATTAAAATACAGTGTATATTAATAAAGTATTACAGATACAATTTCTTTAGAGTTATTTGCAGATTTAATGTAAACTATTATCGAAATTATCATGAAATAATTATAACACAATGGTTTTGTATATCTGTGATATAGCTTCAAAATTTGTCGTGTCGTTGTGAATAAAATTTAATGGATTCAGACATAGTGGAACTATTACCCTTTTACATTGTAAACATTTATCAGGAATAATTATAAAGATATAATCAGACGTGATAAACTCAAAGTTACAGTGCTAATATCTGTCTTTAGCAATGAACTTTAATGACTTTTCAATCATTTCTTTCCAACATAAATAGAAATTAGAATAATTTCTATCTCAGGTTATGATTATATTGAGTATGTATTAGTGATTTTTGAACTAGGGAATTTGTTTATGTACGAATTTATTTGTAGTGATAGAATGGAATGACATTATTATAAACATGCCAACTATGTATTCTTGTGTTTAGTATTGCTTCTAGGATGACTCATTTACTGTTTATTCAAACAATGGGCACCACTAAGTAGTACTTGCTCTGTGTAAATAGTAATAATGAAGAAACTAATATGTGTCTGAGTCAATCAATAGTAATAGAGCAAATTTGTTAAAACAGTGGGCATACATTTAGTTGTGGCATAAGGGCTGAGGTGTTTGAGAAGACATTTTCTCAAAAGTAAATAATTTAAAATTTTGTATTAGTTTGAAGCAAAATGTTTTATACAACGCACAGCTATATACTTAATTTATGTTTGTGACTTATCATATAAAGTCTTTGAAATAAGTAAGATTAATAATTTTTGGCTATGTAAAGTGTTTATATTCATTATATTATTTATATAAAATGAGGCATTTATTGTTTGTACTTGTACTAACATAATGAAAGTCATTCTTATTACTCCAATAATATCAAACCAAAAATTTGATCTTTGGTAAATTACTACTAACAAGAAATACGATACTTTAGATACATAACTTGTGTAATGATTACTACATATAAAGCAGCTTTAAATTTATGTAAATGACATTTGAAGTCTTCATAAAATAGATATCTTAAAATAACTTAACAAATAAATATTACATTGCTATTTTTATTTAGGTACATGGTCTTCTCCCTTGATCACTGGAAGTAGACCTTCTCCTAGATTTGGTTTTACAGTCACCTGCGTTAGTCCTACACATGCAGTCTTGTTTGGTGGAGTTGATGGTAATAGTGTACTCAATGACACTTACCTCATAGACTTGGCACAGATGGTAAGAATTGTTGTAATCTCTCACTCATTGTAATGGTACTGATAATATTATGTTAGTCAAGATGTATATGTACAGAAATTAAGCAATAAAATACAAATGATAGCATTCATCTGCCAGTACATATGTACAATGTAAACTACTTATGTATGTAAAATAAATACATTAGAAAAGGATTAGCACATGGCTGTAAATGTAAAAGCTTTAAATTGTTTGTGCTGCAGACTCAGTATTTATATGAATTGCATACTGAGAGAGGACTAGAAATAATAATCTATTTAGTATTCACACTATCTTAGTTCAGACTAAAGATAGTTGCAGCATGGGCTGTCTAAAGTATTTTTATTCCTTTATTGCAAGTTTCTATCTAGTGAGTTTGTTAAGATGGAGGTGATTTCATGGAACATAGGAACTAAGGCAAATCGGCCACTTATTTAAAATAACAAGTAATTTAGTGGAGTGTCCATTTATTAAAACTTTCTATATGGAACTAAATAAAATAAGCAAATATTTTTTTATAATTCAGTGTATAAATTCTCATTGACCTGGCTGAGTTCTCATTGAAGAGACTAGTAAGTTGCAACTGGCCATTGCTAAGCAGCAAAAAACATTAAAAAAAACAGGGACGGAGAGGGTACTCTGTATAATGTATAAGGACATGTAGTAGTATTTTTATATAAGTCTCTAGATAGCTGCACTTGCAGACAGTAATTTTGTACTTTTATTACATGAGTCAGAGTATGATATTGTGAAATATTTTATGACCTAGCTAGTTTATTTTCAAGAGCCAGAAGGAATAAAATATCAGTCATATCACTCTGCTGAGTGTAATATGTGGTTTATTCCACACTAGATATCTTCACTACTGTAGTTAGTCGCCCCCCCCCCCCCCTTTAGCAGCTGCTCTAACATGGATTGAGTAGCTACACAAGAGGAAGGTAGCTTAAAAAACCTAGAAAATTGACAAGTTCAGCAAGTTGCTATAACTAGAAGGGTAATGTGCCTGTGAGTTCAGCAACAGGGTGAAATATTTTGAGTTATTTCACTGGTTATGTACCTAAACATATCATTGTGAAGATATAATAATTATTATTTTTTTAAATTTATTAATGGAACACTTCAATGATCCTATTCAGACACAAAGTTTCCTGACTCATATGTCTGATGTTTTAAAGTGATTACTAATGTTTGTGTTCACTTTTATACTCTGAAATTCTTTTATGCTTACATTATTATAGCAAATATATAATGCATGTTGTCAGGAAACTATCCTGACAGCAACATACACACGTCGCCATGAAACCAGAAATGTGTAACTGATTATTGTTCATTTTGTCGTATTATATATCATTGCACATTCTTATCATAATTACTGCACTTTATTTTTATTCTATTCAGGCAGATCAATTCAAGCATAGACTGCTTGATTACTTTAGTTAGTAAAACAAAGAGACATAAAAATATCTTCCAAGCACTGTATATACTGTGATTGGACTTACTCAGGTGGCAGCAAAACACAGTACATGTTACTAACATAATTGATAGGCTTTTAAAATGCAGCTGGTACTTTTGGATATTGTTATTATATTAAATTAGGTATGAAGAAGTGTTTCAGTTCTTCTAATAATATATATTGTAAAGTATTTGTTTGATTGTGCATTATATTCTCGTACTAATAGCTTTTTACTAAGCTTGTGCATGGAGCACCACAACCATCTCCAAGATGTAATCATGCTGCTGTTTGTCTTGATTATAACAACAACAATCCACAGTTGTTAGTAGCCGGTGGATATGATGGCAAGGCTTTAAGTGATGTTTGGTGTCTTGATGTACGAGCACAGAGTTGGCAACCGGTAAGATCATACTATAGTATAGCTCAAATAATAATAGCTATGTAGAAGTAAATAAACTTAACTGATGTTCATAAGGAATAATCTTTAAAAGAAAAAATAATGTTTATTGTTTAAACTAAAATTACTTTAGTAGTTCCTAATAATTAATATTATTGTATCATGTACGATTCCCTGATAATTGGTGGCTAAAAGTTCACCAGTAAAGAACTTTGAGTATTTCAGTCAATTCTATTTCTAGTACTAATTAACAGTTTAAGTTAAGTTATAGTTTTCATAGATTTAATTAAGTATATTAAAGAGTTTGTCTAATCTCTTTATTATTATTACACAATTTCATGTATGAAATCAAATTATTCCGTTCACTCAACAATCCAGCAGTTCAAGAACAATACATTTAATGCACATACATGTACTACATGAGTACATTCTGAGCACTTTGAGGCTTTATATTTACACTGTCTGGATAGAGTAGCTCTTCTTCTTTCTAAAAATATAAGTCTGTCGTCTGGGAAACTTTCCGGAAGCTCGTGGTAAAAGTTTTTCTTGAGATCTCCTAAAATGGCTTTAGAATAATGGCTGTGTTAAATTTGGGTAGAATATTTTTCCCACACAGATAGCTGTGATATTGATATCACTCTGTAGCATTATAAATACTCTATAACATTATACAAAAATCCAAATTTACTATCAGAGGGTCTTGCGGCTACATTCAAAACCTGTCCAATAGCCTGAAATTTTGATGAAAATAAGTGAGTACTGCATGAATACTTGTGATGATACATATCAGAGAAGTAATGAATGAGAAAATGTCAAAAACAGTCATCATTACAGTTACCTAAAGTTAAACAATCATGTCTGATTTGAAGAATACTTATCCTATGCTGCTCATCCTCAACCATCATATTTTGACATGTCTGTCTCTTCAAGCTTATAATTGTTAGGTTTCTAGAATGTACTGGCAAGCTGGTCTGATAGTAAATATTTTAGTATAATTTCATAGAGCATTTATAATGTTACAGAAAGGTATAAAAATCACAGCTGTCTGTGTAGGTGAGAACAATTTTGCTCAAATTTACTACAGACATTATTCTAAAGCCATTTAAGAATCCTCTGGATCACTTCTACCGCGAGGTTCAGGAAAGAAACACAAGATTTATCTTATTAGAAAGAAGAGCTACACTATATAGACAGTGTAATTACAAACCTCAAAGTGCTCAGAATTAGATCTACACCTTGCTGTGGTTTAAAAGTGTTCAATGGAATGTACTCCATGTAGCTCTTCCTGTATCTGCATTGATAGGACTGCTGGCTTGTGGACTGCATTATGTATCATTAGCTAACAATTTGTTAGCAGCTTGTTGATGTTTGTTAAAATAAACATTTACTGCCTTGTTTTGGAACTGGTAATCAAATTATTATTTTTACTTAAATTAGCTGTTATTACTTAAATACTTAAAATGTACTTAAATTTACAAAATTTGTACAATTTATGTGGTGTTATGTTATAGTTGTAAACCAAAATTGAGGTTTGTATGCGATTTATAAACTCTGAGACACGAGGGCGCAGCCCGAGTGGCGAGGATTTATAAATCGAAATACAAACCTAATGATTTTGGTTTATAACTATTTTATAGCCCAAAAATAAACAACGAGCAAAGTATAGCGTTAGCTATCTTAGTAATTGTATTTAAGTACCCAAACTCTTCATTATTCCATTTTGCTTTGATCTGCCTTCCACCATAATTATGGTTGCTAAGAACTATATCAGACTTTTACCCGCTAATACATTTTCTTACGAGCATACCAGACTGTATCCGATTTATAGTTCTTAACGACAAGCGCGGTTGCTCGGGTAACGGGCTATAAATAACTTTTAACTTGATTGAGTATGTTTTAGTAATAAAAACGTTTGTGTTGATAAATTTGTTTGAATAATTACATATATTTATTTGTATATAAATGATTGAGATAAAGGCTCCAAAAGTAAGTCATAGGAAAAATTCTTTCTTTCTCCTATTTTTGTTTTTTGCAGAATTAGTCTTATTGACCCTTACTCTAAGTCTATGCCAAATTTCAAATGCCGAAACAACTTAAAAGACCCCAAGCGTGCCGTGGAAAGACAAGCTACTTTTTATTCTCTCTCGTTCTCGAAGTACAATAAACAGGGAATGGGCGGAGTTTCAAACAAGCAGCTAAAAAAAATGCATAGCTTTGAGAATAGTGCATGCAATCTACAGCTTACCTCTGGTTGAAAGTTTACCACTACATGGAGTAGAGTAGCCAAGGATTCCGACAAGACAGGCTGTGAGACGCTCTGAAAGCTAAAAAGAACTCTACGCAAACTTCGTTAGTCGCCGTTAAAAAGAGGCTGTACGATTTAATTGCGTATGCGGAGTACGCCGTTAAGTATACTGAAACATTAATTATACCGGAAGTGGAAATTCAATTTATGTTTTCTCGATTTCTAGTTCAATTGCTTTGCTGAATACAGCCCAGTT
>WLWD01003912.1_pt1 | contig 40780 bp, 29 predicted proteins | sample 6712731 | NCBI WGS metagenome assembly WLWD01 (sample SAMN12718690, study PRJNA576275) | sponge metagenome | isolation source: marine sponge | host: Mycale hentscheli | place: New Zealand: South Island, Marlborough, Capsize Point | collected 2014-11-01
CACACCTACTATTTCAGTTTCTCTACACGGGTCTATGGCAACAATTTGAAGGCGACGTTACACAATCCATAATAACAATGTGACTTGATTGCTTGCTAGTCATTGCTTCGTTACAGACATTTTATTATTATTCCTTTATAAAAATGTAGAATTTATTTAAAGTACTCGGCACTGGTAGTTTAATCATCTCAGTATTTGTGGGCATGTCCAACTATTCAAGGGCAGCGAGTTATACTACTAAGGCAAGAATATATGTGGCTGAATTGGAGGGCAGCAACTATTGGAGAGCGGCATCTGATATATGAAATTACTTTTATTTTTTTGCAAGTTTGTACCTTCATGGCCAACTGGATGATTGCCCCATAAACTTTTGAGTTGTAGGCTAGTGACTTTGTTCTCCTTAGGGAGTTTCCCTCTGAATTGTTCATATCCTGGTGCATTGTAACCGGCTCTGGGACCAAGATCAGAGACTGGATTGATACCAGAACTTAAAATAATAATAATAATAAACATTATTTCTTGCCATGATAACAGATTAGAACATCAGAGAACACTGTACTAGAGTTGTAGTCTAAACAAACAAGACTAATCCTGCAATGAATTAAAGGTAAAATATTCACAACAGAAATGTGACCTCAGCTTATGGAATACCAAATTTACTAATCAATCCTTTCACTACAGTGGTGGCTGCCGATACCTTGAACTTTACCGATCCGTGTTGTTTATTCTCTATCATGACTGACTATGATTTATTCCTGTATTTTTTTTTTACATCTTATGCGGATGTTAGGATGGACAGTGATACTCAGTCACAAGTACTACCAGTCACAACAAGGACGTCTAAGACTGACTCCATTTTGACAAATTGTTAATAATGATAGGAGTGGAGCTCTAATTCTGTAGCAGTGGTCCTGAGCTACATATAAAACGTGGGTCTACTGGGGCCTACTATTATCCCTGTGTTCTACTAACTGCCAACTGCATCACCATATCTCCAGACATGCTACTCCGCACCTTAGTCGCTGATTCAAACCTCACATATACTGTCAAACCCAGCATGTAATTCTTACCTGTAGAAAACATGATGTCTGAGCATTCTATATTTCCTCTGGTTTGCCATGCCATGTGTTAAGCACACTGAGACATACCTACAAACAAACACAGATACATACAGTCACTCATACTACATAACACAATGAGAGGCGATATGGATAGACATTCATGGAGTTCCACTACATATCAATAATTTAATTGTTGTCTAGCATCCTAGTAAATCATTAGCTATTACTATGAAAAAAAAAAATCAAAAATATATTTTTTAATCAGCTAATATAGTTCCGTTCTATGGTAACAACTCTTTAGAAGTTTATTGATAGTATTTTCGCGCCCCGAAAATCCAGCAAGTATGTCTTTTTAGTCTAATTCCATTCTTATGAGTAAACACATCCACTATTTCTCTCACCTTACTGTGAATGACTGCGTTATTTCACTGTGTAGTTACATAATGTAATTGCAAAATTGCGGACTACGCGGAAATGCCTAATAACCTCCAATATATTTTCTGTTAACAAACTACTGTGTTCACTATTAACATTAAAATTTTACAAATTCAAATTTCTAATCCTTCATCAAAACCCAGTTTGAACTTTCTCAATCAAACAGGTCTGAAAGGAAAGGAGAGAAATATAAAAAATTTCAGGTTGTCGCCGGCAATTGAACCCAAGGCCACTGACTTCAGCCACCAGTGTTCTTGCTACTAAGCTACGACAACCATTGACTCCCGAGCCTTTCAAATTTATCCTTTATACTGCTAAGTAAGACTGCATGCTGCAGACTCATACTTAACAGACCACCAATTATGTGCTGTCAGAACCCTTTCTGGTGTCGACCTGAAATACCTCTCCTTCCGAAGAGAAGAGCCATAATTAGTGGATTGTAAAGGCTTTATAACATTACAAATTCAAATTTCTAACCCTTCATAAAAAACAAGTTGGAACTTTCTCAATCAAACGACCTGAAGTTTATTTGTATTGTTTTGTTTTGTTTTTTCATTTATTCTCCTTTCCTTTTTCTCAGACCCGTTTTGATTGAGAAAGTTCGAACTTGGTTTTCATTAAAATTTAATTTTACATATATATACTTGATATCAGCATTCTATCGCCAGGGACATGACTCATTGGATATCAAATAAAACAAATCGTAACGACCACGATAGCACTCATTATGCTAAATATAGCAATTGGCTATGCCTCATGCAATTCACCCTACTACTTGTGATATGACCTCTTAATTAAATTGCAAGATGTGCTGTACATTTAATGCCACTAATTATTTATTACTGCACTATCAAACAAACCGAATACAAAAAATGCAAAAACAGCAACGCCATAATAAATAATAGTACTTACTTCATGAGATAAAATTATGCGTGTTTAATACTAAGGGATGCATAGAGAAAAATATATACAAACTTGAGTAAACTCGAGGATACGTGATCATGAAAAGAGGATTTAAATGCATACATCAAAAATGCATGCCCACTCATACACACACAAAATCTTCAGTCTAAAAAAATTCATGGCTTAGTATATTAAAGGATGCATACAGAAAACAATACGTGATGGAAAATATCATGAGTTTGTTGGTTTGTATTTACACGAGTGCCGCAGACACGAGTGTAAATACAGCCAATCAGACGAATGATATTCTTCAGTATCCAATGGATAATAAATTTATTATGTACTGCTCATGTGTTGATGCCATAGTTACTATTGCTACGGCATTGTAAACACTGTAAACAAGTTTGTAACCTAGAGGGACGTAATAACCCCACATGATAACTGTAAACACAGGTGATATGGGAAAATATTATCCTAGGCCTCATCCTGCTTACTTTAGTGCATTTTCTATGTGGCAACAGTTATCAGGCACATAATAAATATAGGTTACACTTTGAATACGGCATAGTATCACAAGTCTGTTGGTACTATTGGCACGAGTGCCGCAGGCACAAGTTGCCAAAACGCTAAATCCTTACCTAGTATATTTCAATTGATTGCTGCAATATGATATAATTTCAAATTTTATTTAGCAGAAACTAACTACTTCCAGGATATTTGCCACACCCACTCTCCACACCCAAACCATAGCAAATTACATCTAAACTACATCAACACAACCACATCATGTGTATTAAGATAAAAGCATAAAAACTAAACAATGCTTACTCTAGACTCAGTGACTGAAGTGTGGGCGGAGCCACTTAAAGAGAAGAGAAGAATCTGAACTGAGCAAAGAGACAGATATTAGTGTTTGTAATCATTGCGTGTATCATATCACTTTTATTCGTAACTAGCTAGTTAAGTAGGTGTGGTATTTGTTATTGTGTATGATTTGTGCCTTGGGCGTGTCCAGATGGTTTCTTCGTTGTGTTGCGCATGCGCTGACCTTCATTGAATTAACTACTCGGGTCAGCACGTGCGTGAGTCAGTCTGTTCTGTGTCCGTGTTCACGATACGTCGTGTAATTCTTGTCATTACCGTTTAATCCTAACCTACGGGAAGGGAGCCAGTACGCTGGGGAAGGCTGATAGAGTGAGATACAGACTGATTCTGGTGGCAGCGAACTACTGGCCCCAGAGTGTGCGAGGTTTCCTGAGTCAGCTAAGGCTAATCGGGGACGATCTCCCCACAAGAAGAAGGAAGGAAATAAAGCAGAAAATTAGAACAAAAAAAAATAATTAAAGAACAAGAAAATAATGAAAGATAAGGACAAACATAAAAACAGCAGAAAAAAGCAAAACAGAGTAAGAATACTAGAGCATCTAGTTGTGAACCCTAGCTAAATGGCAAAAATACATGACTATTCAGAGCACAAAGTATTTTGGTTAGGTCATTATATAGCTTGCTTCATCACATGGCACATAGCTGCATCATGAGGTGGTAATTTTAAAGTCACTGAAGCTATACACTTACTGACCACTTCATAAACCTGTAACTGACCGTTTGCAATAAGGAGACCTCAGCAGTAATATTTGCTAGCACATGACTGTCGTCTAACTTTTTGCAATGACGAACAGTGGAGTCCCGGAATTGAGGATGACATAAAAATTATACCATTACGCATTTCATTCTTTAGAGGGAAGCTTAACAGGACTTGCTTTGTGTATTGGTGCAGTTTGATGCTACTTTGATGCCTGAATGGCTCCCATTTCGGAGAAGTGTTGTTGGCAGACAGACAGACAGACTCATTGGACAACTATAACCCTCAGTGTGCAGCCACACTGAGGGTTAATACAGACTTGGATTATGAAGGAAATCTATTTTAGTGTGAAACAACCTGTGTCCTCTCATACACATGCTAATTCAAAACACAACAAGCACAAAAACAAAACCACATAGGTTAACCAAGCCAACAGATAAACCACAGTAGCAGCCTTTATGTGTGGCCAGCAGACCACTTAGGCTCATGCTTACTAATTCCATAAAAATGTATACAGCCTGACACACACACACAATTAAAGAGAATAGCAAACATCACACTCCCTAGAATTGAAACCTCCTTCCAGCCCCCCCCCCCCCTGCCCCCCCTCCCTTGTTTAACCCCAGCTTATTACGCTACCATTTATGGCCTGTATGGAACGCTAATGATATGTAGCCCATTGTTATTTTGGGGGAGTGGAAACCTTGGTGGTCCTCAAGTACTTATGAAAAAGACCCAAGGCAATTCATGAAACAAACTAAACTAGTAACTATTTTAGTCTCCCCATGCCCAGAGGTGTGACAACAATGTGTCCCCATCACATGTTTAATTCAACACATGTGCTAGCTTACCCAAAAAAACCCACAGAGGTTACCAGAACCACAGCAGGCTGCTTTAGTGGTGCAGACTCAACCTCTGACCTTAGGCTCATGCTACTTGATTTGCATGTTTGCACAGATAATGATCAGCTAAATCAAATAATAAGACACACAATAGCAAATACTAAACACTCACTATTTTTTTTTTGCAGTAGTATATATGATAGGTTGTTTTTTTTGTTTTTTGTTTTGTTTTTGTTTGTTTTGGTTTTGGGTTGTTAATTTTACAGTACATTTTTCGGTGTTTCCAGTAACGCCGTCAATTGTCCCATGGGGACTAGATTGGACCATAGAGAAGTCCTTGGGATGTCCATGCCAAAATTAAAAATTAATGATTTAAAACTTTCTCTGCTAGGGACCCCCTCCCCTGTGGTTGAAAAGTAGCCCCTACCCGTTGTGGTTTAGTCCAGAACGACACGTGTCCCAATTTTGGGGGCTTTGCCCCCCGCAACCCCCCAGTGCTGTCCACAACATGAATCGGTCATGTGAGTGAATTGAACATGAATAGAATCTGTTGAATTGTTAGGAGGGCCTTGTAAATATGCCGTGTACAATTTGCGGCATTACCGGACTACTATGCATCTCCTACAAAGACGTACACACAAGAAAAGTCAACAAGAGGGAGAAAGAAGGGAGGAGTAAGAAGAGATAAATTTGGGAGTACCAAAAAAAAAAAAAAAAAAGGGTTTTATACAGGAGGAGGGGGAACTGGGATTTCCCCCTCAAAGTTCTAGCTTCCCCCCCCCAAGTTATAAATAATTGAATAATAATATACTAGATCAGATCTAATAACAATAACAATACCGCGCACAATATGCAGTACAAGTGCCAGGTCCACTACTCTAAACTACATCTTCCCCAAGCAAAACATGCGAAAAACACCATATCTACATACACACTAACCCGCGCGCATACACACATCTAACCATGGCATGATCAAGCTTTCCCGTTTGAAATAGAGAGCACCAATACCGTTGAGTATCTCTGGAGGAATATCAGCTCCCACTTTATCTGTCAGAATGTGTGATGACTTATAGTATGCTTCAAGAGAACCCTAAACAACAAGAACATCAACAAAAACTTGAGTCAAGCGCTTTTTGTACCATTTTGCTACTCCAATTTTAGATGTTTGTGAAGATCAACTAAATATGCAGTATTCTGCTTACGTTGTTCAGAATTGGTTGTCATTTTTTTTATTATTTATTAAAAAATAGCTCCAGTTTTTGTATTACGTAGCAGACGAGGGCACTATATGTGACCGTCTATGGGAAAATCGGGCACAATGCAGCATGCGTAGACATCGCAAAAAGATCGATTTAGTTCTTAAAATTGTATAAAATAAAAATAACGAAGGGAACGGTTAGGTGATATATAGCGAGAATGGCTAAAGCTACGACGATAAAACTTGGAGAGCTTAATATCTGGATGCCAAGGAGTGTGTAAGTGCAAACAAAAAATGTTTTTGTCGGGGCCGCGTTGTGCCCGATGTTCCTATAGACGGTCACATATGTAGTGCCTGGTAGAGGGCTACTACATGTAGTGCCCTGCCTCTCACGGTATTAGCAATGACTACCGTTGCTATTTTCTAAATTAGTTAAACACTGTGCGTCTGTTGGGAACTACTGTGTTTAGGGTCCCTCTGGCGTCACTAGTAGTGCCCTTGTTTCACTTGGGATGCCACAACCCTGGCACTTCAGGACCCTACACAGTAGTGCCCTCGGTGACAGTGCCTAATTATTATATAATCAGTTCCAAATACATTACCAAGTACCATATTCTTGCAGTTAGACGTTGCCTTCAATACTTAACCTCCCAGCTCGAGAGACTTAATAAAATGTCAGCCACTCTTGAATAGTAGCTGCAGACAAATGTTACTGATTCCACATAGTGCATTAGACCACTATAGGACTTCTAAATGTAGGAGTAAATTCTATAGTCGACTTGGTCATCATTAATAGCCACTATTGAATACAAGTAGTAGCATTCATCAGCAGTAAGTTATTATCGCAAAAATGCTCTATCAAAGTAAACCCAACACATGGTTACAATTCAGTTCTCATGAGATGCTGAGCAAAATTTCATATTATATGGTTGGTTGGTTTACCCGCCATATATGACCACTTCCAACCATGGACTGGAGCTAAACAAATGACTTACACAATTTTAATGCATTGACCACACCCATCATTAAATCTCCCTGTTCCAGGATACTAATGCATTGACCACACTCACCTTTAAATCCCCCTGTTCCAGGATACTGCCCAGTTCTATTTATGTCTCCATATCATCTGGGAACTGGTCTGTCAATTTCTTCAAGTACTCCTAAAGATTTCATAGTTGCTAGGCTGAGCTGCCAGAACCTTCTCAAAACACTGGGTAGCATTTTTACTGTCACCTTGGGCGATGTACATCGTGAGGCAACACATCGCTACTGGACAAAAACCTGGTGGCCTGCAGTGAACATGAAACACTAAATTGTTGTATACAATTAGTCTACTAAGTATACAATACACTATAGACTGAAATGTGAGTTTATGTGGGCTTGTAATTAACCCACACTATTTACTACGTACATATCGTTCCCTTCCGTAAGCTTATTTAATGCAATTTTAAGAATTCGACCAACCTTTTCCCTGACATTTACACACGCCATGTTGTGCCTGATTTTCCTGTAGACGGTCACATATAATGACCTGTATTATCAAAAATTAACCAACTGTATGTAATGTATGTGGATGTAGCATTTTCTGCAGCAACCTCTGAATACAAGAGTTTTGTATAGGCATATAAGGAGCTGGGGAAGGAAGAATATTCTCTAAGTGAAAGTCTCTCCCCCTCCCACCCTCCCTCAAGAAAAATAATCATAATCAACTCTTTCTTAAAATATGCTGTACTCAGTACTAGCCATAGAGAATACATACACAACAGTACCCTCTAGCAGTCATTACAACACAATGTACACACCGAGTTCTCGTCTTCACCTATCCAAGTACAAAAATGAGTGTGGCTTAGCATACTTGAAGTCTCCCCTCAGCAAAAAATCCAGTATGAAACCCTGCCAATATGTAAATTCCCGATGATGCTTATGTGTGACCTACATGTAACACTCTCGGCTGTTTTATCATGCCCATCAACTCTAATTGCTATGTTTCCAAATTGGCACCTTTACTTTCTCTTTGTGAAATTTCTCATTATTATTACCTGAGTTGTCTACAACTCCTTGTGTTGTTCTTTCCTCCCTGGCTCACTCAATGAGTGCTGTTCCTTTACCAGCAGCTGACAAATGGGAGTGCGTCTTACAGCGGCCCCTTAGTGGGTTGTTTGTGTTGGTGGTAGTAGTAGTAGCTTCTGTGCTGAAAATACATGAAATAAGACAAAAGCAAAAAAACAACAAAAAAAAGAAAAAAAAGTGAAGTCAGAGAACATGCAGTACTCAATACTAGCCATGAAACCTTTCACAACATCATACTCCACAAGTTATTACAATACACAATAGAATGAGTTGGGATTAAAAAAAATCAAAGCCCGAAAAAAATGACTACTTGAATATGAAAAAAAAAAGATCAAAGTTTATCCAATTGGTAGGTCAGTTTAACTGTACTAAATGTCTCATTTCCATACTTAAAGCTTTACCCCTCAAACAAAAATCCTGTATCAATCCCTGATGGGGCTAAAGTTGAAGGGATCACATATAAAAGGAACACTGCAGTTATCATCAGATAAAGATGTTATTGAAGTTCTGATTATCAACCAATATCACACCAGTGCTCTCGAGCTTATCGCTAGCTATAAAATTGGTTATCTACCTTCACACAAAGTATCCATATCTCAAGCTAGCTCAATCAATGTCTTGTTGTGTGTCCGCGTTTTCATTTGTAGAATCTCGCTCTCTGCCGCCACTTACTTCACGATCCAATAGACACTCTTTTTAGGACAAAAACCCTTTACCCCATCAAGTATCAAGGGATTTAGGATAAAGATACCCTTTACCCTCCTATTAAAAGTTAAGCGTTATCCCTTTACCAAAAGTAATTTTATTCTTGGCTTTGACTATACTATAGAGGGCAGAAGCAGAAGAAATGTTTAGTCTAATCAGTCTAAAGATGACTCGTCGACGTAAGTGAAAGGTATTCATACAAGTGTTGTTTGGTTATTTCAACTTGATGAGAACAGAAGCTTTATGATTACAAGTTCACTTAAATAAATCTGTGCATGTGAATGTCAGAAAGTGTACACCCTAATGGTTTGCAAAATCATGACACTGATGTACTGATAGAATGTATCATAGTTATTCTAATTACAGCACCAAAATAATTCAGATTCTGAAAAAGTCTATTATTAGAACAGAACATTAATTGTTGGTTTGAGCTGGTTCTAAAATTAGGTCTGAGCTTAGCAATTAGGATGGAGTTGGACCTGTGACCTCGGCAAGTGATCAGTACATTGTCACATCTTCATGCAGTGATGGCAATTTTGGAGGACAAGCACTGAATTTCATCTTCTCTGCTTCTCTTTCACAAAAAGCAGTAGTTTCAGCCCAGATAGAGGTAGAAGATAGTCCCACAAATCTATGTATGCCATGAGTCCGTACATATTTGGCTAAGCACCACAGAATAATTCCAAATTCAGTTTAGTTTGTAATAGAACTAGGAAGAAAATATTACCGCGAAATGGTGCTACTATTAGAGTGGTGCTGTAATTAGAATATGGTATAGAGCAGAGTCTATATCCTTGAAGCCCTGTAATATTATAGAAATGTATCCAGTGTTATAGGTATATGTAATCATGTAGGAATCTGTGATCTTGATGAAGAGATTTGTTGTGATCTCAGTGACAGCAAGGGGTGAAATAGAATAATATGTGAGTTTGTATTGAACATGAGTAACTAAGATAGTCGGGATTAATAGCATGAGTAAGGTAATTAGAATGAGGTGATGCATCATACGACTAACCATGCTATTATTTGCTAATAGTTTGCCAACATCCTAACATGTATTAGAATTGCAGTGCTATTAGCTGTTTATTTAGCATTGATATTTTTCCCTTGAGCTGATGATCAAAGCAGTGGTTGCCTGGCTAGCTCTCTTTACAAGCTAGCAATACCATATTACTTTTCTAGGCAGGGCTGTAAGATTGAAATAGTGCATTTGTTGACCCTTACCAAACATACCTTTAAATTTAAAATTAACATTCATGAGGATTCGATATTAAAACAAACAGCTAGAAACCTGTGATATTTTACAAAATCTTAAAAATAATTGGATTTTTTTTTGACAAATGCTTATTTGCACCAGTTTTTGAAAAGTTGAATACATAGATACATGTATAGTAATAATAATAATAATAAGAGTCTGTTTCACTCATCTCTGTAGTTGTTCTATCACAGTTCCTTCTCTAACTTCAAACATCTTGGATCCCATTAGAAGTTAAATAAAAGTAGAGGCTGGATAATAACATCACGATACGTCATGTTCGCTCTTTTGCAGTAGTTTCACTTCTCTCTGGTCCTGTTTTCCTAAATCACACTGTAGTAACAGTGCAGTCTAATATATCTTGTTACATACCACTTTTTACCCATTACACGTGTGCCTGTGGAAATATGTATGCATTTATGTGGCATGTGTATGTGTTCATGTTTGTGTAGGTGAAGTACTTTCTGACAATGGGCCTAACTGATATGTTTGATGTGGTAAGTTAAATGCAGCTAAATGTGTTAAAGTCACGACATGCACGCACACACACACACACACACACACACACACACACACTGTCTATGAGCCCAAGCAATGATACAGATACTTTCTATTTAGTTAACCTGCTTATTCTTACCAGATTTGTATGGTTATTATGTTCATATCTGGTAAAGGGACAGTAAGTATGCAAATAAATAACAGATTTCAGCAAGAAGTCAAGATAACATTATCATTATATGTGACCGTCTATAGGAAAACCAGGCACAACGCGGCACCTTCGAATTTTTTTTTTTTGCACTTACGGAGTTGTCGGCGTCCAGATATTGAGCTCTCCAAGTTTTATCGTCGCAGCTTTAGTCGTTCCCACTATAATAGACCTAACCGTTCCCTTCCGTAGGCTTGAAACAATACATTTTTAAGAAATCGATCGATCTTTTCTCGATATTACGCACGCCGCGTTGTGCCCGGTTTTCCCGTAGAGGGTCACATATATTGAATGCGTAACCCTGAATATTCTTGGGCCCTGGTTAATTCTAAACATAATATTCTAAATTTTGAATTTCTACACTTTGTTAAGGAAAAATGAAAAGCTCAGCAAACCTGCTAGCTAAGTCTCAAACAAAATTAATATGTTTAAAATGTTGCTAATATTTCTAACATTTCTCGTTACTTCCAGTAGCCTATATTTTCCCCTAAAATATCTAGCAATACTTATCTATGGCTAGGCTGGGTATAACTGCTTGTCGAAAAAAAATCTGATATTTCTGTGCTTGCAACAAAACTTACAGATTGTGTTGTATGTGATGTAGAGAATGTGTGCCATCATGGAAGAGTGAAGATCTGTTTTCAAGTCATCTTCTATTGTTGAACCTTCACTTGTTGATCATGTATAGTTTTTTTGTTTTGTTTTTCCCTTCAAAATGTAATGTATAAACATTATTAGTGAGAATTTATTTAGAACAACCCAAATAAAATTATGGTGACATCAGGTGGTCATTACAGGTAAAACTCTATTAAGGAAGTGTATCAAGGCATTATTTTACTTGACGATCTTTCCTAATTCAATATATGCACGTTGGGAAGGTCCTCAGATATACAAGACAAAATAAAGCACAGAAATAAAAAGGGATAAGTGGCATTTAATTATTTTATAATAGTCTCTATGGTACAGATATGTAGTATTTTGGCAAGAACTTCAAATATATTTTAAAGACTGGTGGCTGTGTGATAAACAAATGGTATGAGTGTGACTCAGTTAATCAAAGAAATTGACAAAATTCAATCAATATAATAACAAAAAAGGTTTTCCTTAGACTGCTTTTACAAGTTGCTCTCACCAGGATTTAGGAATATGCTATAAAGTGTTGCAATACATCATAGGGTGTTATGGTACACTATAAGGTGTTTCATTAAACACCTACTTTATAGTAGGGTGTTATGATGCACCATAGAGTGTACCATTACACCCCTGTTTAATAGGGTGTTCCATTATACCCTAGTAAGTGTGTACCGTTACACCTCATTTGTTACTGTGTACTATTTTATCTATCATTCAATTGATGTTTCAGTAGATTCTTCTATTGAGCGAAATATATGAAGTTCCTCCACAAGCAAAGTCCTCCATTCTAAATTTTGGTCTTTTATGAATTAAGTATGGTCATAACAGACCTTTTAATAAGTACATGATATTGTGTGAAAAATTTGAAACCACATGTCACTAGTAATGATCTCTACATGTCTTATTATGATAAATTTTTTAATGATCTCAAATAAAAACAACGATTTACTGGTTTTACTCAAACAAACATTATAAGCTGAAAATATCGAACTTTTTCCACTAATATTTATGTGGCTATTGCCTTTTTTAACTTACAAGTAGAGATCAACATAATTGCTGTAATTTTTAAATTTTTTCTCCTTATTCTAGATGCCTTTGAATAATGGGCTAAGCTGCATGAAGAACTTGAATGTAGTCAATTATAGCTTAACTAGGTCCCAGGCCGTACCGTATGGCATGTTCCATATACATCTCTAGGTGTTGGTTTTCAGTAAATTTATAAACAACAAGAGATAGGTGATAATTTATGCATAACAAAGAGAAAACTACTACAATAATAACACGAAATGTAACTAAAACTGATTTATTGTTTCATATTCTGCGTCAGTGTTGTTCTCCTCAATTTTCACTGTACTGGTAGCATAAGCTGGACATGGGGTTATTACCACATTATTTTCAGTATCGGTGAGATTAGATTCCACTACTGTCTTGCTGTATTTCTCTATATATTCATATTCATGAGAATCAACTCCTTCAGCATCAAGTGAAATAGCAGTGACTGTGTCTCTAAGTAGTGAGTAAATTGAAAAAAGATATTAGAGTCAACATTATCTTAATTAAATTGTTAACTTACTTAGCACTTTTACTATTCCGACTTGTTTTGATGGAAAATGCTATAATTATGCCAATAATTACCATGATTATAATAATTATTATAATAACTATGACAACCAATACTATAATATTCACTGGTAGAGCACCATTCTTCTCATCATTTTGACTGCATGGTGATAAACTAGTCGATGATACGATGCAGAAACTCTGTATGGTTAGAAGAGAAAATTGCACAGGAATAGATGTTGTCTCCAGAGACAAGCCTTGAATTATACTAGCAAGTTGGGAGACATTAGCATGTCTTGTGCCATGTAGTTGTACTTGATAAGTTACAACATTAGGAGAAGATGGATCACAAAGGAACACTCTGTCTGTGAGTTGAGAGGTAGTGAAGTCACACCCACATTGAGGTGACACTAGATTCACTAATGCCATTACTATATCCGAGTCCTTCAAGCTGAGCTCATTGTTCTATTCAGGAATTGTCATAGCAACAGTAACAAAAACTTCAGCTAACAAACTTACCTTCCAAGTATCGCAATTGGAAACACCCTCAAGCAAAATCTGTAAGTATATGCCTGCATATAGTTTAATAATAGTAATTATATTGGCATTAAAATTGTATACTATGAATTTTGTATATTGTGCACATGAACCTTTTTGGAATTGGGTTCTAGACTAATCCAGATGATGGTCATTATAAAAACAGTATAAATTGTGATAAGATATTTTTATTTGAATAATGGTTTTTGGATATATTATCAACTAGAAGTATACCACTACAGTGACGCTTGATGTAAAACTTCTGAAAATTAAGAATGCTGGTCTTGAATCCATTCTTATAATTATGTACTGCTTCATATAGTTACAGCAGTTTACCTCACCTACTCTCTTTCTTACTGAGTCATTACAGCTCTTCATAACCTTTCATCTATTCAGCACTTCTCGAGTAAGTCATGGATTCCCTTCCTTTGTCTATCTCCTGCTATTCTGCAACTCCGTGGTTTTGTCCTTTTCATGATTGTAAACTTAGGCTTTATGAAATTATTGCCTTCTCAGTCCATTTTTTGCCGGCATATAGCAACAATTGGTCATCATCAGTTTCTAATCACCTTTGTTTCATTAATTGCTTTCTAACACTTTACCCATTCAATTTGAGATGACACTTTACCAATAAGGGAATCAGGCCATGAATTATTCACAAATACAGACACTGTCATTTGTCATTGTCGTTTTTGATGCACAATGTATTATTTTATAGATATTGTTACTTGTGCGGAATGTTTCTGTTTGGCTTGGTTAAGGCATTTTTTCAAGCAATATAATCATTAAAAAGGTAACTATCTATATTAAGTAACTTTACCATATCATTTTTCATTCTAAAGTGCATCATGAAAATTCTGATTATTTTCTTCTAGTGTTAAACATTGCTGGTTAGGCTCATTTGTCATTTATAGTGATGGTAGTCATTTGCAAATGGGTGTAAAAACGTTGTGTACAGTTTATTTAGATGACACTCACTTGGTACGACTATTGTCTTAGAAGCAGAATTCGTAATTCTTATTTGACTGTTTTTTCTTTCGATCATAACATCCACATTGCATTCGTAATCTCCTTCATCTCTGCTCTTGTCTAGAGAATGGAATATTATACTGGTATGATATAACATAGGCACCACTTCTTGTGGCATTGTAATAGTTCTTCTGTTGTCTTGAGTGAGTGCTGTGTTATATCTCCTCCATTGTGACATCACTCTGATTTGTTGGATGTTGTCTAAGACAGAAACTGAAATATCTATAGCACATGTTAAGTTGAGTTGAAGTCCGGAATAAAAGTTGGAATTGATAGGGTAGCCTCTGATAGTGAGGGAAACTACTGGAACTGGAACTAAATGAGTATAGGCAAGATCACAACAATTAACAACTGATCAGTTAATGTAATTGTCTTACCTTCCAATGTAACATTATAGGTAGCACTATAACAATGATTGTATATGCCACTTCTTGTTATTTGAAGACAAACAGTGACATTGTACTCCCCTATTGTCTCTCTAGTTAAGGAACATAATCTTAGCGATGCTGATTCTAAATATTGACCACTATTTGTACTGACTGTGTTGTTTTCTCTGGTCCATGTGTATGATACTGTAGCATTTAAGTCAGTACCAGTTAATAAAGTAGTACTAGCAGATAGAATGAGTCCATCATCTTGTCCACACAATGTTTTCTGTGTTTGTGTTGTAATATTGAGTTGAGGATACTCTTCCACATTAACAATTATAGTTTCGTTAGCAGCGACTGTTAAGATATATGTATTCTGAGAGTTCAGAGAAACAGACAATATATAGAGTCCTCCATCTGTTGAGTTACTTCTCAAAGTAGAGAATAGTAGAGTGCTAGAGTAAATATTTTGTTGAGTTATAGAGTCAGATACTGAGGTGACTTCCTCAAATTCAGTACTGCCATCTTGTTTTGTCCATCTCCCAGTGAATTGAATTGGAGTATTCACAACATGTGAGTTTACAGTAGAAGTACCAATAAGACTAGCACTAGTGCCTTGTATAACACTTCCTACAGTTTCTATGGTAATTGATGGTGTAGGTGCTATAAAGTATATATATATTATAAATTAAAGATGAGCTACCTAAATATTCATTGAAAACATGCACCATCTTTTTTCAGGTTCAGTTAATTGATGTTACAAATTTTGACATTCTGATAATTGAGGTTGTATTATGTAAGACTAAAATGCACTTAAAGAGAGTTTCAATATATTATATATATATATTATATGTAACAATTCTCAAAGTTCTCACTTTCCATTCAAATGCAGTGTTGCAGTAATTTTAAGGTAAAATTGTGTCATTAAAAGTGGCATGGTAAAATTGCAGAGAACTAGCATTTTGATAAATCAAAGTAATGCATGCATTCGCAGTTAGTTATATAGTTCTGAAGTAAAAGTATTTAGAGTGCTACCTTGAAATCATGCAGATTTCCATGGTACTGCATTCTAATGTTTTTAAAACAGAAGAATATGTTAAAACTGTACTACAGTGTTGGAACTGAAGTAACTAAGATGTATATGGAATATTGTGACCACTCATCTTGCCTTAGTGAACCTTGGTGTGCAGCTCGGGGAATTTGTGAGAAAGAAGGTGAACGAGAATTACTGATGTCATTTTGGTGTTGCAATTTGGTTACGGATATTGTAAATGACTTGATTGCTAGCACTTCTTCATGTAATAGTCATGGTCGAGATCATAGTTTTTATAATATTCTTTCTCCATTGTCATTGTTAATTCTTGTTCACCAAGGTTCACTAAGGCAACATGAGCGGTCAAAATATTCGGTGTACTCATTAGTTACTTCAATTTCATTTGTAGTACAGTTTTTGCATATTCTTCTCTTCTATAAAAGTTAGTGTATACTATAGAAATATGCGGAATTTAATAATCCTCATGCTGTGTACTTAAATCCCGCAGATTTCAAACTACCACACTCGAACTATTGTATATTTATTCAGTTTACATATTTCAAGTAATGGACCAATCAAATTGAGGTATCTAGTCCTGTTCTGTTCTAAATATATGAGCACCAGTTCCATTTTCAAGACACCAATGCTATGTGTAGTTATTTAAGTTACAGCTGTTAATGTCATATACACTAATTGTTCATGAAGTATATTACACAGTTTCATGTTTTTGTTATCCCCTAATATAATATGGTCGTGCGAATACTACTAGCTCTCTATAAATTTGTGTAATATACTGTCTTACTTCACTGTGCATGATCACTTACATTAGAAACTTACTTGCAACATATAATGAAGTAGTTATGTTATTGAACACTACTGGAACATCAGAAATATTAACACTAGCTCTGCATTGATACTGTCCAGCATGAGATGTCAGTAGGGGATCAAAGGAAACATTCAGTTTAGAAACTGTTCCTAAGACTATTGTATTCATCTCAGTAGAATTTAGATCATTAATTGTAGAGCCACCTACTTTCATCCATTCAATATGAGGATTAACAATGAGGTTCTCTACTACAGTTACTGTACAGGAAAGTGACACTGACCTCCCAGCCTCAGAAATAGGAGCTGATATAACTGATATTTCAGGAGATGGTAATTCTAACACACAACATAATAACTTTGTAACAATACTATAAAGCTGTACTAATGTTACCTGTTAACCGTAGAAAAAAGGAACTCGATATACTTTTTCTGCTAGGAGAAAAAAATGCAGAGTCTCTATTAGATACAATAATTGATATACAGGTATATGTTCCATTATGGATTGGTAGCAAAGGTCTAAATATGACATATGATTGGTTGGTATTTATTATATTAACTGCATTGGTGTCTGGTCCAGTGATACTGATGTTGAAGGAGACTGGAGTATCCACTAGTTGAGTGTCATAATTAACTGCACATGTTAGAGTGAGTGTAGTGCCCAAATAAAATGGTGGATTTCTATTTTGAGTCAGGACAACCGAAGTAGCTGGTGGTACTATCACACAATAACATTAACATTATAATAATAACAATTATATTTATGACATACATTTACTCACGTTGAACATTGAGGGTGACACTCCTAGAGACCTGATGATCTACTACTACTCCAGGAATAGTCATATTCACCACACAAGTGTAAGTCCCTGCCTGGGAAGGTCTGACACGAGTAAATGTCAGAGAACTTGTTATGACTAGATCAGTTGTGCTAGTTTGATATCCAGCTATGATTATATCTGAAGTTGTAGATATAATTTGATCTCTATCTCTTAACCAAAATATTTCTATTGTAGTGGAAGGTGATAAAGTACTTTGTCTTGAAGCATTACAGAAGAAAATAGAGGTTTCTCCTGCAAGAACTTCAATGACTTGTGGCTGTGCTTGAATAATTTGTGGAGGAAAAGCTGAAAAATGCAAATAAATAAATTATATAAATAAATAAAATACAATACCGAAATAGTAATTACAGTTACACACTCATATCACAACAACATGATCGATTTTAAACAATTCTCAATTAAAGTGATTTCAAGCAAAATAGTTTACTAACTACTTTAAGTAGCTAATTGAATTTATGGGTTTTTAAACTTTTTGGCTCAAAATAATCAATGTAAATTCATTGTTAGAAAGCTCTGTATAATTTTTATAGAATTTTATAGAAAATATATAGTGCTTTCTAAAAATGAACTATAAAGGCCTACCTATGGTGGTATGACTCACACACACTTACACATTTATTAATGTAGGGACAAAGTATGCCCCTCACATTTACTGGTTTCTACATACTCACAGCCAATTACACATTTTCTATGTGTTGAAATTAAAATAGCTAACTTAAAAAGGTCGAATTCTATTTCCAGAGATCAAAACTTCTGACCATTTGCACACTCCAATGATAGAATACCAATCTAAGTAGTCGTGCATACTTACCTTCTACAATAACAATTCTTGTCTTGTTTGTATAAACACCAATAATATACATTGTTGATAGCACATTAAATTCTACTGAATAAGATTCTAGAACATTTTGTGTGTCTTGCAAATCAACTGTTAAAGTAGTAGAATACGCCATTGGATTAGTGCCACTATGTGTGACTTCAGTGGTGTTCACATTTCTCTGACTTGTCCAGGAACTGAGTATTGTAAGATTAGTGTCTACTGCACTGTTGAAAGTAGCTGTGGCTGTGAATGTGAGAGTGAGACCAACATGGAAGTCTTCATTCACAGGACTGCCAGTAATAGCTATAGTAGGAGCTGGAACTAAACCAGAATAAAAATTGTTAAACTAATTGTACTACGTATTTACAGCTTTCACCTACCGTCAATCATAATAATTGAAGTGTTATTACTACTAATTCGTAAATTAGCATCAGTGTCCATGACAATAGCTCTACAAACATAGCTTCCTGCATGACTGGTGTGAAGAGGAGTAAATGATAGAGTCAGTGAAGTAGATGGAGAAGAACTACTCAATAGCATATCTTTTAAAGAATTATCATTTAGTACAAGTCCACTTGGCCCCACCCACTCAATAACTGGAGCCTGTCTGAGGTTTTGATTGAGACTAACATCACATGTGACAGCATACATTTCACCAGCAGTAGTAGAACCAGAACTACTGATCCTAACTTGTGGAGGATCTGGAACTGAATTAACAGAAATAACATTCAGAATCTTTAATAGAATGATCCTAACTTAAATTTATTCAAATGAGCTCAATGCACTTACATTGTGAATTAATGAAAATTGATTTAGTTCCAGTATTACTTCTCTGAAGAGTGTTTTGAGATTCTGAGATAGTGACATTACACCTAAAGAAAGTGTCCACACTGCTCAGTGGAGAGAGAGTGAGAGTAGACAAATTACTTGTAGTAGATGAAGTTATAATACTTCTACCACCATTTCTCACTTCAGAGCAATCTCTATCAATCCATATAAAAGAATATCTTAGCTCTCCAGTATCCACAATATCTCGGTTGATGCTGGCTGAACAGGTAAGAGTGATGTTATCTACTCCACCCACCAGCAGCAAGTCAGGTGATATTGCAACAGAAACATCAGGAGCAGGAACTGCCATACAACATGTTTAACAAATATAATTGCTAAAAAAATCTGCTTTTTTAAAGTGAAAATAATTTTGTACAATGTGGCTGTGGTTAATAGTCTAACAAATATGTTCTACACAACAGTTCATTGATGGTCAGCAAACTTCAGAAACAAAAAAATATGCGTCATGTGTCATGCACACATATTACGATGCAATACTTTATTTTATTGACATAAGTTCATCATAATATTACATGACTTTAAGTGAAGAAAATTTTACGAGTTGATCAAGTTCCTTAGTATTTATTTTTTCTTTATTAAGTCATTCTGGTGCTGGTATAAAAGAGAATGCGGAGTGTTTTAAAAATCAGACAAATAAAATACAACTAAATCAAAAAGCTAATGACATGAGCAATACTTAAAAATCTTCATTGATGGCACTAAGATGAAGAATTCACTTGAAAATTTTAAGAAACTGAACAATAGGGTCTATAGTAAATATAAGTATTATGTAATAAGTGATGTAAGAAACCCATACTTGTTACATGAGTCAGAGTGTGATATGGTGAAATATTTCATAAGCAGCAGGATAATTTAATTTGACGAGCAAGAGGTGAGTGAAAATATAGCCTGAGAGTGAAACATCTAGCCATATTACTGTGACAAGTATAATAAGTGGTTTGTTTCACACTAGATATCTTCACTTCTGCAGTTATGACTAGGACTGATAATTCACAGCACGGGTCATGTACCTAATGATCATTGTGAGAATATCCAGGGTTGAATAAATATATAGTACTTATTACATGAGTCAGAGTGTGATATGGTGAAATATCTAACCAATATCACTCTGATGAGTGTAATAAATGGTTTATTCCACACTAGATATCTTCACTCTTTTTTTTTTGTTGTAACCCTTGGTGTAAAGTTGGATGTAGAACTCACTAGGGGCTCCCCACAACCAGTGCTTATATTATAGCAGCTGCTCTAACCTGGCTAGGTAGGCTCCACTAGGGTAAAAGTAGCTCTAAAAATCCTGAAAAGGTACGCCAGGTCAGGTTCGGTTGCTATAACTACTCTGGTAATGAGCTTACACAATACAGCCATTACATAACACTATGTGATAACATGAGTTATCTCAAGGATCATGTACCAGAAGATAACATTGTGAAGATATCTAGGGTGGAATAATTTTTTTTATATATATATAATTATAACAATAGCAATACTATTCAGATATTTTACAAATTAGAATATCTGTCGTGGTAACAATGAATGTACAAACCACTAATTATGAATTTCCTAAGCTAATACATGAGATCTTACCAGCAACCTATTGGTTAGAGTAAAATATAAATCAACACAAAAATCTTGTTTCATATTGAGTGAAGAATCAACTTAATATGGAGGTACTCATGGTTCACCATTATTTATCATCTCAAGAATACAGTGAGACTTATTTGATGTCTATGGGAAACAAAAAAGATAATGAAAACTATTGAATTATACACTTTAGTTTACCAAATCCTTGTGCCAGTTTTTCTTTAAACTAGTTATATATGAGAGTCTGTGATTTGACAGTAAAGAGGACATTCTCTGAGAGCTATGGACAATATTAATTAAAGAAACTCATAACCTTAATAACACTTTGATTTACCCAATTTTCTAAAACTCAGAAGAATTATTTAATAAAGAAAGAAAAGTTAACAAATACAACTATCTCAACTGCACTAACTTTGAGGTCTAATCATAATTGTCTCCTGAATCATTTGTGTCCTGCTTCCAACTGGAGTAAATATTGATCCTAGGCAAGTGTAAGTCACTGGATGAGATGCTCTCAATGGACTAATATTTAACACAGCAACTGCCCTATCAGTAGTAGTAGTAGTTTCAATAGATCCTGGAATGCTTGTAGTAGTAGTCCATGTAGCCATAGGAGATTGAGTTAGTCCAGAGAACAACTCAAATACTACACATGTCAAGTTCAGTTCTGATCCTATTATCATACTTCCTGAAGTAGTCACATTGGCTCCAATAGATGGAGATGGAACTACAGAATAATAATACAATAACGTAACATTGCAAATACAACAACTAACAATATTGACTGCAACAAAATAGAAAGTTAGTGTTTTTAAGTTTGTGTAAGATGCTGTATAACTTTTCAGTGTACAAGAAAATAAGAAGTTTTGATTGTTCAATCTCTTATTTCCAATACAATAAAATTTTAACCCTACAGTTGTGGGCCAGGGCTATTTAGGCTTGGGCAAGTGTGACGGTAGCACTAGTAGCTAAGGTTAGGATAGAAACCATCACAGTTGGTGGCAAAGGGAGCTTTGTTCTGTTTTCAGTTTGACAATTTGGCCATTTTTGACTTCTCACATTAGTCAATACAGTCGTGGTACTACTTTGACCTTAGATCTGCGTTAAACTACTGCTATCAAACCAACTCTGATAGACTCTGATTGATTGAAATTACTTGGCAACTGTGGTTGACAACCATTCATGTTCAATGAACAGTTGAATTGTTTGTTTACATGTTGCATGCTATGACTATAACTTATAATATTGTGTCAGTGGCTCAGTCTAGCTGAGGTTAGAATAGCGTGTGGTATCTTACACAACCACATAACTGAAAGAATCACACAAACGAAAGACTTATTTATGTGTATCTATGCAGCCTGCAATTTTCTCACAACTATTTCATCATTTTGTGTTTTGTGATGTGTGCATTTTGCGCGCCTCAGATTGGTCATGAACTTCGGCATCATCCAGTCATTCACTTCTTATTGTCACAGTATTAAAAAGTACAAAATGGCAGTGAAATACTAAATGAACACCACAGAATTTCAATTGTGTAAACCCTGTAAAGTGTCTTGCTCGCTTGCCAGCTAACAAGTATCCCTGATTTGCAATTTGCTACACCTGTATAGTGTCTTGCTCGCTCGCCAATATATAATATATAATATATGGTCTGGGCATGAGCAAGACACAGCAGCCCATATTAAGGAGTAATGCAGAACTCTAATTAAAACTTTCTAGTCTCCCACTGTATGTCTTCTTACAGGAACCCACTGTTGTGTGTTTAATGTCAAAATCCTGCCAAAATTTTATTGCTCAGAGCATTTTTTCTGCTCAGGTCTGTGCTGATGTTGTCCTCTCTTAGTCTACACCCTATGCTCAGTGTTCAGAGCTTCACCCAGACCTATTATATAAATATGTAAATTATATAGTATTCATATTGTACGTTTATGATATTCTATATTTATTTCATGTTAGATATCTTCACATTGCAATTTTTAGGCACATGACCCTGAGCTATCTCATGGTGTCATACACCTTTCTCTATACAAATTATCTAACAACAAAGCAGCTGCAAGAATATCAGCGGGGCATGTTGAAGAACCCCTTTGAACTAACACAACTAAGTTTACAAGCTGTATTCCCTCCCTAGTACAAACTACTGCAGTGAAGATGTCTAGAATTGAATTAACCATTTATTACACTCACTTTGTGATATGGCAAGATATTTTACTCTATGACTTTATTTTTACTCGCCTTTGGCTTGTGAAAATACATTAGCCTGCTTGTGAAATATTTTGCCACATCACGCTTGACTCATGTACTCTCAGTTCAAGCGGAAATAATAGATGTTTGCATGTTTTTTTCTTGTCTACGATCAAAAAGTGATTAGTCACAGACAGAGATTGCAAGACAAGTTACAATTCATGCCACTCGCTACTTACCAAATAGAGTCAATGAAAGAGTTCGGTTAAACACTCCAGAGTTGGCTCTAGTGACATAGCAAGTAAATTCATTATCATGAAGTGAGACACTATCATTAACCAGAGGGATATAATACTCTGACATGGCTACTGATGTGGCTCTAGATAACACAACTCCATCTCTAGTCCTCCATTCTATGAGTTCAGCCATGCCAGGAACATTCACACAAGTGAGAGTAGCAGGTTGTCCCACAGTCAATGGAATAGAAGGAGAAACACTAACTTCAACACCTATAAATGATAAAAAATGAATAAATTTGTTAATTGAATTAGAAAAATGCATTAAAATATTGAATTTCATCAGAGTCCCTCGTGATAATTAAAGTTAACTTGTTACAAGCTATGACTATGATATGCTTAAGTATAAGCAAAAATAAGGATAATTTTTCGAACTATTTTAGATCCCGTTTACCCATGCCCTAGTTAGTTTCCACTAGAAACTTTGTTTATCAGCATTTTCGGTGTCAAGTGAATTCTTCTGTGTTTCTGGCCCAAAATTAAAATTCAATTAAAATTCAATTGAAGCACATGGCTAGTTTACTTTAGCATTGTAGCTGCCAGCTGTTATCTCCAGATCTAACTCTACTTTGGGCTGCTCTGGTAAGCAGTTAAGCAGCTAGCTATGGTAAATTCCTGTGGTATGAGCGGCAGCAGGAGAGTTATCCAATTAGGGCTGGTCCTGTACGGATATGAGAGGCTGCATATCTGGCCTCACATAACCTACATAACCAGCAGCCTATTCTATTAAACTAAAACTCAAAAATAGCAGTATCCCAAGGGTGGTTAGTATGCACAGTTCATATACCTAAAGGCAAAAAATAGTGCACACTTACCAAGTTAGTACACCTAGTAACAATATAGCAACCAGATCTAATATGAAGTACATGATAACATAAAAAGTACAGAAGAAGCGAAACTGGAATGTCTGGAGAATGTTCGAAACACCAGTATGTAGCAACAAAGTTAAAACTCTATTATATTGCTAAGCTAAATACCTCATTTAGGACCTTTACTTGATCTAACCATATTTAATGTGTGAAGACAAACTTTGAACCTACAATTTTATGAGTCACTGGAAGTTGCCAGTCCCAGTGCGTAGTCTTATGCTGTATATTGGCATTATTTTAACCAGATCACTGTGAAGGTACAGTGAATGGTACTGCGACTAAACTGTGATAGGTCACCTGCGATGTTTCAACACACCTCACGTGTTTAATGTATTTTTGGGTGATCATAGCGAGACTCTCACTAACGAGTCTCAATTGAGATTTTGGTATATTTATACAGATTAATCATTGAATACCAAAGAATATCACGAGTCTGTTGGCTGGCAGGAGTGTAAATTTCACTGACTTCCACAGTATCCAATGATTAATCAATTTATTGTGTACTGATCATGCGCGAATGGGGTAGAAACTGAGTGGCTAATGTATTGGAGCTGACAAGAAGTTTTTTGATTCTTTTTTTTCTGATGAAGTCATTGATAATCTTTTCTCCAATATTCAAGGTGGAGTAGAAAGGGAATGTGAAAGGCAAGAAGGACCTCCATCTAGCACTGACAGTGAACAAACAGTTAGTCTTGACGATGAGCAATTATGGAAGTTTTTAGAAGAGCAATAAAAAAAGTAATGCTCAAAAGAAAACATTATCCGACTTGAGAACGTGGTACCGTTGGTGCAAAGGGATAAATATAAAGTGAAAAATTAGGAATCTTCCACCCAAAGAATTAGACAGACTTCTCAATCATTTCTATTGTAAGGTGTGGAGTGCAAACAGTAGTCTGTATCAACAGCATTCTTACTTCCATTCAAAGAAATTTGGATAGACATCTAACAAGAGACTGTCACAAACCAACAGCATCATAAGAGATTCTGAGTTTAGCTCATCTCAACAGCTACTCGTAGCTAGTAAGACCATCACAACCTATAGCATCATAAGAGATTCTGAGTTTAGCTCATCTCAACAGCTACTCATAGCTAGTAAGAAGATGCTGAAGAAAGAAGGAAAGGGAAATAAGTCTAAAGCATCACAGCCACTAGATAACACTGAAATTGAGCAGATTTGGATTTCAGAGCTTTAGGAAGTAGCAGCTTTGAAGTCTTACAAGATATTGTGTGGTTCCTCCTGTGCCTGCACATGGGAATGAGGGGATGTGATGAACATTACAAATTGTGTTATGGTGACATAGATGTCAAGTGTTCCAGACAGTATCAAAGACGTCGAATTTACCAAACAGAATACAAAGACTCGCACTAGTAATGGGTCCTACACTTGTCCTTTTAAGCCTAAAATGTGGAGTATGCCAGAAAAACCGGATCACCGTCCACTGCAATTATTTGAAGTCTACGTAAAACAACAACCAGCAGAGATGTGCCAGCTTCACTCTCCATTTTATTTGGCTGTGAATTACATGCCCAGTCCTGGATCAAAATGGTATAAAAATTAAAGGATGGGAAGAGACAGAATTGGACTATTCATGAAAAGTATAGCTTCAGAAGGAGCTCTGTTCGAAAGACAATGATAACATTCCTAGCTAGCTCTAACATTCCAGATACTCAAACAATGCAGCTCTCTGGCCACAAAAATATACATAATTTAAACTCCTATAACCAATCATCATTACAGCCGCAACAAGATAGGTCTCATATTTTAAGTTCTTATAATCAAAAAGTGAAGCCTGAAAAAAGTGCCTTCTCAACAAGACCAACTTGATTCTCCCCCAGAATTTCTAATTCCTTTATGCCACTCCAACTTTTTCAGGGAGCAACTATAACTGACAGGACTATTCATATAAACTGCAATACAAGTAATTTAGCTGCTCAAGTGCAAGGAACAATCACAAAGAAATATGATAAAATATTTTGCTGTATTAGGAACTACCAATATACTAATGTCTTTACATTCATTATAGCTAGATCAAAGTCGCTGCATTCGTATGAAGCTATTTAATTACATGGAATTGATGTAATTGGCACAGAACTGTATTATAGAATTAGTGGAACCTCGGGGGATGAAATAAGTGTAAAGGACTTCCCCTTTACTGCAGAGTATTGCAGGCGTACGATACTTTCCAATTCAATACATTTTCTATGTAAAGGGACTCAATAGGCTGATTCAGTACACAATAAATATATGTGGAAAAGTTAAAGAGGTCAATACGTGTCCAAACCCGGAGGCTAGTTCAAAATGTAAACATTAGCACGGGCGCTAGAAATTTAGGAGAAAAGAAAAGACTTTGAAATAATGCCAGGAAAACAAAGAACAGGAAAGAGCTAAGAGAAAGAAGAGGAGAGACATTCGCAGTTAGATCTTGCTAACTTAGTAGATTTTATTTTCTATTCTATTAATGGCAGTGGTAAGTTATCTTGTTAATGTGCTGCCATAGCTATATGCCATATGCAACAGAATTGTACTTAATTGAAAATTCATTGTCCAATAGTCAAGTCACTTAAAGAAAGCATACTAGATCTCTGGCACAATAGAGCATTTTCAACTGAGTCAACTTTTGAAAGGTGGCTAGAAACATAATTCTTGGTTTAGTGATCCTTACCAGTATCATTTGATGAAATTTAATTGTGCGCCCTTTGAGAACCCATAGTCTAATTGTCAAGTCACGAAGATAATACTATGTAGTGAACAAGTGTGTATGCATGTGTAAACCTTTGTGTGTCGTTAAAGAGTAGCACAAATATATCTTTAAAAATTAACTAACCAATAAAGATCATTAGTGGTTAGCATTTAAATTTCAGTCTAACCAGCTCGCTCACCACTTGTGCTGAAGCACATCACTCGTTAAATGACAGCAACTTACAAATTTAGTTTACACTTGATCAAATTTGTTCATACCCTACTATCCTTAAGAAATATTCACCATAATGTCAGGATTAATTTTGATCTTAAGGCAGATGAACCAGGATAATAGTATTTAAGATCAAATATTTTAATACTGCTAATTTATTTAGCCATTTCAAAGTTTCATTCAAACTTGTCAAATAGAGCAGGTGTGAGAAAAAGTCTACCTAGTGTAGAGAACAACTAACGACATGGTCACACATTATACTATTATTGTGACCAGTGCATAATAGAGAACACTCTGTAATGCTGGACTAAATCAATGAGAGTTTTGCCAAGGAACTGAATGAGTATGATTTAGTGAACATTGAAATTTAACTATTTTCATTGATTTTTATTATTTCAAATGAGGATTTAATTCATATTATAATCATAAAAGAGGGTAAGGTTAACCTTTAATATTTGTCGGTATACCACCTACGATTGCTATCATGACATTATATCATAATAGCGAATAATATTGACTTTGCTCAAGTTAGGTTACATAAAATTACAGTATTGTGATTAATTTTAACTTCTAATGCTCCAACTACTTAAAAATTCTCGAGTTTTAAATTACGTACAAGTAACGAACAACACTGTTGCATAGTACATTAATTTACTATTGCCACTCATCCACTGTAAATACATTCTGTGATATTTAAAAGTATAAATATATTTTAAAACGTTTTAAATAAATTATAGGCTCCAGAGTTATGGAAAATCACAGCTACACATATGACCACCATTTCTAGAAGTTTCATAACTACATATCAATAAATCTACTGAATTAGCCTTAATTAATTCTTATTTTATAAACATGCACATTGTTATTCTACCTACTACTGCAAGTTGTTAGATAAGAGCAATTAAGTTCAGCATACGTTTCAATTTGAGGTTTAATTTATAGTTGAAAAAAACTCTCAAGTCAAAATGGCCTATAAAATATTTTTATGCTTTGTTAATTGCTCTTGACTAAATCTTCATACTAGAACAATTTCATAGTTTACCTGAATAAAATGCTAAGTAATTTCTTACCATTAATTTGAAGTGGTCCACTATTAGAAGTTCTTCCATTGCCATTAGTAACTGAACATTCAAATGTCCCAGCAAAATTAGAGGCATTATTACCAGAGAGAACATATGTTGTAGAAACTGCCAATTTGTCAATGACAGGACTTGCTTCAATAAAAGTAGTGCCAGTAATTATTGGTATATTATTTTTAGTCCACCGAATTGACGTTACTAGTCTTCCACGAATAGTGCATATTAACTGTAGTGACTGATGAGAATAGTGAAGATTAGCTGTTAAATCTAAACATTACATAGAAATTGAGTTTGTACAAAATCAGCTTAGAATTTAACACTTCCAAATAAGATAGGGGAAAGCATAAAAGAAGGCAAAGAAATAGTCCAAAGTTGGAACAGCTGTACACATAAACATTATGGTAAACTGCATTTTTACTTCTAGATTTTATATAAAAAAAATTTTTTAAATTTTATTTATAATTTATGCACATATTGAACACATTATAATTATAACAGAGCTAAAAAATATACCTAACAATTTAAATTAATATATTATTCATGCCCTAAAATACAGTGCATTATATCCAAAACTTATTTATGCATTCTATCGGCCCTCTCTAATCTAACTACAAGACATTTGCCACAGTGTAGAGCTTCAAATTATTATAGTTAAGGAAGTTATAGCTCTCAAGTTTTAACTGCCACCATTGTCTTGTACACACGAGTCATGCTAATTTCAATAATTCATCTATTCCAGGCCTTTTTCTATTGGAATTAATGCTTCACAAAAAATTGATTTTGCTCAATATTAATAACACGATCTAACTTCATTATTGTTTGTGATGCAGCTAGGTGTCATAGCATAGGCTTAGTCTAGAGTAATTAAAATTCATAGCGTAATAAGCAAATAATATAAACTAGTGATGTGCTTGAGCACAAATGGCGAGCGAGCCTAAATCTATACTATTGTTATATGATTGATTTCAACTTCTATCACTCAAAGCTAATAAAAATAATGATGTTTATAAAGTAATGGGATTTAAATGTCATAGTAACCACTCCCTGCAACTGTGTGAATTAAAAAAAAAACAGCAATAAAACAATACGTGTTATTTAAACTTTTTTCTTTGTGATATTTTTGAAGTTGTAACACACAATACTTTCACACAACTGAAAATATCTACACAAAACTTACCTATGTGGTTAGTCTAAAAGACAATACATTTTCAAGTAGATACTGTTGCGTACGGCTTATAACTGTGACAAAGAGCGCATTGAATTACCACCGCCACTAACTCGAATAGAAATGGAACTCCGGTAGGTTTTCAAGTTTTAACTGCACCCATAAAAGAATTCAAAACGATCAACAATTCAATTTCTAAGGTGATATGGGTAATGATCGATAAACCAGAGGATTCCGTTCAGTGAAGTTTGGGACGGGGTCGGCCACCGCACTAACACAAAAATGCCAGTGTCAGAGTACAAGAATGACATACGTAGTCCAAACATAATATGAACAAATATCCCCGATTTTTAATTGAGTTACCCAGATAGTGTCTCACTCGCTTCTCTCGCTAATAATAATGTTATTAATAGCAATAATAATAGTAGTAGTAACATAATTATAATAAAACAGCAATAAAATAATTCCACAAAGATTTAATTACATAACTTAAAAAAATGAAAATTTTTTTTATAAGTTAACTAATAAAATTAGTACAGTGGCCAATGAAAACTATATAATAAAAATACCAATGTATTATGATTATCTTGAAGCTACAATAGTAGGTAATTGAACCAACATAGATAAAAACGGAATATTTTAAAACATATGAAGTAGTATACAATATGCTATTCAAAATAGTTATACAGCATTATGCGTATCATGGTGCATTTGCTCCACTCATAGTGAATAAAGTGTATTATTAGGTAATGTGAAATACAAAGTGAGTGCATGTTATTTTAATATTCATTATGAACACAGCAGATAGTCATAATTAAGTCATAATGTAAAGTTAAATTCTAAAATTAGATTTGTACCTTGATGCAATGTAGAAGATAACTTAAGATAAATAGTAATAATTTAGAAAATTACTTGGGATACAAAGTAATATAGAATATAACTAGGAATGACAGGAAAAGAACACTAAAAAAGTGAGAGTGTGAAGAAGAAAAGAGAAGAGCATAAAAGAAAGATAGAATAGAGAGGAAAGGATACTGTGATTATAGTAACAACACTAGTTAATTAAATCATTATCTATTAAGTTTGTTTTGTTCTGCTGGAGTTAATACCAATACCAAATTAATAAAAATAAAATTATAAAGTGTGGTTTAAAAATAATCATAAAATTTTTTTGCTTCAACAGTTATTGCAGTGATTGTCACTAAATAACTGACCTGGTAATTGTCCCACATACAAGTAGACATCCAGTTGTTTTATAGTTCCATTAGCATCAGGTATTTCACATGTATATACTCCAATAGGTGACACAGCACTGTTAGTACGATGAAGAATAACTGAACTAGGTCCTCTAGTCCTGGATATACTGTCACCACTAATTCTACTTAGAACAAATGTTCTATCTGGATATCTCCAGCTACCTAGAGCACTAGTACCTGTATCACTACCCCTACAACATAATGTAAGAGGTGTAAGGCACATCAGAGCATTTCTATCTGCTCCTATACTAGTGAGATCAATAGCTGAATTAGTAGAATACAAGGAGCCGGTTAAGAGAAAACCAAGTCCTAAAAACATGGGAACAAAATATACATATAAGCAACAACACACAAAGTGCACTAACCTTGAGGTGCAGCAGTTTCTATAGAAACAGGTGTTGAGGGAGACCCCAAAAATATGGTAAATCTACTATCCAGTGAATCAGCTCTAATACTAATATTATATAAAGTTCTTGGAATAAGTTGTGTGAAATTATATATCCTTTTAGTTTCAGCATTAGCAAAGAATGTGCCAACACAATAAGAGTCAGCAACCTGACAAATAGACACAATATATCTTGCTATCACTCCATTTCTCTGGAGACAAGGAATTTCATCCCATGTTATGGTAATATATATTGGAGAAGAAGATTGGGTATTTAAAGAAGGTGCAGTAGTAGGTGGAGCTAGATAAAACGAGAAAAAATGTTAGAAAAGAATAAATGGTTTAAAATTGTTAACTTAGAAAAGTTGGTACTTTATACTAGCTCTTTCTTCTTGTTGGAGTACACACATCAATGGAGCTATAATTCTAGTATAATGTTCAAACAAGTTTGCTAGTCTTCTCCAGGTACGGAAAAATAGCATAAAGTGGTTCATAGCTAAAAGCTGATTCGTAGCAGCATTAGGAAGTGCTGAATTAAATTGGTCATATCTTCTTCATAGTGGAAAAAAGAGCCTGACTCATAAGTCAATAATATGATAGTTGTACCTAAAGCTTTGGAAGGAGACTTTGTAGGTTAAATACATTTGATAAATGACTTATGATTTTGTAGGTTAAATACATTTGATAAATGACTTAAAATGTAAAAGGTCTCCAATGTCATTCAATCAACCAAAATGACTCAATTTCTACTAACCCTTTGTGAACTTAAGGACTGCTACTGGGTTTCATCAAGTTGTTGTCAATCGCACATATCATTTCACAAATCTGAATGGTATATGTACGTAATATTTATTTTCCACGTTTAGGTTGATTTTCCCAAAACCAGTCACATAATCATGCCCTAAGTATGTAGTTACCTGCCTCAGTGTGAACTACCCTACTGACTGATGTACTTCCAGCTCCATTTACTGCTGTCAAGGTAGTGGTGAACGTAAATAAATACTTGTAAGGTTTTAGCCATGTAGATGTATAGGCTGATATTCCCCTAACCATTATGTTAATTTACCTGCTCTAGTGCGAACTACCCTACTGACTGATGTACTTCCAGCTTCATTTACTGCTGTCAAGGTAATTGTGAACTCAGTGAACTCTTCCAAACCAGATAAAGTGTACATTCTAGTAGCTCCATCTATTCCCATGATATCTTTATTACCAGTACTTCCAGAGCCACCATCACATCCAATAACTCTGAAGGAGTATGATATAGTATAGGAATCCACTACATCTCCAGTAGTCTGAGTCCATGTGATAGTAATAGAAGTGGAGGTGGTTTGTAGGGTTGAAATCAGTGGTGAAGAAGGAATTTGAACTGAATCACAACCACAAATAGTTTTAATTAGTAAAGTATTATGCATATTAAAAAAAAAGTATATAAATATGTTTTAATAATTTTATATTTTAATTTTCATGAGCCAAAGCCTGAGGGTGAAATATCTTGCCATATCACTCTGACAGAGTGTAATAAGAGGTTTATTCAACACTAGATACCTTCACTACTTTAGTTTGTACTAGGATTGGTGACTTACATAGTGTAATATTGGTTGTAGGGGCTCCCCAAACTTCCAGCTATTATTTTAGCAGCTGCTCTAACCCAGTTGGGTAGGCTAGACCAGAGGAAGTAGTTGTAAAAACCTGGAAAAATGGTGAACTTGGCAGGTCACTATTACTACTAGGGTAATGAGTTTGCCAAATACAGGTGAAATAACAATCATGAAATATCTTGAGTTATTTTATGGTCACATACATAAACATATTGTGATATCTTCAAAATGTTCTTTTTAGGTATGTGACCCTTAAGATAGCTCATGTTATCACATGGTGATATCTCATGTACCCAACCATGTCAGAGAAGCTGCTAGGGTATCAGCTGGGAGTTGTGGGAAACCCCTGGGTGTTCTACAGCCAACTTCACATCAACCCTAATACAAACTACTTTAGAGTGAAGATATCTAGCATAGAATAAACCACTTATTACACTCATCAGTGTGTGATATGGCTAGATACTTCACTCTCAGGTTTTATTTTCACTCACCTCTGGCTCTTGAAAATAAATTAGCCTACTCATAAAATATTTCATCATATCACATGATGAGTGGAAGCTTCCATGGTAATGGATGAAGGCTTGCATTATGCGGAGGATAGATGGGATGCTGGTATGTCACAGCAATGAGGCATATAGGCCTAGCTAATATTATTTTGAATATAGTGTTCACATTAATTCATTCCATATGGATGATTACTAAACTACTACTACTGCTCATTTGAAGTAGAAGAGAGCATATGTAGTTCGAATTGTAGTATAGTGACAACTTTACTACTACCTAACTAACAATCAGTGTGGGTGTAGTCAGATCTAAACATACAGATGGCAAAGGAAAGCAATGGAATCTGGTACTGACAGAGATGATTCCAAAGAAAGCATAAATCAATTGATCAATTTACATCATAGACGCTACAATCTCCAATTCCTATAGATTTAACTAGAAAGAAACATCTGAGGCAAAATCCTCTCATAAGATGAGTAAGAAAAGAAACTTACTTTGACAAGTATAGAATAATTATTAGACATCAGAAAGGGCTATATATGTACGACAATTAAACCCTATTTGTTGATAGTGGTTACCTCACTCTAATTGAAAGTACCGAGTAAAATATGTGGCTGCAATAATGAAAGCAGGAACACCTCTCAGCAAGGTCGATCTGTTGTGAGACTTGTTCTAAGACATGGTTGTGCCAATAAGAAACGGTTCACATGAGCAACAGCAGAGGCATGTGTACAGCTTGCATACAATTATTTCATAAATTTAACAATGGTCTTAAACCCGCTTAGGATGTCTTCAGAGAAGCTCACCTATTTTCACTTTTCAAATTGCATGAGTTGAAGCCAAGTGCCACATGTATTGATTACAAAGCATTTCCATTTCTGTGCTCTCAATCACAAGTAACTATTGATATGAAAATGGAAGCACTATTGTACACGGCTGCTTGTGAAGATGTTTCTACAGAAACTGATCTAATTGCTTGATGGAAGAGACTTGTTATTGAGCTTCCTAACTGTAAGCTATGCTTTTAAAAGAAATTGTTGGTCCAGCCATCGTCAGCTGCAGCAGAGAGGGTATTTTTCTATAGTACAATGATTTTCTGTGCAATAGCAGTCATCATTGGAAGACTACATAGAATTCTTTGTAATGATGCAATTTTACTTTGTAAAACCTTCATAAAATATATTACTTTTCAGCTATTCATGACTTAATTATATTTGTTGGCAAAAGCAGTATTTTGTATTCTCATTTAAGATAAAGAAGATGGGAAACAGCAAAAAGATAATGTGAAACAGAAAACAAAATAATGGGCTGAAAAAGGAAAAATGGGTTAAAAAGAACAAATTTGGTGGGAAAAAGTGAAAGATTAAAAAAATAAGCATATTTGGGACATTTCGTTCATAAAAGCATAGCAAAATAATAGAAAATATCAATTTGATGAAGACCTAAACAGCCACTGGCCCTATTATTCAACCTCACTTGTCACTGCCTACCCTGCTAATTTAGCAACATTACAATAAAATAAAGCATTACTGGACATCAATATGAAGTTTTTCTAATCTCTAACAAATTGAGGCACATTAATGTGGAATTAATTACTTCCATTGTACACATGCAACATTGAAATTACTACACATCATTTCCATGAGATTCACATGCTTCTGGTTCTCATACCATGCTTGCAGTCTTACCACATTAATTTTAATAGACTATAGATGATCATGCAAATCAAGTTCTATATACACTGTACCTGTAATTGTAATAATAGCAGACACATCCACTCCATTCATATCAGGTACCACACATGTGTACACTCCCAGAGGTCCTGATGGAGTACCACCTACTATGGCTAGTTTCACTTGTTCAGTGAAGCGGACACGATAAAATACCTTAGTAGCAGCGCCAAGTGCATTAGCAGCAGGAATTAAGGTGTTATTAGGATCTAACCAGCCACCAATACCTTCTCCATTAGGATTATCACTACCTCTACAACATCCAGTATTGACATTAGTAGTGACACAAACTAATGTAGATCCAGCATCTGAACGATCTGGTGGTTGTTCTCCAATATCAGTGATGTTAATGGAGGATCCAGGATTGTAGATAACACCATCCAGTGAAAAGTACAGGCCAGTGGAAGGAGGAACTAGTAGCACACAAGATATCTTAATATGTGCAGTAAACCTTCCATTAATTTTTTTTGCTAGTTTATCATAATTCTGCCCATTTGTTTAGGAATCAGTGTCATACTTAAAAAATACGTTTTTTCATTCAAATTAATAATAATTTTTATAAAACAGTGGGCATTTTCACAATTTCTTTCTCAGACTTCTATCATTCATTAGATGCACTCTCTCTCTTTCACAGGCTTTTGTAGAAGCAATACACAATTAAAAAATATTTGGTCACCACCGGGAATCTAATCCAGTACCGCTTACTTAACGTACAAGTACTCTACCACTGAGCTACGACTATCAGCTGGCAAACAAACACTTCAATTCCATATTTACACTGTTAAGCAGTACTGCTATGGTATAATCTCACTCTCAACAGACCAATAGAAACTATCTTTTTCTAAGATTATTTTTATCTGTGTTTTTTTTTCTCCACTAATTAATCATTTCACAATTTCTTTTATTGTCAGCCTTCTTTTGTTCATTCAAAAAAACAACAACTTTTACTCAGCAAATAACTATACTAGTGACTCTAAATAATGTCCAACTACAAGAAAATATTAAATACAAATATTCTTACCTTGTGCAAATACAGGATAATAATATTGTGACAAATATATTGCAATCATTAGCACATGAACCCACATGTCCATCACCACTGCTCTTACTAGCTCCTCTACTGGCTTGCTTCTGAAGTTGGTATTTTATACAGATAAACACAAGTTATCATAATAGTATAAACCAATCTCATAGTGAAAAATTTAATTATATTTTTAATACCTTACATAAAACTCTTTATGATCCATGTTAATTTCATCTTTTGGCTAAACTAATAAACACTTAAAAAACATATTTGCAATTCTTGTTTTGTTATCTAAAAAATTCTCCTTTAATCCAGCATTTCAAATGAGGCTTGAGTGCTATCTAGGCAGTGTTAAACATCCAGAAATGTAGGAAATATTAAATCATTTTTTTTTCTTTTGGAGAGTGGGGTGTACACTACCACATGCATTAGATCATTATTATACTCACTGTGTCAGAAAACGGGTTAGAATAATTTACACATAAATTAGAACTGTGGCAGTTAATAGAAATCATTACATACAGATATCTCTATATCACACATGTCAAGAAAATTGCTCCAGTACCTAACTCCAATAAATTAGATGATCCATTGCAATCATGAAAATTGTACACTCATTAATACGCTATAACACATTGTATTTTCATTTACCCACCACATTAACTAACCTAATGTAATTTCAGATTGCTCATTAAGTAGCCAGAGATGCCTTAGGGACCCCAACATTTTGCCATAATATATTGGTACCTCCTCAAATTCAGTGGAAGTGTTACCCAAGCAGCAGAGGTGGATCCAAATATTATTTAGGTCAAAACTCACAAAATTTCTAAAATATTTAGGATTGATTGCACGTGATTTGAATATTACTTTATGAATGAAGAACACAAGTTAGTTAACCTGTAAATCCTATTGACCCGTATTGGTATTGGAGGTTCTTTAAAAATATTTATTCTTTTTTATAAATCCCTCTGCAACTTCATCAGGACCATCTATTCTCCTAATTTTAGCCAAGACAACTGATATTCCATAACAACAGCTGTGAATGACATCAAGACAACTGTAAATGCCAACTGAGTTCAGTAGTTGTTTAAACTGTTAAAAATGGGGATCTTGGAGAACTTATTTTTGGTGTTAAGTAGGAGGCACTGCATGGTCACCCCAGTTTAAAGCCTAATATTGTCTCCATAGTTAGTCAATACCAAAATATATTGTAAATGAAGAAACTAGAGGATATGAGCTATTAATATCTACGCTCATTTGGTACGAAATGTATTGTTATGGAAGATATAAGGGCTCAAAGTGGAGTGTCAAGACAGAGCGTCCTGGTAAACACCTAGTGAAGTGTTACTAAAACACTCTATTTTTAACAGAGTACTTATTCTTATTAGTTTGCAAAAAATTGCCACGAGTTTAATGCCTAAAATGGTGATGTATATCTAAAGGATATGTGCCCTCCTGTGCCCCCCAAGCAATGAATCTGGGGGCAGTACTCTCCTGCCCCCCATTTCATTATCCCTGCACTGGCAAGTATCTTTTACAGTAACCCTATTAGGTAACTATATGTCCAACACTAGCAATTACTACTATCCTACTAGAAACAGCTCATTAGATGTATTATCTCTTTCTCACAGGCTTTTTGTTTAAACAATACAGGACTAAAAAATATTTGGTCGCCACCAAGAATGAACCCAGGCTTACTTAACTCACAAGCGCTCTACCACTGAGCTACATAGCTAGTCAGCCCCGCAAATAAACACTCCAATTCTGTATTAATACTGTAAGGGGTACTGCTATGTTATAGTCTCACTCTCAGTATAAATACAAAATTGTAGTGATTGTTTGCAGGCTGGTTGTCGTACCTCAGTGGCAGAGCGCCTGTGCGTTAAGCAAGCGGTCCTCGTTTCGAATCCTATTGGCGTCCAAATTTAAAAAAATTCTGTATTGTTAAAAAAAAAAGAGAGAATAATATCTAATGAGTAAAAGAAGGCTGAGAAAGAAATTATGTAGAAACAGCAGCTCATAGGTCATTATAAGTCTAACACAAACAAGTATATACTAAAACACAGCTCCTAACCAATCTGACTTACTTCAAAGTTTATGAAGCAAGGAAATACCTCAACTTCTTATAAAGTGTGCAGTTGCCACTGAAGTTCATACACCGTTGTGCCCAATCTAGGGTGTGGTATATTTGGTCAATATGCATTATGTCATTCAAGGGTGCCCTGCCACCGGAACCTGTGGTTATTTAATCATTCAGTACAATACCACAACTCCGCCCGTAACTGGATCCCAATTTACCCTATGTGAACTATCTATCCTTGCGGGGCGAGCTTTCAATTAGTACGTAATTAGTACCCGGATCAATAAACTTTCCCTCCATATTAAAACCAATTTACCACAAGCACTTGTAACCAGGAGGGCTGACCAGCTACTGGGGGTAGTAAATGAGTTTGGGAAGCCATCCAAGACTCCAATAATGGGTAGACAAAGCAAAAGGAAGCAGCAATTGACTGCAGCCAGAAATAGAATCCATCTAGATGGTAATTTTGTTTGTTTCTTGTTTATTTATTAACTCTCAGGAAAAAAAACACACACACACACCGTAGGTGTGTCTGGCCATGGAGCTGCGTTCTCTTCTCCTGAAGGTGTGTCCGGCGAGGGAGCTGCGTTCTCTTCTCCTGGAGGTGTGTCCGGCCACGTAGCTGCGTTATCTTCTCCTGGAGGTATGTCCAGCCAGGGACCTGCATTCTGTTCTCCTGGAGGTGTGTCCAGCCAGGGAGCTGCGTTCTCTTCTGTTGAAGGTGTGTCCGGCCAGGGAGCTGTGTTCTCTCCTTTTGGAGGTGTGTTCGGCCACGGAGCTGTGTTCTCTCCTGTTGGAGGTGTGTCCGGCCACGGAGCTGCATTCTCTTTACCTGGAGGTATGTCCGGCCAGGGAGCTGCGTCCTCTCCTGTTGGAGGTGTGTCCGACCAGGGAACTGCGTTCTCTCCTATTGGAGGTGTGTCCGGCTAGGGAGCTGCGTTCTCTCCTGTTGGAGGTGTGTCCGGCCACAGAGCTGCATTCTCTTCTTTTGGAGGTGTGTCCGGCCAGGGAGCTGCGTTCTCTCCTGTTGGAGGTGTGTCCGGCCACGAGCTGCATTCTCTTCTCCTGGAGGTGTGTCCTCCAGGACTGCGTTCTCTCCTGTTGTAGGTGTGTCCGGCCAGGGAGCTGCATTCTCTCTCTCCTGGAGGTGTGTCCGGCCAGGGAGCTGTGTTCTCTCCTGTTGGAGGTGTGTCCGGCCACGGAGCTGCATTCTCTTCTCCTGGAGGTGTGTCCGGCCAGGGAGCTGCGTTCTCTCCTGTTGGAGGTGTGTCCGGCCAGGGAGCTGTGTTCTCTCCTATTGGAGGTGTGTCCGGCCAGGGAGCTGTGTTCTCTCCTGTTGGAGTTGTGTCCGGCCACGGAGCTGTGTTCTCTTCTCCTGGAGGTGTGTCCGGCCAGGGAGCTGCGTTCTGTTCTCCTGGAGGTGTGTCCAGCCAGGGAGCTGCGTTCTCTCCTGTTGGAGGTGTGTCCGGCCAGGGTGCAGTATTTGAGGACATGGAGGGTGTGTGTTCATCCGTTGAAGACATCAGTGATGATTGCTCTTCTCCAGAAAACCAGGAAGGAGCAGTAACTGAGGTAAGTATTCCTACATTAGACACACTCATCACAATACTTCTGAATTTTTTTTTAAATATTTTAGGTAGAAGTTTGGTAACTAGTAATTATGTTTAGAAGAGAGTGAATTATGTGCTAGTAGAAAATTTTTTTTTTGCAGGTATGCCAGTAGTAATGGAATAAATGTAACTGTGTGTAAAACCTTGTGTGCAAGCCTAAAGCTAAAAACAGAACATAACACACACTCATAAATTTTACTTGTTTTATAATTCCTTTGTTAATATACTGTAGCAAAAACAAAAGGGGGATATAATGAATATTTCCATATTATTATATACATTTTTTTATTTATAGATGCTAACTGCTGGGTCTCTTACTTCAGCGATTGAAGTAATTAAAGCATTTGCCACAGCAGCAGGAGGTAACCGACTCCATGTCCGAAACAGTTTCTGCTGGTAGTGTTTCTTGGTGCCATTTCAATTCACTCCAAATCCACCACTCAAAGTGTTGCTGGCGCAAGCACTATCCAGTACTATCGTTCATGATGTCTGGTCACCTGCACAGTGAGTATGACAGACTGAGTAGACTTTTGGGGTTGTCATTGTGTGGTGAGACTCAGTGGAGCAGGATCACCAGAAAAATTGAAGAAGCTGTGACGGACTTGGCTGAATGGTCCTGTGGTCAGGTAAGAAGTGAGATTTTGAAGCAAGGAGAGGACAAGAAGTGGATGGCTTCTTTTGATGACTTTTACCTGACCCTTGGCCACTACTCTAACAATTCGTCTGCCACACTTCACAACTACATCTCGGGGAAGGTGGCAAGGTTCACTCACCGCGCGAAGCGAGGATCGGGCCACAGTTGGTGTGGAATTTCAGCAGGTGCAGAAACAGACATGTTAGATGAGCTTCTTGGGAAAGCCAAAAATGCTGGGTTTTCAATCCATGAGTTGGTATGTGACAAGGACTCATCCGCTAATCCCGCATTCTGCCATCCCTTTCCTGAAGGAATGGTGACATACTGCTCAAATCACACCACTAAAAATCTCCACAAGGCCCTGGAGAAAGTAAAGAGACATGATTGCAAGGTAAAAATAAAAGCCTTGCATTATAATATAGTAATTACAATAAATATTGATATAGTGCAAAGCAGACAAATTTCGCTGCAAAAGGATGTCAGATGATTTGCTCACCCATTGCAAGGCTGCACTCAGTGGTCTGATAGCATCTGACTCTGTGCAGCAGTCTGACGATCCATTTAAGAATTTTACAGATGGTATCCGGAACTTTGTTGCCCACTACTGTGATGATGTTCAT
>WLWD01003721.1_pt1 | contig 40750 bp, 29 predicted proteins | sample 6712731 | NCBI WGS metagenome assembly WLWD01 (sample SAMN12718690, study PRJNA576275) | sponge metagenome | isolation source: marine sponge | host: Mycale hentscheli | place: New Zealand: South Island, Marlborough, Capsize Point | collected 2014-11-01
AGTGTACAAAATCATACGCTAACGCTTTATTCTAATGATCAGTCACACATGCAGCAGCTTACCTCTGCCACTTGCTCGTGGTTCTCGTAGAACTTGGCAAACTCCACCCACAGAGTGTGCGGCTTCCCTACGGCTCTGTCTATATCTACAGTCTGGACTGCCTCCGTGAAGGTGTTGATTACCTGATGGAGATAGCTTTAGAATTACTTGTACTGAGAGAGAATAATGTTCACGACACAATTCAAATAAAATTATAAATTAAAAGTTAATTTCTTAGAATTTTAACAAGGCCAGCTTTCTCACTCATACTTAAGTACAATCGTACCAAGTAGAAAGGAGACCGTGCCACTAAAAAGGCACGTGCATCTGGTAAGATAAACATAGCACAACACACATACTTACTTCTCTGGGCTTGCCATCGAACAACTTGACTCTCTTCAGCCACTCATGGACGTTGTGAGGATTCTGATGAAGAAGAACACTGATAGAGAAAAACACACAAATAGGAAAACAAAGAAATTCTAGAATTTTTTAAACATGCTCACTGGTTTTTAAGAAAGAGCATTTATCGAAAACATAGAAAAAAAAAGATTCCATTAAAAAAAAAAAGATAAAAAAATAGACCAGCTGCTATATATTGTATCCTCCACCATACCCCCACCCCCCCAAAAAAAAAAAAAAAAAAAAAAAAGGAAAAAAAAAAAAAAAGTGTTTCCATGTCAGAAGGGGAAGTCCTGGAATTTTTGTTTGGAAGTTAATATAGTACTGTGGGACCCGCCCCCTGACATGAAGGACAGAACGGGTGGGAATGGCAGACAGAGACAGGGAAGAGAAAGACAGACGAAAATGGGAAAGAAAAGGTATGAACAGAAGCAGAATGAACATTTAGTTGTGCGCACGTGTATGAACTGAATGTGTGTTTGTGTATTTTTTGTGCACGTAGATAGTGGTGATGTGGCACTTGAGTTTGCTTAGGTGACGTGCACATCATTATGTTTGACTCCTCGTGTGTTGGAGTTCTCATGTTGAGTTTTATGTCATCATTATTGAGGTTGGTTTCGCCAGAGGATAAGACAACCGGTGGCTTCCTTGCCCGGTCTCTGAATAGACCACTTGCATCTGCGAACTCAGGAATTTAATTATTGATGACGTCACCACTGGATTCCCGGTCTCCTATAGAAATGTATTGGCTTCAGCACCGATTGAGGCTGTGATTGATTCAAAATTCCCGCCAGCGGTGCGCACGCAACAATACTCTATTTAAATGAAAACAATCTTGAAATATGAAAAATTAGCTATTTTTTGAAGGTTGAACGGACAGAAAAGCTAAAGTAGTTTTGGAGATATAGTTGCTTTAAGTGTGATGCCTGGCCAGAGATGTCAGATATGTCACACTATTCAGAAAAAAGATTCTGGGGTTGCTTTCCACCGCTTTCCTAGAGACCCAGTGCTAAGGAGGTCGTGGCTCGAGGTATTTCAGTTGGGAGAAAGTGACCTAAAGCCAAGTTCGAGAGTTTGCTCGAGACATTTTCCTGATGGGGACTCTAAGAAGATGCCCAGCACAAGTGTAGGTGAGTATAAACTGCCATGTTTAGCTATGAGCCGTAATTTGAAATATTAATAAATAAAGCAGTTCTCTAAGACATTTTGTAATATCAACATAATTTTAGTAGCTGTATAATATGCTTGTTGTCAGGTAAACAATTTGCATCTCCGATTAAGCCAGATGCTAGGGCAGAAAGAGCGAAGACTAGGAGTGTTGACAAATACGTGCGAGACCATAGTTCCACACCAGCAATTACTAGCTGCAGTCGATCTGTCACACCTTCACTCGCACCATCGACTTCACAGCAGGAGTCATTTGCTGGAACTTCTGAAGAACCAGATGATGAATCTTCAAAAGCTGTCCATACTGGCCTTTTAGCTTACATTGAACTTCTAGAGAGTGAAAATGCTCAGCTGAGAAGTGCACCATCTAACAAGAAACATTTCAGAATAGAAGATATACAGAATGATGACAAACTGGTATCCTTTTATACTGGCTTTTCATCCTATATGATTTTTTCAGCATTTTTTGAGTTTTTAGGTCCTGTAGTCAATAATTTAAATTATTGGGGATCTAAAGAACGTAGCACTTCCAACAAGCGTCGCCAAAAATTGGACCCTAAGAATCAGCTTTTTTTAGTTTTAATTAAGTTAAAACTAAATTTAAAACTAGTGGATTTAGCTTTTAGATTTGGTATATCAGCATCTCAAACCTCTAGATATATATCAACATGGATTTGTTTCTTATTTCATCACCTTAAGGAGATTGACTGGTTGCCTACTGTGAATCAGGTGAAAGGAACATTGCCTACTACTTTTCGTGAAAAATTTCCCACCACTTATGCCATTATAGATGGAAGCGAGGTATTTTTAGAAACTCCTTCTGATTTAGCAATGCAATCATCGACTTGGAGTCAATATAAGCATCACAATACGGTGAAATTTTTAGTAGCATGTACCCCTAATGGAGCTGTCTGCTTTGTGTCCCCACTCTATGTTGGTTCCATATCAGATGTTGAACTTACTCGTGAATCCGGTTTTCTTGATGCTATTAAAGGGAAAGTGGGGATATCAATTATGGCAGACAAAGGTTTCACTATTAGACTTGTTACAAAAAATAGATGTCGAACTAAATATCCCTGCATTTTTGAAGGAGAAGCAGCTCTCAGCTGAAGACGTAACTAAAGGACGTAAAATAGCATCCGTTCGAATTCATGTGGAGCGTGCTATTGGAAGAATAAAAAATTTTCAAATATTAAAAGGGACCATACCAATTTCAATGTCTAGGTTATCTAATCAAATTGTTTTTGTTTTTGCTTTTCTAACAAATGTTTTGCCTGCTTTAGTACCATTGCATAAAGATGTTGTTTCTAGTGATATTAATGTAGAAAACTATTTTGATCAATTGACAGATTCTGATTCAGATACTATTAGTGATTGTGATGATTCATAAATTTGTTATTGATATTTAATTGTTGTTATGATTCTTTGATAATAAAGAAACAGTTCATTATTGTTTACATTTTAGATAAATCACGCATGGGAAGTCCAAGTACATGGAGGGGACTTACTAATTCAGGGGCAACACAATTATCATAAAATGCATTCAATTTGGGTAATAATTTTTCTTTCCAGTATTTTTCATCAAATCGAATTCGTTCCACGCTGATTCCTTTTGTTGTGTAGATCACAAAATCGCACCATGGCCGCTCCCCAATGCCCATTTGGCCTTGAACTTGTGCGTAGTATTGATGATTTCTCTTGAGTTCTAACTTTCCATCTTTCAGTGTACAATAAAATCCTGTTTTTGTGCATGCCTCCACAGGCAATACATTTCTACAGGTATAAGGGCATTTGATTTCTAAAAATCCATAGGGTTGAGATGTATTTGAAGGATCATACACAGCTCCATCTGGGGAAGATCCTAAGCAGCTGTAGCTAGGATTAATTATAAATCCACTCGGAGTAACTATCAAATCATTATTAGTTTCAGCTAAACTACTTTTATATTTAATGTACTCCTTTAAAGCAAGATGTTCGTGATTTATTCCATGTTGAATAGCAGGAGTACTAAGTGCTCTTGGTTGAATAATCCGAAGTACTAAACTGTCCGGCTGAGTTGTGTCCTTTCGAGAAAGAACTGCACCAAATAGAGATGAAGTTATGCGATACCTTCTAACTGAGAACCAAAGCTGGGAGTTTCGTTGTTGATGAGTATTTCTCTCTATTTCTCTTGCTTTCTCTGCTGTAACCTGCAATGATGCTTTAAAGTTTTTGATAGTTTCTTTAAGTTTAATAATACTTTGAGGTTGGCATTCATTTGAAGTTAGATCTTCTTCACACTGAAATTGAGGATCAAGTAGAAGGGATATACCAAGTTGCTCTCCTTTTATTTTATTTAATAATTCTGGGAGGCGCTCTGATGCAGTTCCCCGAAACTGTTGGGGTCGAGGGTCATAGTCATCCATCTTTTTCATTTTTTTTTTGTCAGGCTTGGCATAATCATGTTTCACAAATGATGCATCAGACAAGCGTAGAGTACTTTCCTTTCGTTTTTTTGGAGGTTTCCAGCGACAGGGCTGTGACGTGCAGGGCAATAATTCTTCATCACTCACCAGTTCTTCTGAACTTCCATCAATTATGGTGGGTGGGTGAAGGGCAGAAATGGCATGCAGAAGTGCTGATATGTGGGTACAACTAGCCGACTTCCTATTGAAATATGATGTATTTGTAATATTGAGATGTATATTTTATATTACATTAATATTATCTAATTGCTTTAGTTCTTTTGTTATAACAAATACTTCACATTTATTTATATTATTTATTGCATTCAATGGTGTAAGTTAATAACTGTGCAGAAAAATTTAAACATATCCAGCATAATTAATAAAAGACATACCCAGCTGCACATTCACAAGTAGCTAGTCTGACTGAAGTGACCTCTTCCTTACGACCCAGCAGGATGTATGTGTTATATACACCAGTTTTCATGGAAGGCTTCATTTTGCACTTAACATGGCAACACAGTGGGTTGTTAGTGTTAACTTGAAGTTCATCGACTCTGCCAGAGGCCTAGTGAGTATATCCATGTGACAATGCCCGAAAAGCACCTTGATCACCTATAAGGCCAACATGCCCAGCCAAGTAGGTATAAAGTAAACCTAAAAAAGGGTGGGAAAATGTAATAAAAATTAACAACAAAATGCGCAAATTTGCTTTATAAGGTATTGCACTCATCAATTCTTTGTAAAATTTACCATGGCTTACGCGAGGAATGAAAGCAGCAACGGATTGGAAATTCTCACTGGTTACAATCGTCCAACCAGTAAGAGGTGGAGAAGGAATAGATGGAAGAGAAACTTGTTTCCCCGACTCATTTAGTGCCTTGTATTTCTTGTACAAGTAAGACCCATCCACATCAATGACAGGCACTTTATCAGAATCTGCTTGCCTTATTCTACTATTTAATGATAGTGGACATTTGCATCATATACTAACCAAACAACTAATAACTGCAACCTTACTTGTCAATCACATCTTTTTTTCTCAAAGAATTAGAAACTTTGATTCCTCTGCAAAGGAGCCACCATCGCAAAGCTGCAAGGGGGTGCTTCTCAAATGGTTGTGACAGTTCAGACCCAGGTATATCTGAAGCATCTAGTCGGATTCCTTCCATCACTTCTGAACTGCCACTCTCTCCCCCTAGGGAAACCACCGTAGAAGCCATAGAGTTGCTTTGTCCTGAACTACCGACAGAAAACTTATTTTTTAAATAACTTTTACCAAGCTAGCATTCGTTAAAATAGAATACAACCGTCATAGACAATATAGCACGAGTTTAAAAATAAAGTTTACAAGCATCCAATACATTCTCTATGGGATCCAGAGCATCCACGCGTGACGTCATCAAATCAATTAACATTCCTTCTGCTATCGCGCAAGTGGCCTATTCTAATGGCGGCACACCAATCAGAGGAGACTGAGGTGAGTGGTGTGGTGGATCCATTGCTCCCCCACCTCCCACCCCGACCTGACCAACAAGTAAATTAGCAAAAGTTGAATTCTATGAGTAGTAGGATTATGAAATCATGTCATGTGACCAAACACTGATCAGTGTGAAGTATATACTCATATAGACATGTGCATCAAAGTAGTATGGGTTTAAAAATGGGTGTGGCTAAGTACATGCAGTGTCTCCCACCCCCAGCAAAATATTCTGTATGACACCCGGGTTAGTAGTAATAATAATAACAATAATAATAATAATAACTAGTGGTGCGCTCGAATAGCGCAAATGCATGGCGAGCGAGCAGAACTCTTTTTACAGAAAAATAGGACTGAAATTACATCTAACTGATTAGGCATGAAGAGTTAACAATAACAGAATTACCTGAATAAACTTAGAAAGCAGTGGCAAAGAAGCGCAGCTTGACAAAGACTTCACAATTGTTTCAAGAAGAGAGTAGCTATAAATATTTTGGTTGAAACAAAGTTGCGTAAGGCAGTGCAGCAGGATTCCCAGCGCTCGTTAATTGAAAAATAACGTGTGAACGCTTTACCTAACTTTAATTAGAAGCGTGGGCGAAATATTTTGACGTACGTATACATACATACATATATCTGAAATCTCAATTGAACGCGACTGAAGTCAGCTTCGCTCGCTCACTGAATAATAATAATAATAATAATAATAATAATAATAATAATAGAATGATAATAATAATAATAATAATAATAATAGAATGATAATAATAATAATAATAATAATAATAATAGTAATGATAATAATAATAGTAATAATAATAATAATAATAATAGTAATTAATAATAATAATAATAATAATAGTAATGATAATAATAGTATAATACTAATATAATAATGTAATGATAATAATATAGTACTAATAATATATAATAATAGTAATGATAATAATATAATAATAATCTAATTATCCTCAATATAATAGTAATAATACTGATACTCTAGTAATTATAATAATAATAATCATATAATAATAATTACTCTAATCGTAATGATCATTAATAAATAATAGTAAATGATAATCATAATACTACTTCCCTAATACTCCTCATCACTAGTACTATATTACACTAATAATCGTTATTATACTAATCATCATAGTCCATGATAATCATAATACTAATCCTAGCTCCTCTTACACTGATAATAATAATAGTAATAATAATAATAAATATCAAATTAACGAACAACCACATAACAATAATATTACTTTACAACCACATACCATTGGTCTGGTCAGAAAAATAAAATGTGCCATATAAATGTATGACCTCCTATGCCAGCAACCCTTTACCTGCTGAGTAGATACGGTCTCCTGTCCATCAGCTCCTCGAACCTGTCCAACCTCAGCTCCAAATCACGATCCTCTATAACACCCACACACATTAAACAATCTTCTCACAATCATGGCCACCCTTTACCGTCTTCAGTGGGACCCATCTCTGCAGTGGTCTCCATCTTGGCATTGATCATACTTTCTTCGAACTGAGCGTACGCATCAAACACCTGCCCAAAGTCCCTCACTGTGGTCACCCGCTGGATGTCCTCTTCATAGATTTCTCTAGCCTGCCCATCAAAGACACACTTAGTAATGCACAAGACAAATGTATGTATAGTGTAATGGAGGATTTACTCTGATTTAATGTTCTATCTCCAACAGGTAATGATGTCTGATGAGGTATATGTGAATGACTACACACAATTCATCTAAACAGCAGGTGAGAGTGAATAGAAAGGCCAAACACAGGGCAAGCACCCTTTACCGCACATCCTTTACTATACACCCTTTACCATACACCTTTACAATACACACTGTACACAATAAGATTCTGGTTCCACAGCACACTACAAACCCATAAGATACTAAGGAATTCTTAACAAGGTAAAAACAACAACAAAACAAAACAACAACAACAACAACAAAAAACAAACAAACAAAAAACACAAACATGAAAGAACAACAAAAAACTACAATCCACAAACCCAGCAAGAAGAAGCTCCATGTAATCTGTTTATCCTCTGACTTACTCGTTCAAAGTGACCAGATCTGATGTAGTAGTCGGCCAGTGAGCACCAGAGCTGACCAATCATATCTGTGAACCTACGAACACCTCCACGAATGATGGCCTCCACGTTCAGACTGGTTATCTACATGTGTGCACAAACACAGCACATTCACCAGTGAGGGTGTGGCCACTGCAGTCATGGCTGTGGGGACGGGGTAAGGTGTGGGGGGTATGAGCACGCTCAGTGGTTAATGGTTTTCCTTTATACTAGACATTGTGATTTCTTTCTGCACATTTTCACTCAGTGTCCTCCTTCAAACTTCACTAACTTATACAACTAATTTTAGCAGGATTCTTAGAGATGAGTAGCACAAACAAAGCATTCTATGAGCATGTGCGTGAGCAGACATAGCTCCTGCCACAACTGGTGGTTGGATTTACCTTCCTTGGAGACAAACTTATCCTAAAACAAACAAACAAAAAAACAATAACAACAACAATAAAACAAAATAAAACCAAACAAAATAAAATGTTACATCCATCAAGACTTTGAACTAGAATCTACAGTGAAATAAAGGAAAAAAGAAGACTAAAACATGAAAACACAAACACTCCACCCACCCACATGTTCCTTATGAACAAGTATGTATACATGCATGCCATCCACATGTCCTTATGAACAAGTATGTATACATGCATGCCACCCACATGTTCCTTGTGAACAAGTATGAATACATGCATGCCTGCCACATGTTCCTTATGAACAAGTATGTATACATGCATGCCACCCACATGTTCCTTATGAACAAGTATGTATGCATGCATGCCTGCCACATGTGAATAGCTCAACTTACATTATTGACAATCTCGGCCAGCTTGACAGCGGCCTCGTCCGGGTTGCCAATGGAGATCAAATACTCAATAAACTCTTCAGAATTCTCTGGACGCAGCTGGAGTGAAGAACAGGGAGACAGAAATTTGGTAGGTCATCACAAGGTCAATTACCTATGCCATTACCATAACAATATTATACAAAATGCTTTGTCTTTAACTTTTATTGGTACCCCTTTTGGTAGCAACATTTTCCAATAGGATGAGCACCACAGAAAAACACTGGTAAGTCGTAATAGAAGCCAGTGTAGTCAGCTCATTCGAATTTTAGTAAACATGTATGGCGTATTCCTGCGTTTTCAATTACAATTTTCTATTTATCGATCTTTACCAAACATTATACCTGGTGGCGGGTGGCACTACAGATTGGACTACGAGAGTAAGAGAAATTCATTCTTGCGGCCCCACAGCTACTGGTACTGAATATGTGTAATTCTCGAAATAGATATGCCACAGTGTATACACTTGATTAAGATAACCACGTGCAGGGCTTCATACAGGATTTTTTCTTGGGGGTGGGGAGGGGGGAGGACTTTGAGTGTAAGAACTGAGTTACTTTTTTTGTAATAAAGTATAAGAGAAAAGTTATTGCCAAAGTGGGCTATTTACGGATTCTTCAAGAGGTTGTTGTGGAGTCCAAGTCACTGGAGAATGTCCCAGGGCTCCAAGAGGTCCTAGAAAGAACTGAAAAGTTCTGCCATCTTCAGAGGAATTGTTTTAGACGCTATAACTAAGCGATATTATGCTCTTTCAATTTGGTATAGTTACAGCTGAGAAATATTTAGATTTTGAGACCAGCAAACAGAACAGAACTTGGCACAACTAAAGAATTGCCATTGAAAGTTTCAAAATACATAATTTTACTGACATATAAGACTTGGGGGGGAGGGGAAGGGGGGGAATTTTTGCTTGGGGTGGGAAATCCCAGGTTCTCTCCCCCCCCCCCCCCCCCCCCCCCTTTCTATGAAATCCTGATGTGGTTGTGATAACATATATACACTTACTCAACAAGCCATTGTATAACTGCACAATATTAACACCAATTAACACAAACTCTGGAGCATCGTACCTTGAGGTAGCGGCGGTACACCCTGAGGGCAGTCTCCGGGATGTCATGTGATCTGATGAATCTGATGTAGAGGGGCCAGATTCTGCTGTGCTGAGTGAGCGGCAGAGAGTCCAAGGCTCTGTCAAATGTCCGCCTGGTCTGAGTGATTCTGCACTGGTCCATGAGGAACTGACAGTAATCCATCCAAATGCGCGGCATCTGGTGGTAGAGGGAGGCAATGTGGTAAAGGGAGGCAATGTAGCAAAGGGTAAAGTAACATGGTAAAGGGGTTGCTGAGTAATAAAATAGTGCTGTTTTGGCCAACTAAAACCAAACACATTAGCATTAGTCTGAAATGTTGAATAATACTACAAAAACAACCACCATAAAAAAGCATTACATAATACTAATAATGAAAAAGTTCTTCAACTGACGTTGTCTAGTGTTTAGTAGAGAAGCACATTAATTAAAAAAGAAGTGGTGAATGTTATAAAACAATAATTGGTATGGTAAAGGGTCAACAATATCATAATGTTGTGGTAAACTTGGTAAAAGCAGAGGTGCATGGGCAAAAGACCTATTTAGGTAAAGTGTCATTGGGTAAGCAGGGCAAGCCAAATAGAATTGACTGCCGCATGAATATGAGTCACTTACCTATGTAGTATAACACTACCTCACTTGCACGCACCTTATGTAGAAAGATGAGGCATCTTTCAAACGCATTGTTGACTTCTTCATAAGCAACATCTGTCACACATTTCTCCTTCACCTGACGCCTCCTCAATTTCAAATAATTGTACCAGAGCTTGTAGCTAGATAAAGTCAGAAGAATGACACCAAGTATATATATTATATTATATATTATACACACATAATATATATTATATAGAGTATTGTATGTATATATCATACTTATTACATGAGGAAAGAGACACTTCAAGAGCGGGTTCATTATTTTCCGGTTAATTTATTTCTACTTCCCCCCTGGCTCATGAAAATACAGTCACAGAGAGAAATCTGACCTTTGGCCAGTGTAATAAGTGGTTTATTCTACTCTAGGGTTGGTCACTGAGCTAGTCAAGTTGGCCAAGATACCCTGAGTGATACTTCCCCGGGTACACCCCCCAGCTGACTATTAGCAGCAGCTCCAGCCCGATAGTTTTTGCAGAGAAAAGGTAGCATTCTAAAATCTAAGAAAAGGTTGCTAAAAGCCTATTTTGGGGGCAATGAACATGCTCTCAGTGATCACCCTCAAAAATACTATTGTGAAGGTATCTAGCATTATATATATATATATAATCGTCAGAGTACAAGACAACCCCCTCTTAGGTAAGGTAACGTCAGTAGATGCGGATGCATTTGGGTAAAGTAACTGCACGCCCGAGTAAAGTGCACTGTGGTCGTAGGCTTACTGAATTCCGCCTATCCACATTGTGGAGATTTGCTGTTCTCAAATTTTCATATGCATGTATGCAGTGGCTAGGAGGGGGAGAGGAGTGGGGCTAAACTCCCCCCCCCCCCCCCCTATAATTTTGAGGGACTATCTCACGAGGTGATTTCTCACGTGAACAATTTTTAACCGCACAAACATGCCTTTGGAGCCCCCCATTTTGTACTCCACTGATATGGGTTGGAACACTAAATATTGCATTGATATTTATAATAAGTTATTTAATAGCTCATATCAAAATTTATCTGTCACTAAACTATTATCTTATCAGAGGGAATCAAAAGTCTTGAACTACTAGCAAGCTCACCATGGAAAGATCAAGTCTGTAGGAGGTAGTCACGCGTAGCCCAACCATTTATGAATTACACCTCGCTTTGTGTCAGTTGACCAGATCCTTTTCCTACGTAGCGACTGGCAGAGTACAAACTTAGTTGTAAAGGGAGAGGGGGAGAAAGGTCTTAAGAACAACGGCATGCTCTAGAGTTATTATTACTTTAGTGATTGCATGTCATCATTCTACCTGTTCCTATTAGCCGCACTAATGCTGTATGAAGCAGGTAAATACAGTCCCGTCTGCTTTTACCAGTCTTCTGAATACAAACTAGCAGTTTAGACAAGAGGATTATCGAAGCAAATAATATCAATTGCACAAGATAGCAATATCGTCATTAAAAAAACAGTACGTTAGCACAGTTTCACATGTTTGCCTTTTTTATGGGTCTTGGCGTATATTCAGTAGTGCTTAAATAGTACTACGCAGTTTGTATTCCCATTTGTTCTGAACATTTGTGACCGGTTTTGGGAAAATCCGTCTAAACGCGGCATCTAAAGTTTTCTAATTTATTTTACCAGTACGTTGCACGGGGACTTGGGGTGTCGTCCTCCAAATTTGGAAGCTGTAGCACAAGCCGTCTTTGCCCTACGCACTACAACACTTCAGTATTTTTGCTAAACGTATTATTGCTGATTTCGAAAAAGCGCCGTGTAAAGGCGTTGCTAAGGTCAGGGGGCGTGCCTTTTATCCGTGTACTATTACTGCGTGTCTCCGGGACACTACGGACTAAACCGGTTACAGGCGGATTGAAAGAAGTCGAAAAGGCTTAATGCAAGGCTCCTCGAGAAACTATGATGGCGAGAATTGCGTGAGTACGTGGATTATGTAGAATAGTAAGTGAATTAGTTAGCTACAGTTTTTTCCCGCCGTTAGTGAAAAGCCCGCCAATAATTTCTTAGCAACGTTCTGTACACTAGTCCAACCGGCTAGTGATTCTAGCCTCATAGCGTGAGTTCTAGAGCTCGCCAGAGCTTACAACTGCGTCATAAGCTAGAGCTAACTGGTGTCTATCCATTTCTGCCATAAAAATTTTTTTGAAAAAAATTGACCCATAAGGCATTACCTGGAGAAACTGAAAAAAATGTTTGCCGCGTTTAGGTTTTCCCAAATCCGGTCACATTTTAAGTTACTCCTCATGAATTTATAGCCATCTCTTGCTTCATACTCTAGCCATTTAGTTTCCAATACAGGTAGAATTGTTGTTTAGGCTACAGCCCTCCACAGAACGAGTAGTTTAACACGTAACCCACCGCGTAAAAAACCACAAAGGCTAAATCCGTACGAGCCAGCTAAGAGGGGTAAAGGGTCGGCGGCTTGAACCGCTACAGCGTCAGCCTGCCCTGCGCCATAAGAGCTCTCGCAACGCTAGCGTGGCCGTGCTATTTTTCGGATAGCACTTGGTGGTGTTGGGTTGGTGGCGCTTGTAGCAGTAGGATTGATCTGTATTGCACTTTGGCTTGTCCAGGCTCCTGTATGCAGGAGCAAAGGTAAGGAGTTTTTGTTGTAATATCCATAAATATGGTTGGCTTAGTTCCACTTCAGTACTGGGTCAATCTTTTTCAAAATTACCATTACAGCACAGCTAGTTGAGAAGGGGATGGGTTTACGACTTGTAATATCCGTGTGTCCGGCCTTTACTTACTCGTTCATTTCCTTCAGTTCTCTATTGTCGTTATTATTTTGGTTGTCCTTGCAGGTGTGCCCGCATTGTCGGACACTTTGTGTCGTTCGGTTGGTGACGACTACAACATTGATTGTGGCGGGAGACGTAACTTGTCTGGATGCCACTACTTCCTAAAGGGGAAAAGGAAAATGATGACCGGAGAAATTCCAAAAGGTTCCATAACGGTGAACATTCCCAATATGGCGGAATTTGAGGCCGTTGTTTTAATGGACAACTTTGAACCCCTTACTACAGAAAAGAATTCTCTGGGGGAAGCAGCATTGAGGACTGCTTTCCGGGTAAGCAGAGACAAAAACGTTCTCTGGCCTGTGAGTGTCATTATATATTTTCCTCCCTCACGTTAGACACCGGCAAGGGTTGGTCTGGCCACTGGTGGCACTTACTGACTTTGGGCATTCTTGGTCGTGGCACCGACGGCAATGGTGGCTCTATTGGGATACTACTGCAGATCACGTAAGTCTGTTGAGCTGAGTTGGGGAATTTCTTACGAACATAAATATTTTGCAGGAGGAGCCCAGCCGGAGCCAGACCTCAAACCCGCTTACGGCGGCAGACCCTGGTTCGAGTGAGTTGATCCAATACGCACTGAGCCTGGGTGTTCACAATTTTTTTTGAACGTGTTTTATAGACTGGACCCTGACGACGTCGTCAGCGAGTGCGAAGAGGATTACGTAAGCGTGGGTGGTACTGGGTGTAGCTATATACCGAGGTTGGTAGAGTTTGAGTTACTTGTGTGGGTATGAATTCGACCAAGTAGCGACGAGGAGTGTTAAAGTAATAGTAATGGTACTTATCATGATAGCAGTAGTAGTAACAATAGTAATAATGATAGTGCTTGTATCACTAATCGTAATGGTAACAACAAATAGCATTATCATGTTCGTTATCATCTTCATGATCACCATCTAGTAGTACTACTACTGTTGTAACGTACGATACTCATAATAGTTACATCGTTATCAGTACCATCACGTGTCGTAATCATCATCTTCTTATCGTAATCACAGAACCATCACAATTATTATAATAGTACATCATCATCATCACCATCCACTTCATAATCCATTGTAAATAGTACTGCTATTGTTGTATCAGTAACGATAATAACCGTCATCATCATCATGATCACTATGTATCCTATTAATACATGCATCACAATCATAGTGGTACTGATAATAGTGGTATTAATAATCATGATGATGATGATCATGATCATCACAATCACGTTTGTCATCTCATAATTGTGATAAGTCATAACAATTGCCATCATCATCATCATCATCATCATCATCATCATCATGGTCATCATCATCATAGTTCATCAACATAGTCATTATCACAGTCATCATCATCGCCATCATCATCATCATCATCATTATCATCGTTACCATCATCATCATCATGGTCATCATCATCATTATGGTCATCACTATCATATTTATCATCATCATAGTCATCATCATAGTCATCATCACAGTCATCGTCATCACCATCATCATCATCATCATCATTATTATAATCATCATTATCATCATCATGGTCATCATCATCATCACCATTATTTCAACTACCTTCACATTTCTAGTAATCATAATCATAACAATACTATAATGATAGCATAGTAATCATCATAGTACTCGTTTAAGTACTTTCAATTAAAATCATCTCAGTGTCATAGTAATAGTACCAGAATCATAATTGTAGTGTTAATACCACTACATATATTTTCCTAATAGCACAAGAATAATTAATTATAACAACAAAAACAACAAAATAATAATAATAATAATAATAATAATATTATTATTATTGTTATTGTTATTATGATTATTATTTTACAGCAGTAGCAATAGCACTAACAATAACCAAATCTCTGTAATAAGGTCAACTTAAAGCTGTAATGCAAACTACTTTAATATCTGTGATCTTAGTAAGTATTTACAACAGCATGTTTGATTTGTTTCAGGCAAAGAAGTCAGCCAGCCAGCACAACATCAGACTCCCGGATGATTGAAATTGTACTTTATTCATTCCTTAAATTTCATATTATAAAAATAAATAAATAATACCAAACAAAAATGCAAAGAAGTCAGCCAGACAGCACAACATCAGACTTCAGGATGATTGAAATTGTTCTTTATTCATTCCTTAAATTTCATATAATATAATAAATAATAAAGATAAAAATAAATAAAACCAAACAAAAAGGAAAGAAATGAAAAGAAAGTATCATGTGCAAATTTTAGTTTTCAGTGGAGGAGCTCTTGAAGTCATAAGGTTGAATGCAAGTTCCTAAGTGAGACTACTTGAGAAAGCCAGGAGTACAAGAGTGTAGCTTTAAAAGAAAAATGAACTGGAGGGTGCCATGGGTTGCATAGGAAGTATACTAGCTACCATTCTTAATCAGAATCACAGAGAGAGCCAATGTCCTTCAATACAGTTAGATAAGGAGAGCTTCCCCTAAAAAGGCTTGCACCCTGCAGCTGCACATTGCTCCAGTGACCCCTTAGCTAGCGGAACCAAACTTGTGGTCAGTGAATCCAATCTCCAGGTGGGAGCCAAGGTTGAAATTTTGACCCAGCCTTGTATTCTTGCAAGTAATATGGGAGTGTTGGCAGGATGTAAAAGGCACAGCGTTTTACAGATCGAAGAATTTGGAATCTGAGTCTCTTCCAAACACTGGACAGACCGTATTGCCTAGGCGTCCAAGATGTAAAAGTTGGAGAGGGTTGGGCCAATAAATGACTGCAGTAAGCTAGTTAGCTATAAAAGTCTTGCCTAGGATCAAATTTTTTTTGAGTAGTGGAACCAGCTATGAGTATTCTTAAAATACCAGCCTAGAGCTCACTTAAGAAATCGATAGGGTATTGGAGGTAGGCTGCAGGTGACTGAGGGAGTGCCACCAGCCTAGGGTGTAGCCAGTCACCCTCAGTTGAAGAGTTTATATACTACTTGCTGTAGATTTTCTTTCAATTAACTACCTTAAGGAGTGCAGCTAGGTAAAAGGTCCCCCCCCCCCCCCTTCCTCCCCCTCACGTTATTGACACACTTCCCACCCTATTCAGTACCAAATCGGACTGTGTTGGAGCTTGCTACTACAATAGCTAGTTTGTTACTATATAGCTAGCCTGTTACTATAAGCTAGTTTGTTACTTATAATAAGCTAGTTTTGTTACTATAGAAGCTAGCTTGTTACTATATAGCTAGTTTGTTACTATATAGCTAGTTTGTTACTAGTTTGTTACTACATAGCTAGCTTGTTTGTTACTGGCTAGTTAGTTTTTTTTTTTTTTTTTTACTAGCTAACTAACTGCTTGGCAAAGGAGTTGAGGCCTACCTGCCCCAGTTTCTGGGTGTGTGGGCCTGCTTCAGACTACTCTACTGATGCAACGGCAAACAAATACTGCTCTTGCCAGTCTTTCTCTCTCTTTTCATGGCTGACTGGAGGATGGATACCAGTGCCCACTGGTTGGCATTATCCCGATATTGCTCTTTTTTTTTAAGTCCTCAAAGGAGAGATGAAAGGCTTTTCCATTGTTCTCCACTTATTTTATTCCACACCAAAGGGCCGACTAGGACCTCCCCATTGTTCTATAGACTAGACCTTATCAGACCACTAGACTTGCCGCCTTGCCGACGAACCGCTCGTCAATCGGTCGGTCCGTTATGAATATCGTTAGCTGGTAAGAAGAATTCATTTGGCCAGGTCTGCAAAAGAGCAGAGACGCCTGTAGTGCGCTGCAACTAGCCCGGTACTGAAACTGCAGCCTTTCTCGATTAGTCCAAATACTGAGAATTTGAGGCAGTCCAATTAAAAGAGTAAAGTTGGACCTGTTCCTACCATTGCCAGTCGTCCAATTAGGCCTATCCAGCAGAGAAAAATCAGCAAGAATGACCACCACCCCAATAAAAAAAAATAAAAAAAAAGCAAAAAAAAAATGCAAAACAAAGCAGAAGAAAAACAAAGCAAAACCAACTGCAACAACAACAGCAGCTGCAAAGGTACAAAGGAAAACAAGACCAACGGCCAAACCAGGATGCAGCCAAATGGAAGGCAAACCAAAAGGTTACACTTCGCTTTATCTTTGAATTTTCAGTTCCATAATCCAATTATGATCCTTTCACTGCGGGGCAGGCTGCCGCCAACAGTGTAAAAACCACAAAGGCCTAATCCGAACGAGCCAGCTAAGAGGGGTAAAGGGTCTGCTCTAGGCTTGAACCGCTACAGCGTCCGCCAGCCCTGCGCCATAAGAGCCGTCGCAACGCTAGCGTTGGCCGTGCTATTTTTCGGATAGTACTTGGTGGTGTTGGGTCGATGGCGCTTGTAGCAGTCGGATTGATCTGTATTGCACTCTGGCTTGTCCAGGCTCCTGTATGCAGGAGCAAAGGTAAGGAGTTTTTGTTGTAATATCCATAAATATGGTTGGCTTAGTTCCACTTCAGTACTCGGTCAATCCTGTTCAAAGTTACCATTACAGCACAGCTAGTTGAGAAGGGGATGGGTATACGACTTGTAATACCCGTGTGTCCGGCCTTTATTTACTCGCTCATTCCTTCAGTTTCTCTATTGTCGTTATTATTTGGTTGTCCTTGCAGGTGTGCCCGCATTGTCGGGCACTTTGTGTCGTTCGGTTGGTGACGACTACAACATTGATTGTGGCGGGAGACGTAACTTGTCTGGATGCCACTACTTCCTAAAGGGGAAAAGGAAAATGATGACCGGAGAAATTCCAAAAGGTTCCATAACGGTGAACATTCCCAATATGGCGGAATTTGAGGCCGTTGTTTTAATGGACAACTTTGAACCTTACTACCGAAAAGAATTCTCTGGGGGAAGCATTGAGGACTGCGTTCCGGGTAAGCAGAGACAAAAACGTTCTCTGGCCTGTGAGTGTCATTATATTTTCCTCCCTCACTTAGACACCGGCAAGGGTTGGCCTGGCCACTGGTGGCACTTGCTGACATTGGCCATTCTTTTGGTCATGGCACTGACCGCATTGGTGGCTCTAATGGGATACTACTGCAGGTCGCGCAAGTCTGTTGAGCTGAGTTGGGGAGTTTCCTACGAACATAAATATTTTGCAGGAGGAGCCCAGCCGGACCCAGACCTCAAACCCGCTTACGGCGGCAGACCTTGGTTCGAGTGAGTTGATCCAATACGCACTGAGCCTGGGTGTTCACAATTTTTTTTGAACGTGTGTTATAGACTAGACCCTGACGACGTCGTCAGCGAGTGCGAAGAGGATTACGTAAGCGTGGGTGGTACTGGGTGTAGCTATATACCAAGGGGTTGGTGGTATTTTAGTTACTTGTGTGGGTACGAATTCTACCAAGCAGCGATGTCGGTATCATTCATTTTATTATTAATTGTTGTGCTTTGTGTGTCTAGTATTTTGATACCATGGAGTACTTTTGGAGCAACGACGGTACTTTAAAGAAATGCGTAGGCACACAGTTTCCCACAGACAGTACTCTGGTGAGCTAACTAACTAATCATTTGGAAGCTATATGGCCAGCCAGGTTTACCTGGTGATTATTGCTTGTGGTTAAAGTCTCCCAATGCTGACGGTTATCAAGCTTTTATTTTATTCAGGGTCCTCTGGTTGCCCCAAAAACTTCGCATAGGATTGTCGTGACTGCAGAAATACACGGAGAAACTTTGATGGTAAGTATTAACTTTCAAGTAAAGCGTGTCTATTGGGTTGTATGGGCATGGTTGGCAATGCATTTTTAATTTTTATTTTCCTCTGTAAACAGTGGGAACCAAGTCAGCAGGGAGTCCTCTGGGAACCTGTGTCTCAAGGCAAGATCAACCAATCTCGTTCTCAGGTATGTCTTCTCGTTAGCCAACAAAGTGATTGAGTCAAGCCTCTGCACTGTACAGTGTCTTAGTCCCAACCATGCATAATAATTGATTCACTTCTTCTGCATTTGGCTTATGGCTAGAATGCATGTCTTTGTTTGCATTATAATATTGTCTTTTCCAACCTCCAGGAAAGCATTTTTGGAATCAGCCCCGCTCCATTAGCAGAAAAAGAAATGGACAAATTTCAGGAGTACGCTTGGGAACCCATCCAGGTGGCCGACGTGGGCACTCAGTACCAGTATCCATGCACCGACGAGGTGAGACACTGCATTGCTGTCTCTAACGGTCAGCCTAACCATTGATCTGTTGTTACAGGTGTTGTGCTCGCGCTCTGGTGATGTTGCCATTGCAATGGAAGAGGAATTTGAAGTTGTTGTGGAAGAGGTTGGTAGAATTATTAGGGAACAAAAACAGTGGCGTGTGCATGCTGGACATCACGGTTCTAGATGAAACCCCAAAAATAAATAAACGAATAAAATACATAATAACCATTCCTATGTTAATGGATCAATTCATTGATATTATTATTATTATCACTCGTAGTTAGTTGTTGTGGTGGCAATAGTGATAGTGTTACTACTATTACTATAATAATAATAATTTCAATGACAGTGATAAGAATAGTAGTACTACTAGTACTGCTACTACTACGACTACATAATAATAATAATAATAATAATAATGATAATAATAATAATAACAGCAAAAGTAATAGTAATACAAATAAAAGCCACAATAATAATAACAACAGTAATAACAACATGAATGGTGACGACAGTTACCACAATAGCAGAATTGTGGTTAGCTATTGCAGTATTAATAATAATAATAGCAGTATTAGTAACAACAGTAATGATAACTACTTATAATAATAATAGTAGTAGTAGCAACAGTCGTAATAATAACTGTACTTATAATAGTAGTAGTAGTAATAATAATAGTAATAACAGTACTTGTAATAATAGTATTGGTAGTAACAATAGTAATAGTAACGGTACTTATAATGATAGTAGTAGTGGTAGTAACAATAGTAATAATAATAGTGCTTATATCACTGATAGTAATGGCAATAACAAATAGCATTATCATGTTCATTACCATCTTCATGATCACAATCTAATAGTACTGCTACTGTTATAAAATATGATCATCATAATAGTTACATCGTTATCAGTACCATCACCGTGTCGTAATCATCATCTTCTTGTCGTTATCACAGAATCATCACAATTATTATAATAGTACATCGTCATCATCATCCACATCATAATCCATTTCAATAATACTGCTATTGGTGTATCAGTAACGGTCATCATCACCATGATCACTGTATCCTATTAATACATGCATCACAATCATAGTGGTACTGATAATAGTGGTATTAATAATCATGATGATGATGATCATCATCATCACAATCACCGTTTGAATATGTTTGTCATCTCATAATTGTGATAGTCATAACAATTGCCATCATCATCATCATCATCATCATCATCATCATCATGGTCATCATCATCCTAGTTCATCAACATAGTCATCATCACAGTCATCATCATCGCCATCATCATTCATCATCATCATCATCATCATTATCATCGTCATCATCATCATCATCATGGTCATCATCATCATTATGGTCATCACCATCATCATGGTCATCACTATCGTATTTATCATCATCATAGTCATCATCATAGTCATCATCACAGTCATCGTCATCACCATCATCATCATCATCATCATCATCATTATTATAATCATCATTATCATCGTCATCATCATCATCATCATGGTCATCATCATCATTATGGTCATCACCATCATCATGGTCATCACTATCGTATTTATCATCATCACAGTCATCGTCATCACCATCATCATCATCATCATCATCATCATTATTATAATCATCATTATCATCATCATGGTCATCATCATCATCACCATTATTTCAACTACCTTCACATTTCTAGTAATCATAATCATAACAATACTATAATGATAGCATAGTAATCATCATAGTACTCGTTTAAGTACTTTCAATTAAAATCATCTCAGTGTCATAGTAATAGTACCAGAATCATAATTGTAGTGTTAATACCACTACATATAGTTTCCTAATAGCACAAGAATAATTAATCATAACAACAACAACAACAAAATAATAATAATAATAATAATAATAATATTATTATTATTATTGTTATTATTGTTATTATGATTATTATTTTACAGCAGTAGCAATAGCACTAACAATAACTAAATCTCTGTAATAAGGTCAACTTAAAGCTGTAATGCAAACTACTTTAATATCTGTGATCTTAGTAAGTATTTACAACAGCATGTTTGATTTGTTTCAGGCAAAGAAGTCAGCCAGCCAGCACAACATCAGACTCCCGGATGACTGAAATTGTACTTTATTCATTCCTTAAATTTCATATTATAATAAATATAAAAATAAATAAATAATACCAAACAAAAATGCAAAGAAGTCAGCCAGCCAGCACAACATCAGACTCCAGGATGATTGAAATTGTTCTTTATTCATTCCTTAAATTTCATATAATATAATAAATAATAAAGATAAAAATAAATAAAACCAAACAAAAAGGAAAGAAATGAAAAGAAAGTATCATGTGCAAATTTTAGTTTTCAGTGGAGGAGCTCTTGAAGTCATAAGGTTGAATGCAGGTTCCTAAGTGAGACTACTTGAGAAAGCCAGGAGTACAAGAGTGTAGCTTTAAAGAAAAATGAACTGGAGGGTGCCATGGGTTGTATGAGAAGTATACTAGCTACCATTCTTAATCAGAATCACAGAGAGAGCCAATGTCCTTCAATACAGTTAGATAAGGAGAGCTTCCCCTAAAAAAGCTTGCACCCTGCAGCTGCACATTGCTCCAGTGACCCCTTAGTTAGCGAACGAAACTTGTGGTCAGTGAATCCAATCTCCAGGTGGGAGCCAAGGTTGAAATTTTGACCCAGCCTTGGATTCTTGCAAGTAATATGGGAGTGTTGGCAGGATGTAAAAGGCACAGCGTTTTACAGATCGAAGAATTTGGAATCTGAGTCTCTTCCAAACACTGGACAGACCGTATTGCCTAGGCGTCCAAGATGTAAAAGTTGGAGAGGGTTGGGCCAATAAATGACTGCAGTAAGCTAGTTAGCTATAAAAGTCTTGCCCAGGATCTAATTTTTTTGGAGTAGTGGAACGAGTTACGAGTATTCTTAAAATACCAGCCCAGAGCTCACTTAAGAAATCGATAGGGTATTGGAGGTAGGCTGCAGCAGGTGACTGTGGGAGTGCCACCAGCCTAGGGTGTAGCCAGTCACCCTCAGTTGAAGAGTTTATCGTACAACTTGCTGTAGATTTTCTTTCAATTAACTACCTTAACGAGTGCAGCCGGGTAAAAGGTCCCCCACCCCCTCACAGTTATTGAGCTAACACCTCCCACCCTGTTCAAGTATCAAGTACCATAATCGGACTGTGCTGAGTTTGTTACTATATAGCTAGTTTGTTAGCTAGTTTGTTACTAGTTTGTTACTAGATAGCTAGCTTGTTACTATATTATAGCTACTCTACTGATGCAAGGGCAGACAAATACTGCTCTTGCCAGTCTTTCTCTCTCCCTCTTTGCATGGCTGACTCCAGGTTGGATACCAGTGCCACTGGCTGGCATCGTTCTGATATTGCTCTCTTTTTTTTTTTTTTTTTTTAAGTCCTCAAAGGAGAGATGAAAGGCTTTTCCATTGTTCTCCACTTATTTTATTCCACACCAAAGGGCCGACTAGGACCTCCCCATTGTTCTGTAGACTAGACCTTATCGGACCACTAGGCTTGCCGCCTTGCCGACGAACCGCTCGTCAATAGGTCGGTCCGTTATGAATATCGTTAGCTGGTAAGAAGAATTCATTTGGCCAGGTCTGCAAAAGAGCAGAGACGCCTGTAGTGCGCTGCAACTAGCCCCGGTACTGAAACTGCTGCCTTTCTCGATTAGTCCAAATACTGAGAATTTGAGGCAGTCCAATTAAAATAGTAAAGTTGGACCTGTTCCTACCTTTGCCAGTCGTCCAATCAGGCCTATCCAGCAGAGAAAAATCTGCAAGAATGACCACCACCCCAGTAAAATAAAATTAAAAAAAAAGCAAAAAAAAACTGCAAAACAAAGCAGAACAAAAGCAAAGCAAAACCAACTGCAACAACAACAGCAGCTGCAAAGGTACAAAGGAAAACAAGACCAACAGCAAAACCAGGATGCAGCCAAATGGAAGGGAAACCAAAAGGTTACACTACGCTTTATCTTTGAATTTTCAGCCCATAATCCAATTATGATCCTTTCACTGCGGAGCAGGCTGGGCCCACAGTGTAAAAACCACAAAGGCTAAATCCGTACGAGCCAGCTAAGAGGGGTAAAGGGGGGTCTGCTCTAGGCTTGAACCGCTACAGCGTCCGCCAGCCCTGCGCCATAAAAGCCCTCGCAACGCTAGCGTTGGCCGTGCTATTTTTCGGATAGTACTTGGTGGTGTTGGGTCGATGGCGCTTGTAGCAGTCGGATTGATCTGTGTTGCACTTTGGCTTGTCCAGGCTCCTGTATGCAGGAGCAAAGGTAAGGAGTTTTTGTTGTAATTATCCATAAATATGGTTGGCTTAGTTCCACTTCAGTACTCGGTCAATCTTGTTCAAAGTTACCATTACAGCACAGCTAGTTGAGAAGGGGATGGGTATACGACTTGTAATACCCGTGTGTCCGGCCTTTACTTACTCGTTCATTCCTTCAGTTTCTCTATTGTCGTTATTATTTGGTTGTCCTTGCAGGTGTGTCCGCATTGTCGGACACTTTGTGTCGTTCGGTTGGTGACGACTACAACATTGATTGTGGCAGGAGACGTAACTTGTCTGGATGCCACTACTTCCTAAAGGGGAAAAGGAAAATGATGACCGGAGAAATTCCAAAAGGTTCCATAACGGTGAACATTCCCAATATGGCGGAATTTGAGGCCGTTGTTTTAATGGACAACTTTGAACCTTACTACCGAAAAGAATTCTCTGGGGGAAGCATTGAGGACTGCTTTCCGGGTAAGCAGAGACAAAAACGTTCTCTGGCCTGTGAGTGTCATTATATTTTCCTCCCTCACTTAGACACCGGCAAGGGTTGGCCTGGCCACTGGTGGCACTTGCTGACATTGGCCATTCTTTTGGTCGTGGCACTGACCGCATTGGTGGCTCTAATGGGATACTACTGCAGGTCGTGCAAGTCTGTTGAGCTGAGTTCCTACGAACATAAATATTTTGCAGGAGGAGCCCAGCCGGAGCCAGACCTCAAACCCGCTTACGGCGGCAGACCCTGGTTCGAGTGAGTTGATCCAATACGCACTGAGCCTGGGTTCACAATTTTTTTTTGAACGTGTTTTATAGACTGGACCCTGACGACGTCGTCAGCGAGTGCGAAGAGGATTACGTAAGCGTGGGTGGTACTGGGTGTAGCTATATACCAAGGGGTTGGTAGTATTTTAGTTACCTGTGTGGGTACGAATTCTACCAAGCAGCGATGTCGGTATCATTCATTTTATTATTGATTGTTGTGCTTTGTGTGTCTAGTATTTTGATACCATGGAGTACTTTTGGAGCAACGACGGTACTTTAAAGAAATGCGTAGGCACACAGTTTCCCACAGACAGTACTCTGGTGAGCTAACTAACTAATCATTTGGAAGCTATATGGCCAGCCAGGTTTACCTGGTGATTATTGCTTGTGGTTAAAGTCTCCCAATGCTGACGGTTATCAAGCTTTTATTTTATTCAGGGTCCTCTGGTTGCCCCCAAAACTTCGCATAGGATTGTTGTGACTGCAGAAATACACGGAGAAACTTTGATGGTAAGTATTAACTTTCAAGTAAAGCGTGTCTATTGGGTTGTATTGGCATGGTTAGCAATGCATTTTTAATTTTTTATTTTCCTCTGTAAACAGTGGGAGCCAAGTCAGCAGGGAGTCCTCTGGGAACCTGTGTCTCAAGGCAAGATCAACCAATCTCGTTCTCAGGTATGTCTTCTCGTTAGCCAACAAAGTGATTGAGTCAAGCCTCTGCACTGTACAGTGTCTTAGTCCCAACCATGCATAATAATTGATTCACTTCTTCTGCATTTGGCTTATGGCTAGAATGCATGTCTTTGTTTGCATTATAATATTGTCTTTTCCAACCTCCAGGAAAGCATTTTTGGAATCAGCCCCGCTCCATTAGCAGAAAAAGAAATGGACAAATTTCAGGAGTACGCTTGGGAACCCATCCAGGTGGCCGACGTGGGCACTCAGTACCAGTATCCATGCACCGACGAGGTGAGACACTGCATTGCTGTCTCTAACGGTCAGCCTAACCATTGATCTGTTGTTACAGGTGTTGTGCTCGCGCTCTGGTGATGTTGCCATTGCAATGGAAGAGGACTTTGAAGTTGTTGTGGAAGAGGTTGGTAGAATTATTAGGGAACAAAAACAGTGGCGTGTGCATGCTGGACATCACTGTTCTAGATGAAACCCCAAAAATAAATAAACGAATAAAATACATAATAACCATTCCTATGTTAATGGATCAATTCATTGATATTATTATTATTATCACTCGCAGTAGTTGTTGTGGTGGTAATAGTGATAGTATTACTACTATTACTATAATAATAATAATTTCAATGACAGTGATAAGAATAGTAGTACTACTAGTACTGCTACTACTACGACTACATAATAATAATAATAATAATAATAATGATAATAATAATAATAACAGCAAAAGTAATAGTAATACAAATAAAAGCCACAATAATAATAACAACAGTAATAACAACATGAATGGTGACGACAGTTACCACAATAGCAGAATTGTGGTTAGCTATTGCAGTATTAATAATAATAATAGCAGTATTAGTAACAACAGTAATGATAACTACTTATAATAATAATAGTAGTAGTAGCAACAGTCGTAATAATAACTGTACTTATAATAGTAGTAGTAGTAATAATAATAGTAATAACAGTACTTGTAATAATAGTATTGGTAGTAACAATAGTAATAGTAACGGTACTTATAATGATAGTAGTAGTGGTAGTAACAATAGTAATAATAATAGTGCTTATATCACTGATAGTAATGGCAATAACAAATAGCATTATCATGTTCATTACCATCTTCATGATCACAATCTAATAGTACTGCTACTGTTATAAAATATGATCATCATAATAGTTACATCGTTATCAGTACCATCACCGTGTCGTAATCATCATCTTCTTGTCGTTATCACAGAATCATCACAATTATTATAATAGTACATCGTCATCATCATCCACATCATAATCCATTTCAATAATACTGCTATTGGTGTATCAGTAACGGTCATCATCACCATGATCACTGTATCCTATTAATACATGCATCACAATCATAGTGGTACTGATAATAGTGGTATTAATAATCATGATGATGATGATCATCATCATCACAATCACCGTTTGAATATGTTTGTCATCTCATAATTGTGATAGTCATAACAATTGCCATCATCATCATCATCATCATCATCATCATCATCATGGTCATCATCATCCTAGTTCATCAACATAGTCATCATCACAGTCATCATCATCGCCATCATCATCATCATCATCATCATCATCATTATCATCGTCATCATCATCATCATCATGGTCATCATCATCATTATGGTCATCACCATCATCATGGTCATCACTATCGTATTTATCATCATCATAGTCATCATCATAGTCATCATCACAGTCATCGTCATCACCATCATCATCATCATCATCATCATCATTATTATAATCATCATTATCATCGTCATCATCATCATCATCATGGTCATCATCATCATTATGGTCATCACCATCATCATGATCATCACTATCGTATTTATCATCATCACAGTCATCGTCATCACCATCATCATCATCATCATCATCATCATTATTATAATCATCATTATCATCATCATGGTCATCATCATCATCACCATTATTTCAACTACCTTCACCTTTCTAGTAATCATAATCATAACAATACTATAATGATAGCATAGTAATCATCATAGTACTCGTTTAAGTACTTTCAATTAAAATCATCTCAGTGTCATAGTAATAGTACCAGAATCATAATTGTAGTGTTAATACCACTACATATAGTTTCCTAATAGCACAAGAATAATTAATCATAACAACAACAACAACAAAATAATAATAATAATAATAATAATATTATTATTATTATTATTGTTATTATTGTTATTATGATTATTATTTTACAGCAGTAGCAATAGCACTAACAATAACTAAATCTCTGTAATAAGGTCAACTTAAAGCTGTAATGCAAACTACTTTAATATCTGTGATCTTAGTAAGTATTTACAACAGCATGTTTGATTTGTTTCAGGCAAAGAAGTCAGCCAGCCAGCACAACATCAGACTCCCGGATGACTGAAATTGTACTTTATTCATTCCTTAAATTTCATATTATAATAAATATAAAAATAAATAAATAATACCAAACAAAAATGCAAAGAAGTCAGCCAGCCAGCACAACATCAGACTCCAGGATGATTGAAATTGTTCTTTATTCATTCCTTAAATTTCATATAATATAATAAATAATAAAGATAAAAATAAATAAAACCAAACAAAAAGGAAAGAAATGAAAAGAAAGTATCATGTGCAAATTTTAGTTTTCAGTGGAGGAGCTCTTGAAGTCATAAGGTTGAATGCAGGTTCCTAAGTGAGACTACTTGAGAAAGCCAGGAGTACAAGAGTGTAGCTTTAAAGAAAAATGAACTGGAGGGTGCCATGGGTTGTATGAGAAGTATACTAGCTACCATTCTTAATCAGAATCACAGAGAGAGCCAATGTCCTTCAATACAGTTAGATAAGGAGAGCTTCCCCTAAAAAAGCTTGCACCCTGCAGCTGCACATTGCTCCAGTGACCCCTTAGTTAGCGAACGAAACTTGTGGTCAGTGAATCCAATCTCCAGGTGGGAGCCAAGGTTGAAATTTTGACCCAGCCTTGGATTCTTGCAAGTAATATGGGAGTGTTGGCAGGATGTAAAAGGCACAGCGTTTTACAGATCGAAGAATTTGGAATCTGAGTCTCTTCCAAACACTGGACAGACCGTATTGCCTAGGCGTCCAAGATGTAAAAGTTGGAGAGGGTTGGGCCAATAAATGACTGCAGTAAGCTAGTTAGCTATAAAAGTCTTGCCCAGGATCTAATTTTTTTGGAGTAGTGGAACGAGTTACGAGTATTCTTAAAATACCAGCCCAGAGCTCACTTAAGAAATCGATAGGGTATTGGAGGTAGGCTGCAGCAGGTGACTGTGGGAGTGCCACCAGCCTAGGGTGTAGCCAGTCACCCTCAGTTGAAGAGTTTATCGTACAACTTGCTGTAGATTTTCTTTCAATTAACTACCTTAACGAGTGCAGCCGGGTAAAAGGTCCCCCCACCCCCTCACAGTTATTGAGCTAACACCTCCCACCCTGTTCAAGTATCAAGTACCATAATCGGACTGTGCTGAGTTTGTTACTATATAGCTAGTTTGTTAGCTAGTTTGTTACTAGTTTGTTACTAGATAGCTAGCTTGTTACTATATTATAGCTACTCTACTGATGCAAGGGCAGACAAATACTGCTCTTGCCAGTCTTTCTCTCTCCCTCTTTGCATGGCTGACTCCAGGTTGGATACCAGTGCCACTGGCTGGCATCGTTCTGATATTGCTCTCTTTTTTTTTTTTTTTTTTTTTTTTTTTTTTAAGTCCTCAAAGGAGAGATGAAAGGCTTTTCCATTGTTCTCCACTTATTTTATTCCACACCAAAGGGCCGACTAGGACCTCCCCATTGTTCTGTAGACTAGACCTTATCGGACCACTAGGCTTGCCGCCTTGCCGACGAACCGCTCGTCAATAGGTCGGTCCGTTATGAATATCGTTAGCTGGTAAGAAGAATTCATTTGGCCAGGTCTGCAAAAGAGCAGAGACGCCTGTAGTGCGCTGCAACTAGCCCCGGTACTGAAACTGCTGCCTTTCTCGATTAGTCCAAATACTGAGAATTTGAGGCAGTCCAATTAAAAGAGTAAAGTTGGACCTGTTCCTACCTTTGCCAGTCGTCCAATCAGGCCTATCCAGCAGAGAAAAATCTGCAAGAATGACCACCACCCCAGTAAAATAAAATAAAAAAAAAAAGCAAAAAAAAACTGCAAAACAAAGCAGAACAAAAGCAAAGCAAAACCAACTGCAACAACAACAGCAGCTGCAAAGGTACAAAGGAAAACAAGACCAACAGCAAAACCAGGATGCAGCCAAATGGAAGGGAAACCAAAAGGTTACACTACGCTTTATCTTTGAATTTTCAGCCCATAATCCAATTATGATCCTTTCACTGCGGAGCAGGCTGGGCCCACAGTGTAAAAACCACAAAGGCTAAATCCGTACGAGCCAGCTAAGAGGGGTAAAGGGGGGTCTGCTCTAGGCTTGAACCGCTACAGCGTCCGCCAGCCCTGCGCCATAAAAGCCCTCGCAACGCTAGCGTTGGCCGTGCTATTTTTCGGATAGTACTTGGTGGTGTTGGGTCGATGGCGCTTGTAGCAGTCGGATTGATCTGTGTTGCACTTTGGCTTGTCCAGGCTCCTGTATGCAGGAGCAAAGGTAAGGAGTTTTTGTTGTAATTATCCATAAATATGGTTGGCTTAGTTCCACTTCAGTACTCGGTCAATCTTGTTCAAAGTTACCATTACAGCACAGCTAGTTGAGAAGGGGATGGGTATACGACTTGTAATACCCGTGTGTCCGGCCTTTACTTACTCGTTCATTCCTTCAGTTTCTCTATTGTCGTTATTATTTGGTTGTCCTTGCAGGTGTGTCCGCATTGTCGGACACTTTGTGTCGTTCGGTTGGTGACGACTACAACATTGATTGTGGCAGGAGACGTAACTTGTCTGGATGCCACTACTTCCTAAAGGGGAAAAGGAAAATGATGACCGGAGAAATTCCAAAAGGTTCCATAACGGTGAACATTCCCAATATGGCGGAATTTGAGGCCGTTGTTTTAATGGACAACTTTGAACCTTACTACCGAAAAGAATTCTCTGGGGGAAGCATTGAGGACTGCTTTCCGGGTAAGCAGAGACAAAAACGTTCTCTGGCCTGTGAGTGTCATTATATTTTCCTCCCTCACTTAGACACCGGCAAGGGTTGGCCTGGCCACTGGTGGCACTTGCTGACATTGGCCATTCTTTTGGTCGTGGCACTGACCGCATTGGTGGCTCTAATGGGATACTACTGCAGGTCGTGCAAGTCTGTTGAGCTGAGTTCCTACGAACATAAATATTTTGCAGGAGGAGCCCAGCCGGAGCCAGACCTCAAACCCGCTTACGGCGGCAGACCCTGGTTCGAGTGAGTTGATCCAATACGCACTGAGCCTGGGTTCACAATTTTTTTTTGAACGTGTTTTATAGACTGGACCCTGACGACGTCGTCAGCGAGTGCGAAGAGGATTACGTAAGCGTGGGTGGTACTGGGTGTAGCTATATACCAAGGGGTTGGTAGTATTTTAGTTACCTGTGTGGGTACGAATTCTACCAAGCAGCGATGTCGGTATCATTCATTTTATTATTAATTGTTGTGCTTTGTGTGTCTAGTATTTTGATACCACGGAGTACTTTTGGAGCAACGACGGCACTTTAAAGAAATGCGTAGGCACACAGTTTCCCACAGACAGTACTCTGGTGAGCTAACTAACTAATCATTTGGAAGCTATATGGCCAGCCAGGTTTACCTGGTGATTATTGCTTGTGGTTAAAGTCTCCCAATGCTGACGGTTATCAAGCTTTTATTTTATTCAGGGTCCTCTGGTTGCCCCAAAAACTTCGCATAGGATTGTTGTGACTGCAGAAATACACGGAGAAACTTTGATGGTAAGTATTAACTTTCAAGTAAAGCGTGTCTATTGGGTTGTATTGGCATGGTTAGCAATGCATTTTTAATTTTTATTTTCCTCTGTAAACAGTGGGAACCAAGTCAGCAGGGAGTCCTCTGGGAACCTGTGTCTCAAGGCAAGATCAACCAATCTCGTTCTCAGGTATGTCTTCTCGTTAGCCAACAAAGTGATTGAGTCAAGCCTCTGCACTGTACAGTGTCTTAGTCCCAACCATGCATAATAATTGATTCACTTCTTCTGCATTTGGCTTATGGCTAGAATGCATGTCTTTGTTTGCATTATAATATTGTCTTTTCCAACCTCCAGGAAAGCATTTTTGGAATCAGCCCCGCTCCATTAGCAGAAAAAGAAATGGACAAATTGCAGGAGTACGCTTGGGAACCCATCCAGGTGGCCGACGTGGGCACTCAGTACCAGTATCCATGCACCGACGAGGTGAGACACTGCATTGCTGTCTCTAACGGTCAGCCTAACCATTGATCTGTTGTTACAGGTGTTGTGCTCGCGCTCTGGTGATGTTGCCATTGCAATGGAAGAGGACTTTGAAGTTGTTGTGGAAGAGGTTGGTAGAATTATTAGGGAACAAAAACAGTGGCGTGTGCATGCTGGACATCACTGTTCTAGATGAAACCCCAAAAATAAATAAACGAATAAAATACATAATAACCATTCCTATGTTAATGGATCAATTCATTGATATTATTATTATTATCACTCGCAGTAGTTGTTGTGGTGGTAATAGTGATAGTATTACTACTATTACTATAATAATAATAATTTCAATGACAGTGATAAGAATAGTAGTACTACTAGTACTGCTACTACTACGACTACATAATAATAATAATAATAATAATAATAATAATGATAATAATAATAATAACAGCAAAAGTAATAGTAATACAAATAAAAGCCACAATAATAATAACAACAGTAATAACAACATGAATGGTGGCGACAGTTACCACAATAGCAGAATTGTGGTTAGCTATTGCAGTATTAATAATAATAATAGCAGTATTAGTAACAACAGTAATGATAACTACTTATAATAATAATAGTAGTAGTAGCAACAGTCGTAATAATAACTGTACTTATAATAGTAGTAGTAGTAATAATAATAGTAATAACAGTACTTGTAATAATAGTATTGGTAGTAACAATAGTAATAGTAACGGTACTTATAATGATAGTAGTAGTGGTAGTAACAATAGTAATAATAATAGTGCTTATATCACTGATAGTAATGGCAATAACAAATAGCATTATCATGTTCATTACCATCTTCATGATCACAATCTAATAGTACTGCTACTGTTATAAAATATGATCATCATAATAGTTACATCGTTATCAGTACCATCACCGTGTCGTAATCATCATCTTCTTGTCGTTATCACAGAATCATCACAATTATTATAATAGTACATCGTCATCATCATCCACATCATAATCCATTTCAATAATACTGCTATTGGTGTATCAGTAACGGTCATCATCACCATGATCACTGTATCCTATTAATACATGCATCACAATCATAGTGGTACTGATAATAGTGGTATTAATAATCATGATGATGATGATCATCATCATCACAATCACCGTTTGAATATGTTTGTCATCTCATAATTGTGATAGTCATAACAATTGCCATCATCATCATCATCATCATCATCATCATCATCATGGTCATCATCATCCTAGTTCATCAACATAGTCATCATCACAGTCATCATCATCGCCATCATCATTCATCATCATCATCATCATCATTATCATCGTCATCATCATCATCATCATGGTCATCATCATCATTATGGTCATCACCATCATCATGGTCATCACTATCGTATTTATCATCATCATAGTCATCATCATAGTCATCATCACAGTCATCGTCATCACCATCATCATCATCATCATCATCATCATTATTATAATCATCATTATCATCGTCATCATCATCATCATCATGGTCATCATCATCATTATGGTCATCACCATCATCATGGTCATCACTATCGTATTTATCATCATCACAGTCATCGTCATCACCATCATCATCATCATCATCATCATCATTATTATAATCATCATTATCATCATCATGGTCATCATCATCATCACCATTATTTCAACTACCTTCACCTTTCTAGTAATCATAATCATAACAATACTATAATGATAGCATAGTAATCATCATAGTACTCGTTTAAGTACTTTCAATTAAAATCATCTCAGTGTCATAGTAATAGTACCAGAATCATAATTGTAGTGTTAATACCACTACATATAGTTTCCTAATAGCACAAGAATAATTAATCATAACAACAACAACAACAAAATAATAATAATAATAATAATAATATTATTATTATTATTATTGTTATTATTGTTATTATGATTATTATTTTACAGCAGTAGCAATAGCACTAACAATAACTAAATCTCTGTAATAAGGTCAACTTAAAGCTGTAATGCAAACTACTTTAATATCTGTGATCTTAGTAAGTATTTACAACAGCATGTTTGATTTGTTTCAGGCAAAGAAGTCAGCCAGCCAGCACAACATCAGACTCCCGGATGACTGAAATTGTACTTTATTCATTCCTTAAATTTCATATTATAATAAATATAAAAATAAATAAATAATACCAAACAAAAATGCAAAGAAGTCAGCCAGCCAGCACAACATCAGACTCCAGGATGATTGAAATTGTTCTTTATTCATTCCTTAAATTTCATATAATATAATAAATAATAAAGATAAAAATAAATAAAACCAAACAAAAAGGAAAGAAATGAAAAGAAAGTATCATGTGCAAATTTTAGTTTTCAGTGGAGGAGCTCTTGAAGTCATAAGGTTGAATGCAGGTTCCTAAGTGAGACTACTTGAGAAAGCCAGGAGTACAAGAGTGTAGCTTTAAAGAAAAATGAACTGGAGGGTGCCATGGGTTGTATGAGAAGTATACTAGCTACCATTCTTAATCAGAATCACAGAGAGAGCCAATGTCCTTCAATACAGTTAGATAAGGAGAGCTTCCCCTAAAAAAGCTTGCACCCTGCAGCTGCACATTGCTCCAGTGACCACTTAGTTAGCGAACGAAACTTGTGGTCCAGTGAATCCAATCTCCAGGTGAGCCAGGTTGAAATTTTGGACCCAGCCTTGGATTCTTTCTTGCAAGTATTGGGAGTGTTTGGCAGGATGTAAAGGCACAGCGTTTTACAGATCGAGAATTTTGGATCTGAGTCTCTTCCAACCTTGACAGACCGTATTGCTAGGCGTCCAAGTATTTAAATTGGAGAGGGTTTGGGCCAATAAATGACTGCAGTAAGCTATTAGCTATAAAAGTCCTTGCCCAGATCTAATTTTTTTTGGAGTAGTGGAACGAGTACGAGTATCTAATACCAGCCCAGAGCTCACTTAGAAATCGTAGGTATGGGAGATGCTGCAGCAGGTGACTGTGGTAGTGCCACCAGCCTATGGTAGCCAGTCACCCTCATTGAAGAGTTTTCGTACAACTTCTTTGATTTTCTTTCAATTTTTAACTACCTTAACAGTGCCGCCGGTAAAAGGTCCCCCCCCCCCTCACGTTAGTGAGCTAACACCTCCCACCCTGTTCAAGTACCAAGTACCATAATCGGACTGTGCTGAGTTTGTTACTAGATAGCTTGTTTGTTAGCTAGTTTGTTACTAGTTTGTTACTAGATAGCTAGCTTGTTACTATATTATAGCTACTCTACTGATGCAAGGGCAGACAAATACTGCTCTTGCCAGTCTTTCTCTCTCCCTCTTTGCATGGCTGACTCCAGGTTGGATACCAGTGCCACTGGCTGGCATCGTTCTGATATTGCTCTCTTTTTTTTTTTTTTTTTTTTTTTTTTTTTTAAGTCCTCAAAGGAGAGATGAAAGGCTTTTCCATTGTTCTCCACTTATTTTATTCCACAGCAAAGGGCCGACTAGGACCTCCCCATTGTTCTGTAGACTAGACCTTATCGGACCTCTAGACTTGCCGCCTTGCCGACCAACCGCTCGTCAATAGGTCGGTCCGTTATGAATATCGTTAGCTGGTTAGAAGAATTCATTTGGCCAGGTCTGCAAAAGAGCAGAGACGCCTGTAGTGCGCTGCAACTAGCCCCGGTACTGAAACTGCTGCCTTTCTCGATTAGTCCAAATACTGAGAATTTGAGGCAGTCCAATTAAAATAGTAAAGTTGGACCTGTTCCTACCTTTGCCAGTCGTCCAATCAGGCCTATCCAGCAGAGAAAAATCTGCAAGAATGACCACCACCCCAGTAAAATAAAATTAAAAAAAAAGCAAAAAAAAACTGCAAAACAAAGCAGAACAAAAGCAAAGCAAAACCAACTGCAACAACAACAGCAGCTGCAAAGGTACAAAGGAAAACAAGACCAACAGCAAAACCAGGATGCAGCCAAATGGAAGGGAAACCAAAAGGTTACACCACGCTTTATCTTTGAATTTTCAGCCCATAATCCAATTATGATCCTTTCACTGCGGAGCAGGCTGGGCCCACAGTGTAAAAACCACAAAGGCTAAATCCGTACGAGCCAGCTAAGAGGGGTAAAGGGTCTGCTCTAGGCTTGAACCGCTACAGCGTCCGCCAGCCCTGCGCCATAAAAGCCCTCGCAACGCTAGCGTTGGCCGTGCTATTTTTGGGATAGTACTTGGTGGTGTTGGGTCGATGGCGCTTGTAGCAGTCGGATTGATCTGTATTGCACTTTGGCTTGTCCAGGCTCCTGTATGCAGGAGCAAAGGTAAGGAGTTTTTGTTGTAATATCCATAAATATGGTTGGCTTAGTTCCACTTCAGTACTCGGTCAATCTTGTTCAAAGTTACCATTACAGCACAGCTAGTTGAGAAGGGGATGGGTATACGACTTGTAATACCCGTGTGTCCGGCCTTTACTTACTCGTTCATTCCTTCAGTTTCTCTATTGTCGTTATTATTTGGTTGTCCTTGCAGGTGTGTCCGCATTGTCGGACACTTTGTGTCGTTCGGTTGGTGACCGACTAACACATTGATTGTGGCGGAGACTAACTTGTCTGGATGCCACTACTCCTAAAGGGACAAGGTAAAATGATGACTCGGAGAAATTCCAAACGGTTCCATAACGGTGAACATTCCCAATATGGCGTAATTTTGGGCCGTTGTTTTAATGGACAACTTTGAACCTCCTATCCGAAAAGAATTCTCTTGGGGGCATTGAGGACTGCTTTCCGGTAACGAGACAAAACGTTTCTCTGGCCTGTGAGTGTCATTTATATTTTCCTCCCCACTTAGACACCGGCAGGGTGGCCTGGCCACTGTGGCACTTGCTGACATTGGCCATTCTTTTGGTCGGGGGCACGGACCGCATTGGTGGCCTAATTGGATACTAACTGCAGGTCGGCAAGTCTGTTGAGGGGGGTGCTGATTTCCTACTACATAATATTTTGCTGGAGAAAAGAAAAAACAAAAAAAAAAAACAAAAAAAAAAAAAAAAAAAAAACACAAGTTCAAAAATTAAAACAAAAAAAAGAAAAAAACCCCCCCCCCCCCCCTACTCCCTCTCCCTCCCCCACCACCCCCATTTTTGATGGCCCAGCCGGATCCAGACCTCAAACCCGCTTACTGCGCAGACCCTGTTTCATTTCTGTTGATCCCCACGCACTGCCCTGGGTTCACAATTTTTTTTGAACGTGTTTTATAATGGACCCTGACGACGTCGTCGCGAGTGCGCAGAGATTACTTAAGCTTGGGTTGTACGGGTGTAGCTATATACCAAGGGGTTGGTAGTATTTTAGTTACCTGTGTGGGTACGAATTCTACCAAGCAGCGATGTCGGTATCATTCATTTTATTATTGATTGTTGTGCTTTGTGTGTCTAGTATTTTGATACCATGGAGTACTTTTGGAGCAACGACGGTACTTTAAAGAAATGCGTAGGCACACAGTTTCCCACAGACAGTACTCTGGTGAGCTAACTAACTAATCATTTGGAAGCTATATGGCCAGCCAGGTTTACCTGGTGATTATTGCTTGTGGTTAAAGTCTCCCAATGCTGACGGTTATCAAGCTTTTATTTTATTCAGGGTCCTCTGGTTGCCCCCAAAACTTCGCATAGGATTGTTGTGACTGCAGAAATACACGGAGAAACTTTGATGGTAAGTATTAACTTTCAAGTAAAGCGTGTCTATTGGGTTGTATTGGCATGGTTAGCAATGCATTTTTAATTTTTTATTTTCCTCTGTAAACAGTGGGAGCCAAGTCAGCAGGGAGTCCTCTGGGAACCTGTGTCTCAAGGCAAGATCAACCAATCTCGTTCTCAGGTATGTCTTCTCGTTAGCCAACAAAGTGATTGAGTCAAGCCTCTGCACTGTAACGTGTCTTAGTCCCAACCATGCATAATATTGATTCACTTCTTCTGCATTTGCTTATGGCGAGAATGCATGTCTTTGTTTGCATTATAATTTGTCTTTTCCACCCCTCCAGGAAAGCATTTTTGAACAGCCCCTCTCCATTACAGAAAAGAATGGACAAATTTCAGGAGTACGCTTGGGAAACCCACCAGGTGCCGACGTGGGCACTCGTACCCAGTATCCATGCACCGCGAGGTGAGGACACTGCATTGCTGTTCTCTAACGTCAGCCTAACCATTGATCTGTTGTTAATGGTTGTGCTCGCGCTCTGTTGGGTTCCATTGCAATTGAAGAGGACTTTGAAGCTTGTTGTGGAAGAGTTGGTAGATTATTAGGGAACAAACATGGCGTGTGCATGCCTGGACATCACTGTTCTAGATGAAACCCCAAAAATAAATAAACGAATAAAATACATAATGACCATTCCTATGTTAATGGATCAATTCATTGATATTATTATTATTATCACTCGTAGTAGTTGTTGTGGTGGTAATAGTGATAGTATTACTACTATTACTATAATAATAATAATTTCAATGACAGTGATAAGAATAGTAGTACTACTAGTACTGCTACTACTACGACTACATAATAATAATAATAATAATAATAATAATGATAATAATAATAATAACAGCAAAAGTAATAGTAATACAAATAAAAGCCACAATAATAATAACAACAGTAATAACAACATGAATGGTGGCGACAGTTACCACAATAGCAGAATTGTGGTTAGCTATTGCAGTATTAATAATAATAATAGCAGTATTAGTAACAACAGTAATGATAACTACTTATAATAATAATAGTAGTAGTAGCAACAGTCGTAATAATAACTGTACTTATAATAGTAGTAGTAGTAATAATAATAGTAATAACAGTACTTGTAATAATAGTATTGGTAGTAACAATAGTAATAGTAACGGTACTTATAATGATAGTAGTAGTGGTAGTAACAATAGTAATAATAATAGTGCTTATATCACTGATAGTAATGGCAATAACAAATAGCATTATCATGTTCATTACCATCTTCATGATCACAATCTAATAGTACTGCTACTGTTATAAAATATGATCATCATAATAGTTACATCGTTATCAGTACCATCACCGTGTCGTAATCATCATCTTCTTGTCGTTATCACAGAATCATCACAATTATTATAATAGTACATCGTCATCATCATCCACATCATAATCCATTTCAATAATACTGCTATTGGTGTATCAGTAACGGTCATCATCACCATGATCACTGTATCCTATTAATACATGCATCACAATCATAGTGGTACTGATAATAGTGGTATTAATAATCATGATGATGATGATCATCATCATCACAATCACCGTTTGAATATGTTTGTCATCTCATAATTGTGATAGTCATAACAATTGCCATCATCATCATCATCATCATCATCATCATCATCATGGTCATCATCATCCTAGTTCATCAACATAGTCATCATCACAGTCATCATCATCGCCATCATCATTCATCATCATCATCATCATCATTATCATCGTCATCATCATCATCATCATGGTCATCATCATCATTATGGTCATCACCATCATCATGGTCATCACTATCGTATTTATCATCATCATAGTCATCATCATAGTCATCATCACAGTCATCGTCATCACCATCATCATCATCATCATCATCATCATTATTATAATCATCATTATCATCGTCATCATCATCATCATCATGGTCATCATCATCATTATGGTCATCACCATCATCATGGTCATCACTATCGTATTTATCATCATCACAGTCATCGTCATCACCATCATCATCATCATCATCATCATCATTATTATAATCATCATTATCATCATCATGGTCATCATCATCATCACCATTATTTCAACTACCTTCACCTTTCTAGTAATCATAATCATAACAATACTATAATGATAGCATAGTAATCATCATAGTACTCGTTTAAGTACTTTCAATTAAAATCATCTCAGTGTCATAGTAATAGTACCAGAATCATAATTGTAGTGTTAATACCACTACATATAGTTTCCTAATAGCACAAGAATAATTAATCATAACAACAACAACAACAAAATAATAATAATAATAATAATAATATTATTATTATTATTATTGTTATTATTGTTATTATGATTATTATTTTACAGCAGTAGCAATAGCACTAACAATAACTAAATCTCTGTAATAAGGTCAACTTAAAGCTGTAATGCAAACTACTTTAATATCTGTGATCTTAGTAAGTATTTACAACAGCATGTTTGATTTGTTTCAGGCAAAGAAGTCAGCCAGCCAGCACAACATCAGACTCCCGGATGACTGAAATTGTACTTTATTCATTCCTTAAATTTCATATTATAATAAATATAAAAATAAATAAATAATACCAAACAAAAATGCAAAGAAGTCAGCCAGCCAGCACAACATCAGACTCCAGGATGATTGAAATTGTTCTTTATTCATTCCTTAAATTTCATATAATATAATAAATAATAAAGATAAAAATAAATAAAACCAAACAAAAAGGAAAGAAATGAAAAGAAAGTATCATGTGCAAATTTTAGTTTTCAGTGGAGGAGCTCTTGAAGTCATAAGGTTGAATGCAGGTTCCTAAGTGAGACTACTTGAGAAAGCCAGGAGTACAAGAGTGTAGCTTTAAAGAAAAATGAACTGGAGGGTGCCATGGGTTGTATGAGAAGTATACTAGCTACCATTCTTAATCAGAATCACAGAGAGAGCCAATGTCCTTCAATACAGTTAGATAAGGAGAGCTTCCCCTAAAAAAGCTTGCACCCTGCAGCTGCACATTGCTCCAGTGACCCCTTAGTTAGCGAACGAAACTTGTGGTCAGTGAATCCAATCTCCAGGTGGGAGCCAAGGTTGAAATTTTGACCCAGCCTTGGATTCTTGCAAGTAATATGGGAGTGTTGGCAGGATGTAAAAGGCACAGCGTTTTACAGATCGAAGAATTTGGAATCTGAGTCTCTTCCAAACACTGGACAGACCGTATTGCCTAGGCGTCCAAGATGTAAAAGTTGGAGAGGGTTGGGCCAATAAATGACTGCAGTAAGCTAGTTAGCTATAAAAGTCTTGCCCAGGATCTAATTTTTTTGGAGTAGTGGAACGAGTTACGAGTATTCTTAAAATACCAGCCCAGAGCTCACTTAAGAAATCGATAGGGTATTGGAGGTAGGCTGCAGCAGGTGACTGTGGGAGTGCCACCAGCCTAGGGTGTAGCCAGTCACCCTCAGTTGAAGAGTTTATCGTACAACTTGCTGTAGATTTTCTTTCAATTAACTACCTTAACGAGTGCAGCCGGGTAAAAGGTCCCCCCACCCCCTCACAGTTATTGAGCTAACACCTCCCACCCTGTTCAAGTATCAAGTACCATAATCGGACTGTGCTGAGTTTGTTACTATATAGCTAGTTTGTTAGCTAGTTTGTTACTAG
>WLWD01003562.1_pt1 | contig 40749 bp, 36 predicted proteins | sample 6712731 | NCBI WGS metagenome assembly WLWD01 (sample SAMN12718690, study PRJNA576275) | sponge metagenome | isolation source: marine sponge | host: Mycale hentscheli | place: New Zealand: South Island, Marlborough, Capsize Point | collected 2014-11-01
GCCCTCACTGTGCTCAGGATGCTACACCCTAGTAGTGCCCTCACTGTGCTCAGGATGCTATAGCCTAGTAGTGCCCTCACTGTGCTCAGGATGCTATAGCCTAGTAGTGCCCTCACTGTGCTCAGGATGCTACACCCTAGTAGTGCCCTCACTGTGCTCAGGATGCTACACCCTAGTAGTACCCTCACTGTGCTCAGGATGCTATAGCCTAGTAGTGCCCTCACTGTGCTCAGGATGCTACACCCTAGTAGTGCCCTCACTGTGCTCAGGATGCTACACCCTAGTAGTGCCCTCACTGTGCTCAGGATGCTGCACCCTAGTAGTGCCCTCACTGTGCTCAGGATGCTACACCCTAGTAGTGCCCTCACTGTGCTCAGGATGCTACACCCTAGTAGTGCCCTCACTGTGCTCAGGATGCTGCACCCTAATAGTGCCCTCACTGTGCTCAGGATGCTACACCCTAGTAGTGCCCTCACTGTGCTCAGGATGCTATAGCCTAGTAGTGCCCTCACTGTGCTCAGGGAGTTGGGGGCTATTAAAAAAAAGCCCTAGTAGTGCCTCACTGTGCTCATGATGCTACACCCTAGTAGTTCCCTCACTGTGCTCAGGATGCTACAACACAACACCCTAGTAAGTACCCTCACTTTTCTCAGGATGCTAATAGATCCTAGTATTGCCCTCACTGTGCTCAGATGCTACAACCCTATAAGTGCCCTCACTGTGCCATGATGCTACACCCTAGTAGTTGCCCTCACTGTGCTCAGAGATGTGCACCCTAATAGTGCCTCACTGTGCTCAGGATGCTACAACCCTAGTAGTGCCCTCAACTGTGCTCAGATGCTTTGCACCCTAATAGTGGCCCTCACTGTGCTAGATGCTCACTCCTCGTAGTGTGCCCTCACGGTGCTCAGGATCTATAGCCTAGTAGTGCCCTCACTGTGCTCAGGATGCTACACCCTAGTAGTGCCCTCACTGTGCTCAGGATGCTATAGCCTAGTAGTGCCCTCACTGTGCTCAGGATGCTACACCCTAGTAGTGCCCTCACTGTGCTCAGGATGCTACACCCTAGTAGTACCCTCACTGTGCTCAGGATGCTATAGCCTAGTAGTGCCCTCACTGTGCTCAGGATGCTACACCCTAGTAGTGCCCTCACTGTGCTCAGGATGCTACACCCTAGTAGTGCCCTCACTGTGCTCAGGATGCTGCACCCTAGTAGTGCCCTCACTGTGCTCAGGATGCTACACCCTAGTAGTGCCCTCACTGTGCTCAGGATGCTACACCCTAGTAGTGCCCTCACTGTGCTCAGGATGCTACACCCTAGTAGTGCCCTCACCGTGCGGTAGTTCCCTCCGAGGCAGCGCCTAACTACGAGTTGTGACCCACTTGATAGCGCAGGCTCAACCACACCCCCTCTTAGATTAATTCACAAATGAACCCCAGCATACTCATAGCATCTCCCTCACATAGCCACTCCCTCTCCCTCACATAGCCACTCCCTCTCCCTCACATAGCCACTCCCTCTCCCTCACACAGCCACACCCTCTCCCTCACATAGCCACTCCCTCTCCCTCACATAGCCACTCCGTCTCCCTCACATAGCCACACCCTCTCCCTCACATAGCCACTCCCTCTCCCTCACACAGCCACACCCCTCCATCATGGTTACATACCATCATTGCGAGTGTCACTGTACCCCAGCAGTTGGGAGTTGCCGAGACGTGAACCAACAAACACATGCTCCAATCCCACTCGACATATCTAAACAAAACCATACATGTGAGACCACACCTATCAACCCCGCCCCCAGGTAAACCCACTCCCTCTCTCACACAAGATGGCAACACAGAGTCTGTTGTCTTCTCGAACAGTATATTCCTTATCCCCCGGACGCCATCAGCCATGAGAGTGAGGGAATAGATGTCTCCAGTGCGTAGCACCACTAGCAAGTGGTCCTCAGACAGGAAGGCGGCCTGAGAGCAGTCCATGGAAATAACCAGCCCCGGAGGCTGTCTGACCGCCACTCTGGCGTTGCTAGTGTCAGCAGAACTGTTCAGAGCGAACCCGACACTGCTACTGCTCTGGTTCATGTACAGCAACAGATTAGCACCTACCACCAACACACCTCCTGCACACGCCCACAAAATCACCATGGTAACATCTAGTTATTCTAACTCTTAATAGTGACTAACATCCATTGACTCAAACACCTCATTTATTTGGTGTGTATGTGTTAGTATGCTGCATAGAGGTGAAAGCTACTGCCATGGTAATACTTGCCATGGTAACGCCTTACAATCACAATGATTATCACAGTACATCACCATAGCAAAGCCCACGGACTCACCAATAGGGCGTGGCACGGGTACACAGTAAGAGGAGTGGAAGGGGAGAGTGGGGGTGTGGTAGATGACTGTACTAGACTGCTGAGATAAGTTGAGTGACACAGCAACCACGCAACATGTGTCTCTACGTAGACTCAGTCGACTACACACACACACACACACACAGATAGTAATGCTGTCTCCGTGAGGGCCAAATAAACAATTTCTTGCAATCATACCGGGAAGAAAGTAAAAAGTCAAATAATTTCATGATACAATACAGGACATGTGACTGTTGCTAGGAAAGGCTGCACAGCACAGCATGCAACACCTATATGTGGTTGCCACTGCTGTTCTGCCATTTCTTCATCACATTTCAAGAAGAAACACTGTACAATGTTTGATGTACACACTCTGAATATAACCCCAAGCTTAACTTCAGCTAGGTGGGGGGTGTGGCTTCCCATATGCCACACACCCTAAACAATACACAATTTTCCAATAATGACTCCAATAGATGTGACTCACCCCGCCCAAGTGGGCGTGGGCTCGTAGAGGATGAACAGAGTGGGGTTGTTGTAGCCATGGAGAAAAACCAAGTCACGGACGTGAAGAACTCGCTCTGTGAGAGAAGTCAGCTCTACCAGGTAGCTGGGACCAATGGATGGCTGACTGCAGCACGCACACACACAAAACATACACACACACATACACAGAAAAGATAACTCTTAAGGTGGATAAACATGTGAAGAGAGACATTCCAATGACCAGACTCGACTGTCTCTAAACATGTGAAGAGAGACATTCCAATGACCAGACTCGACTGTCTCTAAACATGTGAAGAGAGACATTCCAATGACCAGACTCGACTGTCTCTAAACAGCACTACTTTAGGCAGACATTGTTCATTTGAGCTGATATTAGTCACCTGGCTGACATAGGAGTGGCAGGCTGTGAGTCATCCAGGAAGGTGTGGCCATGGGCGTGGTCATCCAGGATACTGCTCTGACGGAAAGGAAGGATTGCCAAATGAGTACCGTACACAATCATGGCGGCACATTTCTCTTCCGGCTCCACACGCAAATATGGACGATGACAGTTGTTCAGTAGAGCACCCTTCAGAGATAACACACACACACACATACATACATGTGGATGTGTACACATGCGAGTGACTACCTTTATACTGTCGTCTTCGAAGCAGTGCAGGGAGACAGTCTTGAGGTTGCTGGTATCTGGATCATATTCCACTACTGACAGCTAAATTCACACATACACACACACATACAATACTAACACACATACATACTAACACACATACATACATATGAACGTCTGATATCATAAGCCATTGAACTGGAAATTGAATTGAATTTTTGTGGCTATTTTATAGAACCTTTTATAATCCCCATGCACTCTCTCTCTCTCTGCCTCACTCTCTTGCTCCTGACTCTGAGCTGATGCTACTATTAGAATTCCATCTCTACACCTCCTAAAGGCTTTTTTTTTTGCCACTATGACCACCCTTTTCCTAATGCTGTAAAAAATGGAATCCTAGTTAACTCAGCAGGATATGTAGTAGACCCTTTACCTATAACAGGTACAGTTCCCATACATTCAACTACACATAATTAAACCACTCCCACATGCTTTGGGGGGAGAGAAAAAAACTGACCTAATTTAAGTTAATTAAACTGTGTAAAGTTCGTGTGCATAAACTCTACTCTAGTAATTGATGTGATTTAGCTAGTCCAACAATTGGTTAGTCGTCTGCCTGTTTGTACACACGGCCACCCTCACTTACCTTGGCCTGCCTGAAACAGAGCAGCACGGAGTCTCTCTCTGCACCGCATAGCCTAACCTTACCCAATGACTCCACATGGCCATACAGATTATACTCTCCCACTTGAACCAGCTTCTTTGCCAAATAATTCTCCCCTGGAGGCTACACACACACACACACACACACACACACACACACACACACACACACACACACACACATCTATGAACATTTCCAGACATCACACAAACTTCTGTGCAGAATAACACAGTTCACCAACTTCTACATTACCAGTACACTATTATCATTGCCCACTCAAACAATTTCACCACTCTTTACCCATTCAATTTAGTCAGGAATAGACACATAGGTGCTAGACCTGCAGTAGTTTAGGTTAGTCTGAAGGATCCATTCTTAGTGGGGCAGATAAATAAACATTTTTGAAAGGATGGGGACACACTGGATAAAAGCACCAAACTTTTACATGAGAATCTTGATACCCTTAGGTGTCACTTTTTGCTAGGACCCAACCTATACATGCATGCAATTTACACCTTCCTAATAAAGAATCTAAAAATACATTGTACATGCTAAAATTAGCTATGCAGCTGCTCTCTCAGATCTCTATTTGAAGCCAACTTAACTGTCTTTCTACCCTTTTTTGTGCTCAAATATTGTCATAGCAAAGTAAGTTGGGCTTTATTTGGCTGATCATGGCCTAAAACCCCACTTTACATGTGTAATATTGGTAGGTCTTCTGCTATCTACCATTAAATCACCCTCAAACATGGACTGGGCATTATGTACAGTATAGTATGCCAACAGCCTTCTAATGAAGCCCTGAAGTGTCCATTGAATGGACCAGGTAGTGCAGACAAAACAGGCCCATACCTATCTTTCCTTTTTCGGGTATGTACTTTCAGGGAGCTAGATGTACTACCTCTGCCTATAACTCATCTAACGGAGCATGTAACTGTGGATGACATGGTTTTTAATGAAGCCAAGTGGCATAAATCTTGTCATAATAAATTTGGCCACGATAGGCTAGATAGGGCACGGGAAAGGAAAAGAGCAGAGATGGAAGCAGAGTCTAGTGATATTAGTAGTACCAGACGAGTTTGCCCAAGGCGCCAATTACTAGATAAAAGTAAGTGCATTTTCTGTGAAGAAGGGAGTGATAAACTTCATCAGCTGTACACTAAAATCAGATACTAGTGTGCGTAGTATGGCCAGAGACCTTCAAGATGCTTCTTTGCTAGCAAAAATTGAAGGTGGAGATCTCAATGCTTTAGAAGCTAAGTATCACCTGAGCTGCTTAGTCAAGCTTCGCAATCGCCACAGATCATATTTGAGAGGCATTCCGAATGCTTCCAGTAAGTCTCATGAAATGGAAGCAAGAGCTTTCGTTGAGCTTTTGACATATATAGAAAATTCTGTAGAAGATGGTGATTTTTTTTTAAGCTTTCTGAACTGCGATTTCTCTATGAAAGTCGCTTAAAAGATTTTGGTATTTCTAAAGAAGTTAATAAGGTTCGTTTTAAAGAGCAAATTCTCGAACATTTTCCTGAGGCTCAAGGTCAGAGTGACAGAAACAACAATTCTTGTTTTTGAGAAAGGAATGCAGCAGATCTTGAAGCAAGCATACAACTGTAACTATGAAGATGATGCGTTAGTTCTTTCAAAGGCTGCTAATATTGTTCGTGAAGACATACAGAACTCAAATTGCTTTCAATTTTCTGGCTCATTCCCCCCCCACTGCCAGCAAGATTCTGTGCCAACAAACCTTAAATATCTAGTTTCCATGTTACTTAATGGATCCAGCAATACAGACCAAGATTCAGTAGAATCACAGAATGCTCTAACTATTTCCCAGGCTATACTGTTCAACTTGGAGCTGTATCAGTTGGATCTTTCTGTCAGTTATGATAGAATTTTAGAACTTGAAAGACATATATGCGAGCAAGCAAGTGAGAATGGTCTGGTATGCCCCAGACAATTGAGAGAGACAGGGTCTATTTACTGTCGGTGCCTTAGATAATTTAGACCAAGACCATAACCCCTCCAGTACAACTGCCAAAGACTCCTTCCACGGTACAGGAGTAAGTCTTTTTCAGTTTCCTAGCAAGCTGAACACAGGAACTCCTCAAGTTACTGTAGATTTGTTGACAACAGCAAGATGTAATCAGTTACCTGAGAGCTATACTACAGTTCCAGCAGTTGTTCTCAAGAAAGAAAGTGTTACAGTCCCTGATGTGTAATGGCTGGGACAGCAGAATTATCAATGTCGCAATGAGCAGCATGATAGGCGGCCCAGGCTGTACTTTTGGCCATTACCTTGAAGGCTCTGGATGGGCAGCTGCAATCATTCAAGCTGGTGTAGCTTCATCTGGCACTGTTGACAGCTTTTTTAAAGCTTCCCATCTTATGAGGACAAGGTTGCTCACCAAGTCAGTGCTGTAGCTTTAGCCAAGCTCCAAGAAGAGGCATATACAAGCACAGATGGATTATTGTCCAAACAGGCTTGGAGAGAGAGAATGATGAAGGGTAGTGGACTACGTTTCATTACTGGGATACTATATTCAGCCTCGAGCTCATTGGCCATGTTTTTGTTAGGGCTCACCGAGAGAAAAGTTTCCCTCTCTACCTTGATTCGCTTAAGGAAATTGTCCCCTGGTTTTTCGCACTAGATCACTATCATTATGCTCGCTGGATGCCTGTTCACATTTGTGATATGGAGAACTTGCCCACATCATTCATAATGAATTTCATGAATATGGCCATTGGGTGGTTCACAAAACTAAGAACCGCTTCTCTGCAATGCCCATTGATCAGGCTCATGAGCAAAATAATGCGATAGTCAAAGGGTCTGGTGGGGCTGTGGGACTCGCACAAAACCCTTCAGCTTTCAGAAAGTGGCTATTGGCTGGGCCTGAGCAAGCAAGGCTCATTCAAGAACTTGAAGAGCAATTTGTGATTGAAAAAGAAGAGGCATGTGTTCACCATGATGAAGGCCTTTCAACACAGAAGACTTTCAAATTACACATTCTTTCTTTGGTGGAGGCTATAAAAGATATGGGCAATCCCTTTTTAGATCAATCTGGAGAGCTCTTAGCATTGGACACAGGAAACGTCTTGAATGATTCCGTAGTTGAGACTGTCCGTACAATTGAGGAACTGGGAAAAGAACAGTTCAAAAGCTTTTACAAGTCTGTTCTTGTTGACTATACTAGGTCTATTCATGAGCCAATCAAAAAGAATAGTCTTTCACTCTTCAAAGCCCAAAGCCCAAATCAAAAACGAAGCAATCAAAGGCTGTTGAAAGTCTAAAAAATGATGTGTCACTATTTTCACGACTATATATTGTGCAAAAAACAGGGATTGTGATATGACTACATTTTTCAAACATGAAAATCAGCCTTTTCCACCCTCTCTATCTGAACATGGAAAGCTACGATTCTCCAAGAAGTCCGATCTTATGAGCTTATTACCAGTGGGAGATCAGTGTGACCCTCCCGACTTTTTGATGCTATAGCTATTGATGGTGCTGCTCTTGTTCATCTTCTTCCTACTGCAAGCAGCACTACATTTGATGAGTATGCTGATTCTGTCTTTCTGCCTCATCTAAGCAAACAACTAGAGAAATGTGTTCGCCTTGATGTAGTGTGGGATGTATACATTACAGACAGTATCAAGGCATCAAGTGTGGGATGTATACATTACAGACAGTATCAAGGCATCAAGTGTGGGATGTATACATTACAGACAGTATCAAGGCATCAAGTGTGGGATGTACACATTACAGACAGTATCAAGGCATCAAGTGTGGGATGTATACATTACAGACAGTATCAAGGCATCAAGTGTGGGATGTATACATTACAGACAGTATCAAGGCATCAACAAGAGAAAGGAGAGGTCAAGGCATTCGGAGGAAAATAGCTGGAAAAAATATAGTACCAACAAACTGGATGGGTTTCTTGCGTGATGAAAAAAATAAGCAAGAACTCTTTGAGTTTCTCAACTAAGATTGCAGAATTTGGTTACACTGGCAGCAAGGAGGTGTTTGTTACCCAAGACCAAAGAGTTTTGACAAACAGAATTGCTCTAGAAATGCCATCATGCGACCACGAGGAAGCAGATACTCGGCTCATTGTCCACATTGTTGATGCACTGAATAAAAGACAGAGTACTTTTCTTGTGCGTACAGTGGACACAGACGTTGTTGTCATTCTCGTTGGAAAGTTTTTCACTTCACTGCACTGAATGAAACAGCAGATATTTGGGTAGCTTTTGGTACGGGAACATTTTTTCTTATTGGCATATAAACACCATATGCCATAATCTCGGTGAGGAAAAGTCCTTGGCATTGCCTTTTTTTCACAGCTTCACTGGCTGTGACACTACTTCATCATTTTTCAGAAGAGGGAAAAAATCGGCCTGGGAAACATGGAACTGCTTCCCAGATGTTACCACTGCCTTTCTTACCATCGCATTGAATCCATTCGCACATGTAGACCTTGCATCTCCGATTTTTAGCCTTTTGCAAAGATTCACTGTACTTCTTTACAGCAAGAGCAGCGATATTGAGCTTCTTGATGAAGCAAGAATGGATCTATTTTGTCGAGACAACAAAACTATGGAAAATATCCCACCAACAGCTGATGCCCTTTTGCAGCATGCAAGGCGAGCTGCCTATCAAGCTAGTATCTGGGCTGCAAGTGAGCAAACACAACAAAGAAGACCTACACCAGAATCCTGGGGCTGGGCGTGGGATGAATGGTCGTCTGTATGTATGACACAGCCAAGCCAGCAAAGCATGCCAGGAACTGGTGAAATGTGGCTGCAAGAGTGACAAAGGTTGTGGTACCAGATGCACCTGCAAGAAAGCTAACTTGTCATGCACTCTGAACTGTGTAAATGTAAATTGTATAAGTTTTTTTAAAAATTGTTTTATGCCAAAAATGTGATAATTGTAAAAAATTGATTTAACACTTTTTTTACTTTGGGTCTTAGCAAAATATTATTATATAAGGCTTATTAGACCAGCACAAAAAAAAATGGTACTTTTATCCAGTGTGTCCCCATATTTTTGGTAATCTACCCCACTATCTCTGGTGTACAATGGATTATCAAGTAAGAACAACACTGTTGGTAGGGCTATAACTATGACAAACAGCGCATTAGCCAAGATAACTTACCACCGCCGCTAATTTGAATAGAAACCGAATTCCTAAGTTTGTAAGACTTAACTGCGTCCGCACAAAATCAGGTATGTCAGACACAACCTAATTCAATAGGAAAACCATTGATGATACGGGTAAATATCAATAAACTAAGGATTCCGTTTAGTGGAGTATGGGACAGGGTCAACCACCAAGCAAACACAAAAATGCGTTGACGTATGTCCACACATATATAAACTGATTTTCAATTGTGTTACCCCTGACAGTGTCGCTCGCTCACCAACAACAGTATACACAATAAGTAGAGTGGCTAAGGTATGAGGCCAAATAGGAAAAACTAGTAGGGAAAAAGCGTGAGTAAAATTTCTTACTCAAAGTTTTTCACATATCAATGAAGTTTTGATTGATATGCTCCCCAAAAATTCACATTTTCTAAATTAGACCATCCTTGGGTGAAAAGCTAGCTGAAAGAAACCTGATCATTGCCACAAAAGATGTAGCAACCCTTTACCTTATTCAGTTTAGGTCATAAGCAATGCAACTCAAAATTAATCTTTCAAGCGAACATTTTTTCTGGTATATAGTTTCATAAAAGTGGACAGTATGAACCTAAATGGAGCCAACCCCACACTCACCCCAGACACCTCGTACACTCTCAACAAAGAGGTAGAAGCAACCAAAAGGCTAGTCTTTTTCAAGTCAAAGAAGTGGCATTCCAGGCAGTGTTCCACTCCAGTGGGAGGATGAAGGTCTCTACTAATGGCATACATTCTGGCGCTACTACTACCAGAAGCCACATGGAAGGTGCGCGTTATTTTTAATCCTAATTGTACGCAACTTTAATGAAGGTAATAATGACGACGTCTAAACATGGCATAATGAGATGAAAGGCAGCATTGGGCGGGAGTTAAAATTCCATTAATATCATGACGTAAACAGCTGATTATTGACGACTTCTCCCTCAGAGTCGGAGGAGGTAGCGAGTAGTGATAATGGGGAATGCAGGTGGACGGACAGGTCCACGGCCTGAAGAGTTCGTGAACATGGACGCGGTCCTGAAGGGACTCTACATTGGCGGGTTCCTAGGTAAGGCTGTGTGTCTACAAGTTAGGGGGGGGGGGGGGGGGGGGGGATAACTATGACACTGGCAAGGGAAACATGAGGGTGAAGCTAAGTTATTGCTGGACAATTGTGTGTGAAGTAGGGATTTCCCCAAAGACTGGAGTGATAAAAATCAAACTGTTGGGGGAGGAGTTATCGTGCTGCAAGTGCATGATGAATGAAATATGTAATTGACTCCTGAAAGTTAGTGTACACAATGCCATGTGGAATGTGTAGTCTACATATACAGTACATGTCTACATTACATGGTGTGTGTGTGTGTGTAGGTGAGAATGAGAAGAAGATATTGAAGCGCAGGAAGATTACTCATGTTGTAGCTATACATGACACGGCCAGACCTAAGTGGCCGAAGGTGAGTGGGCGTGAAACCAGGAGATCCTTTATTGAACTCTGTCCCCCTGGGGCCTGGGTTGGTCTGAGCTGGTCTTGCAATTGTGTGTATCTAATGCCTCCAGCATAACTGCAGCCCCTCCCATAACTGCAGCCTCCTCCCATAACTGCAGCCTCCTCCCATAACTGCAGTCTCCTCCCATAACTGCAGCCTCCTCCCACAACTGCAGCCTCCTCCCACAACTGCAGCCCCTCCCATAACTGCAGCCTCCTCCCACAACTGCAGCCCCTCCCATAACTGCAGCCTCCTTGTGGGCGCTCCCCCCAACTGAATAGTGGGTCTGCCCACATTCGAACATGAACAGTGTGTATGTGTGTTGGCTGTGTGGTGTAGTGGTTGTGTCCTGGGCTCAGGGCCCGCAGTCCTGAGTTCAAGCCCAACTCAGGCACTTTTTCCATCTGATTTTCCATCTGCCTCCCACCTGCCCCACCAGTCCACCCAGCTGTGATTGGGTACCTGGCATTTGCTGGGGTGCAAATTCAAGACCTTTTCTCATGAAACAGCAATGGTCCAGGTGGGACTTCGGGTGCCCACACCACTTGCTGTGAGGAAAGGCCTGTTCTCCTGCGAGTCCCTAGCCAGGCTCCAGGAGCTTTGCTTGCACGGCTCACAGTGCCTGCTTAGTGCACAGGCATCCTGGCTCTGCCAGGTGCGCGTGACCGCCTAGCGGCAGCAATAAAATTTGCATTTGCATCTTCGAACATTAGCAGTGTGTGTATATGCAGTAACATTCAAGTAGTTCTATGTCATGCAGCTGGGTGGTGTTGTAGATATGAACTGCTGATTAGCAGATTGTGTGTTTGTTGTCCCCATGGAGCCGGTTGTTTGTGGACCTCAACGGTTGCATCATTTTTGTGTGAGAAATACAGTAGGTGGAGCATGGCTAACCATGTAAGCCTTGCTTCACCTGATCGCAGTCAGTCAGCATCATATTGTAAGTCAGTGCTTCTTATACAAATTAAACTTAGTTAACCTAAGTCATCCTTCGGGAGGGACGGTTCGCCGGGTAGCTAAGTCTGCTGATTCTGGTGGCAGTGACTATCCTGCCCCAGTGCGAGTTGTCTGAGAGGAGAGACTACGGATTCTGCCCCCAGCAGCCCACACTTCTCCTCCATGATTCATGATTGTCCAAAGCTAATTCCTTTTTATAGGATAAATAGACTGTTTGGATCATATGTTTGTTTGTATGTTTAACTTTGTATCTTTGTGTGTGTGTGTGTGTGTGTGTGTGTGTGTAGGATTTCAAGTACAAGTGTATCAAAGCTATGGACAACTCCAACAATGACTTGTACGTATGTTTGTGCTAGATAGACTCTACAGTTGTGTGTTTAGGTTTAGTTAGTGTGAGGGGTCCATTCTCTGGTGCCTGGCACATAGAGGGTACTAGACCTGCAGTTGTGAAGGGTCCATTCTCTGGTGCCTGGCACATAGAGGGTACTAGACCTGCAGTAGTTTAGGTTAGTGTGAGGGGTCCATTCTCTGGTGCCTGGCACATAGAGGGTACTAGACCTGCAGTTGTGAAGGGTCCATTCTCTGGTGCCTGGCACATAGAGGGTACTAGACCTGCAGTAGTTTAGGTTAGTGTGAGGGGTCCATTCTCTGGTGCCTGGCACATAGAGGGTACTAGACCTGCAGTAGTTTAGGTTAGTGTGAGGGGTCCATTCTCTGGTGCCTGGCACATAGAGGGTACTAGACCTGCAGTTGTGAAGGGTCCATTCTCTGGTACCTGGCCATAGAGGGTACTAGACCTGCAGTTGTGAAGGGTCCATTCTCTGGTGCCTGGCACATAGAGGGTACTAGACCTGCAGTTGTGAAGGGTCCATTCTCTGGTGCCTGGCACATAGAGGGTACTAGACCTGCAGTAGTTTAGGTTAGTGTGAGGGGTCCATTCTCTGGTGCCTGGCACATAGAGGGTACTAGACCTGCAGTAGTTTAGGGGACTAACATGGCAGGGTTCTATCTAGATAAGTTGTTCGGGAGTGGAAGGTCAGGCTGGTTCACCACTTTTCAGTTTCACCAGCATGGCTATCTATCAGTGTGTGACGTTTCTGCCAAATAGTGTTTTACTGTGTGTGTGTGTGTGTGTGTGTGTGTGTGTGTGTGTGTGTGTGCAGGTCATGCCATTTCTCAGAATGTGTTGACTTCATCCACCAGTGTCGGTTGGGTGGGGGTGTGGCCTATGTCCACTGGTAAGTTATTAATAGTAAGTGGGTGGCCAGTGGACTTATTAACAACGATGTGTTTATAGTCGCCAATTTTTATAATATTTTCACCATTGCAAACACGGAGTAGACTATAGGACCCGGGGAACCTTATCCAGTAACTGTGTATGTGTGTGGTACCAGTGGTCTGTCCCAGCAACTGTGTGTGTGTGTGTGTGTGTGTGTGTGCCAGTGCTGCGGGTATGTCCAGGTCTGTCACTATCCTCATGGCTTATCTCATGACAGTCTCGACCCTCAACTTTGAGGAAGCCCTGAAGGTGGTGCAGTATTGTCGGCGATTGGCCAATCCAAACCGCGGCTTTAGGGAGCAGTTGAAACAGTACCAGGACAACAAGCTAGCTGCTGTGAGTTGGGTAAGGTGTGGTTATCGATGATTAATTATTGTATGTTTATACAGGAGAGAGCACGAATATTAACAGAACTGCCGAATACACATTCTCTTGGCGATGAAGAAGCATTACAGGACCTACTGAAGAAAGCCACTAGTGGAGACCAGACATCTTAAACTTGTTTTTGTTGTTGTTGTTCAATATTCTCTCCATCTATGCATGTAAATTGTGAAATTTTGTGAGTTTGTGCAAGCCACTTAGAAAACAATGTTGGTGCGCATTACAAAGAACTAGCGAGCACCAATGACGATGCTTTTGTATATGCTAGGCTGTCTATGCTGACATAAACTTGAACTGTAGTCCTCCCGGAGAGTGCAGTATTTTGTCCAAACTAAAACTGCTGGGATAGAGAGTGTGTTTGGAACTCGGAGGAGATGGGCAATCATATGGACAAAGTGATAAATGGGCTCTACGTCGGAGGATTCCTAGGCAAGTCTCCGCCCGCTAGGCGGTGGGAGTTAGCTTTGCAGAACAGTTTAATTGATTGTTCAGTAAAACCTTCGCCACTACTCCGTCTCTGGAGCTAGAGCTGAGGGACTCTGTTGGGGGAGTGTGGTTATATGCATGTGATGATGAAAGGTACCAGGAGTGTAATTTACACTCCATCTGAATGTATTGACAGGTGCCAATCAGAAGAAGAAGATGCAAGACATGAACATCACTCATGTGCTGTCAGTTCACGACACAGCTGAGGCACACTGGCCAGAAGTGAGTTATAGCCAGAATAGTGGCCAGAAGTGAGTTATAGCAGGATAGTTTCACACACAGCTGAGGCACACTGGCCAGAAGTGAGTTCTAGCAGGATAGTGGCCAGAAGTGAGTTATAGTAGGATAGTTCACACACAGCTGAGGCACACTGGCCAGAAGTGAGTTATAGCAGGATAGTGGCTAGAAGTGAGTTATAGTAGGATACACACAGCTGAGGCACACTGGCCAGAAGTGTGTTATAGCAGGATAGTGGCCAGAAGTGTGTTATAGCAGGATAGTGGCTAGAAGTGAGTTATAGCAGGATAGTTCAGTGTATGTGATACACACTGTCTGTGAATACAACACTTTTTGCTTCTAAGATCATGGTCAGGTAGAGTTTTAAATTGATGTCTGTTAGTCTTGTTTAGAAGTGTGTTCATCTATCTGTTAGTTACAAGGTCATAGTTTGGCTTTGCCTTCAACTGTTGTTTAAGTTTCTTCAACATTAATTGGAAGCAACCATTCTCTCCATTGTGTGTAACTCATTCCATATACTAGTGTCTAACTCATTCCATATACTAGTGTCTTTAAGTTTGTTATAGTTTTTGTTGTATTTTAATTCACTTGTTCCATTGGATACAACTGCATGTCAGCAGAGTGAAGACTAACAGAGAGGATGATTTTACAATAATTATTTTGTTAGTGACCATTTTGGAAACAGCTCTCCTCCCACATCTGCCAGCCAGTGTACATAGTGAACAGAGCTCTGTGTTTGCATGAGTCAGCATTATTATGAGTTCAGCAGTTTATTGGTATGAATATACAGGATGACTGTGTAAGTGTAGTATTATGCATATATGGTAAGGGTTGACACAGCACCAGGTTTACTATGGAAAGGAAGCACCAAAGATAGCACCATAAAAGGTCTTAAATTATTGTTAAGGAGTAGTTCATACCTAAATCAACGATAATGTCAGTACTCTCCAAAAATTAGAGGGTGACAGACAGGATGACTACTATAACCCCACCCCCACATTCATGCTGATGGGGTAAGCCCCTGTGGGAGAATGCAGAAATTGAAGTTGTTATTGAATAGCTACTGACAATTCCCAAATGGAATAGTATGTAAGTGAGTTTGTTTTATACCCAGAGTTGTCAGCCTTGCAGTTCAGGTCTAGTTGAGTTTTTAGGTAAAGGATCAATACTTCAATAATGCTTAGGAGTGTAGTCTATTAGTGAATTGATTCCTGTTTTAGTATTCCATAAATCCTGCAATAGTCTTCACTTCAGGAAATGCTAAAGACATTAAACTTAACAAAAGAGTGTTTAAACTTAACCTTGTTAATTTTATTATCTATTAGTAGCTGATGCTTGGAGGTTTGTTTTATGCAACACTGTGTGTGTGTGTGTGTGTGTGTGTGTGTGTGTGTGTGTGTGTGTAGGATTTCACCTATAAGTGTATAAAGATAGCGGACACATCCAGTTCTGACCTGTAAGTTATAAAGTGCATACATACTATACATACATACACACATACATACACACATACATACACACACATATAAACATGTATATACACACCCTCATATACTATAGTGAACAGTGACCAGATAAGTTGATGGTGTGTGTGTGTGTGTGTGTGTGTGTGCAGGTCTCGCTATTTCTCAGAGTGTATTGACTTCATCCATGAAGGTCGACTCAATGGGGGTGTGGTCTATGTCCATTGGTGAGTGGTACTGGAGCTAATTATTTGTTACAGAAGCAGTTATTGAGTAAGGGGAAGGAACTAATTATTGGGTGGGTAGAGCTAGGTGTGGGGTAGGGTAGAGCTAGGTGTGGGGTAGGGTAGAGCTAGGTGTGGGGTAGGGTAGAGCTAGGTGTGGGGTAGGGTAGAGCTAGGTGTGGAGAGGATAGGTGTTTGGGAGGTATAGTCATTGTGTAATTGAACCAAGTGAGAAATAATAAAGTTGCCTTACCTGATTTGTTCTGCTTTAGAATAGTGAGGTTGGTGTGCATTGAGCAACTCACACTTCTACCTCAACCAGCCACTGAGGGTGTGTGTTGTATGACAGGACACATGGTAATGGGTAAAGGGTCTTCTGTGTGGAACTATATTACACTAGGTATTTTAGCCCTTTAAGGGTGCTGGCACATAGCAACGCTCGTGCGCGGCTTAATTAAGCAATAAACCACGAAACCACCGAGTTGTAGTGGTAGAGGGCGGACCTTAAATACCCGCGCATAGATAAGAGCTTCCTGGCAGACCGTGGTAAGTATAGTTAACTCGGCTTACGGGGGCGGGGCTAGAAAATTGCACAGTGGCAAAAAAAGTGCAAGGCAATTGGAATCTATTTTGTACTCCAAGTACAGAAAGGCGGATGATTAGTGTTTCAATTTTGGTACAGCGGCGTAACTTAACAAGGTAATATAAGTAGTTATTTTTGTTTTTCAATACAGTATACATTTGTGACGTAACAAGAAAAAAATCACGTAAAAATATGAATAAATATAAAGCAAAATAGAATTGAACAAAACAAAAACGACAATATTGTAAACAATGAGCTGAAGAAGCGGTGGACAAAATTCTGGCTTCTGTGCGTCCTCCACTATCTCCAATACGTTCCGTTTATTTTGGGACTTTGAGGCTTCATAACTTCTTTGGTTCAGTGCGTGTGCCAGTCATTCTTGGTAAGTCCACATTTTGCCAGCATGTCTCGTAGATCCACTTGGCTGCATGAACCTGTGAGGTATAGAATCGGAGTTATTTTCCATAGCAACAGCCAATTAACCTTAATTGATTTGTGTGGGCGGAGCGCGTATCCGGTGTGCCAGCACCCTTAAGGAGGAGACGCATTCTATCTCCAGGCCAGGGTATATGTGAATTGACATCCATGAGTGGAAGTAGTCAACGATACTATTTATTGGTAGAAACTGACAGAGAGCTCACACACACACACACACACACACACACTGCTCTTGCTGAGTGAGGCAGTTTATTACATTTCCTCAAGTGATCTGTAGTGTGGAATGTTTTTCAGAACGAAGTTTCAAAAAGGTCAATCGAAATTTTAGAGAAATTTGTCATTTGGGAAGAGGTAAATGCAATTCAAGTCAATTTTCAGAGTAAAGTCAAGTTACAGTGCCTTATTAGCTCCTACTGTGTAATTGTTTTTGTTTGTTTGTTTGTTGTTGTTTTCCTCCATTTTTCACTTGAAATTGTGTGTGTGTGTGTGTGTTAGTGCGGCTGGCATCTCCAGATCTGTCACCATAACGGTTGCGTATCTTATGACGGTGTCCAGTCTAAGTTTTGACGAGTCTCTGACAGTGGTGCAATATTGCCGGGAAATGGCGAACCCCAATTATGGTTTCAGAATGCAGCTGCAACGTTACCAAGAAAACTTACTTTTAAAGGTAAGTTTGTTTGTTTGTTTGTTGTTTTTTTATTTGAATGATGTGCTAGCCGTTTACTTGTTCTTGGATATAGGAGAGGGGCAGGATTCTATCCAAATACCCCCAGACAAACTCCCTGAAGGATGACGAGGCATTGCAAGAACTGCTGGTGAAGGCCAAGGACCCAGCAAACAAGAAAGACCCTTAGTTTACTTTACCAATTATTTTAACTCCTTTCTTTGTAATCGTCATTAATTTGAGCACTCCGCCCTTCTTTTTTTCCACCATTATATTTGTCGTTGTAGATTTGCAAATTCATCGTAGACACAATGTAACATCAAAATGGTAAAAATTAGCTGTCTAGCAGACATAAATATGTGAAAAAATAAGAATAGAAATGGCAAAAATGAAACAATACTCTCCACAGAGAGAAGGCATTACATGGCATACTCTCCACAGAGAGAAGGCATTACATGGCGACTCAGAGCCCCTCTTCGTCTGAACTGGCACAACTACTGCTAGATGCACCGCTCTCGTAGTCGTCTGTTCTTGCCACACCCTCCCTCAGTGGGGGAGACACGCCCAAGTACCGATTGCTTAGGAAGTCACAGTGGTCCAACTTGATGATGGCCTGTTGCAGATGAAACGGAGCCAATATTCTATCCTGACTGAGTCCGCCTTCTTCACCCTGCCACGCCCCTTGGATGGCCTGTCCGAGAATACCTCGCAGGAAGCGTGTGCAAGAAATGTAGATCATGTGCTCCACTACGTGGGCGTACATCCGGTCTATGACGGCAGGGTAAATTTTGATGCCGATCGTCGATGCAGTCTTTTGAATCCACTTCAACTCCGGTGTCTGAGGCACTCTGAAGCGAGGTATCATGTCCACTAGTGGGCGTGACCGCGCACACGTCGGTGAAGGCGGCAACTCCTGCATATCCACTAATTCATCTCCCCGTCTCTCTCTGGACCGGAGCTGTTGTTCCAGCGTAAATAGTCGCTCCATCAGCACGTCTGGCTTCCCCAGCACTGTAAGCTGTGGTCTAGACCTGTCCTCACCTGTGAAGTCTGCCACTTGGAAATCTTCATAGAGATCCAAGAATCCTTCTCTCAGGTACGATCCCGGACCAAACAACTTAGAGTGGCACTGCTCATGGACTTCCAGGTTCTTCCTTCTCCTTGACATCTCTTCTTCATCCAGCCCTCTCTCTGCAATGTCTTCATCTTCCATCACATCACCTTCCTCTCCCAGCTGACACCCACAGATCTTACAGAAACCACGCCCACCTAGAGGGGCAGGGTCGAGCGGTGTGTACCCATTCTGCCGACACCAAGTCATTATCCGGCGAGTAGAGAGAGGGCATTGCACATGAAGCTTCTTCTGGATGGTCTTCCTGACGGCCACGGATCTCATCCACTCCGTAGCTCGCCGCCGCCCGATGTTCCAAGAGCGATACTGAGACAGAGACGGAGCCGGAATGAAGAATTCATCAGATGTAATAATCTTGCCACAGATGGGAATCCCCCTCACTGCAGTATGCAAGCACTTGTCGAGGTTGGTGGTGATGACGTTGCCTACTGACTGGCTTGCCCCTTCAACTGAAGGGGGCGGAGACTCTGCGTCACTGCTGCACACACTGGCCATATCATCCACATCTTTGGCCATTTCTTCTTTCGGCAGAGTAGCACAGACGGAGTCTTCTCTACTAGTGACTAAGGAAGACAAGGATGAAGTGGATACTGAAGACAGCGTTTGCTGGGGTCGAGTGACTTCTGGTATGTTCTTCATAAGCACCTCCTCCTCCTCGCTTCTCCTCGACATGTTACTAAACCCGTTCAGATGAACAGAAGACTCCGTCACAACTGGCAGGACCACACCCAGGTCCACAACAGTCTCTGCCCCCAGTGTCTGCTGCCCAGTGTGCGTGCGATCCAGCACTAAGTTGTGTAGAATGTCTACGGGTTTATTGACACAATCACGGAACTCTAGCTGTACCCTGATGGGAAATTCCCCCCATCCATGGCGTGTGAGGTGGAAGGGCGGAGTCTTCACCCGCACTATGTCGTTGGGGTGATAACTAGGGTGGAGGAAGAAGCGCACTGCCTTCACAAAGTGACTGATGTCCGGCTCTGCTTGTGGTCCTCTTACGTACACCATCCACTTGTGAGTGGAACCATCAGCAGACACATGCTGGTGGGCCACTGGATCTAAATACTGTGATGTGTTCCCCACTATGACTCTCTTCTTGCTGTAGAATCTCGACTCCTCCTCCTCCTCACCTCTGGGCGTTTCACATTTCATACCTTCAGAAGTGATGATGTTATAAGGTGGCACACGCTGTTCCACACCTTCTTTAGATTCTCTTGGACATTCTTCTCTTCTTCCGTCTTTGACATCGACATCCATCTCTTCCGTCAACGACTCCATAGATCTCCCGTTACATTCGATGCAAGATTCCTCCTCACCATCTTCCTCTAAATCTTTTTTCATTGCACTGTTAGGTGAAGCCACTACTTCTTCTGACACATCTACATTGACCTCCTTGACAGCTGCACTATCTTGGCCCACATTAGCTGCTTCTTCATCTATGCTAACCTTAACTGCTGCGTCTTTGCCCTCTTTCTCCCCATCATCTTTTGTCTCCTCATTCTTTGACTCTTTCAAGTCGCCACTGTTCTCAGACTGGAGATTCATAAATTCTTTCTCAAAAATCTCCCAGGAGCCTTGTTTGCCAATGGTCTCTTCTCTATAGTCCAGAGTTGTGGGACAAAATGCTGCTTCCCCGTAATGCTGGGCCAGAATGCCCAAACGTAGCCTCTGCAGCAGGATTTTAGCCAGCTGGATGCGTTCCTCAATAAGCTCCAGTTCCCCTTCCTTGTAGCGAACTTCTACTGCAAACTGTTCCCGAAACACATTTCGAGCTCTACTCAGCTCAGCATTTAATTTCGTCTTCTCATTTTGGCTAGGCGACTCTGAACGTGTCTGCGATGTATTCCAATACGTGTCTACGGAAGGTAGAACAGGAGATGACGGTTGTACACTATCCTCCATTTTAATATTAATACCAGGCTAGGGGTTCTGATCAAAAGAAGCTAGGATAAACGTCAATCCAAGGTACTTACTTCATCGAGAAGAAATAGCACTTCTACCATTAAAAAAAAATAACTCCAGCCACCGCTCCAATTCCACGTGCCACCCAATTCGTTCAAATAACTGATGATACCGTATATAAATCCAGGTATCCAACTTCGACGATACATACCTTTTTAACAGGTAAGAGGTAGTAAACCTCATACTAACTGAAGTTGTCTGAGTTTTATATCGGGTGTGCGACATAGAATGTAACCTAGCACTAAATAAAACAACAACATGAACTCCAAGACTAGTGCCCATGAAATAACTTTGTAACATAAGCTTGCAGAGTTTGTGTCAGCTAGTGGAATCCACTGAATGTAGGAGCAACGGTGAACAGCAAGTGTCACTGCGCTCCAAAACTAGGTATGCCTGCATGGTCTCTTTCTTGAAAGGGAAATCAAACTAAAAGTTATAGCACATCTAAGGGCATGTGCAAGTGCTTCAGTTCATGCCTGTTAGCCAGGCGGTGTTAGACGGACCGCCTAATGTCCAATTTCAATGTCTGATGTGGATGTGCTTAATATTGTCCAATACCTAGTTACCTTTAGTCATTGTCCAATACCTAGTTACCTTAGTCATTGTCCAATACCTAGTTACCTTAGTCATTGTCCAATACCTAGTTACCTTAATCCAATACCTAGTTACCTTAGTCATTGTCCAATACCTAGTTACCTTAGTTCTCCAATACCTAGTTACCTTAATCCAATACCTAGTTACCTTAGTCGTCCAATACCTAGTTACCTTAGTCATTGTCCAATACCTAGTTACCTTAGTCGTTGTCCAATACCTAGTTACCTTAGTCATTGTCCAATACCTAGTTACCTTAATCATTGTCCAATACCTAGTTACCTTAGTTCTCCAATACCTAGTTACCTTAGTCATTGTCTAAATACCTAGTTACCTTAGTCATTGTCCAATACCTAGTTACCTTAATCATTGCCCAATACCTAGTTGCCTTAATCATTGCCCAATACCTAGTTACCTTAGTCATTGTCCAATACCTAGTTGCCTTAATCATTGCCCAATACCTAGTTACCTTAGTCATTGTCCAATACCTAGTTACCTTAGTCATTGCCCAATACCTAGTTACCTTAGTCATTGTCCAATACCTAGTTACCTTAGTCATTGTCCAATACCTAGTTACCTTAGTCATTGCCCAATACCTAGTTGCCTTAATCATTGCCCAATACCTAGTTACCTTAGTCATTGTCCAATACCTAGTTACCTTAGTCATTGTCCAATACCTAGTTACCTTAATCATTGTCCAATACCTAGTTACCTTAGTCATTGCCCAATACCTAGTTACCTTAGTCATTGCCCAATACCTAGTTACCTTAGTCATTGTCCAATACGTTAGTATCTCCCGCTGACATGTCTAGTAGTGGTCCTATAGTATTCACACCCTCACACATGTGACTCCTCACATATCGGCTACATGTGACCTACCTTCACAGGCAAGGTTTTAAAAATGTTTATAAAACTTCTCCATTTCCTCAATCGGTGAAACTTTGAGATATTCATCTGTCTGGTGGGGGAATATAAGGATTCCTTGTCAGCTTTTATGTCTGGCACAATATCGCCTTTTGTAATGGGTGTGAGTCTGCTGTGTGGTGGTGAGTTCTGGTAGTGAATGATGTAGTGAGTGCTTACCAGTGGCTGTCATTCCAGGGCAGGGTGGATCAACTGGATCGCATGAGGTCTGCCATTCTTGTGTGCTGCCATTCTTGTGTGCTGCCATCACACTGTCTAATGGCATTCTCTCTCTGTTTGATATGGTAATAGGAACTTCATTACCACTGTCCTGTGGCTACTAATTAACCTCATTGTTGGCGGCTAGACGGGTGACACCCATTCTGTGTGCCACTCCCCTCCTATTAATACAAACCCTCAAGGGTCATTGGCACTGAGGTATGACTTTTTAAATTAATAATAATTATTGAGTCATTTGAAGGGACTTTAAATCGCCGATTGTGAGCAAGGGAGGTGTGGAATAGAGATATGTGGTTGTATTGTTCTATGACAACTAAAACACAAGGTGGAAATCTTGACTAGATGAAGGAGTAATTACTGTCTAACTCACGTCCCCCACCTCCCTCCCTCCCTCGCTTCCAGCAATAGTTGTCAACTCAGCCTCCTGACAACAAGTGATAGACCACACCCATTACTGTAGACCTCCTTTACTGAGAGCAGAGTACATACACTTCAGTCTCTCCATGAACAATAACCTAATGCAATACTAGTGCATACACCAGCAGCCTCTGTAGAACATCAGCTATAGTGTGGCGTGACTAACCTAATGCAATACTAGTGCATACACCAGCAGCCTCTAGAACATCAGCTATAGTGTGGTGTGACTAACCTAATGCATTACTAGTGCATACACCAGCAGCCTCTGTAGAACATCAGCTATAGTGTGGTGTGACTAGTGCCTACACCAGCAGCCTCTGTAGAACATCAGCTATAGTGTGGTGTGACTAGTGCCTACACCAGCAGCCTCTGTAGAACATCAGCTATAGTGTGGTGTGACTAACCTAATGCATTACTAGTGCATACACCAGCAGCCTCTGTAGAACATCAGCTATAGTGTGGTGTGACTAGTGCATACACCAGCAGCCTCTGTAGAACATCAGCTATAGTGTGGTGTGACTAGTGCATACACCAGCAGCCTCTGTAGAACATCAGCTATAGTGTGGTATGACTAGTGCATACACCAGCAGCCTCTGTAGAACATCAGCTATAGTGTGGTGTGACTAGTGCACACACCAGCAGCCTCTGTAGAACATCAGCTATAGTGTGGTATGACTAGTGCATACACCAGCAGCCTCTGTAGAACATCAGCTATAGTGTGGTATGACTAGTGCATACACCAGCAGCCTCTGTAGAACATCAGCTATAGTGTGGTGTGACTAGTGCATACACCAGCAGCCTCTGTAGAACATCAGCTATAGTGTGGCGTGACTAGTGCATACACCAGCAGCCTCTGTAGAACATCAGCTATAGTGTGGTGTGACTAGTACATGCACCAGTAGCCTCTGTAGAACATCAGCTATAGTGTGGCGTGACTAGTGCATACACCAGCAGCCTCTGTAGAACATCAGCTATAGTGTGGTGTGACTAGTGCCTACACCAGCAGCCTCTGTAGAACATCAGCTATAGTGTGGCGTGACTAGTGCATACACCAGCAGCCTCTGTAGAACATCAGCTATAGTGTGGCGTGACTAGTGCATACACCAGCAGCCTCTGTAGAACATCAGCTATAGTGTGGCGTGACTAGTGCATACACCAGCAGCCTCTATAGAACATCAGCTATAGTGTGGTGTGACTAGTGCATACACCAGCAGCCTCTGTAGAACATCAGCTATAGTGTGCCGTGACTAGTGCATACACCAGCAGCCTCTGTAGAACATCAGCTATAGTGTGGTGTGACTAGTGCCTACACCAGCAGCCTCTGTAGAACATCAGCTATAGTGTGGTGTGACTAGTGCATGCACCGGCAGCCTCTGTAGAACATCAGCTAGTGGTGTAACAGAGAGGACTCCATATCCCATGGGTCTTTCAGAGAGGGACACTGGTCTATAGTGTTCCAACTTTGAGGTCAGGGATCAATAGTGACCCTCCAGTGCACTGTTAGGAAATAGTTCAAATCTGTCAGGTGAACGTTCTACTGTAGAGTTGTTATGTTCTAAAGTAGTTGGTACCTGTCGTGAACTATTGTATTTAGTGACCCTATGGCCTTAAGTAACGCCCTCACTGCACTTGGGACGCTACAGCCTGGACCCTTAAAATGGTATTTCCCTCTAAGGCAGCGTCTAATTATATGTAGCAACCTATAATTATGACCTGACAGCAAGTGCATAGCTCTGTGTGTGTGTGTGTGTTCTATTCTAGGACAGTGCTAATTATCAAAGAATTAGATAGTTAGAAAACGATTATAAAGTAGTTGATTCATTTCACCCTTGCCCATCTATGGCAGGTGGTATAATGAGAGGCTCAGTTATTGTTTGGTTTAAAACAGACAGATAAGTGCTCAAGTTTGAGGTGTGCATGATATAGACAGTTGATGATAAATATTCTCAGGTTTGATGAGCTGAAATGAGAGAATGATCAATAGAGATAGAAGATGTTGTGTTTATGATGACAGTATTCAAGTCTTCTCTATAAAGAGGTGGTGGCCTCATTGGAGCTGCATTGAGACTGCAGTTGTGCTGTCTTCTCACTACTCAGACTGGTGTAGTGTAGATTTAAGAAGTGGACATCTTCTTGAGAGAAAGAGTAAAGACCCACTTTCCCTCCTACGATGCGAGGGTCACACAGACAGCCTGTGTCTAGCTGCATGCTCTGCTCCACATCCATGGAGTTCACCATCAGTCTGCGAGAGATGGACATGAACAGTTAACAATGCAGCTGTGATTCCCTATATAGTGCTCACCTCATGCAGGCCGTGCTGGATGTGTACTGTAGTCTCCATGAGTACTTCATCTTGTCACTCCAGCCTTGGTCCAGAGGGTCGTGGTAGAGTAGGTCAGCCTGTTGTCAAGGAAACACAAACAAACAATGTGACACACATACGCTTGGCACGACAGGCTTGTAATTCCCTGGCTGTAGCCAGTGGGCGTGTACTGACAGTGATGTACGTGGGCATGTCTTAACTCCTGGCTGACAGTGGAATACCTACTCCTCCTTACTAAACATGTATTGCATGACTCAACGTACTAGGAGAATCGAGAACAAGCTTGGGAAAGAACGTTGGAAAAATCTGATAGGAAATGTTCTGATGTAAGAATTGAACTCGTGCATAGAAGTTGGAATACTCGTGCTATTGTAGCTGGTACTCTTGTTTCTATTTACCTGATTCTTGGTGGTGCCGCTGTACCACAGAGCTCTGATGAGCTCCCTGCTGGGTCCAGTTGTGGAGGAGACCACGTGGATCTGCAGCCCCGCCCTCCCAGTGGGACCTCTGAACCCGTATCTCTGAGTCCTCTGTTTCCAGGAGACCAGCATGAACTTGCGGTTGCTCTGGTAGTTGAAGACAAAGCCGATGTAGTCGTCGTCTTTGGTTGTGGCCACGTAGAAGGTTCCCGTGAACTCTACACTGGACATGGAGTCGTAGCTAATCAACAGACTGGGGTCAGAGTTTATCATCTGGTGAACTTCTGTACCCTGTAAGTGAAGTGTATTCATTATTAAATTTTATTTCGCCGTTGAATGTTCATTGTTACGTACATTGTGAAAAGATTTCCACTGAGGCTGCCTGTAACCATTGAGGAGACGAACAACCATCACTTTGCTGAAGTCAGCTTTCTGGACATTCTTGTTCTCTGGGAAGATGTCCTTGCTGTCCGCCACTTTGTCTCCGTCACTGTCCATCTTGTCCAAGATGTGGTCTCCATCACTGTCCATCTCACACACATCTCCATAGGAATTATCTGCAAGTACACAAAGTCATGAATTGCATTCCTAGAAGCCTTTCTTTCTCTCGAGTGATAATGAGCCAGGGTCTTGTAAGGTATTGTTTCACAAGACTGGAATGCAATGAAGCACTTGCACTGACTCACTGTTTTTGTCCAACTGGTCAGGGTTGCTGATCTTTGGGCAATTGTCTTCTAAATCCAGTACTCCATCTTCATCATCATCCAGATCACATGCATCACCCATGCCATCCTGGTCCGTGTCTTGCTGGTCGCTATTGGCAACACTGCGGCAATTGTCAACATCATCCTGAATACCGTCGTTGTCTAGATCCTGGTTATTGTCACACAAATCTCCTAGTCCATCCTGGTCACTGTCACTCTGAAAAAAATACAAAATTCTATTGAGCATGCTCAGTCACAGATGAGTGAGCTGGGGTGCCTGAGGCAATTACCTGTCTTGGATTACGGACATTCTTGCAATTGTCGCAGGCATCTCCAATACGATCGCCATCCATGTCTTCCTGGCTTGGATCGTAATTGTCTGGACACTTGTCATCATTGTTGAGAATACCGTCACCATCTCTGTCTACGTCACAGATGTCCCCGTACCCATCCCAGTCTGAGTCTCGCTGGTCTGAGTTTCTGATCATGTAGCAGTTGTCGCACTTGTTGCCGATGCCGTCGTGGTCGCTGTCCATCTGGTCAGGATTGAAGGTCAAGATGCAGTTATCCTGTGTGAGAGAGCAGATAATCAATATTGACACAGGATGGATCAACTCTGCCTCCTGCTAACTCACTTGATCATCTTTGATTCCGTCGTTATCAGAATCATCGTCACATGCATTTCCAATTTTGTCACCGTCTAAGTCTGCCTGGTCAGGGTTGGGTACCAGACGACAGTTGTCCTGGAAACATAAATCATATAGATGTGTGAAAACAATATCTTAGAGGTTGTGTTTCATCATGGCTGAGCTAGTGAGAAGGAATTCAATTTCTACTCATTGCAGGATGCTATGGATTCCAATGTCACTGCTACTGCATGACCTCACTCTCTCTCACTCACTCACCACAGGACAAGCCTTGACTGGCTGGTTGTTACAGCCAATGGTGAGTTGCACATCGGGATATCCATCCAGGTCAGTATCGTTACTGCATTCCTTTCCATTGCCAATCATCGGCTCTGGACACTGCATGGAACAATAAATACAATGTTGTTATTGTTGTTGTTTGTTTGTTTGTTTGTTTGTTGTTGACTTACAAAGCAGGTGAATTCTCCCAATGCATGGTTGTTGCAGTACTCCACCTTCTGGCAGTTGTGGATGCCAGCAGCGCACGGATCAGAGAACTTGCACCCTGTGGGGCCGTCCTCTACATACCCTGGGTCACATGGACCACACCGGTATGAGCCGAGAGTGTTCTCACACTCGCGCAGCTCATGACAGCCTCCGTTGGGTGCAGCAGTGCATTCATCTATGTCTGTGCATACCTGTGGGGAAAATGGAATCTATTGTTTGACAAAGTTCTTCTTTTGATGTGTCATTGGTAACCAAATAATTGCCTAAACCTAGTTAGAAAGTAGTTGTGTTGGTATGTTCAGTGAAATAGAATATTAAGTGAAGACTTACTTGGAATTTGGATCGAGCGTGGTGTATGTCATATCCTCGCAGCTGTTCCCCTCGATATCCTGGGGGGCAGTCTCCACACAAGTAGCCCTCGTTTAGGTCAGTGCAGGTTGCTCCAGGGAAGCAAGGGCTGACTTCTTCACACTCGTTGACGTACTGGCAGCCATTAGGCCCCCGCCCATCTCCACGCATGCCCCTGGGGCACGGTCCGCACTCAAACTCGGTATCGTTGAGTTTAGTGCAAGTTATCTGACTGCCGTAGCATGGATGCCCATTGTCAACACACGGATCTGCACACAAACAGTACACAACATGTCTAATTGGAAGACAATATCACCAGCAGCAGAAGAGACCCTTTACCTGGACAAGCCTGAGTATTACACTCTTCAACTTCCATTCTGTCTCCGGAGCAATCGTCTCCGCCGTGCTGGGCCGGGATGAAGTCTCGCATGCGTAGTTTGGTACCTCCATCACACGTGTGACTACAACTAGACCACGCGCTAAACAACTGCCACTGGCAGTTCACTGGACAGTGCTGCTCAAAACACGCCTTCACCTGGTGAGCTTCACCAGCGCAGTCACGCCCACCATATTGAGGTGCTGGATGTGTGCAGGAGCGGTCTCTATAGGAAGTACCGTTCCCACAAGTGACGCTGCAGGAGGTCCAGGAGGTCCAGTTGGTCCAGCCTCCGTGAACTGCAGTGAACATGCAAGCATTAAAGATGTGCATGTCTACATTTGCACGAGTCACATGCATGGACATGCTACATGTCTAGCTCATACATATCTCTGCATGTGGTGCATGGATGTTCATATATACTTTACATGGCAGGTAAGAAGTGTGACACTCACTAGGGCAGAAATGTGTGTTGCAGGTCCTGGTTTCCATGGCGTTGCCTTCACAAGGACGGCCCCCATACTTCTGTACGGTCATATCTCTGACCCGAGCCTGGGTCCCCCCCCCACACTCCTCACTGCACTGGCTCCACACACTCCACTCCTTCCACTGACAGTCAACTACAAGTACATAATAAGCAGATGTTTATTAAGAGGCGTGGCTGCTGCTGCTGTGGGGTCTTACCTGGACAGTGCCTGGGAAAGCATTGTCTGACTTCCATATCTTCACCCTCGCAGTCTCTCCCTCCATACCGCGGGGCTGGATTGGTGCAGGATCTGACCCGTGATTGCGTTCCAGAATCACATGTCACAGAACACTGGGTCCAGTCAGACCAGTCTGTCCAGCCTCCATGAACTATGTGGATCACAAGGGACTTGTCAAACAGGTATGAAGTAGCTATGGTGATCATGTTAACTCACTGGGGCAGTTGTGGGTGTTGCACTCTCTGATCTGAACTCTTTCTCCCGTGCAGTTGATCACTGCAAGATCCTTGCCCTCACACTCTCTCATACGACTTTGTCTGCCCGTGCCACAAGATCTGCTGCAGGTCGTCCAGTCTGACCACTCCCCCCAGGTGTCACCCTTTGTGAAGACTTTTAGTTCTGAAGAAGATTTGTTGTTACTGCGGAAATATCTTCTGGTCATGGATGCCAGATATTCTGCAGAAGACGCAGTTCAAGGATCATAATTACACACTATAGTTGTGCATGTGACTCACTGCATCCATTGCAGCACACTCCCGGCAGCTTGTAGGAGGGCTTCTGGTCGTCATCGCACATGTACGGCTCATTCAGACAAGTGATGATGATTTTAGTGATTCTCATGTTGTTCTAAATTAGTGAAATGCTTGTAAATTATTTCATTATTATTTTAACCACTTACATCACAGTGATACTCGGTGCATGGGTCATCCGAGCTGACCATCTTGTGTCCTTTCTGGATGTACTTCATTTCCACTTGACCTTTCGTATTGTTGTATTGCAGCGTACAGTGAGTGGTAGGGTCACACTGCAAATAGATTAGCATAGTGAATGGTTACTATATAAAACAACAACAACAACAAAAACAACACTTACTTGAGCTCCAGTACGAATATCAAAAGTTGGGAATTCTGTTCAATGGAAAAAGAAAGTAATTATAATCATCATCATCATTGATTTATAGGAAGTAATCATAGACATCATCATTAGTCATAGATGCATGCACATGAGCATTTACCTGCAGACAGAGCTACTGCAGCAAGGAGCAGTACTACTAGAGAATCAGCAAGAATCATTTCTGCCAGCAAAAGAAAGTATCAATTCCGCAAGATATGCCAGTAGCTCGTTCTAGTCGCCTTTTATCACGAGCTGCTCGCCCACGCGATTCCCTTAGCTAAGGTGAGCTCCGCCCCCACTTTCTTGCGCATTTGCCCAAAGGAATGCGGCGCGTCGTGGACCAGCAGTTTCTCCGGGAACGACATAAATCGACCTGTCACCTTCGGAATTTCATTGTACTTCGTTTCTTCTGCATGTAAGCTTGCAAGTAGTATAGTTTATATACATAGTAGTTTGTGTGGAGGTGAATTAGTTGAAAAAAAATAATGAGAGAAATGAAATGGTATTATAACAAGCTGCAGGATTTAAAATGTTCCTGTTATGTAGCATAGCTAATAGTACATCTTGCTAGCACTAATCTCAGTGACATTATCTCATAGTGATGCTCCTTCTGTCAGTGAACTGAAGGCAATTTTACCATGCTTGAAGTGTTCTCTTTCTAATGAGATGAGAACTTTCACTTTATTATTTGCCCAACATTTTTTACGCATAATCCAGTATCTATCAGCATTGTTCCTACAGCTAACTCAGAAGACTAAGAAAAGAAATTATACTAGACACTGTCATAGCAACACTACCTCTATTCACTGTAGCTAATTACTTATAACATGCATTTTTCAAATATAAAACTATTTTTTATAATTGAGGGGGAAGTCTGAATGCTTACCAAGGTATTCTCTGATTAAATATTTTATAATCAAGTAGAGTAGTAGAAAGACATGAAGTCTTGTTTTGTGTTACATGTCCCCTGGACAACTTGACATGAAATCAAGCAGAGAATTCTTCCCAGGAAAATAGCAACTGAAGTAACTATCATATTCTAGACATTGAAGGCGTGGGCTGGGAATGTTAGTTGTTCTGTAGCTGTGTTCATCCAAAGAACTATTACCGACACATAAAACCCTCTCCCTGATATTCTCCGCCCTCCCCTGTGAAGTGTAAACCCTCGTTTTATTTGGTATCTAGGCTAACAATTTCTCCCCAGGGAACTCTTCCTCATTAAGAATGTAGTAACAAGTGAGAAAGCGAACACACCAAATTTAATGAGCATGTGACAATTCCTTTGTTGTTGTTTTGAAGTTCACCACACCAGCAGTATTGCCACGAGTCTAACTCATTACATTTCTGACACGAGTGAGTTAAACTGAAGGAATCAATTTTGGAAGAATAAACACTCATTTTTTTTGTTCTGCGATTTTGTTTGTATTTTGTTTATTTAGTTATTTTCTTCTTCCCTTCCTTGGTACTTGTATATATTCCTTTATTGCGTGAGAAATTTCAACTCCTTCAAAAATGGCAGAGACTGGCATAGACATGTCTGGTATGCTAGGCCAATTGGAAAAAAAAAATTTTTCATTGCGTGTGAGCTATTGAAGTACAGGACTATACAGGTGGGCACAGCCTGAGGTAGTAGGCTAATGAAGTACAAGACTATACAGGTGGGCACAGCCTGAGGTAGTAGGACTAATGAAGTACAGGACTATACAGGTGGGCACAGCCTGAGGTAGTAGGACTAATGAAGTACAGGACTATATAGGTGGGCACAGCCTGAGGTAGTAGGACTAATGAAGTACAGGACTATACAGGTGGGCACAGCCTGAGGTAGTAGGACTAATGAAGTACAGGACTATACAGGTGGGCACAGCCTGAGGTAGTAGGACTAATGAAGTACAGGACTATACAGGTGGGCACAGCCTGAGGTAGTAGGACTAATGAAGTACAAGACTATACAGGTGGGCACAGCCTGAGGTAGTAGGACTAATGAAGTACAGGACTATACAGGTGGGCACAGCCTGAGGTAGTAGGACTAATGAAGTACAGGACTATACAGGTGGGCACAGCCTGAGGTAGTAGGACTGACATGCCACATGTGACAGGTTGTTCTATAGCAAGATGTCAGCTTTGCTTTCTATTTTATGTATAGATATTAACAATTTTATTATAATTGTTGATAGCTTGGACATATTTATAATGTTTCTGAACCTTTTTCAAAGACCTATTACAAATCACTATCTGTAACGGTAGGCAATTATTGAATATGAACTATTTCAGAAATCCCTCATCAACACTGTCTGTTGCCAAGGAATTGGCCTATTGTTCCCACCTTCAAGATGCATCATTGTCACAAGTCTAGTCTGCTATCAGCACAGCACAAAGTGAAGGTTGCTAGGCCAGTTTGGCTGGCATCTTGTGACACTGGTAGTATGTGTGAGATGGTGTTTGTTTGTGTGCATGTATGTGTGGAGATTTGGCTCATTATGATTCCATGGACATCTTGGATAGAATTTAATTTATCAGTACAAGTGTTGGTAGCTGCTCCGCCTATATTGGGAAATCTCAAGTACACATGTAACATCTCATGAGAATGCACTGGTCGTGTCAACAAGTATATCAAAGCTATGGTTCCCATCCAACCATTAAATTCCTTCTGCCCATCATCTCCTCACCGTAGACACATATGAGATGTCATTCCTTTTGGATATGTTACACCTCCTAAAAGAGTGCTATTGAGTATCATATGTAATTTCAGCTCAGCAATAGTTTCTTGAAATTCTGCTAGAATGTCGCAGCGGTGACCAAACATCTAGTTAATCGTTTATCAGTTGCTAGCTGTAGAGAGAATTTCCATGCCCACTTGCAGGCTACCTTTTGCTCGCACCGTATTAAAATATCTTGACTGCATCAGTATAATAAAAAGATAATAGATATTCAACTTGATTTTGTTGCTTGGAGATATGTGTATGCATGCGCACACGTGTGTGATAACCCAATATAGAAATACAAGTAGCCCATGTTCCTCTCCCTGATTTACCAATCCTAAATCCTAATAGAGCTCTGTTATTCAGTATGAATAGTAGAAGTGAAGCCAAACAGCACCTCATTAAGGCATTCTTGGAGCAGGTGCTGCTTACAGGTACCTGCCAACTAAACCTCTGATCAACACTGCTCAAAAACAGTCTCGTCCAAGTTAACACTAACAACAACAAGATGTCTTTATCGAGATATTATGGGGCATAGATGGTCCTTCAAATTGAGAACTGCATGAGCATCAAGACTTTTCTCCCGGCAAATTTGCGGGCTTTTCTATAAACTAATTACTCATTGCAGTTTTCACTGAGATACCCTCTCCTCAAGTCTCGTTGATTTCCATGAAGCAACCTGCAGCTATGTTGTTATGCTATCATATTCCTGTATCAGTGACTCTGGCATGCAGTGTGACCCGCTTCTGACGACACTCGCGGAAGTTGGAGAAACACAACACCTATCTAACCGATGCATTCACTGCTGGAGTTTCTCTACAACTAAACTAGTGATGCGCTCTAATAGCACAAAATAGCGAAGCGAGCGATGCATGTTCCCTGTAATTTGCCCTGTCTTTTTCATTTCTTATCTCTCTCCTTACTAATTTTTCTTCTAGAGTTTCTAACGCCCTCAAAGCTCTTGACAGAGCGTTTCTAACGTTTTGTCTCTCTTTCGCAGAATTTGTTTCACTGGGCATCGCTACTTCGTACGGCGGGTAAACAAAACAAAATGTTGCTAAGGTTACCAGGCCCGCGCAAGCGCGTAGGAGAAAATGTGCACACGTACGCCCACACAAGAACAAAAACAATTCCTAGACCTAAATATAATATATATATATATATCGCGGACTCATTAGAGTCAGCTCCGCTTGCTTCGCTGAATTACCAGTCACCTATTCCTTGGATTAGAAGGACTGTAATAGAATTAGTGGTACTCCATTTACCATATCAAATCAAGTGTTTACATCATGTATTGACTTGCTATCTGTTGTGTTAGTGTGTGTGTATATATATATATATATTTATATATATATATCACTGGTTGAATTCCTATGGTACATATATATATAATCACACCATCCCTAATGAATTGTTGGGAAGCCTCGAAACTTGACTAGTGCTACTATAACAGGTAGCATTAGAAGGAATGCATGAGCATCAAGACTTTTCTCCCGGCAAATTTGCGGGCTTTCCTATAAACCAATTACTCATTGCAGTTTTCACTGAGATACCCTCTCCTCAAGTCTCGTTGATTTCCACGAAGCAGCCTGCAGCTATGTTGTTATGCTATCATATTACTGTATCAGTGACTCTGGCATGCAGTGTGACCGGCATCTGATGACACTCGCGGAAGTTGGAGAAACACGACACCTATCTAACCGATGCCTTCACTGCTGGAGTTTCTCCAGTCACCTATTCCTTGAATTAGAAGGACTGTAATAGAATTAGTGGTACTCCATTTACCATATCAAAGCAAGTGTTTACATCATGTATTGACTTGCTATCTGTTGTGTTAGTGTGTGTGTATATATATATATCACTGGTTGAATTCCTATGGTACATAATTATATATAATCACACCATCCCTAATGAATTGTTGGGAAGCCTTGAAACTCAACTAGTGCTACTATAACAGGTAGCATGGCTCTAGCCTAACTGGACAGAGAATGGATTAATCATCACATGTTACTTGGCACACGGGAGGATCACATGCCATTTACATGTCTCTTACATCTAAATATGACCACACCCCTTAAGTTGTAAGTGAATGTAAATTAAATTATCACCTTCTCTTGGAGAATGCAGTTATCTTCTCTGAGGTAATTAGTGAACAATTTCTCTATCCCACAGGTACATGGGAGCATTTAGCCACTGTGTTGCCAAGCAATCCTTAACCACACCCAATCTCCCCAAGCTAAACCCTGTACTAACTTCACACCTCCCAGATCAAATCTTCATACAGTCCATAACCCACTGCTATACAGTATTCACTTGCTCCGTAGGCCTCTCCCTAACTCTACAGGTCTAGTAAAATGGCAAAAGATGCATAGAATTATTATTAAGTGCATTACAAACTACCCACAGTTCATAGTGTGATCCCATCAGTACAATGATAATGATTCTAGTCCAGGTGGGTGTGGCAGCTGTGAGATAGTGGTGGTTAGGAAACACTGGCAGAACTGGCAGCTTTCTTACTCTTCCTCCTCTCAGCGTCTTCCTCCTTGGACTTGTTGATGCTCTGTACGTACTCTTCTATCTGGTCAGGCTCTAGAAACTAACACACAAACATACATACACATGGGTGCATAACACCAACATAGTCACACTCACTGTCCACACCTAATGAGCATGCCCAATAATTCTCCCCCTCCTATGGAGTGAAGGTGTGAAGTACAGTAGATAAGAGATAACACAGTGGTTGTGAGCAAGCTAACCTAATGATCGTTTAATAATCCACAAACTTACTCATTGTGTGCTTCATAGCTTTAATCTAGTGCTACGTTAAATTAACAGACTGGCATGCAATGAAAAATGAATTAAAGATGAGATTTTTTTTTTTTGGCTGAACAAGTAATTTAAGAAATTGAAAATAAATAGATACCAGTAACTGATTAGATTTAAGAGAAAATACCAAATCTCATACTGCCACATGCTCTGTAATCTCAACTGGTGAACATGAAACATGTGGCCTCTGACCCTTGAACTGGTGAAGCATGAAACATGTGGCCTCTGACCCTTGAACTGGTGAAACATGTGGCCTCTGACCTTTGAACTGGTGAAGCATGAAACATGTGGCCTCTGACCCTTGAACTGGTGAAGCATGAAACAGCTGGCATGTGGAATGCTTTTACAGTTTAATACACAAGCTTCAAAGAGACGTCTCTTTTTAATGAGCAAGTGTATGTATAGCTGTGTGTTACTATAATAAATAGTAGTAACTTGTCAAAGTATTGACAGATATAGGGATTGGCTAGTGGTCTATCAGAGAACTAGACCTTTACCCACTGCTCACACTAACTACATACTTGCCCACTGCTTACACTAGCTACATACTTGCCCACTGCCCATACTAACTACATACTTACCCACTGCTCACACTAACTACATACTTGCCCACTGCTCACACTAGCTACATACTTGCCCACTGCTCACACTAACTACATACTTGCCCACTGCTCACACTAGCTACATACTTACCCACTGCTCACACTAACTACATACTTACCCACTGCTCACACTAGCTACATACTTGCCCACTGCTCACACTAACTACATACTTACCCACTGCTCACACTAACTACATACTTACCCACTGCTCACACTAACTACATACTTGCCCACTGCTCACACTAACTACATACTTACCCACTGCTCACACTAACTACATACTTACCCACTGCTCACACTAACTACATACTTACCCACTGCTCACACTAACTACATACTTACCCACTGCTCACACTAACTACATACTTACCCACTGCTCACACTAACTACATACTTGCCCACTGCTCACACTAGCTACATACTTGCCCACTGCTCACACTAGCTACATACTTGCCCACTGCTCACACTAACTACATACTTGCCCACTGCTCACACTAACTACATACTTGCCCACTGCTCACACTAGCTACATACTTGCCCACTGCTCACACTAGCTACATACTTGCCCACTGCTCACACTAGCTACATACTTGCCCACTGCTCACACTAGCTACATACTTGCCCACTGCTCACACTAGCTACATACTTGCCCACTGCTCACACTAGCTACATACTTGCCCACTGCTCACACTAACTACATACTTGCCCACTGCTCACACTAACTACATACTTACCCACTGCTCACACTAACTACATACTTGCCCACTGCTCACACTAACTACATACTTGCCCACTGCTCACACTAACTACATACTTACCCACTGCTCACACTAACTACATACTTACCCACTGCTCACACTAACTACATACTTGCCCACTGCTCACACTAACTACATACTTGCACTGCTCACACTAACTACATACTTGCCCACTGCTCACACTAACTACATACTTGCCCACTGCTCACACTAGCTACTACTTGCCCACTGCTCACACTAGCTACATACTTGCCCACTGCTCACACTAGCTACATACTTGCCCACTGCTCACACTAGCTACATACTTGCCCACTGCTCACACTAGCTACATACTTGCCCACTGCTCACACTAGCTACATACTTGCCCACTGCTCACACTAGCTACATACTTGCCCACTGCTCACACTAGCTACATACTTGCCCACTGCTCACACTAGCTACATACTTGCCCACTGCTCACACTAACTACACTGCTCACACTTAACCACTGCTCACACTAACTACATACTTACCCACTGCTCACACTAGCTACATACTTGCCCACTGCTCACACTAACTACATACTTGCCCACTGCTCACACTAACTACATACTTGCCCACTGCTCACACTAACTACATACTTGCCCACTGCTCACACTAACTACATACTTACCCACTGCTCACACTAGCTACATACTTACCCACTGCTCACACTAACTACATACTTGCCCACTGCTCACACTAACTACATACTTGCCCACTGCTCACACTAACTACATACTTGCCCACTGCTCACACTAGCTACATACTTACCCACTGCTCACACTAACTACATACTTACCCACTGCTCACACTAACTACATACTTGCCCACTGCTCACACTAACTACATACTTACCCACTGCTCACACTAGCTACATACTTGCCCACTGCTCACACTAACTACATACTTGCCCACTGCTCACACTAACTACATACTTGCCCACTGCTCACACTAGCTACATACTTGCCCACTGCTCACACTAACTACATACTTGCCCACTGCTCACACTAGCTACATACTTGCCCACTGCTCACACTAGCTACATACTTACCCACTGCTCACACTAACTACATACTTGCCCACTGCTCACACTAGCTACATACTTGCCCACTGCTCACACTAGCTACATACTTACCCACTGCTCACACTAACTACATACTTGCCCACTGCTCACACTAACTACATACTTACCAACTGCTCATATTAACTACATACTAGCAATTCTCACCTCCAATGGCTTGCCTTTCTCCATAACAGCCAGTTCCATGAACTTTGACCCTGACTGAACGACCTCCAGCAGTGCCTTGATGGCGAGGGTTATGGTACCGTCTCTCGTAGCAACAGCTTCTGGCGAATAGTTCTTCTCCAAATACTCACGCACACTCTTCGCACTTCTACCCGTCACATTAGCCTATACACACACAAACATACATACACACACCGTCATACATGGGACACAATCGTAGCCAACTTCTGGACTGATAGCAGTTTATTATCAGTATTCCAGTTTCTACTCTATCAGTCAGTTGTGAGAGTTATTGTCTCACATGTACAAGACAGGATCACGCCTCCACCTCACGACACTCTAAACAAGGAACACAGCTGTCTGAGGTTAACCAAGAAAGAGGACTGTGTTGGGTAAAGTACAGAACTAAAACATAGAAATACTGATTGTAGCAGTTCTTGTTTACTTCAACTCATGCAGTTGCTGACTGTTCATGCCCACAAGGCTGTTAACATCAGCAAACAAATTATACAACACAGCACAAACATCATTATCATTGTCTGGACTGAGGGCGTGGCAGGGAGAGAGAGAGAGAGAGCCACACAGCGTGGTTCTGGTGCAGTGTGTGCAAACAACCTAGGACTCCAGAGTTCAGCAAAGAAATCACCAATTGTATCCCAGAACTTGCTACTGAAGTGCCAGTCTGATAAATAACCAGCACTCTCAAACAATGCTACTGAAGTGCCAGTCTGATAAATAACCAGCACTCTCAAACAATGCCTTATTATACTAATCCAATCATCTGTTGTTGTTGTTGTTGTTGCGTGTTTCCAATATTCACGCGAGTCACGCCTCTCTTTAGGCAGCACACGCACAACATTCCTTCTGTTTGATACAAATTGCTGGGGACTATTTCTCCACACCAGGCCTCTGTTACTAAATCTGAAAGCATTCCAGAATCTGGCAACCTTAAAACACAAGCAAATACCAAATTATTACTAACACTGTACATTTGAAGACAGAGGAACCCGGTAGTTTCCTGGTTGCCATGGCAGTGGAGTCTACATTCCGCCAGCCACACCCATGTGCTCTTACGCTATTCAAGAAATAAACAACAAGAAGGGCTAGACGGAGGAGGACTGAAGAATCAATAGCCAAACAAATACCACGCATAATTCAGGAGCTAATGACTTATAGTGAGTTATTAGTCTGCAGAGAGAGAGAGAGAGAGGAACTTAGTCCCATATTACACGTGCAGCCTATCCCAGGAGTCCAGGCAACCAGCCCTGCCACAAGGTGACACAGTGGGGCGTGACTGGCACAGGAGGATGGGAGAGGTACACTACTAATGAACTACAATCTACAAGTGTGGCATCAATTCCACCTGCCACCCCTGGGTAGATGACAGAAATGATTGAAATATCACTCCCATATCATAAGACGAGTGTAATAAAAAATTGTTTACTCTACATTGGATATTTGTCCAGAAATTAAGCGGTTGTGCTTGAAAGCTTTGTCATTCAGAGGTAACTCTGCTTGAAAGCCTTGTCATTCAGAGGTAACTCTGCTTGAAAGCCTTGTCATTCAGAGGTAACTCTGCTTGAAAGCCTTGTCATTCAGAGGTAACTCTGCTTGAAAGCCTTGTCATTCAGAGGTAACTCTGCTTGAAAGCCTTGTCATTCAGAGGTAACTCTGCTTGAAAGCCTTGTCATTCAGAGGTAACTCTGCTTGAAAGCCTTGTCATTCAGAGATAACTCTGCTTGAAGCCTTGTCATTCAGAGGTAACTCTGCTATACTTCTAAAATACAGTTGTCCAGAACTAGGCACGAGCACGTTGGAGCTTTTATTGAATGCTTGTGTGACGAGGCTGAGGAGAACACTCGGAAAAAATCTTGTGTTATTTGTTTCTGTTAATACATACACATGTGACTTTACTCTATGTTTCTTTCCCTGTCTTATCCTTACCTTCTTTCCCATGTTATCTGACTCTCAGGACTATATTACTTTATTATATTCCTAGAGTCACATGTACGGGTTACTACTCAATCACTTGTCTGTACATCTCAAAATTATCACTTCATTCATTCTTTTGCCACCTCATTCAAGGGCTGAACCCCATTCACAATAATCTTTGTCATTCACTTTAGCTGACTATATATAGTTGGCCTCACTTCAATTCTTTTCAGTTGTGCAAGCCAGATTCACTAGAAGGCTCACCCATAGCCGAAAATTCATGAACTATATCTGACTCAAAAATCTCTCTGACAGTATCACATCCTGAGTAGTTCAGTAGCCACATAGTTACCAGTAGGGGGGGTACCAGGTGCAAAGATCAGCTGACACCAGCTACCCAGTGCAGATTCACAGGAGGCAAGGCTGCTCCAGTGAAAGGGTACCTTGTGCAGGAGCTGGACTTGAGAGAGCGGGTTGGGGTACTCTGCTCAGGGTGCACAACACTAGGCTTCCTGCGACCTGGCTGGGGAAGTGTCAGGGGATTTGTTGAGGCCACTGAGGTTGATGGCCAGGTCCGGGTATCGGGTCCAGTTATACCACCCGAGGCTGCACGACTGACTCAGGTTAGGGGTCCTACAGTCGAATACAAAGAGGGAGATAGCACAACCCCTGCAGTGGGTCAGGAGCACCACTGGGAGCAGTGGGATCAGGAGCACCGCTGGGAGCAGTGGGTCAGGAGCACCACTGGGAGCAGTGGGATCAGGAGCACCGCTAGGAGCAGTTGGATCAGGAGCACCGCTGGGAGCAGTGGGTCAGGAGCACCGCTGGGAGCAGTTGGATCAGGAGCACCGCTGGGAGCAGTGGGTCAGGAGCACCGCTGGGAGCAGTGGGTCAGGAGCACCGCTGGGAGCAGTGGGTCAGGAGCACCGCTGGGAGCAGTGGGTCAGGAGCACCGCTGGGAGCAGTGGGTCAGGAGCACCGCTGGGAGCAGTTGGATCAGGAGCACCGCTGG